>Ga0307963_1001100_pt1 | contig 20050 bp, 19 predicted proteins | sample OrgLakmetagen594_FD_201829 | JGI IMG/M metagenome (GOLD analysis project Ga0307963, IMG submission 201829) | Saline water microbial communities from Organic Lake, Antarctica - #594 | ecosystem: Environmental > Aquatic > Non-marine Saline and Alkaline > Saline | place: Antarctica: Organic Lake... | reverse complement strand
CTACAGCACAAGAAGCTGCAAATGTTTTGAAGTGTCATGGCACTACAGCACAAGAAGCTGCAAATGTTTTGTAGTGTCATTGCACTACAGCACAAGAAGCTGCAAATGTTTTGTAGTGTCATGGCACTACAGCACAAGAAGCTGCTGCAAATGTTTTGAAGTGTCATTGCACTACAGCACAAGAAGCTGCAAATGTTTTGTAGTGTCATGGCACTACAGCACAAGAAGCTGCAAATGTTTTGTAGTGTCATTGCACTACAGCACAAGAAGCTGCAAATGTTTTGAAGTGTCATTGCACTACAGCACAAGAAGCTGCAAATGTTTTGAAGTGTCATTGCACTACAGCACAAGAAGCTGCAAATGTTTTGAAGTGTCTCATTGCACTACAGCACAAGAAGCTGCAAATGTTTTGAAGTGTCATTGCACTACAGCACAAGAAGCTGTAAATGTTCTGAAGTGTCATTGCACTACAGCACAAGAAGCTGCAAATGTTTTGAAGTGTCATTGCACTACAGCACAAGAAGCCGCAAATGTTTTGCAGTGTCATGGCACTACAGCACAAGAAGCTGAACATGTTTTGTAGTGTCATAGTGTCATGGCACTACAGCACAAGAAGCTGCAAACGTTTTGTAGTGTCATAGTGTCATGGCACTACAGCACAAGAAGCTGCAAACGTTTTGTAGTGTCATAGTGTCATGGCACTACAGCACAAGAAGCTGAACATGTTTTGTAGTGTCATTGCACTACAGCACAAGAAGCACATGTGTTCCACTCTATGAACGTACCTTTTCAAGAAGGCACAGCACATATAACCTAGACGCAGCACACATTTGATGTGAGGAAATATGTGCTCCTCACCTTTGATCACTGACCGAAGTGCCCAACTTTTCTTCCTAATGTCTGGGCTGAGAGTTTGGCTTGGGAGAATAGGAGGCCGTGGGAGGGCATCCGCCTGAGAGACGCCACCAAGCAGCGAGCACAAGTGTGAGCAGCGCTCAGTATTTGATTTGATGTCTGGTCTGGACTGCAGGCTATGTGTATGTAAGCTCTGTCAACCACTGTAGGGAGAATCCTGCACTTGTCTGTCTATGAACTTCACTCGTGATCCTTCATTCCTCGCGAATTGACTTAGGCGTGTGGTTCGAGTGTGCTGCAAACTGAAACTTCACAACGGCACGTGTGTTGCCAGCACATGCGCGCAGACCGCACCTCCTCATCTCCCAGTATGGGACTGCTGTCCAGCATATGAAGTCCCTGTTGATTGCCCCTAACTTGCGGCAAGCTAGTTGTCTCTGCTGAGCTTGCTGGGTTGAATCTCACTTGCAGCCTTCTTCTTGCGTGGAGTTTTGGCAATGGAGGAGGGGTGGGTGGTGGCAATAGTGTGTGGATGTGTGGGTTAGTGGTGGAAAGCTTCATTTCAGGGAATTACATTTATATTAAATCATATTGAAATAAGTGTCGGTAGTAGAAAATGCAGGTTTCTTGTCTTCACACTGAACGGTTTGGGGTGGCTAATTGCTGCCCCCCATTGAAAAGTAGTAGAAGTATGAAAGCTGCGTGTAGAAGAGCTGTGCCAGAAGAACATGTGCACACCACTGTGAACAGGCGCTCTCTCGGAGTGGGCATGTTAGGAGCGGGAATAGGCTTTCAGGCGTCCCAAAATGGTCAAGGAGGAGCAGCGGCTGCTGAGGGCTTGACAATAGAGAGCGTCACACCCCAAATAGCTTCCCCGATCCCGCTGACATCCAGGTCTGGACTGAAACCAAAATCTGCACAAATCATAGCCTCAAACGCCCTTACGTTTGCACATTTGATGCCTGATTAGCTTGTGATGTTGCACACATGCTAAAACCACTGTCCGGAAGCAGAAACGTCATAACTTTCCTGCGTTCGCTTCGCCAGGGAACAGCAGATCATCAACGTGTTTGACACCAATACCTACTCCGTGGTTAACATCTTTGATATAACTATTCCGGTACGGTTGTGTTTCCACCTGGCTTTTTTTGTTTCCGCTTAGACAGGCTGTTCTCTGTTCGCATGTGTGGGCACATTTTGCTGTGCAAGCGTGTGCAAGCATGTGCAAGCGGCGCCGCATCAATATGCTCACAAATTTGTTTGGCCTGATATACATACCCATGAACAATATCTCAGCTACGCACAATTTTGCTGTGTAGGCCTGTTGTAGGGAAATTTGCATGCCTGCAGTTGTTCAGCTTCATGTTGGGATGCAAAGTACTTTTAACAATGTAAGAAACCTACCAGTGGCAGGAGGAGCCTCACAAAGATATCAGTCATTTGAAATGAGAAAACCTATGCTGGGTTATCATGCCTGTTATCCTGCCTTTCCTTCGTACACCATGATGTACCAAGCTTGAGATCTTCCAACGTTTTAGCGAGGATGCGCACCGAAGGTACTAGCGTAACGAGGAGAAGCTTCTTGACAACAAATGTGTGCCTTGTACTGATTTTTGTGTCAATGTTATTCGCCATGAATGTGGCTTAAACTTTGTGTGTTTGACGTCTGGTCGTGCTGGTGTTCGCCCGTCTGCAGGGACGGAATGCTGCGGTGCCTGAGGCTGACGTCCCGGAAGGCAATGGCAGTGGTGAGACTTTTTTTTTGTTTATTACGCGCGCGTAAAAAAATTCATGTAAGTTTTGCTTCAAGGCAGCGGAAAACGGTTGTGCTTGGCTGGTCATTGTAAAAGCTCGTTCAGTATGTACACCTGTACATTTGGTGGATGGGTGGGCACTGAAGGCGCTTGCATTTAGCATCATACACGTCAGAAAGGTGGTTAGTAGGGTTGGCCAGAACCATATATATACGGTGTAAATACGGTATTTTTGGCAGGGAAATTATCGAATATACGGTCATATACGGTGTATATATACGGTTCTGGCCAACCCTAGTGATAAGACATCACCAGCTTTAGGTGATGTGGTGGTCACAGGGCGTGGCTGTTTGGAAGACGGGTTGGGAGTCAAAATACATAAAACTTGGTCCACTTCCATGTACGGTTGTCAGGGTTAGCGAAACGGGTAATTTACGGACAAGTTGCCGGTGCAGTTGCTGAGCAATCTAAGAGGTAGTTGTAACAATAGCTGATTTCTAGAAATGGCCAGAAACATGTATATACAATGTAAATACGTTATTTTCTGCAGGAATTTGATCAAAAACAATCAGATACACTGCGTATGTACCCTGCCCTGGCCAACCCTACTTTTTCATCTTTGAATTATAGATTGGCATCTTGATGAGGCAGATGGTGTTTATTAAAATAACACCAATTCTGCAATCCAACCCTTCTTTTTCATCTTTGAATTATTGATTGGCATCTTGATGAGGCAGATGGTGTTTATAAGAATTACACCAATTCTGCAAAATGTTTTGCAGATCACAAAAAGTGGCACGTCTGTACTCATGCCAAACAATGACCTCTTATTACAACATTATGGATGGCCTCTTCCATGCTGACTCCCATGGCTTCTTCCATGCTGAAGGAGCTTCTTCTTGCATTCTGAATGCGAACAGGAACAGCATTTCAGTATGCGTTTACGCAAAATGATTGGATGCGTGTCTGTATGCTCCCTTTCCGCTGGCAATCACACGTACATTCCCACCAACTCACATTCCTTCATCACGCAAGCTCCATGGCCTCCATCCATCCAAAACTCCTGCAATGATTTGAAATGCTGGGTTGCAAAGCTTCTGTTCTCCTGATGTCCTCCATAATCTACCCTACTGACCCCGTGGATGAGGGCCTTTGTAATCTAAAGTAAACTAACTGCCTTGCTTAATCCCGTAGAGAAGTCACACCATAAGGTAAGGTAAGGTAAGGTAAGGTAAGGTTACATCGCTATGTATGCCTCTGGGGGGCATCTGAGCGGAAGCTTGGAAACAGCCTGAAACCAAACCAAAAAGGTACTGGAAAAAATCAAGGGAGAGGGCTAGGCACTCAGCCACGAAAGAGGTCACACCATTAATCGTGGAGAAGTCACACCAAAAATCGTAGAGAGGTCACACCAAAAATCGTAGAGAGGTCACACCATAAATCGTAGAGAAGTCACACCACAGCTGTTGTTGAACCTCTCATGTCGCCAGAAACTGCACTACTGCACTCACACCTCCCACGTCCTGCTCTTGCCCTCGCTTACAAGTCCCACGTGAGTCACTCATAACTAGGTGTGGCCACAACATGTACGGTGTACATGTTGTACGTTCAGGAGGAAGTTTTTTTAGCTCACCGTTGCAAACAGCGTATAATTAGGGTTGGCCATAAATATATATATACGGTTTGTATACGGTAATTTTAGCAGGGAAATCACCAGATATACGGTCATATACGGTGTTTATATACGGTTCTGGCCAACCCTACGTATAATCGTATAGTATGGTGTTGGCTGACTCAACTCATGACGCTAAAGTAGAATCACAGAGCCGCACGCACTCACTGCGCCCAACAAACATCGAAAGTGCAGTCGTTGCTGTCAAGTCCCCTCCTTGATTGCACCAGCAATTTAAGAGACGAGTGATGGAGTAGCATGAAGAAGAAATGTACCTCTTGTAGGAACGTACCCTTGTAAGGCCTCTCAACACACAGACATTGCACTGGAACAGCAATGTCCCAGTGCCATCTAAGTACCGTACTTGAAGCGCTTGGGCTGTGCATGCTCTAGCCAATTATGCGCAAACCCACTGAAGGTCCACAGTCCTTTGCAAAATTCCGCGCAATCCAGCTCCTTGGCACGCAGGCATTTTTTATGTATACACAGCGCCCGTGCTCGGCACGCCTCTGCAAATGTGCACGCCTCTGCAAATGTGCACGCCTGCACGCCTCTGCAAATGCGCACGCCTCTGCAAATGTGCACGCCTCTGCAAATCATGCGCACGGCACCACTCTCCTGCAACGTGTGTGCAATCCGTGCTCTTTGACGTGCAGGCATTTTTTATGTATACACAGCGCCCGTGCTCGGCACGCCTCTGCAGATGTGCACGCCTCTGCAAATGTGCACGCCTCTGCAAATGTGCACGCCTCTGCAAATCATGTGCACGACACCACTCTCCTGCAATGTGTGTATTATCCATGCTCCTTGACGTGCAGGCATTGTGTGGGACCAGCAAGGCCACATCGTGACCAACTACCACGGTGAGTGTGGTGTGTGCTTACATGCCCGTGTTCTTTAGCTCGTTGGGAAAAATTGGAAAAACTATGCAGGCAGTGAAAACCACTACCCTGTATCAGTTGGCGTTGAATCTTCTCATTTTGCTGTGCTTGCTCTGCCTCCCCTGAATGGGCCGTGTGCTTCACCCTTTTTAACTTTACCTCTCTGACTATGTCTGGCTATAAATGCTGGGTGCTGCAGAGTCCTGTCCCTTCTCTGGTGCTTTAACCCATATAAATGGTGGGTGCAGCACACCCCGTCCTTTCTCTGTTGCAATAAAATCCTTATATGGGGTGGGTGCTGCAGAGTCCTGTCCCTTCTCTGGTGCTTTAACCCATATAAATGGTGGGTGCAGCAAACCCCGTCCTTTCTCTGTTGCAATGAAATTCTTATATGGGGTGGGTGCTGCAGAGTCCTGTCCCTTCTCTGGTGCTTTAACCCATATAAATGGTGGGTGCAGCACACCCCGTCCTTTCTCTGTTGCAATGCAATTCTTATATGGGGTGGGTGCTGCAGGTCCTGTCCTTTCTCTGTTGCTCGAACACCCCAGTAGCAGACTGCGTTCGACGTTTCTTACTCGTCTTTTGCCCTTCAGTTGGTGTGTACGCCATATTCTGTCCGTCCTCTGTTTGCTCTTGACCCCCTTTTAGCAGGCAGTGTCCCAGTTTGCTCCACCTCCAATCCATACACACACACACACACACACACTCACACACACACATGCACACACACACATACACACATACACACACAAACACACACACACACACACTCTGCGTTTTTTATACCACAATCATCATTCCCTGGACGCTGCGCTTTGCAGTGCTGGGCAATGTGCTCAAAGGCCTTGGCCCAAACCCCTTGAAGGCTGCAGCAGGGCCGCCCCGCGTGGCCCGAGTGACTGTGCTAGGCAAGGATGGGGTGCAGCAGACGTACGACGGCGTGCTTGTGGGGGTCGACAAGAGCAGGGATTTAGCAGTGGTGCGTGTGTGGCCGAGTCAAATAATGCGTGCTGGTGGATGTAGATGCATGGTGGCGTGCTTGTGGACTCCGACGAGAGCAGGGGTGTCATAGCAGTCGTGCGTATGTGGCCGAGTGCGATTGTGCGTGTTGGTGGATGTAATTGAAAACGTGTATCGGCGTGCTTGTGGGGGTCGGCAAGAGCAGGGGTGTCAGATTAGTGGTGTGTTTCTTTTTCTCTATCGTGTGCATGGTGTGTCACAGCCTGCGTCACATGTGTGAGCTGCCTGCCGTGACAGGGGGTGTGCAGTTTCGTGCTGTGCTATGTCACAAACATATATGCACCTGGAACAATGTTGTGCTGTACTTCATATGATGTAGAACAGGTGCACTTGTGCACATGCAAGCTACGCCACACAGATGTGCACCAGTAACAATATTGCTGTGCAATCTTAAGATTGGGACTGGGTGGGTGGGGGTGGGATTGGGATTGGGGTGCAATCTTGGGATGGATGGGTGTAGTGTACAACAGAGCACCACCCCAGGTGCTGTGTGCTTCAGGTTGCACTAAGCATTTGTGCACCCTATTAGCGACGTTTTCCCTATGCTGTCCAGCCTTGGACGGACGTGTGATAGAGCACCACCCCAGGTGCTGTGTGCTTCCGTTTGCACGAAGCAATCATGCACCCTATTAGCGATGTTTTCCTATGCTGTTCAGCCTTGGACGGACGTATGACAGAGCACTACCCCAGGTGCTGTGTGCTTCAGTTTGCACGAAGCATTTGTGCGTCCTATTACGCGACGCTTTCCCTATGCTGTTCCACCTTAGACATGGATGGACGTACGACAGAGCACCACCCCAGGTGCTGTGTGCTTCAGTTTGCACTAAGCATTTGTGCACCCCTTTCACGCAAAGTTTCTCCTGTGCTGTTCCACTTTAGACATGGATGGACGTACGACAGAGCACCACGTGCTTTAGTTTGCACTAAGCATTTGTGCACCCCTTTCACACAAAGTTTCTCTTGTGCTGTGCCATACGAACGCAGGTGCGGATAAATGCGCCACCAGAACAGCTGCAGCCCATCTCTGTGGGGCAGTCCGGGTTGCTGCGGGTGGGCCAGCAGGTAGGAGGTGTAATATAATGGCAGGGCTGTTTCTAACAACACAGTGTGTAGAACGTGACAAGTGCGCAAGTAGTAGCAGTGCAGTTTGGGTTGCTGCGGGTGGGCCAACAGGTAGGAGGCGTGACAAAAATGGCAGGGCCTTATCTAACAACACAGTGTGTAGAACGTGACAAGTGCGCAAGTAGTAGCAGTGCAGTTTGGGTTGCTGCGGGTGGGCCAACAGGTAGGAGGCGTGATAAAAATGGCAGGGCCTTATCTAACAACACAGTGTGTAGAACGTGACAAGTGCGCAAGTAGTAGCAGTGCAGTTTGGGTTGCTGCGGGTGGGCCAGCAGGTAGGAGGTGTGATATAGTGGCAGGGCTATTTCTAACAACACAGTGTGTAAAACGTGACCAGTGCGCAAATAGTAGAGGGGCGGTCCGGGTTACTGTGGGTAGGCCAATAGGTAGGAGATGTGAACAATTTGGCTGGGCCTTTCTCCTAATGACGGAAAGCAGTGAGTTATACGGAAGTGGTGTGCAAGTAGTGGTTGGGTGGCGTGGACGGGTCAGAGTGGCCAGAAGGTAGGAAGTGTGACAGGAATGCCTAGGCAAGTTGAGGCATGGCGTGCGAGGGAGTGTGAGGGAGTGTGAGGGAGTGTTTTTAGGTTGTGTAGGAGTGGGTCATTAGGTGTGGCAATTGGCAGGCACGACTGAGAAATATAGATTGTTGAGAGGCAGTGTAGAAACGATAGCCAGGTTGATTGAAGTTGGTTAAACAGGATGGATGGATGGTTGAAATGGCCGGGCAGCTTGAAACCATGGCAGGCAGGGGTTTTAATTGGGATGTCTGACACCGTAAGGGAGGGCCGACGAAGCTTCTTTGAGGAGACAGGAATTCATAGAATTTGAGGAGACAGGAATGAATTCATAGATAATGCAAGTTTTCCGGGCATGTTTTCAAAATGTTTGATAGGCGAAGGAGTGGTTGACATCTTGCTGCCATACTCCGTACGAACTGTGAACAAATGTCACATTTATAGTTAATCGTAGCTGCTCGTGCCCACTGAAGTGGGTTGCTAGCTGCTCGTGCCCACTGAAGTGGGTTGCTAGCTGCTTGTGCCCACTGAAGTGGGTTGCTAGCTGCTCGTGCCCACTGAAGTGGGTTGCTTGCTGCTCGTGCCCATTGAAGTGGGTTGCTTGCTGCCCGTGCCCACTGAAGTGGGTTGCTAGCTGCTCGTGCCCACTGAAGTGAGTTGCTTGCTGCTCGTGCCCATTGAAGTGAGTTGCTTGCTGCTCGTGCCCATTGAAGTGGGTTGCTAGCTGCTCGTGCCCACTGAAGTGGGTTGCTAGCTGCTTGTGCCCATTGAAGTGGGTTGCTAGATGCTCGTGCCCACTGAAGTGAGTTGCTAGCTGCTCGTGCCCATTGAAGTGGGTCGCTTGCTGCTTGTGCCCATTGAAGTGGGTTGCTAGCTGCTCGTGCCCACTGAAGTGAGTTGCTAGCTGCTCGTGCCCACTGAAGTGGGTTGCTTGCTGCTTATGCCCACTGAAGTGGGTTGCTTGCTGCTTGTGCCCACTGAAGTGGGTTGCTAGCTGCTCGTGCTCACTCAACCTAACAGCAGCAGCATTGAAAAGCTTTGTTTGCCTTGACTTATGTGAGGCGTGGTTTTCACTGCGTTGACTTATGTGAGGAGTGGTTTTTACTGCGCTGAGGCGTTTGGTTTTCATTGCGCATTACACTCATGTGAGGCGTGGTTTGCACTGCGCTGACTTATGTAAGGCGTGGTTTTTACTGCGCTGACTTATGTGAGACGTGGTTTTCACTGCTTGCAGAACCTCTCTTTGGACTGCTGACTCACTTTAAATTTTAAGGCCTAACGTTGTTCCCATTGCTGCACAGGTGTTGGCGATTGGATGGTGAGTGTGGGTGGAGTGTGGATAGGATTGTGATCGATGGCCGTGTGTGTTAGAGTGCTTGCAGTATGTATGATCGATAGGAGTTTGTGTAAGTAATGGTAATGTAATAATGTGGACTAATTGGCCTGTGAGAGCGATCGCGATTTGAACAATTCATGACAGGGTTTGTGTGTGATTACAAAATGTGCATGTGTGATGAGGGTTTGTGTGGATGGCAGTGCGTGACGATATCTCCTCCGTGATTACAATTGATTCAATGCAAAGGAGATTGTGGATTTTAGTGTGAAGATGATTTTCACAGTCAGACTTATACGATCAAAAATGTTTCAGAACTTTATGATCCTAAAAAACACTCGTCTTTGCTCCATTATTACGCATCCAGCATAAGTAAATGACTTAGGCTGGTTCGTCTGCCCTTCCCCATGATCCAAGATTGGGTAAAACCCACAAACAAAATGCGCAACACATGTTCACTTAAGCATGTTCATCCATGCAAGTATGGCACATATGCACAGCAAACAAACAAACACACATACACACACAAACACACATTCATTGATACCCGCACACGCACACACACACGCACATACACACACATTCATAGATACCTGCATAATTACGCACACGTATGCACATGCACCGCAGCCCGTTTGGTTTTGACCATACACTGACGGTAGGAGTTGTGAGTGGCCTCAATCGTGAGGTCCAAAGCGTAGTGGGGAGCATTATTCCGGGGGGCATCCAAACGGATGCAGCCATCAACCCAGGTGTGGTGTGTGGTGTGGTGTGGTGTGGAGTTGGCTATGGCTGTGCGCATCTGTGCATGTATCTGGCACGCACCCTGCCATGGCAGGGAACAACACACACACACAAACGCGCACACACACACATTTACAAGAGCACGCACACTCATACATATGCATACACACACACATCTAGGCATCTACACAAATGTGTGCGCTCGCAGGTAGTAGTGGGAATGACACACAAAATAAATGACAAAATACATCCACATACGCACACACATAAACACACACACACATCCACATACACACACATAAACACACACACATAAACACTCTGCGCACGCAGGTAGCAGTGGGGGCCCGTTGCTGGACAGCGCTGGTCGACTGATTGGCATCAACACAGCTATCTTCACGAATACAGGTGCAGCAAGATTGCACGCATGTGTGTCTGTTGTCCCTTAACCATGTATGCATCCAGAGGCTTTTTTGCATGAATGAGTTACAAAGCACAAGGAACATCAGTGTGGAAGTCATTTCCCCCCTCGCAGCTAGAAGAAGCAGCTTTGATTTACAGCAAGGCGTAAGGGCAAGCACAAATACATGCACACACATAGAAACACACACACAGAGACACAAAGGCACCAGCACCTACAATCACTTCAAGTTTTGCCTGATAGTAAGCTCTCGCACACACACAACACACACACACACACACACACACACACACACACAAACACACACTCACATATGTACACACGTACACCCACACAAACAGGCCCATACAGAGGCGTATCTCTTCTTTAAACAAGCGTGCACACACACACACACACACACACACACACACACACGCACACACACACACAGACACACACACACGCACACACACACACACACGCAGAGAGAGACACACGTGCACACACATACACACACAAACACACACACGCACACACACAACACACATACATTCTTTGGCAGGCACCAGCGTGGGCGTAGGTTTTGCCATTCCAGGAGATGCAGTGTCGCGGGTGGTGCCTCAACTCATTACCAGTGGGAGGGTGGTGCGACCTTCGTTGGGTATCCAGGTAGGCCTTAAAAAATGTGTGGCCTTAATAGATGCTCTCTGTACTTGTCCTTAACTAATATGCCATAAATTGTTAAAAGGGGTTGCAGCCCTCTATGGGTATCCTGCCAGGCCTAAGTGCAGCAGTTGGACCGGAACCGAAACAAGTAAAAGCAGTGTCTGTTGTTTAAAAAGATAGAAACAGCTGTGACATGCCAACCTTGGTAGCTGCATTATGCTCGTGCTGTCTTGCACTGAAGGTGCATAAGCGGATGGTTGCTAATATATCACCTCCAGAAATGAACCCACAAACACATCCATTATCCAAAACAACGTGCTCATATTTATGCTCAACTGAAACATGTGAGCCCATCATGCGCACCAGGACTGATTTACCTCATGCACCCAGTGAGAGCACACACACACACACACACACACAAACACACACACACACACACACACAAACACACACACACACAAACACACACACACAGCCTACCCCTCCATGCCCCCCCAGGTTGCCAGCGCTGCTGTAGCTGCACGCCTCAGCGTGACAAGAGGGGCCCTCGTCCAATCTGTCGTGCCAAACGGGACTGCTGCCAAAGCAGGCATGCTGCCCACGCGAAGAGGACTGTCAGGGATCATTACAGGGGACGTGATTATTGGGGTGCGTGCATGAGTGGGGCTGGGTGCAAAAGTGAGTGTGTGCAAAATTGGGGTGCGTGCATATGTGGGGTTGCGTGCATACGTGAGTGTGTGCAAAAGTGGGGTGCATGCATACGTGGGGAGCGTGCAAAATTTTGGAGCGTGCAGAATCTGGAAGCGTGCATATGTGGGGTTGCGTGCATAAGTTGGGAGCGTGCAAAATTAGGGTGCATGCATATGTGGGGTTGCGTGCATAAGTGAGTGTGTGCAAAAGTGGGGTGCATGCATACGTGGGGAGCGTGCAAAAATTTGGAGCATGCAGAATCTGGAAGCGTGCATAAGTGGGAGCGTGTATAAGTTGGGGGCATGCAAAAGGGGGGTATGTGCATAAGTGGGGAGCATGTATAAGTGGAACTGCTATCAGCTATCAGCTTGTGTGTGGGAACAACACACCCATGCGGGTGCTGGTGCTGTAGCCGTATGTGTAGGGTTGGCTAGAACCATATATATATATACGGTGTACATACGGTATTTTTGGCTTGGAAATCACCAAATATACGGTGTATATATACGTATATATACGGTTCTGGCCAACCCTACATATGTGCAGGGTTTGCAGCACGAGCATTTTTACTAACTGCTTGCTTCATACCACTCATAAGGTGTCAACTTCCTGGTGTGCGTTTTTCGATTATTGTTGTCGTTTGATGGATAATATTCCAGAGCAATTTCGGACCCATCCTTTCACTGGACTACCCTCCAACTTTTCTCGATACGTGTAGAGTCACTTTAATTTGTTTGGTGCTGGACTGCACAGAAGTGTTCTGAACATTAGTGAGTAGAGATCGTACGCCACACAAAATGGGGCCAAATTGCTGTCTGGATGTCTTTGGATATCAAAATCAAACAGACGCCAAACAGAAGTCAAAAGACCATCAATGAGTTTTCTGCATGTGCTCCCTACTTTCCGTGGTTTTGTGGTCTCAAGCCATTCCTCTCTCATTTTCTATTCTTCAAATTTTCGTCTCTCTTAGCTTTTTTTTGGCCTCGTGGTATAGGGAGTTTGCTCTCCCCTTGACCAATGTGACACGCCAAAAACGGAAAATTAAGCAAAAATGTGTGATGTACACAGATTAACGGGACGGGGATCAAGGCGCCCCCAGACATCACCAAGGTCTTAGATGAGGCGCAGATTGGGCAGCAAGTCCAAGTCAAGGTCCTGCGTGCGTCGGACGGCAAAGGTCAGCAGGAAGTCGTGCTGACCGCGGAGCTTGCTTCTGAATAACGCGTTGCTTCCTTAGCAGTCTTTGTAGCACTGTAACGCCCACCTCTAACCTGTCACGCCCAATCGTTGGCAGCGACGAATCATGTGACAGAGCAGTTGAGTTGGTTGGAAGTTGAGAGTTTCTTTATGTCTTGTTCATTAAGCTGGATGGCCAGTCTTATTGATAACCTTTATCTTCTGGATTTGATAGTTTTGGTAATCAGTTGACAACATGTGAACTCTAAGAGGGGATCCTCAAGAGCCCCTGTGCCGAGTAAGGTCTCCATTACTATTTGTTCGTTCAGTCATATTAACGTGTAACCACAATGAGGCCGAGAGGTCTGTCTGAGTCATTGGTTTCAGCCTTGGGAAGGAGCAGTAGTGTGGCAGCCACGCAATATATATTGCCCGTTTATAGCGGAAGAGAACAAGCCAAGCTATGTCAAGCCAAGTAAAAAGGAATGACTGCTTCAAAATTCCAAATGAGTTCTAGACGAATCCAAGAGCATTCCAGAGCCAATCAAGTCTTTGAGCGCTGTCTTTGATGCAGAAGAAGACAAACAAAAATCACATGGGAGAGAAAAACCACTATCCTTTTAAAAATACGGAAAAGAAGGCACTTTGGAGTCGGATATTGTAAATCCCTTCACCTAATAAACACTAGAAATAATTCCCTCTTTCCTCTTCGGCAATATAATACAAGTTAAGAAATGAGCTGTCACCGTTGCGTTCAGCCTTGACATGCCGCAGGACTACAATAATAAACAAAAATAATATACAGAAGAGAGAACCTGCTACCTTCCCTAAAGCTCATAGATGCCTCTAAACTGGCTAGCTTTGCCACTTAAGGACCCATTACGCAAGCTTCCCTCCAGCAGCTCAATTTCACTGCAAAGGGCATGCAAGTTATGAGTTTGTCCTCATCAAGGGGCATGTTGTGCAGTGCACCGTTTTCAGCTTTCAAGGACACCAACGTCTTATTTGTAGAAAATAAGGGGGGAAGATATTGAAGGGGACGTACATGATTGGTTTTGAAAGACACTGGCATGCGCCGGTGGTCACCTTCTGGTAAAGTAGAATGCGCTGCTGCTACTGTGACTTTGGGCCTTTGCACAAAATCACAGCCTATTCTTACAGTACATTGCAGATAAGATTGAACAGCAAGTGTCTTGGCTTCAGCCTTCCAGCTTCCAGCTAGTTGGCCAGAGCAAATCATAGGCAAGTGAGCAACTGCATGCTTTCGGGAACTACTCTTAAAACAACCAAGACTTTCCCCTTCTCTTTCCCGTGCGCCTAGTTGTGTGCGATGCTTGGCAAATGCAAAAGAGATTTTGCAAATAATGCAAATGATGTCCCTTTTAATGTAGCTAATCCGTGCCATACCTCTCTAACCGGTTAAAAATTGAGGGGTGCACTCCAGCGGGCCTCAGATCAAGCAGCATCTTCAGCAACCGGTGCCTCCATGCTACAGTTTGTGCGCGTGCATCCTCTGTCAGCAACGCCTCTCTTGCGTGGCGTGCAAAGGCTACTACAACCTTTATGCAGGGACAGCAGGTAGTGGGAGGTTAGAAGTACTGGTGGGTCACATGCGTGTGTGCCCGTGGCAGTTGGATGATCCAGAACGTGCAAGCGTGACCACAATCGATCGATGTCATTCGCACCCACGCCTGCATGCACACATTCACATATGCATACACACACCTACCTGAGGGGCCTCTTGAAGCCACCAGGTCGCGTCTTGCTTGGCCAAGATGAGCTCACGGCTTTGAGACACCTTGGACTGACAGTCAGATGGCCTTTTTGCGTGTGAATCCACTATGACCAAGTTCTTGGCCACCTGCAGGTTTCAAGCAAAACAACACCAAATGAGCTCAGTCAAGAGAGTGTCGTGCCATGGCGCATACTTACAGCGTTTCACGACCTAGGACATACGTATGCTTTTCCCCCTTGACAGGGTTGCGCAAAACTGTTCCAAGCAGATCATTGAATTTTTTACGTACTTTGTCAAAGGATGCAGCCAGCGCAAATGCAGGTAGTCCGTTTGCGTCTCTGGCAGAGCTGGTGGCAGTCCCGATCATGTCACAGGACAAGCGGAACGACTGAGGCAGTGCCATGTGTGAGCTGCAAGGGTGACAGGAATAATTGACGAGTGTCCAGAGGGGGGAAATTCACACAGGAAGAGTTCTGCTTTATGATTTGCGTAAGAGAAACCGTTCAATCGTGCCGTGTGTGCTTGCACCTGCTTTGCTTGCGTGTGTTTCCTGTATGCGCGCTTTGCACGCTGTGGCGTGCTTAGTCATACATCACCAAAAGGTTTACCGCGTATCTACCTGTACATTCCCATCCAGTCTCCACTGCAAACACTGTGACGGGAGGGCGTTAAACGCCACGCTGCACAAACAAGCTCCTGCCAGATGCTCATTCCGCGCACTGCACCTGCCAGCTCTTTGTTCTGCACGTGGTTTGGTTGAGGAAGTTGCGTACTGAACAGCAGTGGAGAGGTGAGACAATGATGCAAGAGGTTCCTGCTATTAACGTAACCATTGTGTGTTCAAAGATGTCCAGAACACTCCTCCCAAGTGCAATTCACTAGTGTCAAACAACGTGCATCTAACTCACCGTGCACGAAACACGAGACAGATCGACGGGCTTCAAGCAGTCGAGCACAAGGGAGATACAGTCATTCGGCAGGGCGACAAAAACGCCTTGTGCTGATTCCATGTCAGTTGTGATTATTATGTTTTTTATACCAATCCAGCAAAACTTGCGACGTATGCTGTGCGTTGACTTTTGTAAGGCTGTACAAATTGACGCAGGGTACGATTATACTTATTAATAGCATGTGCCTAATTTAGTGCTTATTTAAACTGCGTCAGTTATTATGCTTTGAGACTTTCAAGATGCGCGTGTTCAAGTGAGTGAAAATGGCTGTATGTGAATATGACCAAAGGTTTGAGTCTCAGGAAAAAGCAGAGGCTCCCTAGTAGCCTGGTCAACCATGCGGTCTTGCGCTTTACTGCCAGTAACATGTAGAACACGCATTTCTATTGGCACATGGCACATTCACACATGTTAATACAAAGGCACGCACATACATGCACTCACACACACACACACACGCGCGCACACACACACACACACACACACACACACACACACCCATACACACACACACACACACACACACACACACACACACACACACAAACACACAAACACACACGCACACGCACACATGCGCGAAAAATTGATGTCACAAAAGGCTCCATGTAAAACCAACTCCTTCCCTTTTGATGACAGCATTCCACAAAAACCTGAGGATCTGGAGCGTGAGAATGACCTGACCCTTCACGTGTCTACACTTCTGGATGCTCCTTCCTTGACCGAGGAGGACGTGACTGAAAAAACGCAGGGTGAGGCCCTTAAAGGCACTTGTTTGACAATGACAAGCCCTTTCAATTGCTGTATGGCTAAATAACATGTTGCTCAAGCTTGGAAAGTGGAGTATGGTTTTTACTCAACCTTCTACGTATCACGCGTCATTGCAGAGCTCCTCTTCCAGCTAGATGGCAATGACCCCCTGCACGCGGCTATCGACCAGGAATGCTTTGACAACTTGTACTACACCGTCAAGTGAGTGTCTGCTGCCAGCACCTACAGGTCAAGCACTCGGCGAGGGTGCATGTGAGCGCAAGGTAAAGCACTCCCTGAGGTCTCTTTGGTTTGAGGAGAAAGCTGCCACTTCTATGCTTCACACGATTACCCTTGGGTAGCCAAACATAGAAACAATTACGGTAAAAGACAGATTCCATGTTCCCAGTACACAGGTAAGCGCCTTTCCACTGTTGACGGGGGAACTCTCGTGCCATGATTTTCTAGGCTGCTCATACAACAATTTATTGGGTAGTTCTACTCCATCTCTTCCTCCTCCTCCTCCTCCTCCTCCTCCTCCTCCTCCTCCTCCTCCTGCTGCTGCTGCTGCTGCTGCTGCTGCCGCAATAACTGCCCAAACTGCTCTTAACCATTTTCATGCGTCAATACCTCAACAGGCTTGACCTAGTCGCATCCATTGCCTGAGCGCTGCTTGTAGAGGCATTGTGCTTTGTTTACGTTACCCACATAACCTGTATTATATAGTTTGACTCCATGTGCACGTAGGATCATTGACCTCGTCACGGCCAAGGCTAAAGCACGGCTGGGAGAGGAGTGATGCCCTGTTGAATTCACCAATATGTAATATGCCATCTGCCTCCATGCCCACGTAGGATTTTTGACCTTGTCGCGTCAAAGGCCAAAGCACTGCTGGTAGAGGCGCTGTGCACAAACCTAGACCTCTTGTCCTCTTCCGTATCTGAAATCCTCAAAGAAAGCGTCAGCTCCTCGAACCCCGCAGCCGTGCAGCATCGCAGCGCTGTGCAGGTGTGTTGATCTGAGGTGATACGTGTGTGGTATCCTATCAGAGAGATTTCCCTATGCTATATGTGTTCGTATGTGTTGTTAGTACATGTTCGTATACGAAGTGTGTTTGGTGCTGCATCGATCATACAATCAACACAGCATTGTGTTGATGTGTGTCGATCACACAGCATTGTGTTGACGTGCATCGAGCATACAACACACAGCATTGTGTTGATGTGCATCGATCATACAACACACAGCATTGTGTTGATGTGCAGGTGTGCTTGTTCTAGGTATATGGTGCTGCAGTGCTGTACGAATAAGCACGGTTTGCTCCAGATGAAACGTCATGTGTGCAGCAATGCAGTGTTACAAAGTGCGTAGCGTACTCTAGTTAAGCAACGGCTAAGGCAGTAGGGTGGGTGTATATTACTACTTATATTAAGAACTGCCTTCTGGAGTCGAACCAGCTTCACCGGTCACCTGCTGTAAAGTGTGTGTGTCATTATGCCGTTGCACGCTGCTGCCATCCCCTATCGAAGTGCACGCCTTGACGCTCCTCAACTGTGTATCTTGATTGCTGACATCTTCCTGATCGTGTCTGACTTATTATGTTGTCGTACATCACCCCTTCCCCCCACGCAGTTGCACGCCTTCTTCCTCACCTGTCTGTGTTATCTTGCCGTCGTACATCACCCCACCCCACACGCAGATGCACGCCTTCTTCCTCAACTGGATCCTGGTGCAAGCAGAAGCCACCGACGCAAAAGACTCACAGGAGCAGCGTCAGGCTGATGCAGGTGGGAGATGGTGTCAATTGCAGGAAACGAGGCTGTGGATGCTGACAGCTGGTGTCAGATGCTCGGCAGGGAAGTGAGCTATGGGTGTTGACAGCTGGTTTCAAATGTCCAGCAGGAATTTGGCTGTAGGCGTCGCATGTGCAGACAGCAAATCATTGTGTAAACAGAGTGGGGGATGTCTGAGTGCATGCTGGTCGATTGCAGCGTAAGTATCTGCCCCCCCTTTTTTATGCACGACGGCTTTGACCGTAGGTGTAAGGCCACTGTAATATGCGTGTGTGCGCGTATGTGTATGTGCGTGTGTGTTTGTGGGTGGGTGGGTGCGTGCGTGCGTGTGTGTGTGTGTGTGTGTCCATCATGTGTAAAGGCAAGTGTCACAGAAGCATTGTTCTTTACAGTGAACATTAAGGCGGCGGGGTGAGGCAGCAGCTAATCCGTCCTGCAAGGGAATACTACTGCACCTCCTTGTGTCAGCTGCTGCCGAAACCCTGTCCTGTGGCCACGCTGCTTGCTTGTGTAAAGAACAGTGTGGCCAGAGGTTGTGTGTGTAAAGAACAGCGTGGCCAAAGCTCTAAATGCAGCAGGTTGTGTGTGGAAGGAACAGTGTGGCCAAAGGTTGTGTGTATGTGTGTGTGTGTGTGTGTGTGTGTGTGTGTGTGTGTGTGTGTGTGTGTGTGTGTGTAAAGAACAGCGTGGCCAAAGCTCTAAGTGCAGCAGGTCGTGTGTGTGTAAAGAACAGCGTGGCCAAAGCAGCAGGTTGACTAAAAGCTGCACTGTTGTTCCTTCACAAATATATATCTGAGCTGCTCCAAAGTGGCTCCTTTTCCTTATTATGGGAAGTGGTTTTTCATGGAGCCTTTCATGGAGCCTGCCTATTAAGTACTTGTCTCTGCCACTGTCTGCCTTTGTTACTGCCTTTCCCCCATAGGCAAGAAGGGCACGGCCAAAGGGCGCAAGCCGAGTGCGGCCAGCAAGAAGGGTGGAGCAGTGGGTGGCATTGGCGAATGGGAGCTCACACGCTGCAGGTGGGTAGGAAAATTGAATCACATGAGAGGTGTGATGGGCGGTGTGTAATAATAACGTATAAAACCACACACTCGTGCATTGAGGGATAGGTGGGGGCTGATTTAGATGGTATGCACAGCAGTGGGGAGCGTTGGCGAATGGGAGCTTACACGCTGCGGGTGGGTAGCGAACTAAAATCACTTGAGTAGGGTTGGCCAGAACCGTATATGTACGCCGTATATGACCGTATAGTTGGTGATTTTCCTGCCAAAAATACCGTATATACACACCGTATGTGTATGGTTCTGGCCAAACCTATACATAAGAGGTGTGATGGGCGGTGTAAGATGAGTAGCGTACTTGAACCACATGAGATGTGTGATGGGCAGTGTATGATGAGTGGCGTACTTGAACCACATGAGATGTGTGATGGGCAGTGTATGATGAGTGGCGTACTTGAACCACATGAGATGTGTGATGGGCAGTGTATGATGTGTGGCGTACTTGAACCACATGAGATGTGTGATGGGCAGTGTATGATGAGTGGCGTACGTGAACCACATGAGATGTGTGATGGGCAGTGTATGATGAGTGGCGTTTTTAGACCATACACTCGTGCATAGAGGGATAGGTGGGGGCTGATTTAAATGGTACGCATAGCAGTGGGGAGCATAAGCGAGTGGGAGCTCACGTTCTGACGATGATTGAAAGCCACCCTGGACATGCTGGTAACACATGCTGGTACCGCATGCTGGAACCACATGCTGGTACCACATGCTGGCAACACATGCTGGTACCACATGCTGGTAACACATGCTGGTAATACATGCTGGTAATACATGCTGGTACCACATGCTGGTACCGCATGCTGGTACCACATACTGGTACCACATGCTGGTAACATATGCTGGTAACACATGCTGGTACCACATGCTGGTACCGCATGCTGGTACCACATGCTGGTACCACATGCTGGTACCGCATGCTGGTAC
>Ga0307963_1001099_pt1:17500-20053 | contig 20053 bp, 13 predicted proteins | sample OrgLakmetagen594_FD_201829 | JGI IMG/M metagenome (GOLD analysis project Ga0307963, IMG submission 201829) | Saline water microbial communities from Organic Lake, Antarctica - #594 | ecosystem: Environmental > Aquatic > Non-marine Saline and Alkaline > Saline | place: Antarctica... | reverse complement strand
TCCAGGAGTGTTCCAGTAAGGGTGTGTTCCAGTTAGTGTTTCAGTAAGGGTGTGTTCCAGGAGTGTTCCAGTAAGGGTGTGTTCCAGTTAGTGTTTCAGTAAGGGTGTGTTCCAGGAGTGTTCCAGTAAGGGTGTGTTCCAGTTAGTGTTTCAGTAAGGGTGTGTTCCAGGAGTGTTCCAGTAAGGGTGTGTTCCAGTTAGTGTTTCAGTAAGGGTGTGTTCCAGGAGTGTTCCAGTTATTGTGTTCAAGTAAGGGTGTGTTCCAGGGAGACATGTAGACGGCCCAATATAAATATGTAGGGTTGGCCAAAGCCATACACACGTATGCCAGTGTCAGTCTAGCCGAAATCTCGCAAGCGCAACACAGTCATTTGCAACAATGCGTACTTTTATTCGCACGCACCAAGGTTGGTGTCTCCCCATTCTTGCGTGCTGTTGTACAGTTTTTATCAATGTGTGAGTATTGCTGTATATTCTTAAAGCCACACTTTTGCTTGAGCCATTTTAATGATACACCTCCCTAAAGCTTTTACTAAAATGCAACAACATTTGTCGTGTTCCAGGGCATGTATTTTGTTTTGTAAAGCTGTACAAACAACCAAATACATGCGTACTTAATATTACCAAAGCATTGAGAGGCAGCTGCACCATAAGTAGTGAAGCTATTCCATCTTACAGATCTACGATTGCTCAGCAGCTGCACTTCAGCAAGGCACCAGCACGACGCTTGCTAGCTTGCAGAAAAAACCAAATTTGCAACTACAGTGACTCCATTATGTTAAGCATTGCTATGGCTCAGAGGGGAAGCACCACATGCTCCAGAACCTTGCTTAATCGGAGCATCAGTGTTGCTAAGACTAAGAGGGGCAGCACCGTACGCACCAAGGCATTGGTCAGCTGGAGTACCAGTATTGGTCTCAGTGGGGCCTTGGAGTGGCGTATGAGCGATCGAGGCTGGAGGCTGTGGTGGCATGCCGCTGCTATGATTGCGCCTGATGCTTTCCAGTGCATTCAGGGACCTGCAGAGAGCAAACACAAAGCAGTTGCAGACAGACACAAAGATGCGGCTGGAGGCCTCGGCGGCAAGCCACTGATATGGTTGTGCCTATTTCTTTCCAGTGCATTCAGGGACCTGCAGAGAGCAAACACAAAACAGTTGCAGACAGACACATAGCTGCGACTGTAGGCCTTGGCGGCAAGCCACTGATATGGTTGTGCCTAATGCTTTCCAGTGCATTCAGGGACCTGCAGAGAGCAAACACAAAGCAGTTGCAGACAGACACACAGCTGCGGCTGTAGGCCTTGGCGGCAAGCCACTGTTATAGTTGTGCCTAATGCTTTCCAGTGCATTCAGGGACCTGCAGAGAGCAAACACAAAGCAGTTGCAGACAGACACAAAGATGCGGCTGGAGGCCTTGGCGGCAAGCCACTGATATGGTTGTGCCTAATGCTTTCCAGAGCATTCAGGGACCTGCAGAGAGCAAGCACAAAGCAGTTGCAGACAGACACAAAGATGCGGCTGGAGGCCTTGGCGGCAAGCCACTGTAATGGTTGTGCTGGATGCTTTTGAGTGCGTTCAAAAGCCTGCAAACGAATGCACTCTTCTCCTAGCTAGCCATTTCAAACCCACGCCTGGTCACATATCATTGAGACACAAGCAGGTAACAAAAACAAAGTCTCATAAAGTGGCCCTCTACTGCAAGACTACAGCTACATGCACTCCAATACAAATGCACGTTTAACAATACACAAGCTACCACGGCCACACTTTCAATACACCCGCACATACCGTGGCTTGCCGTTGGCATGTGCTGTCTCCTCCTGAGCAGCCTTTGACGGACGCCTGCATTCAGAGCAGGTAGCCAGGCAGGATGGTGAGCAGCCAGACAGAAATGATAAAACAGCCAAGCGGTAGATACGACTAGGGACGGGAATATAAAACAGCCAGACAGTAATGATAAAACAGCCAAGCAGTACATGTGACCAGGAATGGACAAGAGCAGGTTAAGACAAGTCATTGCGTTGAGTCAAGCTGAGTTGAGTTGAGACGAGTCCACAACAGCTGGCTAGCAAGGATTGCGAATCAAGAGCAGAAGAGGTGCAAGGCACGCACAGCAAACAAGGAGCACACGCAAAGGCATGCTTGGCCGTTTTTGATGTGACCAACTGAACCAATTTTTCTCTCCGCCCGGGCATAATGGTGACAGCAGAATGTGTGTGCTCATGCCAGGTGCCATTTGACTCACCCATTGTCACTCCGGACATAATGGTGACAGCAGGATGTGTGTGCACATGCCAGGTGCTATTTGACTCACCCATTCTCGCCCCACACATAATGGTGACAGCAGGATGTGTGTGCACGAGCCAGGTGTCGTTAGACTCACCCGTTGTCAATGAACCAACAGCACAACTCTTCACCTCGGCACCACTCTAGGGACTGATTGGCATCGAGCACACTGCCAGGCAAGGAGCCACACGTGCACACAGTTCACCAACCAGCCGTATCTCTAGGGTTGGCCAGAACCATACATATACGGTGTATATACGGTGTTT
>Ga0307963_1001099_pt1:0-12500 | contig 20053 bp, 13 predicted proteins | sample OrgLakmetagen594_FD_201829 | JGI IMG/M metagenome (GOLD analysis project Ga0307963, IMG submission 201829) | Saline water microbial communities from Organic Lake, Antarctica - #594 | ecosystem: Environmental > Aquatic > Non-marine Saline and Alkaline > Saline | place: Antarctica: Organic... | reverse complement strand
ATGTTACAATTGGTCCACACCCCACATTATTATGACATAAACCCCACATTATTATGACAGAAAAATATCTGCTGAGGATGGAACACATAAGTAAGTTCTACGACAAAGCATTGAATACAAGCAGCATTGAATACAAGCATTGAATACAAGCAGCCGAACAAGAACAGTGCAGGATCTAAGAGAGATTACCTCCTGACCTCGAGAGAGGCTGGTACGTGCACAAAACAATGGACGGCGTCATTGCCAAGGTCTCAGGCCCACCTAATCACCCTTGTGATCCCTTTTTGCTCACTTGCTGCTTGTTGCAGCAAAAGAGTCTGACGGTGCTTAGCACCGAGTCTATGCTTCTCCGTTGTACAGCTGCCTATTGGAATCGTTCCACCTAATTGCAGCCGTTTATCTGGGTCAGCACTCTCTCAGCATGCTTCTATCCCCTTCGCGCGTCCAAATGTACGGCCCACTCACCTGCTGCCTTGCATCCGGTCAGCACTCTTTTAGCGCGCTTCAACTTTAAGATTGCCGCAGTGCAGCTCAACTGTGCAGACCACTCACCTGCAGTCCCGCATCTGGGTCAGCTTCTAGCACCCATTTTGCGTGCTTGCGGATGAGGGGCACTGCGTCAGTGCTGCTGCTCAAGCCCCCCAAGGTCACCAAGTAGCGCACAGTGGCCCACACGCCAGGCAAGCCAGGCAGGTCTGTGTGTGTGTATGTGTGTGTGTGTGCGTGTGCATGAGAGCGGCATTCAGAACTGCTGCTCACCAGGCCTGCCAGGTGTGTGCGCATATGTGTGTTTGATGCACATGTCATCTTTGTACGCCTACTTACACCTCATTTCGTAAAGTGGAGGCTGGCGTTGTTGTTGTTGTGTGAATTCTGTGACAACGGCACATTTAAACACGCAGAGTCATGCATATCATCTGTCATCCTGTTTTTATTCCGGCACAAGCCAAAGTTGTGTGGAAAGCAGCATTTGGCTGCCTAGGCTCAGCCTGCCGCAGTTTTCTGTGCTTTAATGTGAAAGAATGGGGAGTTCTATGCAAGGTAATTTGCAGAACATTTTTAGGTATTTTAGTTATCCAATTGGAGTATTTAGTATCAATATTGGTGTACAATTCGACCGCACTAGCCTTGCCCCGCATTTGTATATTTCTTTGTCGCTCACACAAATGACAGTGCATAAAGTTTTGGGCAGATGCTTTGAAAGGTTTAGGGGCCGGGGTCAGGTCAGACTCTTAAGGGTTGCGAATGTGAATCCGTTTGAGCGCGTGTGTACTAAGCTGCCCGGCAGCAACGGTTTCTGTTCCAATTACAAAGGTTGTTCATTTCAGAGTTCTGCCTGAAATTCTTGGGTTAATTTCGCTTAAAATTTGCGAACGCTGAGCTGTTCGGTCCGTTTGTAAAGCAAAATTGCCACAGGGGCCTGGGGGTTGGGATTCGCTGCTAAATCCTTAGGGAGCCTCCTTCCTAGACCTAGGATGGTTGAAAACTTCATTATGTTAAATACTACTATGTTGCTATCAATGTTATAGTGAAGAAAGTTTGAAAGTAAATTTGCTGGTCAATTTGGCACCCGGAAGAGCGAGACTTTGCACTGGACCTTGAAGTTCGCCGAACGGCAAATTTATAATTTGGTGATTAAATAAGTTACAGTTTACAAACCCGAACTTTTGACCGAGCCCTGAACTGAACAACCGTGCCCAGGACCAATGCTTGAGGTGTGTTATCACAACTTGCGTGCATGTACATGTATACATATTTCATTTTTCTTCTTTGCACCGAGCGTGGCGCCCTACTGACCTGCTGCAGCTCCGCGTGCTTTGGGGTGGAGGCTCCCAGGCTGCTGGGAGGTACGGTACAACAGCTCTAAGCCCTGGATGCACAAAGCAGCATTTGTTCACTTTTGCAAAGACAGGCTGCTGGAAGTTACACACAACAACGCTAGGACCCAGTTGCGTCAGTCAAAGCCATGTGTATGTGTCAGTCAAAACCATGTGTTTGCGTCGGTCAGAACCATGTGTATGCGTCAGTCAGAGCATGTGTATGCGTCAGTCAGAACTACGTGTATGCGTCAGTTAAAACCATGTGTATGCGCCAGTCAAAACCATGTGTATGCGTTGGTCAAAATCATGTGTATGCGTCAGTCAGAACCATGTGCATGCGTCAGTCAGAACCATGTGTATGCGTCAGTCAGAACCATGTGTATGCGTCAGTCAAAACCATGTGTATGCGTCAGTCAAAACCATGTGTATGCGTCGGTCAAAACCATGTGTATGCGTCAGTCAGAGCATGTGTATGCGTCAGTCAGAACCATGTGTATGCGTCAGTCGGAACCATGAGTATGCGTTGGTCAGAACCATGTATATACATTGCACGCGCGGTATTTTCAGCAGGGGGATACATCAGACACGAACGTGGTGCAGGCAGTTACAAGAAGACGCTCACAAGAAAATAGGTCTTGGATACCATAGAGGCATTTTGGATTGCAGTAGGCGCTTGAGGCGGGCGTGGCGACATAGAATTGCAAGGAAGGTAGCAATGCCATTAGCAGACAGTATTGTGAGAACTAACACGAAAGGCGCAAATCGTGGCTGTAATGACCATAAATACACGACTGGTAACACGACTGTAATATTTACAGAATACAAATGCAGCTGGAGATCATCAAGCAAAGGCACACATAACAAGCACATTTTGACAGCACAAAGGCGCTTGAGATAAGCAGGGCATACCTGCTCATGCTTGCTGTGGTGCTTGTAAAGAGCCGCCAGCTCAGCATACCATCCAGTGGAAGAAAGCAGCTGCAGGCGTCAGGATGCGAATAAAATATACACACGTGAGGGAAATCCTGTGTTCAGACGTTGCATGTGAAGGGCCGCAGCTCAGCTAGCCATCCAGGAGGGGAAAGCAGCTATTTTTGCACAGCAAATGCTTCGGCGTTTTGGCATGCATAACAACTCAAGTGGAAGCACATAGCAGCAACACATCTTCAGCCAAACTGGATAGACTATCTCCTCCCTTTCAAATCCTCCCAGGTCTGGCCATGTCAAGGTTGCTGTATAGACAACATTACATTCACAAGACATCAAAATATATTCACATATTCACATATTCACAAGACAAGGTTGCTGTATAGACACCATTATATTCACAAAACATCAAAATATTTTCACATATTCACATATTCACAAGACAAGGTTGCTGTATAGACACCATTATATTCACAAGACATCAAAACATTTATTTGAAAACCAACGCAGGCAGCAGCGGCCTACAATTTCTTGCCCTCCTCCGTAAAAAGTAAAAAGCTAGTGCCGAGGCTGCTCCACAAACACCGACTCGTCACAATTGGTTTCATAAGCTGTCACGCTGGTAGTGGCGCACATATTCTTGCACATTCTAGGGTTGGCTAGAATCGTACAATTACAACGTATATGACTGTATATTTGGTGACTCCCTGCCAAAATTTCCATACATATACTGTATATATAGTACAGTATAATATGGTTCTGGCCAACAATACGCATCTCCATAACAATTGAGAGCCGGCTATCACACTATCACCAGCTTGCCAAATGGATCCACAAAAGCAACATGCAGTGGTGCTCACCTTCTCGCCCTCCTCCAGGTCAATCCAGTGGCGAGGCTGCTGCACAAAACGCAGCAGAGCTCCTGTGTCTTCCGGCTGTGCAAGGAGGATGGCCACCATGGCCACGTCAATGATGGAGAGTGCACGTATGCACGCTTCCGCGACTGTGTGTGAATTGGGTGGAGAGTAGGTGCAGAAATGAGTATGAGCAATGGGTGGAGAGCAAGTGCATAAATGACTGTGTGCATTTGGGTGGAGAGTAGGTGCAGGAATGACTGTGTGCATTGGGTGGAGAGTAGGTGCAGAAATGACTGTGTGCATTGGGTGGAGAGTAGGTGCAGGAATGACTGTGAATTGGGTAGAGAGTAGGTGCAGACAAGACTGTGTGCATTGGGTGGAGAGTAGGTGCAGAAATTAATATGAGCATTAAGTAGAGAGAAGGTGCAGAAATGACTGTGTGCATTGGGTGGAGAGTAGGTGCAGAAATTAATATGAGCATTAAGTAGAGAGTAGGTGCAGGAATGATTGTGTGCATTGGGTGGAGAGCAGGTGCAGAAATTAATATGAGCATTAAGTAGAGAGAAGGTGCAGAAATGACTGTGTGCATTAGGTAGAGTGTAGGTGCAGGAATGACTGTGTGCATTAGGTAGAGAGTAGGTGCAGGAATGACTGTGAATGGGGTAGAGAGAAGGTGCACAAATGACTGTGTGCATTAGGTAGAGAGTAGGTGCAGGAATGACTGTGAATGGGGTAGAGAGAAGGTGCACAAATGACTGTGTGCATTGGGTAGAGAGTAGGTGCACAAATGAAGGTGCGCATTGGGTAGAGAGTAGGTGCAGAAATACAGGTATGGATTAGTTGCAGGAAGGTGGAGGGGCGCGACTGATCAGTTATGATGGCTGTTGCTGGAAAGCAAAAGGAATGAGCAGACGCACATGGTCATAGGATGGACCGTATGGAAAAAGCAGAGCAAGGTGCGCTCACAAATTCGATTGACAACACATGGTGCTGCATCAAAGCAAGAGTATTAACGTCACCCATCAGCAAGCACATAATTCACTGCCAACTATCTAATTGCTAAGTAGTACCTCAGCGAATATTTCTAGCCACCGCTCTCTGCTTTCTTTGGTCCTCGATCAGGAGCAGCAGCAGCAGCAGGACAGCACTGTGGATGGAAATTTCAGCCAGCAAGAGGTCCCCCCTCTTGACCAGACCTACTACGAAGCCTGTGGTTGCGTGGCTTGCACCTTGCACCTGGCCCTGATGGGGCCTCGACCATGTAACCATCGAGCGAGGGCCCTCTACTCCGCCTCTGCACCCTTGCGATTATTGAGAATTCTGAAAAGTCAAAATGCAAAACCGCACCTTGGCCACCGTCCTCTGCAGTCTCTGGCCTTTTATCAGGAGCAGCAACATCAGGCTCCTTCCCCATTTCCCCATCCACATCAGATTCCTCGCTGCCTGTGGGGCGAATGGAATACGCTGCAGCACCCGTGCTGGTGTCACGTCCTGCACCATCCTGCTGGCAGGACTGGAGGGCGGCTATGATGCGTGTGCGGTAGGACATGAGGTAGGGCAGCAGTGTGGCTGCAGCAGCAGCAAAGGATGGCCCTGAGGGCTCTGTCACCTGCACGCCATTCAAGGAGGCCGAGGAATTTCTTAGCAGGGCGTGAGATAAAGCAGCAGTGTGGCTGCAGCAGCAGCAAAGGATGACCCTGAGGGCTCTGTAACCTGCACGTCATTCAAAGAGGCCGAGGAATTGTTTAGCAGGGTGTGAGATAAAAGCAGCAGTGTGGCTGCAGGGCCATCGGCAAGGGATGGCCCTGAGAGCTGTTAGATCACCGGGCACGATGCACAGATGTTTGAACAAGCAGGTCAACATCAATTCACATTCACCTTTTGAGTTCATAGTTCTGTAAGTGACGGGACAGGGGCATGGTGAGGCAACACAATCGCACCATGCTAAACACATGTCTTGAATTGTTTTTGACTTATTATAAGCAAGGGAGTTTCATGTGCATACCCAGGCATGAGAGCGCACCATGTTTAAGATAATGAAGAGGAAATGGAATGTTATCCTCCATTTTCATCGGCCTTCAGCCTTTAGCAAGGAGTGCTGATGGAGTGCCAGCAAAATGACAGAGCAGGAAAGAGCAACGTGCCTTAGACACTGCGGAGGTTGGGACTTATGTAACCGTTCAGAGTGGCCTTTGGCAAGGATTGCAAGCAGCGTGATCAGGCACAGAAGAGCAGCATGTCTCAGAAACTAAACATAGTTTAAGAATTTCAAGCAGCGTGATCAGGCACAGAAGAGCAGCATGTCTCAGAATCCAAACATAGTTTAAGGAATGCAAGCAACGTGATCAGGCACAGAAGAGCAGCATGTCTCAGAATCCAAACATAGTTCAAGGAATGCAAGCAACGTGATCAGGCACAGAAGAGCAGCATGTCTCAGAATCCAAACATAGTTTAAGGAATGCAAGCAGCGTGATCAGGCACAGAAGAGCAGCATGTCTCAGAATCTAAACATAGTTTAGGGATTGCAAGCAGCGTGATCAGGCACAGAAGAGCAGCATGCCTCAGAATCTAAACATAGTTCGTTCCAGCAACGAATTTGATGATGACAACTATGACTGACCTACAGCCTTCAGCAAGGGAGCACCAGCAGCGTGGTCAGGCAAAGAGGAGCGCCATGTCTAAGACACAGGAGATGGCAGGGTGGTTTGCAATATACTTTGGCTGACCTTTAGCAAAGGAGTGCCAGCTGCATGGTCAGGCAAAGAAGAGCGCCATGCTTCGGGTACCATGGAGGGGAGTAGCCTCAGCAGCAATAAGGGGGCGCCAGTCAGGCCTGTCACCTGGCCACTGTAATGTCAATCAAGCAGTGTGAAATAGAAGATTCGATCACTGGAGCATTTCATTGTCACTGCAATGAGTCATTGTCAAATGCGTAGATGAGGCCATGCAGCACCAGCCAGGAGGGAAGTCAAAGCAGAGGATGGGTAAATGGTGAATGAAAGCTGACACATAAGCTGCCAGTCTGCCTGCAAATTTCCCCTTTTTTTTTGTGATGCACAAGCCATGGCAAGCGACTGGCATCCAGACAAAAAAGAAAACAGATAAATGGGAGAGGTAGGGGAGCACTGGGGTTTTAAGATTAAGAGGGGCGTGTGCGCCACTGTGGAAATACGCAGCAGTGTGATGCATCACCACTCACACGCATACACACATATAGACACACGCAAACACACAAACACACCACACACACTCACTCACACACACACACACACACACACACACACACACACAACAAAAATAAAACAGCACAGTGTGAACCGATACTGCACTATTCATTACAAAAGCACAGACTTGTTTGCCCCAAACTGAACATTAACCGGTTAACATTAACCATCTGCTACTTTGCCTTCTAAAAGCCAGCACTAGCGCAGTGACATTTTGGTCATACTCACGTCACCAACTTGGGGAGACCTCCTTGTGGCATGTGAGCTTAAGAATAATGATTTACTCCATCAAAAAGAGGACACCGCTGTGCAGAATCCCAAACCCAGATCACACTTAGCTTAGCCCTGCCATGATTGTGACCTGCTTGAGGATACCGCTTACAACCATTCCTGCAAACTTGCAGAGTACCTGCGGTGATTTTTCTTAGCCTTTACCACTCACAACCTACTGAACAGAATAAGAGAGCTGCGCCTCTGGCTGCATAAGAAGTATCCTCATCACCACATGCACCACTAATTACACAACACAACGCCGCGATTGCCACAACGATCTAGATCGCAAATGCTTCCCATGCAACCTTAACAATCTAGCTACGTGCTTGATCTCACGGCATCATACTCCCCCTCACCTACACAACGCCAACTGCGCAGCACCTTCATCCCAGGACCCATTCGCAAAAAGGTGGTTTCCGTACAGCAGCCGCAGCCGGTCCTCCAAATTGTTGCCGCCCCCCTCTTGGCTGCTTGGAACGCTCTGTGGGGCGTAGTGCTTGGAGGAGACGTGATCTGGCTTCTACAATGACAGCAGGATATATTTGATATTAAATTGTAGGTGACAGATCTGTGAATTGGAAAGCGTGAAAGAGACTTGCTTCTACTTAAACAGCAAGGAGTGTGTAAGCGTGCCAGCAATAATCAGCGCTTTGTGTGGTGTAGGGCTTGGAGGAAGATTTTTTGGAAAATAGAGCCGGACAAGCGGACAGTACTTTCAAAGGAAGGTCGACAAGATAAGTTCACTGGCCATACTTGTGCAGCAGCAACAATGGGATGTTTTTAAGAGTGTGTGAGCTACTATTCCTCTGTGCTCAAAATTATGTTGTCAAGGATAAGAAATAAGTACACCAGCTTGAAAAGAGACAAGCAGAACAGGCACACACAGCCTTTGGTATGCCCCTGCTAAGGTCTAGAAAAAGCAGATCAAGTCGGAAGGAAGAATTTGAACGACACAAGGCGCGCACGCGCACACCCTGGACACTATGGGGATGCCCATTGGAGTAGGCCAACAGAGCTGCAGGCTGCTGCCAAAAGAATGTTGAAAAAAAGGCACACCCTCACCATGACAGGGTGCCAATTGCCCTGAGGAGAGGCCAATAGGGCCCTGGGCTGCTCTTGCTGCTGCTGCCTCCCTCTCTGCTGTCCTTCTGCCTGTGCTGGAGTGCGTGCAGACGCCAGTGCCGCTAGGGCAAGGGCCTCCTGATACTCCCCTGCAGCGGCTAGTAGCTCAGCCTGGGTCTCCAAAGGCACAGGCACCAGGCGACGGATGCCTTGGTCTGTGTGTTTGTATGTGTTTGCGTATGTGTGTGTTTGCAACTGGGTGCGTACGTATGCAGTGAGTGGATGCGTGTGTATCTCTCCCTGGAAGCCTTGGGTTTGTTTGATTGCGCAGGACCTTGGTTCCAGACTTGCAATTGACGTGAGAGTAGTCCCAATTTCGCACAAGAACATTTAAGAATGATGCAGCTGAAACAACGACAAGAAGCATAGCTCACCTCTAGACCTTGCCACAAAGATGAAACCTACCATTGGACACAGTCCAAACATGAGCTACACGTGTGAAACCGACAAAAGCAGCTCTCATCTCCTGGCATTGCCACAAAGACGGAGCCAGCGACAGGGGACATTTTAAGAAACGAAGCGAAATTTGGAGACGAAAGCAGCTCTCACTTCCTGGCATACTGCCACAAAAACGGAGCCAGCGATAAGGGACATTTTAAGAAACGAAGCGAAATTTGGAGACGAAAGCAGCTCTCCCCTCCTGGCATTGCCACAAAAACGGAGCCAGCAACAGGGGACATTTTAAGAAACGAAACGAAATTTGGAGACGAAAGCAGCTCTCACCTCCTGGCATTGCCACAAAAACGGAGCCAGCAACAGGGGACATTTTAAGAAACGAAGCGAAATTTGGAGACAAAAGCAGCTCTCACCTCCTGGCATTGCCACAAAAACGGAGCCAGCAACAGGGGACATTTTAAGAAACGAAGCAAATTCAAAAAGAAAGCAGCTCTCACCTCCTGACATTGCCACAAAGATGGAGCCATCTACAGGGGACATTCCAGGGTGGGCCACCAGGCGTACCCCTTGGAGGCCTGTCAGGGTCTGGGACACGTACGCATCTCCCGATCGCCTGAGGCTGTGCACCTGTGGTAAGGAAGGGCGTGAGGAATAGGGCATTCAGATCATGCGAGAGGTCGAGACGTGAAAGCCTTCTTGGTTGCCTGAGGCTGTGCACCTGTGGTAAGGAAGGGTGTGAGGAATAGGGCATTCAGATCATGCGAGAGGTCGAGAAGCGAAAGCCTTCATGGTTGCCTGAGGCTGTGCACCTGTGGTAAGGGCAGGTATGAATGAGGCATCCATATCTTGCAAATGGTCAAGGCGCGTAAGCCTTCTCAATCGCCTGAGGCTGTGCACCTGTGGTGAGGCAAGGTATGAGTAATAGGGGCATCACAATAGTGGGAATGGTCAAGAATGGAGGCTGGTTTCTCTCTGAACGCCTTGAGGCTGTTTTTGCTCCTGTAGGAATCAAAGATGTTTGATCAAGAAAGCTCCTTGAGTCAGAGACACACGGCACGCTATCCATGACTGGAGTGCGTTGAGATACAGGGACATGGTGAGTGTGCTGGGCTGCAAGGCATGTTGCAGCACACAGGCACAAGCCCCACATATGCAGACCTCATCACACATATGCGGACCTCATCACACACTGTCACGCATATGCGGACCTCATCACACATATGCGGACCTCATCACACACTGTCACGCATATGCAGACCTCAACACATATATGCCGACCTCATCACACACTGTCACGCATATGCTGGCCTCATCACACGTATGCAGACCTCATCACACATATGCGGACCTCATCACATGCTGTCATGCACTCTGCGTACGCTATTGGGTTCCATCTGTGCAAGCACAAGCCTGCAGGCAATACGAAAAAGGCACACATACACACTGCAGGACGGTTAATCTTTCATATGCACAAAGTCCACAACACAACACTCTTTGATACGGTCAGAGATACACCTCAGCACCTGCAGGCATGAACGTACACAAACACACACACAATCACAAAAACACACACAGACACTAACATACACCTCAGCACCTGTAGCTGTGATGCCATATTACGGGACAGGGGCAGAGACACAATCAAGCACAGGGACACAGACACACCTCAGCACCCGCTGCCATGAAGCCTAAGACATAGTATACATTGGAATAGACCCAAGCACATTGTACAGGGACACAGACGTACCTCAGCACCCGCTGCCATGAAGTCTAAGACATAGTATACATTGGAATAGACCCAAGCACATTGTACAGGGATACAGACGTACCTCAGCACCCGCTGCCATGAAGCCTAAGACATAGTATACATTGGAATAGACCCAAGCACATTGTACAGGGATACAGACGTACCTCAGCACCCGCTGCCATGAAGTGTAAGACATAGTATACATTGGAATAGACCCAAGCACATTGTACAGGGATACAGACGTACCTCAGCACCCGCTGCCATGAAGCCTAAGACATAGTACTCTGTGGCCACCAGGCCTAGCAGGGGCTGCTGGAAAGCAAGGGACGACCTGCAAATGGGGGTTGAGAAGACAATGACGCAAAATTGGAATTTCAAGGCGTGCTGAATAACAAGGGACAATTGTTTGCATATGAGGGCTAGGAAAGGAATGCATATGAGGGTTAGGAAGGATTTGCATATGAGGTATTGCATATAAGATTTGCATATGAGGATTTGCATATGAGGGCTAGGAAGGATTTGCATGAGGGTTAGGAAGGATTTGCATATGAGGGCTAGGTGTCGCAAACAGATCTGCAACACAGCACGTCATTGGCACTGAAAAACCCGTCCTATGTGACGGTATGCCATTCAGGCCGATGAATTCCTAGCTGCACAATGGCACACCACCTGGACTGAGAAAGCCTGTCTATACCTGCGGGACGGTACGCCATTAGGGCTGAAGAATGCCGCCGCATTGTCACATGCAAGCAGCACCTCCTCCCCGTTAGGACACACGGCAATGGCCGGCGAGAGGGCGGTCCCTACGGCTCCCACATTCACAGCCGCCACAGCAGCCGCCGCAGCCTTAGCCGCGGCAGCTGCGCCGGCAGCCTCAGGGTTGGAAGTGGGTGAGGACGTGGAGGGAGGGAGGACGGACAGCAGGTCAGCCATGAGGTAGTACTGCTTTTTGCTGCCTAGGAACAAATTGGGACCTTGGGGAAAGGAGGGAGGGGACAATGTGAGGGCAGAGGAACGGATGCTTGAGAGTTCATTTGACAGTTGAGCTCAATAAGCGATGCATAATCGAATCACAGCAAAGAGCACACCACAGTTATTGGTAGTGATCTGGGGCATTGAGAGAGGAAATGGAGGGCAAACTGAAAATTCTAAGATGAAAAAGGTTTCCTAGGCAGATATTCGCTGGCTCCAAGAGAGAGAGTGGTGTTTGGGCCAGATCATACTTCTATACTTTATACGTGTATGCGGTACATGCACATTGATTATAGAAAGAGAATTGAATTACAATAACAGTCATGAACATATGTTTACACACACTCTCACAGAGATGCAATGCACACACATATGGTACCTGGCAGGTACTACCTGCAAATGCGATGGTGATCATGGTATCTGGCAAAGCCAGATCAGCCACCTCCTCTAAGTCAACGGTGCCCTTACTGGTGCCTCTGCCTGCAACAAGAGGAGAAGCAAGTAGAGAGTCTGTGTGCGCGTGAGTGTGTGTGTTTAAATGGGAGTGTGTATGTCTGTCTCTATATGTGTGTAAGCAGTAGCGTACTAGGCCAAATATCAAGACAAGAGTGGAGAAGTGTGTTGATAATGGCACATGACTAAAGGTGATAAGCTCACTTAAAATTACTAGGTATGTGCTTAATAGAGATGTCCAATTATTTACGTAAACACAGTTTGGGGGCTTCCCTTCCAACAATCTCTCTCTCTCACACACACACACACACACACACACACACACAGCATCAGCCTGAAATGATGCAAGGTACTGTTTGGCAAAACGGTATTTAGGCATTGGTCAAAAAGAACAAAGTGCACCGGTAGTGAAAACTACCTTTAACGCACACACACACAATGATAAAGGTGAGGTGAGCCTTGTCTTAGACAGGAAAAGAACAGTAAAACAATGGCGATACGGGCAGCAAAAAACTGATCCCCAAAGTAATGAAGCAATGAAGAAGCCACTTTGGTACCAAGTACCTAGGGTTGGCCAGAACCGTACATGGGATTCCCATATACTGTATAAACGCCGTATATGACCGTATATACGCCGTATTTCCGTATATACCGTATATAGGAGAAAATTGACTCACTCAGAATTAATTCATAGGGGGTCCATTTTGTA
>Ga0307963_1001097_pt1 | contig 20058 bp, 35 predicted proteins | sample OrgLakmetagen594_FD_201829 | JGI IMG/M metagenome (GOLD analysis project Ga0307963, IMG submission 201829) | Saline water microbial communities from Organic Lake, Antarctica - #594 | ecosystem: Environmental > Aquatic > Non-marine Saline and Alkaline > Saline | place: Antarctica: Organic Lake... | reverse complement strand
CTCTGGATACCTCACCCCTCGGTGCCCATCATCCCCTACGAATTGCGCGGGACAACCGCGTGGCACCCCATCTTGCGCGGCATCCTGAAAGGGGCTGGCGAGTATATGAAAGGGCGGAAAGGCAGGCGAGGGGTGAGGGTCCGTGTGAACGCACGTTCACTGACACAGGTGATGGTCCGGGAAGCCATGTTCGACGGCGTGATCCCGCCTATAACGAGGGGGCGCGTGGACCACTTCGCAGTGGAGTATCTGGGCTACACGGCCACCTATCACCTGACGGCGGCGGGCCTGCCCCTCATGGGCATAGACTATCCACCGGCCTACAGGAAGCCCGTGGAGGGCCTTTCGGTGATAAGTGTGGAGGAAGCCGGGGCCGGGTGGGTTTACGACTTCACCCTGCCCAAGACCCACGCCTTCTCTGCAAACTCCATGAAGGTTCACAATACGGTCCCTAAGCACAGCTATTGGGGCAAGCGCCTTCGGGAGTGCATAGTCGCACCGGACGGGCACGTGATCGTCGCGCGGGACTACAGCCAAGGCGAACTCAAGGTGGCCGCGTGCTGGGCCGGGGAGCAGAAGATGCTACAAGCCTACCTGAACAAGATCGACCTTCACGTGCTGACCGCCGCCACCGTGAACAGCATGACCTACGAGGAAGCCATGCACCTGAAAGGGGTGGATGAGGCGGCTTTCAAGATGCTCCGCCAGAACGGCAAGGCGGGCAACTTCGGCTTGATCTATGGGATGCAGGCATATGGCTTCATGATGTATGCCGAGGCGGTCTATGGGGTGAAGCTGACCCTTGAGCAAGCCGAGGCCATGCGGGACGCTTTCTTCAATCTGTATCCGGGCCTGCCCTACTGGCACGACCGCCAGATCATAGAGGCTCAGACGAACGGCACCGTGCGCTCTCCCCTTGGCCGCTTGCGCCACCTGCCCAACATCAACAGCCCGATCAAGGCGGTGCGCAAGAAGGCTCAGAACCAAGCAATCAACAGCCCCATTCAGGCCACGCTGGTGGACATGATGTGGTGGTCCATGGCTATAATCGAAGAAGAACGCCCGGCCCTTCTGACACCCTGTGGACAAATCCACGACCAAGGGCTGTGGTATGTGCCGGAGGACGAGGTGGACGACGCGCTGCTCTACTCCGGGCAGGTGATGGAGGACTTGCCCTTCGAGAAGTCATTCGGCTGGAAGCCCGAACTCAAGTTCACCACCGATGCGGAGGTAGGCTTGAACCTTGCTGAATTGGCAGAGGTCGCGTAGGATCGCCGCAATCCGAGCAAGGGGCACCGGTATGGCTGACGACAAAACAAAAGAGGGCCGCGTGATCGCCGGTCAAGGCCAGAACATTTTCGCCAATCCTAACGGCGGACGCAATGGCTACGGCGCGCTGATCCTGAACGCACTAACTGGCCTGTCCACCGAAGAACTGGCCAACACGCTGGAAGCGCGTGGGGCCACCAAGGAACACGCGGAGAAGCTGAAAAAGGACATTGCCCTCGGTGGCGAAGTGGACGCCACGCTGCTCGACAGTGAGGACCAGTTCTTCCGGGACTATCTGCGCATTCACGCCGGGCCCTCCCTGCTCGCGCCCCCCATAGCCCCCGAACGCCTTGAGCGGCTGGTGTCCGAGAACAACGCCTTGGAACCCTGCATCGAAGCCATGGTGACCAATATCTCCTGCACCGGCTACACGCTGGTCAACCGGGACAAGACCGAGGCTGATCTGACCGACGAGGACAAGTCAGAGCGCGAAGGCTTGCTGGACTTTCTGAAAGAGGTCTACCCGCGCAAGTCGTTCCAGCGCACACGCAAGGAACTTCGCCGCGACCTGCACCGGACAGGCAACTCCTACATGGTGCTGGAACGCAACGCCCTCGGTGAACTCGCGTTCATTCGCCGCGCCCCCGCCAAGTCGATGCGCCTGATCAAGCTGGACGAACCCACCGAAGTAACGGTCAAGATGCGCCGGGCCGGTAAGGACGTGGAACTGACCACCCTCCGCGCCGAGCGCCGTTACGTCCAGAAGATCGGAACCAAGCTGGTCTACTACAAGGAATATGGCTCGCAGCGCGACCTAAACCGGGTGACCGGGGAGTGGGCACCGGACGGCCAAACCCTGCCCGCCAACAAGCGCGCCCATGAAGTGATCCATGACAAGGATATTGAGGACGTGAAGTCGCCCTACGGGATGCCGCGATGGATCACGCAGCTTCCGTCCGTGCTGGGGAGCCGGATGGCTGAGGAACACAACCTCGCCTATTTCCAGAGTGGCGGCGTCCCTCCGGTGATGGTGTTCATCACGGGCGGCATGGTATCGGAGCCGGTGGCCAAGGCGATCAATGACTATCTGACGGGCGGCTCCAAGACGAAACAGCGCGGCGTGGCCGTGGAGGTTCCGTCATCTGGCAACCTTGAGAATGAGCGCCCCGCCAGCGTGACCGTGGAGCGGTTCGGATCACAGGAGGCCGACAGCACGTTCGAGGTCTATGACGAGAAGAACGAACAGCGCGTCCGCCGGTCCTTCCGCCTGCCGGGCATCTTTCTGGGCATGGCCGACAGCTACAACTTCGCGTGCTATGATGCCGAAACGGAGGCCCTTACCGATCAGGGGTGGATCACTCACGATCAATTCAAGCCCGGTATGAAGGTGGCCTGTTACAACCCGAAAGCCAAGGCTTTGGAATACCATGAGCCGGATCATGGGGTGCAGGTCTATGACGTTACTGACGTCCCTATGTACCACTTCAAAAGCACCCTAATGGACATCATGGTGACGCCTAAGCACCGGATGCATTATGAAACACAGTATGGGGATGTCTGCACGGAACCTGTGGAGACTATGCTGGCAACCTGTTCACGTCCTTCTTTTGTGCGGCGTATCCCGGAATACAAGGTAGGGGTGGCACATAGCACATTCACGTTCACGTTCCCACATGTTCCCGCACCTATAGCTGGAAGGGGGTCTACGGCCTTGCAAGAGGACTACCCTCCTACACTTGACACTACTGACCTGTATGAACTGGCGGGCTGGATAATTTCCGAAGGGCATGTTCTCAAACAAGGCGGGGCGATCAGTTTGACGCAGCACGTTGACCGGGGCTGGTCTTCTATCAAGGCCCTTCTTTTGCGGCTTGAAGCTCAGGATGTAACTGTGTGGTGGCCCAAGACCGAAGAAGGGGTGGTGACAGCCTATGTCTACGACTGGTCAATCTACAGTTGGTTCAAAGACAAAATGGGCATGGTCGGGTGGCAAAAGCGTATACCGCGCTCCCTTTTGGCGTCATCTCGTGGGTGTTTGCGTATCCTATTCGATGCGCTCATGGCGGGCGACGGAAGTTGGGATACGCGGGAAGGCCGCACTTCTGGGTCTTACTACACCACGTCAAAAAGCCTTGCCGACGATGTGCAGGAATTGGCTCTTAAACTGGGGTATCATACTCGCGTGGCGGATGCTACGCCGGGAACTATGGGGGTGCGTCCGGGCTATCGGGTTTTCATCGGTATGGGTGGTTCGCGTGGCGCAGAAGGCCGCACTCAAACCGCACGCGGACATGAGCGAGTGGACTACACCGGAGAGGTCTGGTGTTTCACTGTCCCTACTGGCGTGTTCGTAACCCGGCGAAACGGGCATGTGGCTGTTCAAGGCAACACCGCTCACGCCTCCTACGTGGTGGCCGAGGCTCAGGTGTTCGCCCCCGAGCGCGAGGAAGAAGATGAACGCATGAACATGACGATCATGCGGGAAATCGACCCGTCCAACCTGTGGGAACTGGCCTCCAAGCCCCTATCCGTCCAAGACGTGAACCTACAACTCCGTGCCCTGCAAATGCTGTCCACCATGCGAGGCGTGGGCATTGCCGATCTGGTAAAGGACATCAGCCGCATCGCTGATCTGGAAGTGGAAGTCTCCGAGGACTTTGAGGAAGATGTGATCGGGGGCACCGTGGCCGGGCAAGAGGGTGCAACCCCCGGCCAACCCCCTACCAACCCCCCGGCCAACGCTGACGCGGCCCCTCAAGGCGATACAGAGCAACAGGCGGCACCCAACCCCCCGGAGGCGGTGAACAACCGCGTGGCGCTCATGGCCGCGCGCATCGCCCGGTCCGTGCGGGAATATGACGATCTGAGCGATGCCGAGAGCCTGCGCACTCTGATGGCCTTGCGGACGGAATACGATGATCTGTCCTTGGATGAGCAGGAGCGTGTCAACAAGGCGCTCGCCCCTGTCCTCTACAACTCCACCTTCCTGACTGATGCGGCCATGGCGGACGTGGCGGCGGGCTATGCAATGGCGGCGTTCCAAGCCGCGCAACGGGAGACAGACCATGCTTTACATTGACAATAACCCCCTGCCCGGCGCGGGCCGTTCCAAGCGGTGGCGCGTGTTCGCAGATGGCACGATTGAACTTCGGGATGCCCTGCGCCGGGCCGGGTCCAGCCCCCACCTTCACGCCCCCGGCAAGCCCGGCGAACATGCCGTGGTTACCACCGCCGTGAAGAACAAACTGAAAGCCGACGAGGTTCCGGGCCGAACCATAGTCAAGCTGATCCGGCGCAAGAACCGGGGCCTGCCCCCGCCGACCAAGGTCGAAGAAATCCCGGAGGATGGGCACGCCTCTGATTGCGCCACCCCGGCTACACCCCCTGACTACTGGCACGATGAACACGGCTGGGACGAAAAAGGCTGACATGCGCCCCATCAAACCCAAGGACATGAGCGAGGGGGTCCGGACCCTAACCGATGATCTAAGCGCATCCGTCACCCGGTCCGCCATGCGCGTGATAGGCCCCAAGGTCCGGGCTATCGCTGAGGACATCAAGGCCGGGCGCTTTCAGGATGCGCGCGACGGCGTGCGGGAACTGGACTTCACCGCCGCGCTGGCCAAGACTGACAAGACCATGCGCAAGTTCACCCGGTCCACCATGCTCTTGGGCGCTGGCGCGGTAGACAAGCCCCAGACAAGCGTTCTGGCCAACGGAGCGCCCTACCCATGGGAAACCGATGAAGGCGCTGTCCGCCTGCTACAGCGCATGTCCGCCCACGTTCTCACCCGCGATACCAGAAGGAAGCTAGATGAACGCATCACTGCTGCATCCCGGTTTCAGAAAGCCGATCCCATCGATCCCGACAAGCTGGCCAACGACATCAACCGCTACCTTCGCGGAGAGATTGTTCGGGTGGTGGATACCTCTGCCAATGTCGTGGGAACTCGTGTTGCTGCTTACGGAATGTATTATGAGGCACGGGCGCGCGGCATCGCACGCTACCGGATTGATGCAATCGTGGACAGCCGAACCACGGACATATGCCGTGAAATGGACGGACGCGAGTTCTCGGTCGAGGAAGCCTATACGAAAACCGGGACTATCCTATCGACCTCGGAGCCTGCCCAAATAAAGACACTTGCACCCTTCCCCGAACTGGACGACATCGCCGGGCTGTCAAACGAGGAACTGCAAGCGCGGGGCCATGACACCCCGCCGTTCCACTTCCTGTGCCGAACCGTGGTCACGCTGATCAGCACCGAGAAGGAATACGACCCGGTGGACTGGTCCAACTTCCCGGAGACAATCCGGGACGTGGGGCGGCACCAGCGGGCGGTAGAGCCTCAGTATGACCGGGAGGCCGAAACCATCTGGCAAGCGGCGGCGAGCGACCTGTTCCAACTGGCGCTCAAGTCCGACCCTGAGACCACGGCGAAGGCTATCTATTATGCGTCGATCTACACGGGCAACCTGTTCAACGAACTGAACCGGCGTCTGCGAAAGAACCAACCGCTATACAACCTGTATGAGACGCCCTCCCTGCCCAAGCCTTCGGCCAAAGACCTGACCAAGCCCTCGCTGCACGGCACCGATGAACTCTATATGTTAGAGGCCACGCAAACGCTTGACGCCTTGCTGGACCGCTCCCGCGCCCCGGACGTGACCTACGTGTATCGGGGCGTGAAGGCGGCTGAGGCTGACCGCATGGACGTGGGCAAGGTGTTCCAAGACGATGCGTTCGTGTCCACGTCCCTACGCCCGGAAGTGGCGGCGGACTTCGCGGGCACCGGCAAGACTGTGATGCAGGTGCAGGTGGGCACCGGGCAGAAAATCCTGCCCATCTACCAAGCCTCTCTGATCCCTGCCGAGGGCGAAATGCTCCTGCCCCGTGGCTCGCAGTTCCGCGTGATCGGTAGGTCGAAACAAACCATAGACGGAGAAGAAGTCACGGTGATCCGGGTGGTCATGCAAGAGGAACAAGGCGAGGTTCTGGAAGGCGTGGACGTGGGCTACGAGGTTCTGGACGACCCGGAAAGTGTGATAAAGGTGGAGCCGGGGCACGAGGACAAATTCGTGTATTCTCTGGACGACCTGACCGAAGCCCGTATGAGTTGACAAACCCCGCCGGGGCAGTAATCTAGGGCGACCCTACCACACCCGGAGACCTCCATGTTCAAGAAGATCGACACCGACCAAGCCCTGATAGTCCAAGGCGGAGTGTTCAAGCCCGTGGACGTGTTCGAGGGGCCGGATGGGGGCTTATATGTCCAAGCCAAAGGCGGCTACGTTCGCATCTATGAGAAGGGTGCAACCTCCGCCAAGGGCGTGGACATCGCGCGCCTGCACCGAGACGGCGACCTATACCGGGACCAATTCGGGCGCTTGGCCGTGGAGACCGGGAAGGACCGGAAGCACGTCAGGCTGGTGGTCACCGAGGACAAGCCCTTCCTGATCGAGAAAGACTAGGGTTGACAAACTGTTTAAGGGCGGTATTCTAAGCCTGACCACACCTTGGAGACCATCCATGTTCTACATCCCCGGCTACCCGCCCAAGACCACTGAGGCCATGCAGGCCAACGGCCCCCGCATCGCCGCCTTGCGCCACGCCGCATCGGCCCAAGGCATACCTTCCCCAGCCCCCACGCGCCATGATGCCGAGTTTGCCTATGTGTCCTTCAACGGGCCTCGCACGGGCTACCTGTTCCGCATGACCTTGGAACAAGCCGAGGACATCCCCGACATAGGGGCGTGGGTCATTGCCCGCGACGAGGCGCTGGTCGAGCAAGGCTTCCTTGAGACGCCCGGCCCGTGGCGCTACGACTTTGAGCGCGACGACGATGGCGACACCTATATGTATGACCACTACGCGATCCACCGCTCCACCGGACAGCGCATCTATCTGGACGCCGGGTTCTCCATGGCCAATATGTCGAGCGATGAATTCCGTTTGCACGTGATGCTTGGCTTCCCCCGGCGAACGCTGGTGGGTGGAATTGTACGGGGCGAGACCCTGACCAACTATGTGTTCCGAAACTGCAACCCCAAGGCAACAGGAGAGACCGATGGATAAGCACCTTACACCTGACGGGCTGCGAACCCTCCTTTGGTATGATCCGAAGACCGGGAAGCTGTTCTGGAAAACCGGGCGGCGCGCGGGGAAAGGGGACTTTGCCACTCTTGAGGACGCTATAGCTGCCAGAAAACAGGCAGAAGTTGAACACGGGTTTATAGGAGATTGACATGCCCAAGTTACGCAATGCTAATACAGACGTCGGGATGTTCACACAGTATCTTGCGCGCAAATGCTGCATCCACTCGCCGCAAGCCGAACTGGACCTCAAGGGCGACACTCGCCAGAAGGCCCCGCGCTTCGGCAAGTCCGATCTGCACAAGGGGGCCAAGGTCCACATGATGCGTGATGCAGAGGACGGCTCGCAGTTCGTCGCAATCTCCCCCGGTGGCCGCGCCATGCTGGTGACGTGTGAGGAAGTCGATCCCGACACGCTGGACGAAAACGACTTCAAGAAGGTGGGAACATGAGCAACAGCACCCCCAAGCTGGGCGACCGGGTGAAGGACCGTATCAGCGGCTTCGTCGGCATTGTCATATCCCATGCCCAACACCTTACCGGGTGCGACCGCATGTTCCTTGAGCCGGGCGTGGACAAGGACAACAAGACCCACCCCGGCATGTGGGTGGACATTGATATGCTGGACATCGTGGAAGCCGGAGTGGTCAAGCGTGTCGAGTATGCCCCCAAGCTGGCCACTACCGGCGGCACTGATCTTCCCCCGTCTCGCTGATGCGGACGTGGATTGATGATGCGGTAGAGCGTGGCATGGCCCGCTATCTCCGCACCTGTGAGGTAGGCGGTATGCCCGCCTCACAGGCCCAAGCTATCAGGTACGCCCTGAACCACGCCGGAGACATGGCCGTGTTCTCGCTGTCCGTCGCTGAGGACATGAGCCGCCAAGGCTACACCTTCCACCAGAACTACCAGAAGGGTGGTCAATGAGGCCGGGCGTGGCACGGGTGACCAAACGGGATTGGTATGCCATGGGAGGGTTCCGAAACTCCGCCCTGTTCCGCCGCATGTATCGCGGCTCTTGGCAATACTTTGCCGACTATTGGAGGACATGATGAGACCCAAGGTTCCCCCCGAACTGATCCCGAATGAGAACCACGCCGAGTATCAGGCCAACGCCCGCATATCGAACCGGCTTCAACGCATCGGGCGTATGCTGGAAAAAGAACTGACCAAGGCGGCGGGCAAAGAGGACGATGTGCACTTCGCCCTGCTCGTGTTCCACGGGGGCCGGGTGCAGTATTGCTCCAACGCCGAGCGTGACAGCATCCGGGACGCCATGAAGGAACTGGTGTCCAAGTGGGACATCCCCGGCGCTGATCTGGGGCCGGTTGATAAAAAGCTGGGGGGCATGAATTAGGCGGTTGACAAACTATAGGGGGTGCCTTTACCTACCCCTATCCCCGCATTCAGATGGAGATTTAGAATGGCAAAGATGCACGAATTATTGGCGGTGATCGGTGACCGATCCAATGCCGCCACCGCGATCATCAAGGAAAGCCGCGACACGTTCGCCAAGCGCGCGGACCACTTCAAGGGCCAGACCCGTACAATACGTTTCTTTGACGAGAGCCGGTCCGCCGAGAACGTCTCGGAGACCAAGGAAGTGGTCACCACCGTGGCCGACAAGCTGGACCATACCTCCCGCGTCGTGGGCAAGTATTGGGACGCGCTGCTCGAACTGGAAACCACCAACGGCAACGCCCGCGCCGACATCGTCCTGAACGGCACTGTGCTGGCCTCTGACGTGCCCGCCACCTTCTTGCTGGGCATGGAGACCCGGCTCAAGGAACTGCGCGAAGTGGTGCTGTCCATCCCCATCCTAGCCCCCGAAATGGCGTGGACCGAGGATACCACGGCTGAGTACACGTTCGTGTCTGCCCCGGCGGTGAACTTCCGTGGCGAGAAAACCATGAAGCACAAGGTGCTGTATGACGCGACCGACAAGCACCCGGCACAGATCGAGAAGTGGACCGAGGACATCCCGGTGGCCAAGATCGAGACCGTGCACCGCTCTACCATGCTGACCCCACTCGCCAAGTCCAAGATGCTGGGCCGGGTGGACAAGCTGATCGCCGCCGTGAAGGCCGCACGCCAGCGGGCCAACACCGTCGAGGTCGAGAAACGAGAGATTGCCAAGAGCATGTTTGACTACATGATCCACGGCTAAAGAGGTTCCATAGGGAACAGACTTAGAGGCAGTGTCAGACTGACGAATGATGCAAGCGCCCGATCTGATCGGGAATGCTGCACCCAGATTATTGCCCCTCAGAGTTAAGGCAGAAGGAGGTATGAGGAACAGGTCCAGATACAAGCAACTCGAAGGTCGGCGGTTCAAATCCGCCTCCGCGCTCCAAAACATCAACCCAACTATGCGCGGGTAGCTCAGTGGTCAGAGCGTCGAGCGATTAGAGTAAAGACGGACACTGATCTGAAACTTCAAGCACGCCGAAAATGATGGTTGCCAATTGGTAAGGCAACAGTTTCAGGGGCTGTCGAATGCGGGTTCAATTCCCGCTCATCACACCGAGGGCCGCACGTAGGGAAATGTGCGGCCCTCACCTTTTGTGAACTTGCGTTCACTTAGGTGTTGACAAACGCATCGGGGGCGGGTATCTAGGATACACACCAACGAACACCGACCTTGGAGCCTGACATGCCCGACCTGAACGCCGCCCTGAACGACCTTCGCGACTGCATCGTGGAAGATGGTTTCACCCCCACGCTGGTGGCCGAGATTGCCAAGGATTGGGAAGTGAACCCCGCCTTGCTGGGCCGCAAGTTCGAGGAAAAGCACGGCAAGGCCCCCTCCGACTACACCGCCATGAAAGCCGCTGATCGCCGCGCCATGGCAATCGAAACCGCCATGAAGGCAGTCGTCGCAAACGCCGACCGCTTCGACGGTTCCAGCGAAGTATGCGGCAAGCCCTTCACCCACAACGGCGAAGAATACATAGCGGTAGCCATTGCTGTGGGTGGCCTGCGCTGCGTCAAGGTAGCGAACGGCAAGTGGTGGAAGTTCGGCAACTCCGGCAAGGATGCCGTGGCTGCTGCACGCCGCTTCAACCTGATCTGATAGAATACCCCGGCGGCGGGGGGGTTCCACCACTCACGGCCACCGCCGCAAGCCCGCCGGGTACGACCCACCGGTGGGCTTTTCCTTGTCAGATTGCCCGGTATGGCCTATCGTCCTGCCCATCACCAACTCGCAACCTGAAAGGGGGCTGCACCATGGGCAAGATGAAGGGAAAAGGCTACGGCAAGGGGGGCAAGAAGAAATGACCAAGATCATGGGAACCAAGATGATCGCCCGCCGAGAGGTAGACGGCAATACCCGCGAGGTTCACCAGATTGAACTGGACGGGCTACCCTCGGTTGAAGTCGAGGTCGCGATCCCCCTCCACACCAGCCGGATCAAAGACGAGGACAAGCGCGCCGAGCGCGTCCGCAAGCTGGTCCTGAAAGCCGCCGAAGATCACGTCAAGGCACTGGTATCTGATCATGCAGGCTGAGAGCGACGGAGAGCGCCCATGGGGGCGCTTCTCCACCGTGGTGGCGGGGCAGCGCCACGCGGTCAAGACCATCACTGTCCATCCCGGACACCGCACGTCCTTGCAGAGCCACAGATACCGCCGGGAAATCTGGACTGTGGTTTCTGGGATTATGCTGGCGACGATAAACGGCAAGAACTTCTCTGCTCTGGAAGGCCAGACCCTTCACGTGGGATACGGAGAAATCCACCGCATCGCGTGCGCCGGAGAACAGCCCCTCACACTGATTGAAGTCCAATATGGCTCCCTATGTGCCGAGGACGACATCACGCGCTATGAGGACGACTATGGCCGGGTTCTGCAAGAGCGGTGCCGTGCCGCCCCCATGGAAGGGATCAGAACTCAGATAGCGGCCTCCTTCGTCCCTGACCTCTGAGACGCTGTGTCCTGTCCCGCCTACTGGAACCGCCGGGTGAAGCACGAACTCACCCCCACCTACCCGGCCACCTTGTTCATTCAGGCCCGAGCCTATAACGTCAAGAAGCACGTGGGGGTTCTGGTGGTGCCCGGCGTCGAGCCTTCCGGGGGCGATCCGATCAAGGCCGTGCGCCGGTTCCTAGCTACCCTCCCTGACCCGCAACGCTACATAGTGCAGTATCACCGCGCCGGGGGCTTTTCATATCTGAGGAAACCCGATGCCAGTTAAAGCCCCACAATTCAAAGGAACATGAGTTCACCGAGATACTGTATTCTCAGGGGCCTTACGGAACAGAAAGCGGTTGACAAACGCCACGGTGTGGCGGAGTATGGGGGCCTTGGAACCTATATGAAAGCCCCCCATGCTTAATCACAAACTCCCAGAATACACCCCGCTGGTGGACAACAAGGTGCGCCTCGTCACTGAGGGCTTGCGCAAGAATGACACCTTCCGCGCCGAGGTCATGGATCAGGTCCGTGATGCCTTGTATGACTACGGCGACCTCAAGAAACTTGCCCTAGATATAGGCCGAAGCGAACGCTGTCTGTATCAGCTTCGCGGCGGCTATACCCTATGGCCCCGGTGGGAGACATTGTTCGCCCTGCTACCCCCTCTAGGGCTGGAACTGCGCATCGTCAAAATAGGACATAGGTATCACTGACATGGCCGCACTCGTCAAAATACAACTCCCCATAGATATTCAACGTGCCAACGAGACCGGCGAAATATGGGTGGACCCCAAGAACCCCAAGGTGCTGATCTATGACAAGGCCAAGCGTCGCGTCTATGAGGGTATGTACCCCGAACTGCGCAAGCGGATGCTCGAAGCTGACAACGGGCCGGGACAGCCGAAGGGCTACATGAAAGCCTTCATGTGGGCGAACTGGAACAAGGCCAAGAAGCAATGGGTGGTCAATATGGGGTGGGGCTTCGCGCCCCTGCAAAGATGGTGAGAGGCCCGCTGCCCCTGTGGGTGGTCGGGGCCTCCCTACTCGCCGGTGCCCTGAATGGCTTTGTCCTTGGGATGCGCTACAACGATGAGGCCAGCCTGAAAGCCTACAAGGGGCAGGAAGTGATCCTTGGACCCCCCCAGAACCCGGACTGCACCCACCACACCACCGTGGGAACCATGGTCGAGGCCCTGATCAATCCGGGCTACTATGGTAGCGACACGTGGTTCCACGAACACTTGCGCTGGATGTATCTATGCGGCGCGTTCCAAGACGACAAGAAGCGCCGGGGCGTGGCCGACGCCTGCAAAGACAAGGACCGATGCACATGAAGCTGGATCACAAGACACAGTGCCGGGAATGCCCATGGCTCAAGGAAAGTCCTACCGGGTGGCTCGGAGGGATCAAGGCCGAATACTATGCTGATGCCGTCGCCGCTGGTGAAGTCCCGGCCTGCCACCTGAAAGGATCATGACCATGCCTTCCAAGAAAAAGACACTGGCGGAATACAATGCCGAGAAAGCCGACCGGCGGGCCGATATGAACTACGCGGCGCGGCTCGCCCTTCTGGATGCTATGCACCGGATGGGCCAAGGCATGGGCGAGAAATTACCTAGTGAACGCAAATTCACTGCTTATTTAGGGTGGCTCAAAGGACAAAAGTGACCCCAAAAAACGCCAGTGAATTAATAGTTTCACACCCCAAATCCGAGGTCAAAATGATCGTTTATCTCTACTTTGACGACGACGCCCCTTCCGGCATCCAAGCCTTCCCTTCCTTCCGCAAGGCGTGTTCTGCCCGCGCCCAAGCCTTCCCCAAGAACGACCGACCGGAACTGTTCAAGGTGACCATAGCCAAGCCGACCAAGGCGGTGATCTGCGCCTGCCTCAATCACGAGGGATACGCCGAACTAATGGAGGCCATCGCGTGACGACCAAAGACACCCGCCCGGCCAACTGCCGGGACCGCCTGCAAGATGAGGGCAAATCAGGCCGACAAGCTGGCGGAAGCCTCACTCCGGGAATGGGGCGACGAATGACCGGGGATTTATCAAAGCCTCTGACAAAGGACGGCATCCGGGGGGTGCCCTGTCCGGTATGTCTGGTGGGGGAGAACGCCGATTGTATTCACAAAGGCAAGGGGGCCTCGAAGAAGAACAGGAACCGGACCAACCACCTAGAACGGATGGAACTGGCACAGCAAGTCCGGGACATAGAAATGGTGGACATGGAGGGCAAGGCCGTAGAGCATCAGCCCGCATGGTATCGCAATCTGGTGATAGACTACGACGACCCCTTCATGTGGGGTGGGGAGTGAACCTACGTTCACATTCATGGACAATTCACGGAACATTCACGGAGGCTCCATGATCATTATCAAGGTCGATCTGCACCACGCGGTGAAGGGGGGCGTCGTGGAATGAAACTGGACGACATCAAAGCCGTAATCGGCGCGCTGAACTCCGATCAGGTGGATTGCCCCTACTGTGGCGAGACCGAGACCATCACCACCGATGGCTACCCGGACGCCTTCACCTACCACGGCGACTGTGGGCCTGTGACCGTGCAGTGCTACCAGTGCGGGCGCGACTATCACGTGCAGGAATTGGTGAACCGAGCCTTCACCCCTGAACCCATAGAGGAAGAACCATGAAACGAGAAACCCCAGAACAACTCCAAGCCCGGATGCGCGCGGCAAATCAACTGGTCCCTGCCGGGCGCTGCCTCCGCCATGTTCGCACCGGCGGGGAATACATAGTCCAAGGTCACTGTCTGCGCGAGGGAGACTTGGCGCTTATGGTGCTATACCGCCCCCTGACCGGACCCTGCATAGTGTTCAGCCGAACCGTGGAAGGCATCCGGGCGAAGTTCGTCATAGCGGATGGAGAGAACTGGCCCGGACCCGAGGAAGCATCATGAGCCTACAGGACAGTATATTCGGCGTGGCCGATGCCTTGGACGGAAAACCCGAGGGAGCCCTGTTCAACGAGATAGTCCGATACTTGGGCCGCTTGGAAGATACCCTGCACGAGATGCAAGACGAGGTGTTCTTCGCACAGGACAGCGAGGGCGTACTGAGGCGCTGGTATCCCGGCACAGAGAAGAGCACACCCCCCCAGCCAAAGGACACCGCCGTGACAGCCAATGACATGACCGCCAGACAGGGGGACGCCATCCGCATGGTGGTGAACCTGATGCGCAACGACAAGGCCACGATCAGCAAGGTGCTGGCGGGCATGACAGCCCAAGGCTTCACGGCTGAGGAAACCCAAGAGGCGGTCAATGAAGTGGCGTTTTTCATAGGGGTCCACGTGCCCACGGACGAACAAGGGGGCGGTGACGACCACCACGAAGAATGTCCACGTGCTGTCACGGGGCCGGTCGTGGCCTCTGACCGCCCGAGCATAGGGGAGTGATCCCATGAGAGCCGGGCAGGTTGTAAAGAGGGCCTATGCGTCAATGGCCGGGGTGGTGGGTGAAATCAGCATGGCGTTTGAGCGGGAGAAGCCCATCCCCCGCGACCATCTGGAAAGCTGGATCAAGCGGCTGAGGACGGCGGCTGATCAACTGGAAACCCTGACCAAAGGACGCAAGAAATGAGATACGGCAACGGCGACATCACCGGCCACCCGGCCAAGAGCATGGACCAGATGCGCCAGATGGCCCTCGCCCACGCCTATGTCTCCACGGCCAAGGAACAGACCAACGGGCGCACGCCTCACATCGCCCTGTCCCATGACGGGCAGGAACAGTCGATCATGGTGATGGTCCTGCTGTCCAAGGTGATGCAGATAGCGGGCGCGGTGGTGCACGACATACTAGGCGGTCCCGAGGACTATCTTACGTTCGCCGTGGGCGATCTGTTCATGGACGGAGGCATCTTTGTGACGAGCAGGACCGGGGGTGACGACATCACACTGGCCTTCAAGACGGCGGACGCCGAGCCACTGGACGTGGCCGCGCTGGTGGCTCTGATAAAGCGGTCCAGCACCGAGGCCCCGAACAAGGTTAGCACGGGCAAGGAAGTGGTCACCAACAAGCAACGGAACTACGTCGAGTTCATGGCCCGCGCCACGCTGGGCTACGGAACGTGGCCTCCCATGCCTGACCACAAGCTGAGTGTGGTCGTGGACCTCAGTGGGTCCGAGGCGGGCAAGGTGGTGCACCAGACGATCACCGCCATGACAGAGTTCGTGACCGTCCTCCCCTTCTACAGCGCCCACCATGTGAAGGACACACGGGACGTTACCGCCCGCGTGTATCAGGTGGCGCTTGAGGTCGTCGGCAAGGGCGCGGACATGGGCCTGTCATGGGATGCGGACGGCTTGCGCCTGACGGTGCTGGACAGTCGGGGAGACGTGGTGCACCCCTTCCACGTGTCCGCCTTGCTGGGGGCCTGTGCCGCCGCCCGATGGCCTGATGCCGGTCTGGTGTCCGATCAGCGCGCCGGGCTGGCCATGCTGAACTCCGCCGCGCTGGGGTCCGTGAATATGACGCCCGCCTTACCGGGGCAGATAAATGGCAGGATGCGAGAAGTGGGCGCGTCCTTCGGTGCCGGGGCAGAAGGGCAATACTACTTCCGGGAGGTATGGTGGAACCAGAGTGGCGTTCTCGCGGCCCTCGTGCTGTGTAACATGGCCTACCTAAGCCAAGGCACCGTGACCAACATCCTTGACCATATCAAGCTGGCCTTCCCCTGCTGTGGCCCTGTCTGCATCCCGGTCAAGGACGCCGCCCATGTGATCGAGACCATGGACAACGCGATCAAGCGCTATGGCAACAAGAAGGACGCCGGGCCTCTGACCTACAAGACGGAGAGGACGGTGGACGGCGCGCTGATACTGCGATCCCTGACACCAGATCAGGACTGGCGGTCGGTGGTCACTCCTACTACAGCCGGGGTGCAGGTCCACACGGAAGGCGCGCTAACCCCTACGGATCACTATGTGCGCCAACTGACCACCACGCTGGCGGACGCCCTGAAAGATATAGCGGAAGGAGAGAACGCATGAGGGACTTCTACAACTCCGAAGGCCAAGGGCACTTCCCCGAGGAACCCGCCCCTGACCCCACCGAGCGCCAGCGTAAGCGCGTCGCCTATGGCGGCATCCGGGGCGCGCTGGACATTCCCATGGGGGTGGCGCTCTATCTCTACCTTGACACCCTCTGGCAATTTGCTGGGTTCCTTGGCCTATGGTGGCTCACGAACTTTATGGTCATGTGCCTGAACGACGCGCGCAAGCGGGACGGCCTGTGATGGCGAAGGGCAAGGGCAAGGAACAGGCGTGGTGCAAAGACCCCATGGAGAAGCACGGCAAGGCCACGCGCCCGGCGGCACACAAGAAGGCGGCGGCACGCCGGGCGTTCAAGGCTGATGCCTCCCGGTTCGCCATGAAGCTGAGACGGGACAAGGCCAAGCGGCGCAAGCTGACCAACGAGCAGGCCAGCATGTGGGGAAACGGGCACCAGCCTGCACTCCTAGACCAGTGAACTTGCGTTCACTAGGGGTGTTGACAAACGTATCGGGGGCGCTTATCTCTAGGATACCGACCACAACCTACCAACCTTGGAGACTGAACAATGACCGACCTGAACCCCCGCAACTGGATTGCTGAAATCGCCCACATGCCCGTCGCCGCTGCTTCCGAGCAGACAGTCGATGGCTTCTTGCACAACGAAAAGCGCGGCATCACCTATCCCTTCAATTATGCCGGGGGCTTGGCCATGGTGCGCAAGCCCTCCAGGTCGGGCGGATACATAGCCCTCCGCGCCACCTGCACACAAGCCGCCGCCGTCGCGCTGGCCATGCAGGCCCACGTCGAGGATACCCCGTCAGCCCCCGCTCCGGCCCCCGCTCCGGCCCCCTCTGTGGCCGCGTTTGAAGTGGGCGTGGTCTACGCTTGCCGCTCCATCTGCGACCACGAGTGCATCTTTCACTGGAAGGTGACCGCTCGCACCGAAAAGACCATCACGCTGGTCGAGTGCATTGACGCATCCGGCGATGCCTACGGCGAACCCAAGCGCAAGGGCGTGAAGGTTTCCGGTGGCGAAGAAATCTGCTTCCCCTCGGGCCGCTACTCCATGGCCCCCATGATCACCCCTGCCAAGAAGGTAGCCTGAACCATGAACCGCCACCTTGATGAACGCCTGTATGTCACCCCCCGCCGTCGCCCCACCCCTCCCTCCGCATGGCGGGAAAGGTGGGCCAACCTGAAAGACGGGGCACCCTACTTGCTCGGAGCCATGGCCTTCTTTGGAGGCGCGCTCTATCTGGGCACCGAAATGGGCGACAGCTTCAACCGCTACCTTGAGGCCGCGCTGAACGGCCACCTGATGGGCAACGAGGGCGAGGGTATTCAAGCCAAGTGGATCACGGTCTATTCCGACATCGACCCGCGCGGGTGGTTCTGATGGCCGTCAAGATCAACACCCCTGCCCCGGTGCCCAAGGGAGACCCCAACGAGCGCCGCAATCTGGAACACGGCTATTGCCCGGTATGGGCCAAGGCCCCCGTCAGGGACAAGCTGTGGGAGACCTTCACCGGCCTCTGTCACACAGGTGACAAGGATGCGCGCCGCGCCGCCTACGAGGCGATATGCGCCCCGCTGATCGAACAGGGTCCGGCCTCCGACAACGTGGAATGGGCCAAGTGGTGGCGCGGGACATCGCATGGCGGACGGCGTGACATCCAAGAAACCGAGCAGGCCCCCTACATGGGGACGGTGCAGGTGAGCCGGGTATCCTCCGGACCTCCCGGTGGCGTGTTGTTCGACAGCGAGCATGGCCACCAGCACTTCATTCAGCTTCGGATCAACAGCGCCTATCGCGTGCGGAGCCTGTCCCATGATTGGGTCCACCAAGACAAGGAACTGGTGGAGGTCAGCATGACCGAGGCTCAGTGGGCCTCCATGATCAGCACGCTGAACCACGGCTCCGGCACGCCCTGCACGCTGGGCCATATACTGCAACAGCAACCCCCGATAAAGCCCACGCTGGCGGACGACCGGACTTCGCTGTTCGCCGGGGAACTGAACGACACGCAAACCCGGATACTCGGACGCCTTGACGAACTGATGCAGGGGCGGCTCACCAAGGCACAGAAGCACGAACTGGACGTGATCAAGTCACACGTGGCGGGCAACGCCAAGTTCGTGGCCGAGAGTTTTGACAAGCATATGGAACACCGCAAGGCCAAGTTCCAAGCCGAGGCCGAAGCCACCATGAACGCCACCATAGCCCGGCTGGGGAGGGAGGCACTGGCGCAACGCCTGACCGGCCCGGCTGAGGACATAACCATCGAAGGCGAGGCCAGCCCCGGCGAGCAGATGAATTGGCTGGAAGATGATCTGGCTCCCCCTGACCACAAGAAAGAGGACGACTTCTGATGGCCGAACAGCACTGCCCGGCGGACAACAGCGTGCGGGGCCTCTAGGCTTTCAAACTGGACGGCGATCAGCTTAGGACGTATACTCCCCTGAACAGGAGGGTATGTCATGGCAACACAAGTATGGTTCTACATAGGGTTCGCAGTCGGCGGATCGGGCCTGATTGGCACTATCTATTCGGCGTCCCTAGTGTTCAATGATTGAGGTCCTGCTACGCCACACCCTAGACCTTGAGGCCAAGGCCATATCCTTGGCTGCTCGTCGGGTGGAGGCAGAGTATCCCAAGGCACTGGACCTTATCCTCCCCGCCGACACCGTGGTGTTCTCTGGCATGGGCAAGAGTGGGTTCATCGCTCAGAAGGCCGCGTCCACCTTCCGATCACTCGGAACCCCGGCCCACTATCTGCACCCCGGCGAGGCCAGCCATGGCGACCTTGGGGCGCTGACCTTCAACAGCACCGTGGCCATACTAAGCCACTCCGGTGAGACCCCTGAACTGGCGGACCTGATCCGGCATTGTGAGGACACGGGCATCCGCATGGTGGCGATCACCAGCACCAGAGACAGCACGCTCGCACAGGCCGTGAGCGCGGCCCTCTGCTACGGTCCTGTGACCGAGGCGTGTCCCCATGGCCTAGCCCCTACTACCAGCACGACAGTGGCGCTCACGCTCTGTGACGCGCTGGCGGTGGACGTGGCCAAGGCCAAGGGCATCACACCAGACGACTTCAAGCGTCTACACCCCGGTGGCAAACTGGGCAAGAAGCTGCGTCCGGTATATGATTTTATGCACCGCCCCAGCACTGTGCACCCTAACGCCAGCCTTCTGACAGCCGCGATGGAAATGACCGGGCCGGTCCCCGGCATCGTGCTGGTGGTGGACAAGAATGGCGTCGTGGGCGTGGTCACGGATGGTGACCTTAGACGAGCCATTGAACGTAAGTTCACTGTGGTCAGTGAGGCCATGTCCGCCCATCCCCTCAGTATATGCGAAACCGCCCGTGCTGAGGACGCCGCCGCCCTGATGCAGAAAGAGCGTGTGACCAAGCTGTTCATAGAGGACGCGCTCGGTGCCGTGGTCGGAGTGGTCAACCTGCACGACTGCCAATAGGAGGACGACATGACCGGTTTCTATCTGCTACCCATCCCCGTCGCGTGGGTGGGCTACTTTGTTGGAGCATGGCTATCCCCATGGGCCTTTCTGGACACCGTACTTCTGATGGGGGCATCCGGCGTCACAGGTATGTTCATTCTGGTGTTCTGCATCGCGACCGCGATCCCTACCACCTTGCCTGCCCATCGGCCGCCTGCGGTCGAGCGCGCGCATGCCTTGCGCCATGCTCTGCGCGCGGGGCATCACGGTTGCGGCGCAGAGGAAGGCGAAGGGAACGAG
>Ga0307963_1001095_pt1 | contig 20060 bp, 21 predicted proteins | sample OrgLakmetagen594_FD_201829 | JGI IMG/M metagenome (GOLD analysis project Ga0307963, IMG submission 201829) | Saline water microbial communities from Organic Lake, Antarctica - #594 | ecosystem: Environmental > Aquatic > Non-marine Saline and Alkaline > Saline | place: Antarctica: Organic Lake... | reverse complement strand
TTTCAAGGAGGGTTTTTCTGTTTAGGCAGGAGTTTTCCTTTTCCCAGTCTTTTAGGTTTTTTCCTTCATTCTGTCAGGCCCTTGCTGAGGACCGTGTAACAACCCCCACCAAAAAAAAAAAAAAAAATCACCAAATTAGGGTTTACATGCACCATGTGTGCTTAATCCAGTCAATCGCAGCACGCAAAGCGATCCACATAAAACCGGGCACGCGCTCGGGTATCTCTCAATGCCAGCTATACTTTGGTACTAAAATAGTGTCGATCGGATGAAGTGGCTGTGAGTGGCTGCCTTCTGAATGCAAAATTGAGCATTTCTAGGCATTTCCTTCGTTAGCCCCCTCTGAGGTTTTACTACTTATTACCGAAAGTCATCGTTTGTACGCAGCTGCTTTTTGTTTTGTTCCACTTTCCTTATTAGCTTACACTCTGCTATTTTTAATTTATTATAGGTACAGTGTTCGTTGGGCTTTTGTTTACCTCGTTTTCATAGGTTGAGCAGCCATCCCAGGCTGAATGCCTTTGTAAGCCAACTAAACCATACTATACAGGTGGTACTGTTTCACATCGTGAAAAGTTTAGATAAAAACAGGGATAAAATTAGCTTTTTGGAGCAGGAGCCGCTCTGATGGAGTTGCTGTCGTTGAAGTACACAAGCTGGCCACTTTCATCAATGACAATCAATGAGTGCTTGCGTTGTTCTGGCTGTCAGCCGGCACAGCGCCCCCTGCAGGAGAATGTACACCATGAACCAGTGCATTACGGGAAGTGCTAAATAGGGGATTTGAAGTGCACGGATTTCATAGTGATACAGCGTTGTAAAAGCGATTTGAGAATCTGTGCAAGAAGGGAAGTGAGAAAGAGAGGGGATCTGGTGGTAATCATGACAGGTGGTGTTAGGTAGGTGGTGGTGTGTGGTGTGTGTTGTGTGTGTGTTTGTGTGTGTGTGTTTGTGCACGGATCTTATAGTGCTGTAGCGTTGTGTGATGAATCTGGATCAAGGGCTCATTGAATCCCTATCTTGCACTATCCTAAGATCTGAGCACCATTGGTGCCAAGGGTACATATATTCCTGTGCCTTAAACTGTAGGGACTTAGAAATATGGCCATGGCCATTATTACGTGCTCGTGTGGACCCAACAAGGAAATGTTCACAAAACTTGCCCTACCTGTTATGAAATTTCCAGGTGCTCGGCGAGCTGCTTTGATGGTTTCAAAAGTGATCAGCTGTGAGCAGCCCTCGTAGTGACGGACGTGCGTGTGTGGACCAGCATTGTTGTCAGCCTGTGAGTATAAGAAGTTTTTCTAAAGCAGCTTACATCTAGTCGTGCCAGTTATAGATAGTACCTACTTGAAACAATTCGCAACTCAGGCCCTCAATGCTCATTTATTGCTTGTAAAAGTGATGTGAAAACCTGGTTATAGACTTTTGCAGCAAAGAGTGAAGGATAGATAGTATTCCAGCTTGGTTTTGTGTCAAATTAGGACGACATAATGTCCTCAGGCAAACCAATAAATCTTTCCCAGTTGCAGCAGTTGCGCTTCACAGCACTGCGTATGCATACCAGCAGGCAGTCCACAGAATCTGCCAGGTTGGGGTGAACTCGCCACCTGCAAACAACACAGCAGTCAAAAGAATGAAAGATACGCAACTTTGAAAAAAAACTGATCACAGCCATGGAGCATTGATGACAATCAGCCCTTGCATTGTTTAGCTATCTATGACTATGACCAGAACAAGGTATTGCATTATTGCATTGCGTAGCTATGACTGTGACCAGAACAAGGTGTTGCCTTATTGCATTGCGTAGCTTTGACTATGACCAGAACAAGGTATTGCATTATTGCATTGCGTAGCTATGACTATGACCAAAACAAGGTATGTTCGAGTGGTCCATGCACACATGTTGAGCACAGCCACGCACGTGTTCTGGTTGACGACCTCTATCAGTGCAGAAAAAACAGGCGCTCCCCTCCGCTCCAGCATTACTTTGGACTGCCCTGCAGACCCCAGCCTCAGTTTTGCTGCCTCATCGCCGATCGTCACACTCTGCAAACAACACGTCAGGCACAGCCTTTTTGTTGAGCACGTCATTGAATGTGGTGGTATTCTGTACAATATAAGCAATGTGTGACTGCCCCTGCGCTTGCTTGTTTTACGCAGTAGGGTTTAGGGATAGGTTAACCCCCTAAATAGGCAGGACTGAGCTTGGTTGCAACGACACAATGCGCAAAGGCGGGCGATTACCTGTACTCCGCCGCACAACGACACAAGCTCAGGGTTTTTCAGCAGCGAGTGAAGGTCATTTCCATGGGCTGTGGCCACCATGCCTACACCTCTCTGTGAAATGGTAGACACCGCAGCCACCTCCTGCAGTATGTTCAAGGTCAGTAAGTGTAAAGGATTGCAAGGTCATTCCCATGGGCTGTGGCCACCATGCCTACACCTCTCTGTGAAATGGTAGACACCGCAGCCACCTCCTGCAGTATGTCCAAGGTCAGCAAGTGTAAAGGATTGCAGTGTGGAGAAGTGGCGTTTGATTGGGCTCACAAGAGCAGGTGTTGCAACATCCTCACAGCAGCATGCACAAAAACAATTCGCTTCACATAATGCACACATATGGCTGAGACTCAAAGCAAAACTATGGCAACATCTGTGCCTGGTTTTGCTTTTCTGAGCCATCGGCAAAGTTGGCTTCTCACATATACCATGGCCAGGCTTGCAAGTTGTAGATGAAAGCTCGTCTAGTTGCAGTAACCACAACTGATAGTGCGCAAAATTACAATGACAACGTGTGCCATGATCTCATTCACTCTCACCTGTCTGTTTGCAATTTCATCGACAACAAGCGCATCAGGTCCATGGTTCTGCAGCCGCAGTTAGAACAGAAATTGGAGTCTTAGTAGACCCAATACTACAATCACAATAGTAGATCATGATGCACCCTCGATTCAACTCAGGTTGTGCCCACAGAACCGTAGCAAGAAAGAAGGGTGAAAACACAAAAAGTATTTGGGTGGAAAAAATAACACATGTCAACGCTAGCGCCTACGCAAGCAAGGCCCCCATTATAGGGGGGAAGCTGCCATGTGTGCTCTATGTGATGTGATTTGAGTGCGCACCAAGTGTGCCTTTTTGTGATTTGGGTGCGCCACCTGTGCTCTTTTTGATTTGAGTGCACCTGTATTACCAAGTGTGCCTTTTGTGATGTGATTTGAGTGCGCACCAATCAGTGATCTGCCAGCATGCCATGTTTCTATTTTTATACCGTATATACGGTACGATTACGGTATGGTACGGTCACATACCGTATTATACGGTTAAAGGAAAAGTACGGTCCAAACAATACAAGTTCGGTTGACCGTATTTTGCCTTTTTGCAGGGAAAAAGGAGATCTGAAGTTCAATTCCCGGTCAGAGCTGTGTTTTTTACTTTTTCACCCCAATTTTTTGTGTATGCTTTTCCTCTTCGATATTGCGTCTTGGTTAAACATTGGAAGTATGTATGCTACGACACTTATATTTTGAAAAAATGAGCCAAAATGGCCCTTACTGCTAAAAATAGGCAATTTTCAGCCTTTGGCACCGTAACAAAACCATACCGTATTTTACCGTATATATGTTCTAACCGTAGCATACCATACCATAACCGTACCGTACCGAACCACACCGTACTGTACCGTACACTGTACTGGCACACCACTGGCACCAAGGCACCAATAATGTGATGTGATAGTGTGCACCAAGTGTGCTTTCTGTGATTTGAGTGCGCCACGTGTGCTCTTTGTGATTTTAGTGCGCCACGTATGCTCTTTGTAATCTGAGTGCGCCACGTGTGCTCTTTGTGATTTTAGTGCGCCTGTACTACTAAGTGTGCTCTATGTGATGTGATTTGAGGGCGCACCAATGCACCAATGTGATATGTGATGCACCAATGCACCAATGCACCAATGTGATGTTCCAGTGCGCACCAAGTTTGCTCTTTGTGACGTGATTTGAGGGCGCACCAATGCACCAATGTGACGTGATGCACCAATGCACCAATGCACCAATGCATCAATGTGATGTTCCAGTACGCACCAAGTTTGCTCTTTGTGACGTGACTTGAGGGCGCACCAATGCACCAATGTGATGTGATATGTGATGCACCAATGCACCAATGCACCAATGCACCAATGTGATGTGATGCGCCAATGCACCAATGCATCAATGTGATGTTCCAGTGCGCACCAAGTTTGCTCTTTGTGATGTGATTTGAGCGTGCACCAAGTGTGCCTGATGACTTATGGCTATGTCGCAAGGCAAGATCTTTCTGCTTTTTGAGGTTCCTAGTTTTTATTGATGACCATTCACTCCTCCTACATGTAAGTTTGATTCTAATTTAAGACCTGTACCCTGCAACAAGATAAACCATGCATAGCTAGGGTCGGCCAGAAACGATTTGGCCGTATATTTGAAAATTTCCCTGCCAAATACCGTATATACACCGTATATATATGGTTCTCGACAATTCTATGCATAGCTAGCAAAACCTTTCCTTTCAAAGACCTGCTTCCTCGACAAGCCCTCGCAATCATAACTCCTCGCATTTTTTGTCACAAACCTGCACAGCTTCCAGCATCACACTGTGCTGTCTTTCGCGATGAGGGACTAGGAACCGGCGAGCAGTGCCAATGCACTCGTGCGGCACAAAAGAGTCGCCTGTGAGTGGCAGGTGTGAGCAAAAGGAGTTTACTGACACCTATGCATGCATTTGTGAGGTACAAAGCGACACCTGTGAGGGGCAGGTGTGAAAGAAAGAAAGGAATACAGAACACACATTTTTGCTTTGCAGTGCCAATGACGCATGTGACAAGAAAGAATCTGTCAGATCAAATTACCGTCACTGCAAAGTATAAGACTCAGCACATCTACTAATGTGTCACCTGTGATAGGAGATTGTGGCCATTGAAACCAGTGCAGGGATTACGGTCAAGAGAGAAAGGAATGCAGGTTCTAATGTGCAGATTTCGAGACAGCCACCTGCTGCTGGTAATCAGCGGAGTGTACAATGCGTAGCAGAGAGGACAGAACGAGTGGGAAAAAGAAAAGGCCATATAGACAGTGAACAACTACTCCCCACATTCATTATTAATATTATTATCAAGAAAGAAAATAAGTGGGTGATGGGTGATGAAAGGAAACTGACTGTATGTCCCTGCTGCATGTAGCACTACATCTGCAACAAGGAGGACGTTCACCCACTCCCACCCCTGGTAGTACCTGCAATCTCTGCACTGGTGTCGATAACCACCACCTCCTGCTGCATGTCGTCAGATAGGATGCGGGCAATATCACGAAGCAGTGATGTCTTCCTGTGAGGGCAGACAACATTGCAGAGCCTCTCGCAATGAAGCAGTGCTCGTGCATAAGCTGTTCTTGCGGACCACCATTTCAGGCTACATGGATGATCAAGGCTAAACAGGCACACTCACCCAGATCCAGCCTCCCCACGATCAAGATAGAAAGCTGTTCTTATGAACTGGATTATATATTGCACGATCACCAATTCGGGTTAAGCATATGACACTCACCCAGATCCAGGCCTCCCCACGATCAAGATAGAACTAGTCCCATACGCTTTCCTACTTGTTGGCTGCCCTGGCCCCTGAGACACACTGCAGTTTGGTTGGGCAAAGAGATATATATGTGTGTCTCATTCCTTGGTTGATGTGTAGAGGTATAGGATCAACCACAATAACCGTACGCATACACCATATGTGACCGTGGTAGTCTTCCTGCTGGAAATGCCATACACGTACATAAAATAAACTAGTAATCTGCGTACAAATGCATGGCTCTGTCTGCGAACAAATGCAAGGTTCTGTCTGCGTACAAATGTATGGCTCTACCAGCCTACAAATGCATGGTTCTACCAGCCTACAAATGCATGGCTCTGTCTGCGTACAAATGCATGGCTCTGTCTGCGTACAAATGCATGGCTCTGTCTGCGTAAAAATGTATGGCTCTGTCTGCCTACGAGTGCATGGTTCTACCAGCATACAAATGTATTATTATTGGATCTATATATGTCACAATCACTGGCACTCTGATGTGTTTTCAACCTCTCACGGCTTCCTTCATGTGCGGCACATTTTCCATGAAACCATATGTAGCAACCCTCTACGTCACGCCCACGGAATGAAGGACGTCATCAGAGCACCGTCAAAAACCCTCGTACCCCACACACGCACATGTTTTTTAGTGCACATGCCACAAAGCATGCTTGAAGCAAGCTTGGCGATATTAAAACCCTTCCTGTGTAGCAGAGGTGCTGTTCTAGCCTCTGTCCTTCTCCCACATGCTGATCCCTTTTAAAACAACTCAGATTTCAACGTACCCATGCCCACAATTTGAGCTCATCTCCGCCAGCATGTCAGAAAAGATGGCCGCCAGTCCAGGCTTGTGACGACCAACCCCTGCAAATTTGGAGACGTAGTGCAGCATCTGTAGAGTTGATCAAAATCACATACACCGTGTATGTTTGCATACATCGACTCTCTCCTAATAAAATTATCATATACCATACATACTCTGCATGATTATATATATGTATAGCTCTGGCCAACCCAAAACAGTTGCAAGTTTATATGTGTGCGAACGGGAGCCGCTCAACATCAGCATAATACAACACCGTCGGGGCTCCCAGACCTGCTGCACTTGTTTGCCGCGTAGCAATGCTGGCAGCGACTCACTCCCTTCAATCCTATTAGAACTGGACTGGGAAAACGACACCAATGCATTATTACTTACGATATGTCAGAGCGTAGACATTGCCAAGTCGATCACGCATGCCACTGATCCTGAAGTGTAATTTGCAGGATCAAACAAAGTGGTTTGTTTCTGATTGTCAAATCGGGCCTTCATAAAATTACTCTATCAGAGAGGCATTGACTGTTTCATGCATCAAATCTAAAAAGTACAGATTGCCGAGACAGAAAGATTGCACGTTCCTGTCATAATGCACACAGTTTGCACGCAATAGGGTAGGTGGAAGGAGACAAGCGAGGGAAACAGCGCACGTTATATTTATATATTAAATGACGCTTTAAATTTTGGAATGGAGCTTACACGACAAAATTAATAAATAGACCCGACATATCGAGCACGTTAAATCCAGAACACACATATATACACCTGAATCCACACACACACACACACACACAAACACACACACACACATACACACAGCACACACACATACACACACATACATACACACACACTCACTCACTCACGCACCACACACACACACACATACACACACAGACACACACACACACACAGAGCAAGGCGCAAGGCATGCGATCTCACAGTCCTCATCCTCATTCACGAACCTGTGCAAGCTTCTAGGGATTGTCATTCTCCCATCACTGCCAAAGAGACTGGAGGGCAAGTCAGGTGGATGCGCATTTAGCCCTCCATCCTGCAAGTGGAGTGTACGCCTAGACTCAATGTAGTGCCAAGAGGTATTCAAGCAGTCAGGACACCTTATATTGTTATTCTTAGGCTGACATGGCGAACACTCACACACGTACACACAAGCCACTATGATACACAATCTGATGGAAACACAGCAAAACTTACCTTATGCTCCTCCTTCTCACTAGCCAGCTGTTGCAGAGCCTCCCTGACTGAGGCCTGCAAAAGGATCGAGCAACAGTCAGATATTTACCCCTCATAACAAAAGTAGGATTGAGCATGTCTTAAATTAGCAATTGATTTATCGTTGCTAGAAGAGAAAAAAAGATGAAACTACGCAGGCAGTGAAAGCTACTCCCCACATTAATTAAGGAAAAGGAGCCACTTTGATACCGAGTACTGTAAAGCTCCTTCACCGCGAATTTTTGTAACTTACCGTGATGGGCAAGTACACGGTAGGCCTGCCATCTCTGAAACGCAGCTTCACGGGCCGTCCCTCATCTATCATGATCTCGCTCAAAGAGCTGAAGCTGTCAGAGCCCTTTCTCTCCAGTGCTGCGATGACCGCGTTCTTGAGACTGCAGAGTGTAAGAATTAGGTAAGTTTGCTGCAAAAACTGATTCAAAGTACATTTTCAGAATCATTCAAAGTACATTTTCAGAGTCTTTACTAACTCTTGTCAGGAGCCAGTTTCAAGCCAAGCCTGCAACCCTCCTGATCCTCATTTATTTTTCTGATTCTATTTTCTTGGTGAGGGACCTACCGGAACGGCTCCATTCACTAAAATACTGTAGGGTGGTTATTCACTACCTGCGTAGTTCTTTGTTCTTTTTTAATGGCTTAAAAGGTACGTCGGCAGTAAAATTCATTCCCCACTCCCCACACATTAGTCAAGGAAGGTTTAACCTATTTCAGGTGTATGGCGCTGTGCAATCAATTGACAACCATGTAATGTGTAATGACTGCTTACTTATAACCCTGCTTCTTCTTTTACACTCGATTGAGTTGCTGCTTGAGATCTGGCACCTGCCTATCTTGAAGGCCTTTCAAACAGCACTGAACACTAATTACCCTCACCCCTCTGGCAGCAGATCTATGATGTCCAATGCTGCCTGCCCTGTGCTGCCAAAGGAGTGTGCAGGGATGGAGCTGCTGCTGAAACCGGGAAGAAGGCTGCCGCCGTCTCTCTCCTGGTAAATTGGCACAAGCTGGGAACCAAAAGACAGGTCCAGTTCCTTGTGGGGTGGGGGGGAGAAGGGGCCTCCTTGGGTTTCATCTGCCTGAAATTTAACAAGGATCGACACTGAACGACTTAGGAAAGGGTAAGATATTGCCAACCTCACTTCATTGATCAGGCAAACACCTGCATCTGCCTATGATGACTCCTCAAGTGGGCAGACCCTTATGAGCAAGAGCTGCAATCACACTTGTATCTGCCTATGATGACTTATGAAGTGGGCAGCAAGAGCTTCAATCACACCTGCATCTGGCTGATCTCACGAGCAGGTGAGTCTAAATTTAGAGCCCCTAGCCGCTCCGCAATCTTTATGAGGTGCAGCACGTCTGAGGCAGCGTATCTAATCAGATCGGAAGGGATGGGACGCTGCAGCCACATCCTGCGTGGTGGGCAATAGCCAAAGAAACATCCATGTGTACAAATGTTTGAGGGAATTGAACAGACTGCACAAAGTTTTATTTTGATGTAAGTTGCCACAAACAGATGTGACCATTACTTTTTTAGGCGATAAGCTTGCCTGCTGAGGTTTGATTCAGCATCCATCTTTGCGACAACCGCCTTCTTAGCAGGGTTGTAAAATCCATGCAAGGAAGAAAGGGCTCCCAGACCAATCCTTTTATAGAGATGTGTGCTGGCGCCAGTATCCTCCATGGGAATGCTGCAGTGGGGGTAATGCACAAGCCGATGTGCAATCTGCAGCGGTAAATTTTGCAAAAGAAAGAATAAGACTTTTGTAGGCAGCAAAAAAAGTCTTTCACATTGTCCAGGGAATGACAGGAGCAAAACAAATAACAAAAGTACGCAGAGTCACTGAGTGAGTGCAGACACTGGAGGAGCTTTGCTGTGCGTGCGTGCTATTTGCTTGCCTCAACAAGAAGGAGGGACAATTATGCCAAAAAAAGTAGTTCTGCTGCCTTCCATCACGCATCAGAATCAAAACACCAGAAGTAGCCCACTACTACCTGCGTGTCCAGGACAGGTGCCACATGCACTTTGCAGGCCTGGTGCAGACGGCTCACGTCCTACAAGTTCAGACAAAGAATTACATGGGTGTAGATTGGTTTTGAGGCATTTGTGTATGTTAAATGAAATGTTAATGGCCAAAACTGAGACAGCAACCACTCTTGTCTGTTCTGTCTTAATTTGCTTCTGTATCGCAACCACCAACTAAAGCAGCCAAGAACTCAAGAACCGCCGTGTCGTTATTGCATACAGTTGTGACATTTTACTATCCTTCAAGCAAACCACTGGAGAAACCCTACCTCACGTAGATCATGGAACACTTTCAGAGTGCTACGGCTGGACAGCATGCCCCCAAGACTTTCCATCAGGCCCTGGCCCGACAAAGGGTCCACCAAATACACAACTTCTGAGAATGCGTCACTGCTGCTGCTGCTGCTGCTACTGCGCGTGATGCGAGGAGCATAAATCTGGACGAGGCACAGCTTGTCCTGCGCCCACTCGCAGTCTACAGCCACACACCAGCTAGCCTCCAGGTGGGCAAGCATGCGAGAGTGGGCCTCTGAGGTGCAGTTGTCTATGTATGTAGTTTTTATGGAGGTGGGAGGAGGGGTGCCTGCAGGGAAGGATGAAGGACAACGCACTTCAGAGGAAGATCCCTGTCACATTGTGGTTTTCCGTCTCAGCCTTTTATTACAGTACATGAAGGGGTGGCTTTCCATCCCCGTCTTTTAACACAGTGCATGAAGGGGTGATTAACAGCACAGAGACATGTGTTACATGGGCATGGCTTAAGCGGTAAATAGCGTACCAGTAGCGCTGGTGGAGGGCAAAGCTGCAGAGGGTAGTACAGCAACAGTTGAAGGAGAAGAGGATCGTGTAGTCTCAGGCACTGGCTTTTCAGTCTGCATTGTACACAAATTGATCTGCATTTGTTGGACATAAGTAAATAATGGCGCGCAAAGTAAGGCACTCTACTTTTGGTTAGGTCCAAAGTAAATGATGTCAAACTGAGCGTGTGCTAACCTGATCAATCTCTGCTGCTAGTGCCTTCTGAAGCTTGCCGAGAAATTGAGGCTGGATGCTGACAAAGTGGGGTGGAATAAGAACAAAGCACTCGCTGTGCTTGGAAACTTTCTTACAGAAGCCTTTGGAAGCTAAGCCAGCGGCTTGAATCTGCCTGGCCAGGAAGCTAGAGTCCAGCTGCGTAGCTCCACTCTCAAGGAATTGTTTGCTGACGAACCTTTTCAAGTCCCTGTGCTCATCATCAACCCAAAGTTGCTGCAAGACAGTATCCAGCTTATCTGAGAACAGGAGGAGACAGGAAAAGAAGAAGCAGGCTTGTCACGCGCAGCTCATTTGTTTAGCCACTTGATTAAACCTCACTCTAATGTGGATAGCGACTCGACCCCAATTAGGTGGGAGGTTCACTTACTTTAACCCAAATCTTGCAAAGACACTAGGCTAGCAGAGCCAAATGGTGCTGTAGGATTAGTGGAGTTTTCTAAAAATATCTTACTGCCACATCTTTGGCTTACCAGAACCTTACGAGGTAAAAATAATGGCACAAGAACTAATTAAGCATTTCATCAAACATGCATTTGCATTGATAGGCATTCCAATACATCGCAATCAGCAAAAGTCATGGTGTGGGTTAAGTGCCACAGCACACAACTCCAACTTTGTTATTATTAGAATCGTTGGCATGGTGGGGGGTTGTCTGGTGCAGGCACCCCTTATTAGGTAGCCCCCTCCCTATCTTTCACAGCTGACTGCGTTATCACTACCAGAAGAGTTGATTCTTTAGTTCTTTCCTTTTTTTCTTGAGCCATGAGCAGCAACCGTATGTATGAAGTACCTGGTGGATAGGGTGTGGGAGCAGCTGCGTAAGAGGAAGGAGCAGAGATTGGTGCTGATGCCTCATCCTGCATGCAGCCATTATCCGTTAAAGGAAGGTGGACTTCCTGCAGGACTCCAGGCTTCTGCAACACAGCTGTCATACCTGTGCTGCTTTCAGGAGTAGCTCCAAGAAATCGGGCTGCAAGCAAAAGTATCTGACTGAGCCGGGTGACATGCTTGTTGAAAAGAAGCAGCGGCTGTCTTTGCATAGTTGCTTTAGATAGCCTCGGGCTGGCATACCAGCACGTACAATGGCTGAACCTAGTTTTGATGTATCAGTTGCACTCCCATTTTTTGCAATTTCAAGCAAAACGGTTTTGGTAGCAAATCGCTTCATTTCACAGTGCTCATCACCGATCCAGAACTGTTGCAGGAACGAATCAAGTCGAGGCGAGATAGCCTTTGCCAAGTCTACAAAATAGAGTGAAAGTCAGTCCAAGTTAATCTAGCCCATCTCGGCACGAATAGTTACCTGGACTGCATGATGTAGGAGAAGGAGCTGCTGCTGCACGGACCTGTGCAAGTAAAAGCATGCAAGTGCATTGAGATTTGCAAGTTGGCTAGGCTTGAAAGATTTGACGACTGCAGTACCTGTAATGCCTGCTTGCGTTGCTGGAAGTGTGCAAGAGCTCGGTGATCATCAAAAAGTGGTTTGATGAAAAGAGGCTTCCTATATGCAGCAATTGGGTTACGGCTAGGCCTTGCTATGCTGCAGCATGCTGTCCTGCAGCTGGGCTGCTGCCCTGCTTGCAACAACTTCATGCGACAGCTTCTTTGTCTTTCCTAGGGAATTTCTTAAAATTTTCACGGCTGATACACGGATGAACTGCTTTCAGAGAGCTTTGATAGAAAATAAAAGTAAATCTCCATCGGGGGCCGGACGCAAAGCTACCGGCCCACGGCAAATTACGTGTATGGTTGACCGCTTTTAATGATTTTATTACTCATACGTATTAAATCAATTTATAAAGCGCAATTGGTGGAATGAACAGAGTTGGACGCCAAGGTCTTTGTAAGCTGAGGTACGATCATTGCTTTTTAATTAATTTCGAGGGCCTCCATTGGTCCGTCCTGAATTCGCGTGTAACCAACTCTTCAATGCTTAGAGACCTATTCCTCTGGTCTGGTTCTTGCTCACGTAACCAATCAGTGTCCTGGTGAAGATGAACATGTCTTGAACATGCTCTTTTGTTTTGCCAAGACCTTTGGGTTGTCAACTGAGGAAACTTTCTCCTTTTTCTTTTCACCTTTTTTTGATAACTTTTCAGCAGCCCAACCCTTTTTGCTGCAAGGTCAACAACCAACTTGTTCATGATTTCCTTTCTCAGCAGAACAATAGACTTTTTCTTTTTCTTTCTGAGCTTATGGATTTATTTGTGGCTGGCCGAGACCAGTCAGCAGCCGATCAGCCAAACAACCTGGCTGAAGGTCACCCCCTATTATAACTATTAGTCATTCCTGACATTTCTATGGACAAGGGAAGGCGATAAGTAAGAGATTTACAGACCAAAAGATGTACAGACCATGTTTTTAAAATCAATTGATGATAGCTCTTTGCATGAATGCAGGTCATTCCTTGAGCTGGATTGTGTCATTCGTGTCACTCATAAATAACACAAAGGGACATACAAAAATCTAATAGGCACAAGCATTATTGTATTGAAACTAAACTGCTTTGGAAGAAATCCTGCCACATAAAGCACGTAAAAGTTCTATACAAGATATTAAATGACATGAAAACACGATTTGAAAGCAGGATACAGTGAGTGAAACACTAGAATTTTAATTGCAAAGCAAGGGGAAAAATCCAACAGCGGTAGTGATAGCATGTGAACGTAATATATGTACATGCCATAAACAACAGCGATACGTGGGAAACACTCTGCTGGTGGTGAAAAACACGGCACGACTAAAAAAGATCAAACTGTTTTTAGGATTTAGGTACATACTCTTAACAGACAATAAAAACAGAAGGAACCCTGCACAGGCAACAAAAAAATCGTGTACATGAAGCTTCAAGAAATCACCTCAACAATTCTCACTCGTCTCACTCCACAACAATATGACCCTTAATGTTCATGGCTTAACCACCCAGCTGTCAATGTCGGCCAGCGGGTTTAGAATATCAGTGCAGTCGGCCGCGTCTTGAACTTGTTCAACTTGCATCTGATGATGCCTGCAACCTGCAAGTGAGTGATGTTTGAGAGTGCACGTGAACGATGCTGTTGTCTTGTTCATTTCTCTTGCTTCCCTGTATTAAGTGACGAAAGAGAATCTCGCAGGCAGTGAAATCTACTCCCCAATATAAGCGTGAAAAAGGCCACTTATGTGCCACAAAAATCCTCCACCACGTGAGTAAAGGAATAATCAGTGGTAAACAGGAGGGTTGCAGTGAAAATGAAGGTACGCTTGGGATTTCAACTCTTGCAGCGAAAATGAAGGTACGCTTGGGAATTCAACTCTTGCAGCGAGAATGAAGGTACGCTTGGGAATTCAACTCTTGCAGTGAAAATGAAGGTACGCTTGGGAAGTCAAGTCTTGCAGCTAAAATTAAGGTACGCTTGGGGGCTCAACTCCATCAGCTTCAGTCAATGGATTCTGATGGCTTCCAGGAGTTAGGTGCGGCTTCAATGAATCAAATTTGAAATTTGGGATGACCACGGTGAGGTGCGGTATTCAACTGCAAACACAAGCAAGGGCTGCAAACCACATCGAATTGTACGACGACGCATCTCTTCAGAGAAAAGAATACAAGACTACTTAGCCATTTACAAATGGCTTGCCCTGTCTGCAACGTAACACACACATCCTTGCTTGCAAGTCTGTGGTTGGATCCCCAGGCACTTTTATACAGCTTTCATTTGCCAGGATCTGCCTGTGGTACTGAACACGGCTTTCAGGGTCAGGGTGCAATCGTTACCTAGCTCGTCACTTGTCACCCAATTTTTCATGAAAGAAAGCAATTGATCTGACACTAACAAATTTTCAAAAATTCAGCTTACTAACTCAATATTGAAGCGTCATAATCTTTTCAGTATATCCTTCAGTCAACTGAGCTGACCAGGCGGAAGTAGGCTTCCATGTGTTCCTTTGTTTTGCACTGTTGCTAGAACATATGTGCACCATATACATAGGGTTGGCCAGAACTGCATATGGTCTTCCCCATGCAAAAATCATCAGTTCTCTGCTTCAGCTGTAGAACTGGAGTTCTTGCGTAGTGAGCGTAGGCTGAGATCTGGCAAGCACTTTGCATAAAGTGCTGTGTACTCTCGTTTTAGGCATTCTTTTTATGCCTTGCTTTTGCTCGGGTTGTTTTTCCCGCCCCCCCCCCTCAGCTTGTGCTTTGACTTGTGGGTGTTCCTATCTGAGCTCGTTTGGGTCTGACTTATGGACTTGCCGCTTGCTTCTTTGCGTTGTGTTGCTTTTTTGAGGGCCTGCAGCCCATTTTTGGTTGTAGCCTTGGTGGCCGGGCGTTGTAGAGGCCTTGCTAGCTGAACAGTTGTAAGGGCCTTGCTGGCCTTACGGACTTGGCACTTGCTTCTTTGCGTTGTATTGTTTTTGTGAGGGCCTGCAGCCCATTTTTGGTTTTGGTCTCCCTCCACGGCAGCTTGGTGTAATGACAAAGCCTACAGCGAACTGTAGCATAGAACCATCCCCTCCCCGGCCAAACAGTGCCAACAAGCCTGAATCAACGATATCTCCCCTCCCACTTCACCAATCAACCTGAAAGTTGCATTGGATAGCTAATTTTTTCTTTACATGTCTACCAAAAAAACAGAAAGAAAGACTATTTGGGTGGCCTGCTAGAAAAATAACTCTGGTGTCAAAGTGAGGGTGTGAAATGGAGTCAAAAAAGCTCCAGCCAAAATTGCTTGCATGTTACGCTACACAAATTTGCACCAACATTCAACCAGGCCACCAATTGGCCCCCATTTCAATTTTATATTTAGCTATATTTAATTTGTGTGTGTGTGTGTTCAAACAGGACTACTACTGTTGCATTTGTGCTATTGCCACTGCCACATTGTGTGTTGGGCAATTGCCCAGCTGTCGCCAGCTGCTGGACGAATTTGTTTCTTTTCACATTTCAAGAACCTATGCGTTTCCTTTGTGCACATGCATGCACACACCTGGACCGCTTGCAACCTTCCCAGCTCTCTGCTGATCACCTGCTGATCCTCCCCACCAACATCCTCAATCTTCCCCTGCAGCTCTATCAATGCCCACTCCACAATTTGGGAGCCCTCCCCCCGCACAGGAATCAACATTTTCATTGTTTCGTCAATGTCGTGGTACTCGTTCGCTCTTTCTTCAGTGTATATTCTATTTTTATGCTAGTCAGTCACATGGCCTATCGACACCTTTCACGCTTAGATCTTGACACCTTTCACGCTTAGATCGGAGGCATTTCTGGCGCGTCTTGTGACCCTGCATATCGGACACTGGCCACCAGTGTCCGTCACGGCAGTAAGCCAGCTCCTGCGGGCGACCCAGAATTGATGCAAGATTAGATTTTCATGATGATATGATTATAGATGGAGTAGGGCTGCGGGCTGTTGCCGTTTGCCTCTAGATATGCTTTGCAAGAAAATAAAAGATGAGCATCACTACTGCTCGCACCCACCTCTGGCTTTGGATTTTCTGCCAACACCTCAGTTTAGCTAGCTGCACCCAGCTTTGCAAGGGCCATGAGCATCACCGGCAGTGGCAGTTCGCGAATTGCAGACTCCAGTATGCTGAGGTGGACAACGTATTGTCTAACCTCATTGCCACCCTACATGCAAAAGCGCCGGCGGAAAGGTCAGGTTCAGTGGTTCATTGGTTAATGAAAAGTGACAGGTTTGCGTATTAATTGGAGATCTTATGTCTAGGTACGTGTACTTGCTTCAAGGTGAGGAGCAAAAGAAAAACGCACGGCCCATTTCCACTAGCTCCTTTTACCTTTATGCTTGAACGTAAGACCTTCTCACCTCACAAGTCCGTTGATTGTGGCCTACCATGCCACAGCTGCAGGCAGGTGTTTCAATCTTGAACACAGCCTGCATGCATGCAAGGGAATCGTGAGATACGTTTGGTTGTGCTAGAAGAAAGAGAAATGGACGAAAACAATGCAAGCTGGCACTACATGTGACAATTTCCCAATGAAAGTATAAACAATGAAGAGAATAAGAACTGAGGTGTGGATCTGAAGAATGGGTAGTAGCCACATGCGTCAAACCATGGATAACATATATCTTGGTATTTTGGCTTGTGCTGACGTGTAGTTGCTTGAGGACGAACAGTGGCGACAACGTTGTTAATTTTGGGTTTCAATACTCAAACAAGTTTCTGTTACTGCTCACTGCTGCTTGCTGGTCTGTGCGGAGCTCTGGACGGCCCTCACGCTCTGCAGCTTGCACAGCTGCGCGCGCTGCTGAAATGTATGCATGTCTAGCCTCGTGCTTGCAGACCATCTCCTGGAAAACAGGTAATCATGCTTGGGAAGGTCTACCAGAAGAAGATTGATATCAGGTCATAATTAAGTCAAACAAGTTGAGGCCCATGTACGCAGCCTCTTGCTTTTGCACCGCCTCCTGCTCCCACACGTGAGGGGAAGGTGCAGGTTCCGCTGAGAGCATGTCCAACTGCATGAGTACAGCTATACATGTACTTAAAAAAAGCAGCGTGCAGTACAGCTCCTCATGGGTAAGGTTCAGAACAGCCCCACAGCGAGAACATACAAAACTAGGGGAATGCAGAGGGGAATGAAGAGGGGCTTAACACGTCCTGAAACACATCTATTGTTGAGAACCATGCCCGACGTAACGATCACTCACCCACTGTGCTGTAGTGGCCAGCTCTGGCTGTTTCTGTCGGCGGGCGGCAGCCACGGCTGTGCGGGCCTCCTGCATCACCTCTACGCCGGCCTCCCCACCAGCCTCTTGCTTTTGCACCGCCTCCTGCGCCCACACGTGAGGGGAAGGTGCAGGTTCCACTGAGAACATGTCCAACTGCATGAGTGCAGCTATACATGTACTTAAAAAAAGCAGCGTACAGTACAGCTCCTCATAGGGAAGGATCAGAACAGCCCCACAGCGAGAACATACAAAACTAGGGGAATGAAGAGTAGTGGAGTGTAGAGGGCCATAACACGTCCTGAAACACATCTATTGTTGAGAACCGTGCCTGACGTAACAATCACTCACCCACTGTGCTGAAGTGGCTAGCTCTGGCTGGTTCAGCTCCCGTGCAATATGCACGTTCTCACGCGCAATTCGCATCCAGGCTACGCCTCGTTCGCTAAAGGCTTTGCGGACTGCTGCCGTCCAGTCATCCGGTTGAGCTGTTGGCAATGCATTGATGAGGGAGTGTAACGCTTCAGGCTCGTTCTGTGGGAGACTGGGGACGGGGCTGGGGACGCGGAGGCCTACAGCCACAAGGTGCAGGAGAGAATGGAGCACGGTTTCAGTTAGCGTAAAAGTAAAAAGGGAGGCTACTAGTTGTAGCTCTATCAGCTATCTTAATCCAGATCTTAGAATTCAAGCTTCCTTAATATCAATTCTTCCAATTGCAGTTCCACTAGTCCAGTTCTTAATTTCATTCCTTATGTACGGATGTTGGTAACAACGAACGGTTGGTTGGCTATGCAACATCGCCATCAATTTTCCCCCTTATGTAGGATGACCCTAGTGGTCCTAATTCAGTTCTCTTTATTCATCTTTCAATTTCGACTATCCTAGGGGTAGCTCAGATTTAGATCAGTTTCATTATCTTCGTCTATATCCAAAACTGTAAATTTCACCTGAAATTTCAAATTCTTTTTCTGCTTTCTGAAGTTACCATAGTTCAGTTTTCAATTCCCGTTCCTCAAGTTTGTTGTTGCAAAATAAGTTTGTAGCCCTCCCTTACCCTGCTCATTCCATGCCCTCTCCCCCCTCTTTTACACGCACTTTTAATTTGCTGGATGAAAAGCGGCCAGCACGGCCAGTTGCATAGAGGTACCCCATCCAGCTGCTCCACAATGTCGCTCGGGCCCTTCAGGTAGTCCCCACTGGCACATAGCAGGTGTGGGTGGCCCCTGCATCGTCAATCGTAGAAAGGGAAAAGTAGCAACAGCACAAATACGGTAAACAGCAGTGATGACACATCCAGCATGATTAAGGGAGTTGTTCACGTGAATGCCCGCGGCGGGCAACCCCCCAACACACGAAAGAAAAAAATTAGCGTGGGTCTGACACACAGACCAATGTCTTGATTGTGGTTATTTAATTTGTATTGCAGTGCATACCTTGTTATTGAGTGTGGATGCATGCCTGTTGCAGTTTTTATTCAGATTGTGTGTCAGGCTTTTAATCTTACGGTAATCCAGATTGAGGTCTGCCAGAGGCTTGCCTGTATGGTCTTTGTAAATAGTTCCCATTACTCGAACGAGGATCACGTGGAGCTTGAATTCATTATATTATGTCTATGAAGGTTGCAGGTAAGCACGCTGTGGTGTGTTGAGTACTAGGCCTATTGTCTTCACAGAATCTAATCTCAATCAAGTGATTCTCCCGCCGGTTTGGATTCAGTTTCTTGTACATAGCAAGATGCTGAAAATCTGAGTTGCGCACAATTGGATTAATAAACCACACACCTGATGGGCCTTGCAGGGTGACATGCTGGTCTCCCTCACACACGTTGCATAGGCGACACAAGTGGCGCATGCCCTGTGTGTGTATGTGTGTGTGTGTGTGTGTGTGTGTGTGTGTGTGTGTGTGTGTGTGTGTGTATGTGGCAACAACTGAGATCTGGCAGGGGTTCCAGGGCGCCTGTGCTTAACGATTAAAGAACGGTATGCACATCTCAGCATCTCCATCATCGTAGAAGGTGGTGTCCGCATGCAGGTTCATGGAACCACCTGCGGCTGTCACCCACACAAGGCGATGGCCAATGCACAGGCCGCACAAGGCTGCTGCAGATTCCACCTGATCACACAAGGAGTAAGCTTGGGCTGAGCCGTACATTTGTGTTGCATGCTACTGCTTGAAGAAAAGTCAACGCCAAGAGGATAACTATGTTGGCAAGGAAGGTTGCGCTGGTGCATGCACATGTTGATGCATTGATGACGGGCCTTACAATGTTTATAGCATTTTGGACAAAGTGAGTGCAGAGATCAGGGACTCACTCATCCGTGCTATCAGGTCTTGGAGCCTGACAGCTGACTGCGATTCAAGCTCGTGCATGAGCCGTTCGCCTGGATATACAGCAATTCTGTAGGTGTAAGGAGGTGAGTGTATGCCTGTATAGCTGAGCGATACCAAAATTTTAAAGAATATAACCGACTAGGAATTTTACTCATGTATACGTGTGTGTGTGTGTGTGTGTTTGTGTGTGTGTGTGTGTGTGTGTGTTTGTGTGTTTGTGTGTGTGTGTGCGTGTGCGTGTGTGTGTGTGTGTGTGTGTGTGTGTGTGTGTGTGCGTGTGCGTGTGCGTGTGCGTGTGCGTGTGCGTGTGCGTGTGCGTGTGCGTGTGCGTGTGCGTGT
>Ga0307963_1001091_pt1 | contig 20087 bp, 20 predicted proteins | sample OrgLakmetagen594_FD_201829 | JGI IMG/M metagenome (GOLD analysis project Ga0307963, IMG submission 201829) | Saline water microbial communities from Organic Lake, Antarctica - #594 | ecosystem: Environmental > Aquatic > Non-marine Saline and Alkaline > Saline | place: Antarctica: Organic Lake... | reverse complement strand
ATGGAACCTATGGAATGTTTTGGCTGCGGAGTATGCTAGGCTACCTAGGCCAGCATATTTGACACAGCCTCCAGCTGCATAGCTGCCAGTAGCACGCTGCTACGAATAGACAAGCCACGCTGTAGTTCCTGACTATAGTGTAAGGTAACGGGAGGTGATTCTCTTGCTACTCGGTTTCTTAGGATACCCGTGCATGGACAAGCCATTCATGTTGCTGAACATCTTTGATGTAGCTCATATGTACAATCCATATTTTAAGCTGGTACCATCATTTGTCGTGACAGGTCACAGGTCACAGGTCCGGCAGGTGTGCATTCTCCTCTTTCCTTTTTTGATTCTGTCAAGGCTGCGTCCAAGAAGCCTTGGTCCTACTCTTGCCCGGTTATTACAGTAAAAAAAGCTCTGCCACAATCTTTCTTCAATGCACCCGCAATGACTCATCTAATCAATCCTGTATTACAAAAACGGAGCTGTAAATATAGAGCAGAGATCAATATTTAACCACTCTGATCTGCAAATGTGTACTTTTTCCTTTGTCCAGTTGCGAGGTGACTATCTAGAATGCCACCAATCCTCAGACTCAATCCATGAATTGACTTGTACCAGAGCAGAAAACACGGTCTGCAAGGGTGGGGGTACCACTCAATAAAATTACAGGGAGAAACAACTCGGGCCCCTAAAAGATTAGTGTTGGAGTACAGACAATGCTCCATTTAGGCAAAGTAGCTGGTTTCCGAGCGGTTTATGGGAGTTAATTTTGCCAGGCAAATATTCCTGTATCATAATCTCTTATTTTAGTGGATTTAATTCATGATGTTAGCCATCCACCACACTACCACACACACCACATCCACTGCCAGCCATCCACCAACAGAAAGCCTCCTAATCAATATTATATGATCAATTATTTTACCACGTGTAATGGGACTCTTTGAAAAGGTCCCGCTTGCTAAAACAGAATCCAGCTACGGCTTGGACCTCGCCTACAGCGCGCCAACAGGGAAACAGTGGATGTGAGAAACAGTGAATTAGACCAGGAAAGCAGTTGTGACAATTGCAAGTCTGATCTGCTCAAGTTTGATTTAATCCTAGATACAAGCACTAAAAAACCCCTAGACGTAAAAGAAACGCCAAGACGGTTTTTGGAAATCAGCAATGAAAGCACCTCTGAGTACCAGCATCCTTGGATACCCAGTATATTATCAACACAAACAATATCTCCCACATACCACATAAAACAGGGAAGCCAATGGCTCCACGTTGCATCGGTGCTGGGCAGCCTGCAGGGGCTTGACCACCCACTGCTGCAGCCAATCCAGATCTTTCCGTACATGACCCTCGTTCCTGTGTAGAGGTACAAAAAGACAGCAGCACTTAATTTAAGTAAGAGTGTTCAGCAGCAGGCTGAGGATGGTGAAACAGGAATATGCCCTACAACTAGGCGCCGTGCCCAGAGGTCAGGCACTATAGTCCAAACGCGCGTTTCTTCCTTCCACAAAAGCAAGCTCAATAGTTGACCAACAGAATGAATGAGACACGAGAGCAAAGTGGAACAAAATTTAATTCTTACTGTGGATCTAGAAGGGGAGCGGTCTCAGACAACAGCTGCTGCAGATCAAGAACGATGTCCATCAGCTCGTCCTCATCATCTCCAATAAAGCCTACAGCAGCACAAGAGTTGGAAATAGTGAGTATACGTGGTTGAAGCTGCCTGTCTTTGGCCTCAAACTTGCAGCACCCTCAAGCAATTTGACTCGCCATGCTCCGCCTACAAATTTCCACGCCTCTGTAATGCACCTGCGCATGCACCCGCACCTGCACCTGCGTTGCTTGCGTTATTAACTGGTTTGGGCCCGCGCCTTTCTGCCAATGGTGGGCTGCTCTCATACTGGCTGCCGCCATTGTCAACGCTGCTGGTACTGCCATCGCTACCACGCTGCTGGTGCTGCTTGACCTCAGCAACAAAACCCGCCGCTGCAGGTCCCATGAGTAGATGCTTGCTCCTGTGCAGCAGTGTCTGCGTTTCCAAAACCCACACCTGCAGGCAAGGATGCAATGCAATGCTGAGCCGATATACTGCTACTTTTAATCCAGGCATTGCGCGGCACAAACGCACACACATGATCACACACAGACACGTCCAATCATTCTTAAACCATTGTGCACACAGCACACCATCGTGCACACAGCACATAATGACCCACGTACCTGAAGATCGCACACCTCATTGATGAAAGTGAGCACGTACTGGGTGCCCTCCACACCTGGCAGGCAGACACCTTGGTTTGCCAGTCGTGCAGCAATTACAAGGGGCAAGCCACCTTGCTCGGCAAACACCCACCTGATATAGTGCAAGAGGGTATGTGTGTGTACGTGAGCAAGAGAGAGAGAGAGAGAGAGAGAGAGAGAGAGAGATAGAGAGAGATAGAGAGAGAGAGATAGAGAGATAGAGAGAGATAGAGAGAGATAGAGAGAGATGGAGAGAGATAGAGAGAGTTAGAGAGAGATAGAGAGAGTTAGAGAGAGATAGAGAGAGACAGAGAGAGACAGAGAGAGACAGAGAGAGATAGAGAGAGATAGAGAGGGATAGAGAGAGAGAGAGAGAGAGAGAGATAGAGGGATAGAGAGAGAGATAGAGAGATAGAGAGAGAGAGAGAGATAGAGAGAGAGAGAGATAGATAGAGAGAGAGATAGATAGATAGATAGAGAGAGAGAGAGAGAGAGAGAGAGAGAGAGAGAGAGAGAGAGAGAGAGAGAGAGAGAGCGAGCGAGCGAGCACAGCCTTGTGTTGTTGAAATAATTACACAATATCGATCCTTTTGTGCTTGAAAAAACAAGTGTGCCCTCACCTTTGTTATTTGATTTATTGCTAAATGCTCTCTTCTAAGTTAACACTTTAAATTCATGAATTGACCAGCAGAACCAGTATCTTGTATATACTGGCTTGTCATGAAGTATACTGGGCTTGGGATGAGGCAAACAGTGATCACCGCAAGAAAGGTGCATAAAAATCTGCAGGCAGCTGTTCAAATGAGATGAAGGCTTTTTGGATTACTTACCAGCCAGCACGCTGGTATTGCTGGAGCTGCGTCAGTCCGTTTCCAGCTGCCAATGACGCACGCGCCCGCCACGCTTGCAGCCGTTCAGCGATGCGAGGCTTCCTTAGCTGCTGGTGCATTTGTTCTTGTAGCCGGATAGCATACTGTGGCATTAAAATGTTTATGCATGTGTATGTATGGTCATATGGTCATGTGTGTATGCATGTGTGTGTAGTCATGTGTCATGTGTATAGTCATGTGTGTTTTATGCGTGCGTGCGCACGCGTGTGTGTCAATTATAAACTAATGTTGGATGCGTTTTTCCCAAAGAGAAGTGCTACAAGGTGTATACCTGAGTTGCCTCCTCAGCATGCTCTCCGATAACAGCCCCCTCCTCTCCCTCTCCCTCTGCGTCTCCCTCTCCTTCTTCCTCTGCCACACCCTCTCCCTCCCCCTCTTCCTCCCCGTCTCCCTCTCCTTTGCCCTCCTCTTCTTGTTCCTGCCGTTCCTCCTTGTTCTTTTTCTCCTCAGCACCCCCCATTTCCTTCTCACCCCCATCTCCAGCCCCATCCAGCCCCCTGCCCTCTTTTTTCCCTCTACCAAGCACTTCATCCAAGCAGAAAACGACTTGCCCCCCAGATATGTTCTGTTGGTGCTGCCTAGCTGCTGCTGATGTTCCAGGTGCGCCCATGACTGCTGGCCTTCCAGAAGGACCCAAAGCTGCTGTGGCTGCTGTGGCTGCTGCTGTGGCTGCTGCTGTGGCTGCTGTTGCTGATGCTGTTGCTATGCCTGCCCCCTGCTGATAGCCGACCACGTTGAAGGACCGAAGACGCAAAGCCCAAGGAAAGGAAATGCGGGTGTCGGGGCGCCGCAAAACGATCAGTTCATCTTGGAGAGAGGCAACCAAGGAGGGCAGCTCTTGGCCTAAGCGTGGTCCAGCCTCAGAACCTTTAGTTGAAATGCAGCATTGGTAAAAGTGATTAATTTGTTAGGTAAGGATCACTTGTCTTGGTGCACACATGCTTGCTCTGCAAGTTTGATTCTGACAAATTGCTACGTGTGCTTTACGTTGGAAGGAATGGCCTTGATTTGAGAAGCAAAGCTGGCCTATGGTCAAACATTCAGATGTAGGCCGCTTGATGTTTTTGAGAGAAATAGGCTGCACCTCACAAGGCCGTCGACAACTCAATGTACTTGGCACAGCACTCACGAATGCTGCGGCTTGCAATATGCCTGACCAAGACCTGAAGCCGCAGCGGAAGAGGGACCTGCTGTAGGGCCTCTGCTACCTGACCCAGGCACCTTTCCAGCTTGTTTGGGCCCCGACAGAGTGCCTACATAGAACGTAAGTGATTGTCAGTGCCTGCACAGGCAGCGTGCTTACGCCAAACAGAATTAAGACAGTTGCGGTAATGATATGCACCTTTTAAAAGTGTGTGAGCCTGTCTAGATGAGACAGTTTACTTTGACTATTTCCAATCAGACTGTCTCCATCAGAGCAGTTCCAATGAATCACCTTGCGGCAGTTCACAACCACGACCTTAACATCTCACACCTTGTACTTGCTATTCAGAATAACACACATTAGCAATTTCCTCTGACTGGTTCCAATCACCTTGCGGCAGTTCACAACCATGACCTTGACATCTCATACCTTGTACTTGCCATTCAAAATGACACACATTGACATTTTCCTCTGACTAGTTCCAAAGTTCCAATCACCTTGCGGCAGTTCACAACCATGACCAGGAGCAGGACTGCTGAGCGGGTGTGAATTGCCTTCATCAGTGTTTGCTGCGTAGCTCTGTCTCTTGCATCTGGGACCGTTTGTGTCAGCCTGTGGAATACAGAAACACAAGCTTTGGCAGACTGGTGACATTTGAAGCACATTCGACAAAGACAGTGCGTTTCACAGTGTCCCTTCATCCATTAGCTTACCAGTCCTCCAGCTTGCGGGCGTTTTGGCAGAAGTCCAGCAAAACCTGTGTGTGAAAAAGAAGAAGGAAAGAAGAAGGAAGGCATCTATTTTTCATCACAGTACGGAGTAAACCAACAACTTGCTTCTGTTGCCGACTTACCTCGCCGGCCTCCATCAGCACTCGCTGCTGCTCAATTCGCCCTGCTTGTGGGATGCGGCTTTGAAGGATTGTAGACAGCTGTGATGTAGGCCCCCTTAAAGCCAGGGAAGACGCCAAAGACAAGGGAACCACAAAGTAATGCAGCTCAGTGGCTAAAGCCATTGCAACTGCAAATACGTTTTAGGAAATTGTGTTAAGATTTTTCTCACAGGAAGAAAGTATAATACTGATAATACAAACCATAGGAGCAGCACGTTAGAAATAAAACAGCTTACATCAGAAGTGTTTACGGGTAAGTATCCTCTTTTCCCTATTATTCTCTGTGGTTTAGGAAAAATTGAATTGAAACATTACTTTTTTCCCTTGACCGGTGCAAATTTGTCTCCACTGCCTACTTTTCCTTGCTTTTATTTTTGTCCCACAATCATCTGCTGGGGCAAAATGCCAGGGAACTAAGATGCACCCTGACAGCAGTACTGCAAAGATCAAGGATGCTCTGCCCGCACCGCTTGCGTTGCGCTCAAGGATCGTCAAGAGTGTGAAGGGTGACATCATCTCTCCCTTGTACACATCAACCTCTCCTGTGGTAGTGCACGTGGAAGTGTGCATGTGTGTGTTGACGTATGGGTAGTGGAGTAATTTTGCAGCAGAGTGAGCAGGCATCGGCAACCAACCTGGCTGGCGAGCACTCATCACGGTGCGCACTGCTTGCCAGTAGATCTTGGATGCGGCCCTGTATTTGAAATCAGTAGAAGCAATTGAGGGTCTTATCATACTGTCAATGAGCAACTTTCAATTTACTTACATCAATCGTTGATGCAGCACCTGAGAGCGTAATATGTGGCAAAAGAAGCCAGCGTAGCTTCTTTGGCAACATTGCGGGCCTGCTGTTGGGATGTCAACGTGAGGAATCCTTTCATGGTTGACAGACGGAGCATTACCCACTGCCAGGGCGAAATTTGGTGTTGATAAACCAAATTATCTGTAAGCATTATCAAAGGGGGAAAATTATTATTTTTTCAAACTGACGGTTCTGCTGCTGAGCCTCACGTGTCCAGTGCAACAAAATTCTATACGTGCTTCGTTCTTACGGCTTTTTGGGGACTCTAAAAGACAGCCAGCAGAGCTTGAAGGGCCAGTGATCTACCGCAAAGATCTACCGCAAAATGTTGCGGGAAAATTGTCTAGCAGCCATTATGTAAGGAGGAAACTTAATGAAGGCAACATCCTGCTCTTTAGTTGCCCAAGCAAGGATGCGTTCTAGCTTTGGAGGAGTCGAGGAGATAGAAAGTTTTCCTGCAAAGAGGACGCAAACACTCACCTGGAAGCCTGGTGAACTCGTGTGGGATGAAATCATAGGGCAGAATGTCCTGCGAAAAATTGTGTGGGGTTCTTGTTTTGCAAACAAAAATGTGATCAGCCTCCAGATTTTAGTTTCAAGCCCAACGCCAGGAAGCGCAGCAGATAATAAATTTTTACCAAGGTGATAGATGTTTATCATTTAGTTAGCAGAAAGGAGAAACGCTTGGGCTGTCGTGTCACACCAGGCTTTGATGAGACACAGCAAAAATGACCATACCAGGGTGCATCAAAGTTTCGTTCCTTTTTTTTAACATGCAACTCTGTGCTTTTATTGCAGCAAGCCAAGCGCTGGCTAGAGCGATACACCATCAGTGTCGACAGAACCCTTTGTTTCTTGGCAGCTAACCACCTGCAGAAGGAGCAGCCTTCCCAGGGTCTCATAGCTTAATGTGGGGTGGAGAAGAGGTTGTATCATTAGACCATCTGGAGCCCTGCGAGGCTGGCTCCACATCCGAAGCTTGGAGGGAACTGGGCTGATGATGTTGCGCAGGTTGCCAATAAAATCCTGGTGAAGTGTGAAGGTACCTTTTGTAAAGGTTTGCCTTGAATTGGTTGCACTATTATGGATGAAGTTTGGTCGTGCAGTTGAGACAGAGACAGAGAAACAGGCAGGAGCCACAACTATGTAAGGGGTTCAGAGAGACGCTAGCAAACATGCAACTCCATTATCCCTGCAATGCTCTCCTTGCAATGCTGGCCTGGTCCTAAGGGGCGTATAAAAAGTACCTGCAACCTTTCAAGGGTCCAGGTTAGGGGTGTATAAAAAGGTCAACAACTTTTGACAAGCATCCGAGAATTCGCCACCCTAGTGCCCAGTACCTCCATTGCAGCAAGAATAGCTGGGCGCTCACACTCCTCAACAATGCTGCTTGCTGTAGGCAGGGCCTGCAGGTGCAGCAACAGCAGTAGCAGTGAGTAATTTGAGCCAAAGGATTAGACAGCAGCAGCAGCAGCAGCAGCAGCAGCAGCATAAGCAAAGACAGCAACAGCCAAAGCTCTAAGAAGCTGCATATCACAACTCAGGCTGCACTTCATATCTCGCCTGAAACAGGCGAGGTGTAAGGGCAGAGTAGAGTGCCTCGACCATCGTCCTGCTTTGCCTGTACAGCCGCTGGTAGTCTGGAGTCCCAGGCGTCTGTACAGAGAACAGACAAAAGTTGTTTTTGCTGGGAGCGTGGATCCGTCTTTTCATACGCCACCTACTCCTACTGTGCATCATGAATCCAGTACAGATCCTTTTTTGGTCTGGAAGCGTGCAGTGTGGATGCGGAGTGAGTTACCTGGTACGTCTGCAGGTGCTGGCACACAGGCAGGTACACAGGCAGGTACAGGTACTGGTACTGGTACAGAGTGAGTTACCTGGTACGTCTGCAGGTGCTGGTACGCCCCCTGCAAGGCAAGGAGAAGGGAGCAGCACGCCTTCAAGCTGCTCGATCCGTTGTCGAATTTTTGCTCTCCCTTTTCATCCCTCTTTGAAGGGGCCAGAAGTGCATCCCTCATGCTGCTGAAGTGAGAGGCATCTGGATTCAGGCCGGGTGGAGAAGCATCCTGGATACAGAAAGGTCACCGTTGCAGATGTGAAACAAGAAAGAATGCTGTGGCCATTCCCAGGAGGACGACGGAGCAAGCATCCCAAAATATTTCATCCTTGTTGCACACTGACACAGCATTGCATTTTACATTAGGAGGCCACTGGCAAAGCTTTGGCTGAAATGGACAAAACGAGTGCGTGTTTGGCCCAAAATGCACTTGCATTGGGCCACCATGCCCCAATCAGAACTCCTTTGAACCTCCAAATACCAACATTACATTAGCTTTATATTATAGGACAACAGTGGATGTTGGAATTATGTTAAAAGGGGGTCAGCATCGGCACTCCTTACGCTGATTTTCTGAAAGCAAATGGCTAAAACTTTATCTCACTGTTTCCTGGAATTTACACTGTTATTTTTGCTTTGGTCAAAATGATAACACAATCGCTGGTTGACTAATCTTTTTTTGGGCAACCATAAAATGATTCAATCATATCATTTGTCACATCAGCTTGCGGATGCTTTAGATGTTAATACGGGCTGTTTAGAAATCATTCTCTTAATCACAAAAGACACAATTGAATTGAATCGTAATGGTGTTTGATCAATGATATTTGTTCACCACAGCTTATCACCCCCAAAAACACAGAGTTTTGTGCTTTGAATCTTCAGATTCTGTAATCTGGTGCTTGAAAAGCGGGTTCATGCCACCGCCACATTACACGCTTCCCTTGACTTGGACTTTTTAAGCTCGACTGCTTGGAAGCTATTTACTAATAAGAGTGTTGAACTTGGATTGAAAGTCCAGGGACCCACACTTTAGGAAGATCAAGAAGCTGATGCCCAATTTGGGCCTCCGTTGATCCCTCTGGGACATTCTGCATGTCTGGACTAGGGTATGTAAGCCAGCAAAATGGAACAAGGCTGTTGGGCCATAGAAGACAAGCCTTGATGCCAGCAGCAACGTGAAAGTCAAGTATTTAACGGCAACGCTTATTCTAAAACAACAGCTCTGAACTCTCTTGTACGCACCAGGACTCTCCTGAGGCTTGGAATGCTGGGCTGCAAAGGTGCCAGGGCTTTGATGCCTACGTCTCTGAGGTTGGTATACATCTTCTTAACCAGACCATTGAGGTGGCTGCCGATGCAGAAGAGATAGAAGGAAGAGGATTGTCAGTGCAAGTAAGGAGAGCAAACCAATTACTTGGCAGGCATATCAATTGCGTTTCAGTCAATGAAAAGCTACAAAGAGGTGCCACGTCATTCTTGTGACATTGTAGAGAGTAGAGCTGGTTTGTTATGCTTGCATGCAAACCTGGAAGCACCCTGTCCAAACTCGCGCAGCGAGATCTCCATCCCTCCTCCACACTTTTTGGCAGTCAATGTCACCGGCAACCACGATGGAGATGAGACGTCAAGCTGCACTTTGTATGGCTCCTGCACAGCAAGGCAGGAAGTTCTTGTAGAGTGAGATGAATAACTGCTGCGCAGATGAAGCCTTTTCTTTTAGGACCAGGGAAAATGCATATGGAAGTCTTGGACACATAGTGTGTGCACGCACCAATGTGTGCATGGTTGCCAGAGGGAGACACCTCAAGTGATTTGCCCACAGGTGATTTGCAACCAGCATGTGGTTCATCAATAATGCTGCATTTGGGGACCTTGAATCACCCACTAAGGATTTAAAATCCTTAGTGGGTCAGGCTATACCTCAATGCCAGGTTTAAGATGACGAGGTTCTTGGCACGTGTGCTAGCACGTGCACCTCTCTCATAAGAGGAGTCGTCCACCTTGAACAAACCACACAAATCAAGTAAATCAAGTTACCTGAGGGTTGCGTGTGCCAGCAAAGTACATAAGGCATGTCTCTAGCAACCCATGCTGCCTGCGATCGAGCAAGTCCTGACCGGTTCGGCCGACATTTGAGCAACTTCGTGCACACTCTTCCAACACCTGCATGTGTATTGAGATAACCATGTGTTATCAACACCTGCATGTGTATTGAGATAACCATGTGTTTGTGCACAATCTTCCAACACCTGCATGTGTATTGAGATAACCATGTGTTATCAACACCTGCATGTGTATTGAGATAACCATGTGTTTGTGCACAATCTTCCAACACCTGCACGTGTATTGAGATAATGGGACAAGCACATCTAATGTTATTTCTGCTGGATTGCAGGCATAAAGGGCAGCACTCAAATCCTCAGCACAAGTAGGAACAGGCAAGCAGAGGCTTACTCTAGAACTGAATGCCTCCATGTGCGTAGCAAAGCATCCTGCCAAAAATTGGTTCAGAGCTCCTACCCTTCTCAAGCTGTCCCACTGCTGCAAAAGTGTTAGTACTGCATGAGCAAGGTCCTCCTGGACAGATGCAGGGTTACTTGTGGCTGCTGCTGCGCTTCTGGAGGTTGCAGGCTTTTGCGAGGTGTAAGTCATGCCTGTCCCAGTGGTATTGGATGCCTCCACCAAATCCCTGTGCAGTTGCCATCCACACGTATTGTAATTGCATATAAATGTCTCTACACTGATAGAGAAGGGAGATGACATATGTATATGTAGAGAGAGTATGTACAAACTGCAGAAAAGGGAGGCAGGCAAATTTGAGGCAGGCGTTTTTTAGAAAGTTCAACCTATAAGAATTTGAACTCTGTATAAAAACATGCTGCACTCCTATAAATGACTTATGCTCACAACGAGCAGCTGATCTACTGCAAACTTGTTCCCTAGCAACCCCCATGCTTGCTATTTGTTTCACAAACAAATCTAAATTCAATTTCACTTTGCACGCACACACACACGCACACACACAGAGCACTCACTTGCAAGCGCGCATTGCTTCATCCCATGCGGCACGCCCAAGCAGCAGACGCACGTAGCCAGCGTAAGGTGTTGCAGCCCCAGCAGAGGAGGTCAGCTCCTTACCCAGCTCTGCATAGGTCTGCAGGGTGGGTGCGACGTCTGCCAAACCGTCCCTTTTTGCTGCCTTGGCCGATCCCAAGTAAAAGCTGCAGTTGTTGTTATGTTGTTGTTGATGTTGATGTTGTAATGCTCTTGTAGGAGAGGACAGCTCACGCTGCTGTTTGCTTCCTTCATGATGCAGAATTTCAGATATTTGCCTGTTGCTTGCTGCATCACAAAAGAAATGTCATCAGCGCTACACAAATTGCCATCTTTACCTGCACCACAGCAGCCCCGCTTTCAACACCTTCGCTTCTGTGTGTGTGTGTGTGTGTGTGTGTGTGTGTGTGTGTGTGTGTGTGAATGTGTGTGTGTGTGTGTTTTAAATGCTCTCCCATTATCACCCAACTTGGGTACAAGCTCTTATGTCGTCAACCACCATCACCCAATATGGGGCTTAGCACACCAATTCCCAACCTCCAAACAACCAATTATTGGCATTTAACTCAATTTCTTTTCCGTTGTCTACATACATGCAGGTTTGTCTTTCTGCCTTTCTTTTAGCTTCACTTAAACCTTCTGGACCATTAGTTTTACCCTAGTGTGGGCTTTGTCAAGTGACGCGTCAGCTTGTCGACAGTGCATAAGTCCTCCGCTATAAATGGTAACAAAGTAAGGTGGGTTGTTTAAGATTGAAATGCACTTACCTACAATCAGCAGCTGTGCGTAGTTGCTGTCACTCTTTTTGACCTGCATTGTGTCTTCTGCCTGCACATTCTCAAAAGAGTGAAGAGCTGCCAGTTGCCGCTCCACCTCCCCCAACAGCTCCTCCACTGATATGACCTGCAGATGAATTAATGTAAACACGCTTTTTCCATTGTGTTTTGTGACAATTGTTTTCTTGTCAAATTTAGTTATAGAATATTTGAGGTCAGCAGTTGGAGCTTTTCAAACGAAGTGCTTGAGACCTGCCCAATTTCTATGTGACGGCCTTCTGCATAAATGCCTTGGTCACGATAATGGCGTCACACCTTGGTTCGACCCAAGTTGCATAGCTCTGAACAATCCACTGTGCTTGGTTGTTCCCTCTTAGGCCTACTTTCCTTTTCCCCCCTCTTCCCTTCTCAGCTTATTTCGTAATTATTTCGGCTTTCTCTCCTCTTGGTCGATTGCCCCTTTCACCGATATAATTCCTCCTGCCTACTGAACGAGCCGTAACAGAACAGAGCGGGAGTGCACCAGTTGCATCCAACAAGTTGGTCACAGAGAACTTTAAAGACGCACGAGAGTACAAAATATGAGGCTCCAAAAATTGGGTACTAGGCATTGATGCCGAGCTGGATTGTGCCTTTGCGCTTGTACTTGATTTTGGGTATTCAATTGCACCTTGATCGTCTGTCTATACAACAAGAGTAATGCAACCAACCTTAAGTTGCAGAGGCCACCCACTGCCAGCTGTGCCGCTTGCAGTCCTCTCCCACCTGTGGAGTCAGAACACAGGACCATTGACAATTGAGCGGAGTCAAAACACAGGAAAGCACAATAAAAATAAGGTCATCTTCAGACAAACTTGTGCTCAAGGGAGTCAGAATATAAAGCACGCGGAAGACCTAGGCCTTACATGGCTTTCGAGCGCAGTAGGCGGAGCAGAAGCTGCAGCGCACGCGTGTGTCCTTGCCTCCCTCCTGCCACAGAATACTGGCTAGCCGCACCCCTTACATCTGCGATTCACGTACTCAATGAGATCCAGTGTGTGCTTGGTTTGGGCTGAGACGTTCACAGATTTCGTGCAAATGTTCCAACATTTTGTAAGGTTGAGCAAATTGCTTGAACTGACATCATGCTCTGTGCAAAGTACCTTCCAAGACTGAAGGAGCTCACATACCTCCAAGCCTCTCCAAGAGCTCAGCCGCCCTCTCAAACTGCTGTGCTTCTTGCTCCAGCACCAAGAGGGGCCCCCACATCTCGTACCTACACGGGCAAAGCAAATATGTCAAGCCACTTTCTGCTCCCAGTCCACTTCCAGAGGTGCACACGCTTACACGCACAGTAACCAGGTAAAACAACTAGTGTGACCCTGGACGTGTTACAGGAGGAAAATTGCCTCAGATGATCAATCCCCTAAGATGCCACTCACACTTGCACAATTTTGCAGCAGACTACCTACCTGGTGAGGAACCTTCTTTGCACCTCTGTGTCCATGCAGCGCACATACTTCAGCATCTGAGCATTCAGCCTGCTGTGATCCTCCTCGGGCATGCTTACAGCAATCTAGCAAAGAGAGAGGCAAAAGAGAGGAACAAGTGGTCATGCTAACTTTGCGATGTAACCAAGATTGAAAGTGATATTGTAAAGAATGTCTGCATAAGAAATATTAGGCTGTCAATGTCTTTAAACTTTTCTACTCTTCAACAGATTGATGACCAACCTTGCGCACTAAACGCTCCAAGAAGTGCTGCTTAGCCTTGGCTGTTTCTTCAGCGTGGAGGTTGGGCCTGAGGTACTGCATATGCAAAGAAAAATATTGAGGAGATCAGTACCTGAATAGTATGGCTGCACTCCTTCCTGATCCTTGTCCTTTTCTCTTCTCTTCTCTAGTTGTACAGCATGCTATATCCAGACAGACTTCAGGAAGCAGTGTGGACTTGTGCATGCGTTTAAGGTAACATTGATGTCACCTTGCAAAGCAGAGCTGACACAAAAGACTGTCAGCAATTTGAAATTGCTCAGTTGTATTTGCTCTATTGTTCACTCACTTGCTCGATTATCTCAAGGCCCAACTCAGCCATTTGCTGAATGCAAGCATTGCTAGGGGGGCTTGCGGCCTGAGTTTGCTGTGCCCGGCCTCTGTGCTTCAGGGGCGCAGTGGCTGGGACAGACACAATCCCCTGAAAAATAGCAATCACACAAGGAGAAACGCACTTTCTCATTTTTGTATAATGAACTGAATTCCAGCAGAAGCATCAGAGGTAAATCACAAGGAGGCCTACCTGATTTAAGCAACATATATATTACACTATAAGACCAAGGCCTAAAGTAGTACAGGGCTGAAAAATGCATTACACCATGATCAGATTAATAACCACCGTATGACTGTACCGTACCTTATGATCGTACACTGTACCGTACCTTATGATCATACACTGTACCGTACCTTATGATCGTACACTGTACCGTACCTTATGATCATACACTGTACCGTACCTCATGATCATACACTGTACCGTACCTTATGATCATACACTGTACTGTACCTTATGATCATACACTGTACCGTACACCGTACTGGCACAACACTGATCATAATTGCATCATCACTGCATGGAGCAGGGCATGCACATGCTGCAAGAGGTAAGGTGGACATACCACATGCTTAGGGTTGGCCAGAATTGTATGTATACACCGTATATGACCGTATATTTGGTGAGGTCCCTGCCAAAAATACTGCATATAAACCGTATATATATATATATATATATGGTTTTGGCCGACCCTACACATGCTGTAAAAGGACCCTGCCAGAAATACCATATATACACCGTATATATACATATGTGTAAATAGACACCGTGTATACATAAACACCGTATATAAAGGGTTGGCCAGAACCATATATCTGCACCGTATATGACCGTATGTATGGTGATTTCCCTGCTAAAAATACCGTATGTGCACCGTATATACCTATAAATGTATGATTCTGGCCAACCCTAACCATATCCCTATTTCCAGCAACCCCTGACCTTGATCGACGCATTGAGGGCATCTCTGACGAGTCCAGCACGAGCAAAGGAGAGTGCAACGTCTGGCCAGGGCACGGGATTTTCCCGCAGAAAGCACTCTGCGGCCTTGATGTGATTGCCAAGTTTCACGTACAGCTTAGCAGCTTGAGCAAAGTCACCCGCAAAGCACTGCATAACACAGGGTGTAAGTTTGCAAGGGTTTTCCCTGTTGCCTAGCAAGTTGTCATCTGTTGTCATCTGCCGGTGATAATGCTGATTTTTTCAACGCCTTCAATTGGAAGAGGAGTCCTTCATTAAGTTGGAATAGAAGTCCTTCATTGGAAGAGGAGTCCTTCATTAAGTTGGTACATTGGCAGATCATAAAGTACTGAAAGTAAGGCTTTGAAGGCAGGCAACTGAGCAACAATATCAACATTTCAATCAGCCCATCAAAAACGCACCAGATCTGATGCAGCTTGCTCTTTCATTCCGAGGTGGAGGAACAAGCTTGCAGCTGTCTGTGCCTCCTTCTTGCTGCGGCTTCTGCTTTCGCGTTCTAGCTTTTTTGACGCTGTTCTATGAACCATGGCCTGCATCGTTAACAAGCAGGTGGTGATATAACACTAAACACACCACAGAATGGACATACACCGCTCAAAACGCCCTCGCAACACACAAAAAAAATGCAAATTAGGGTTCACAAGGTCGCCTCGCGTGTGTGGAAGCGTTTGGTAATTTTTTGGTTAGTATGCTTCCATCCTGGCTGTTTGGCTTGGCTGCATGAGGAACTTTGTCGCTGGTAGTACTGTAACGGTGGGGGAGCCCAGGCTGAGCAGGGACCGACTCACTTGTGATCTTTGAGCGTTGAACGAATCGTTGGCACGTTCAAAACAGGCGGCAGCATCCTCAAAGTGCTTGCTGTTGAACATTGCTACTGCAGTCTCGGCCCACTGCTCTGGGGAATTGTTGTGTGTTAACATGTCCATGATCTGCAAAAGGCAGGTCGTGGAGTTGCTTTTATGAATTAGCAAAAAGTGGCACACGGCTTTATAGCATTCACGCATAAAATGTTTTTAGCTAAAAAAGTGAAAAGCGTACAGGATCAAATGTTCTGATTATTTTTTACTGCCAGCTAAAGGTTCCGTACATTTTAGACCCTTGCGATGTACCTTAATAGTGGGACTGTAGAACACAACAACAACAGCACCTCAGTCAGACTCACAATTACACTACCCACCTTCTGGCCCATAGACAGGCACTGCACAACTCCTGTTGCCATCCACATGTCCAGCATTGGCTTGGCAGCAGCATGGTTGCTCTCGAAAAATATGACGTGTGCCTTGGCTCGAGTTGTCAGCACATACAGTTGCTTAAGTTCTGAGCACAGGAGGGAGTGTTCCTGCAGGTAATATTGGAGTTGTAAGGCGTGAGTAAGCTAGTAGCAATAACTTTGGGGCTGTGGGATTTTAAAATGGACTCACAACTGCTAAATGACCTTCACAACTTGCTCTAAGACAATAAAAGGAAAAGAAACGAGCAAAGGAAAAGAATAATCCAGCTCATTTTCTGATAATAGCAAGCCGTGAGGAGCAAGGATATGAAAAGGTGGAGAAACAACAGAGGGGTCCTTTTTGATGTTTCAGGGGCAACAAAAAGCTCCAAAATGTACTCAGTCTAGCTTTTAACTAAGGCTGAAATTACAGGCTGCCAGAATACTGTGCTCAGATCCATGTAAGTCGCTCTAAGTCGCTCTGCGCACATATCTACAAGACAAAGCGCACATATGGGGCACCTTTACCCTAGATGATTTCCATGGGAAGCAGCATATTCATTTGCTTATCTCGCTTACCACCTTGGTTTGTTCACTTTATTTCTTTTGCAACAATCTTTATTTATTGTCAGGACTCTGAAATTTAAAGTAAGAATGAACCTGGTGACAAACTGTAATAAAATACAACAGCAAAAATGGGGCTCACGCGGCAGCCAATCAAGCATGTTTACCCCAATTGGAAGGGTTCAGACAAAAGTACTTAAAAAAATCCTGTAAAACGCTTTACGTTCTGATGCACAAACAGTTGCTATGAAAATACCCAGGGAGCTTACATAAAACATTCCATTTTGGGCCTCAGTCCACCCCCTCTAGAGAAACAACGGAGAACACAGGTAGAAAGCAAGAGTGAAAAAGTGGCACATCACTTTTGCTGCACTACAAGAAGTGGAGTTCACGTGTTTCACACTGAAACCAGCTTTTTACTGCTTGGTGCGCTTGAATGGTACGGTCACACCATACATATGCGAGGTCAGCACTGGACGGTTCAGGTCTGTTTTGAAGCTTCACACAAGCGTACTTTGCAAGCACAGCTCTCATGACTGCATGGATGGGAAAAGGTGCTGCCTCAGATGCCTCATTAAACACAACGTGCCTGTGGGTTAAAGCTTGGGTAGGCATAAGCACTGGATGACTTTTGAGCTTGGGTGAGCAGCCCCTTGTCGTCCATGTAGCCGTAGATGAGACGCCATTTGGTCAAGAGGGGCGAAGTCGAGAAAAAACGGTAAAGTAGCACCACCTGCGTGGTTGACCATGTATGTGTGCGTGCACGTGCATGCGTGTGTGTGTTTGTATGTATGTGTGTATGTGCTTGTGTATTTGCAAAAAAATTCACAAAATGTGAGTCGAGGGCAATGTACAGGAAAGGTCACACAAACAGGCACCATCAAACTGAAGAATTAGAGCCAGCGATGCAGCTCTACCTTGAACTCTAAACCCTTGCACTCGTGGATGGTCAAGATGATGATGCCATTAGCAGCACGTTTGCCATAGCGCTCCTTCAGCGTCTTCTTGAGCTGCGCCTTTTCGGCGTCGTCTCTGACCAGCACAGCCTGGGCAAGGTTTGTCAAAAAACAGCTTAGTTAACATTGAGTACAACTTGTACATCATGATTGGGGTGCAGCAATTTCCTTTGGCAAAGGCAATTTTGAACAGTCTTTTTCAAATTTGCCTTTTCACCGGAGTGCTCTCACTCTGCAATGCTATACTAGGCAGCACTACAACAAGCAACCGCTTGTTCTTGCTCCATCATTAAAACACGCTTCAAAGCGTTGGAGATCCTCTCTTTTTGACTGCACCTGATCAGCTCCAAAATTGAGGCCACCCCCCCCTGCAGGTGCCTGCCTATGGTCAGTTCCCTTGTTTTCCCCCTCCTCTGTGCTGGGAGCTGACTGGCTACCCTCTGCTGAACGAGACAGGAGCGCCTCCAATGGATCACCAGTCAGGATGAATATGGGCTTTTCTCCTGCAGCAATACACAGGAAGGAGTCATGACAGCTGTTTACTAGCTGCGCCAGCTGGGCTCTGAGATCTGGTCCAGTAAAATTTCAAGCATGCGATAATTTTCTAGCCATGGAGTAAAGTGCCGCATCTTAAACTAAAAGCCACTCACAACGCAAACGAAAAAAAACTTGAGCAGACTTGCCTTCATCCTTGGCTTCTTCATCCTTAAGCTTGTCCAAGCTGTGAGGAAACCAATTCTCCAAGAGCTTGATCAGGCTGGACGCAAGGCGAACAATGCTGCCAGTGGTCCTATAGGGATAGAAATGATCAGTCTGTCAGCTGCCAAAGAAGGGCTGTCAGGGTGTCGTTCAAACTAGATAGAAATACATCAAAATGATAGCTGCAAAAACAGTTATTTTGTTGGCATAGCAGGACAGTGTACCTGAAGTTGAATGTAAGCTGGAACATTTTTGGCTTGAACGCGCCAAGGCTCTCTGCTTGCTGTTTTCTGTCACGGCCATTGTTTCCCTGAAATTCCAGGTAGTATTGCTCCTTGAGCGCTTGAAACCGAAAATTCACGCCTGTATGTGTATGTGTTGTGTGTGTGTATGTGTGTGTGTGTGTGTGCACGCGTATATGTGTGTATAGTAGGGGCCTATTAACAAGGTGCTCATATGTCTACAGTTGCGTACCTACTCTAGGGTAAGAATGACATTACCAAACAACATACCTCTGGCAATTGTCTGAGCAGAATCTCCAGCCTGTATGTGTGTGTATTTGTGTACGTGTGAGTGTGCGTGTGCTTGTATGTATGCTTGTGTGCGTGTGAGCTTGCATGTATGCTTGTGTGTGCGCTTTTTTTGTGTATGTGTGTGTACACTCACAAAGACAAAACCTCGTCCCGATGTCTCGCGCGTCATGGCAGAGATGTAGCGCAAAAGAGCGATGGTGCTCTGGGTCAGGTCCTGGACCTGTGAGACAGTGCAGTGAAGACAGTGCAATGAGACAGTGCAGTGATTAGGTGGCTTTGGCTAGTCTGAACCCTTCAGAAACAGCAAAGGGCAAAGAAAATTTTGGCGTGGTGCTCCTCCAGACGAGATGCCTTATAGATTGAAATAAACACTCAAACAAAAAGGAACTGTGCTCTTAAAGATTGAAATAAACACTCAAACAATAAGGAACTGTGCTAACCTCGTCGATGTAGATTTCTTGGAATTTGGCCAGTGCAGGGAAAGTCCAGCGTTGGCGATCTGGCTTCAAAATCCACTCTGAGACCACACGACTGGGAAGCACACGAATAGAGTGTTACAAGGGGAAAAATTTAGCCATGTAATCCTATCTTAAGGATTCAGACAGCTGGCAACAAAAACCAGGATGCAAGACCAGAACCCTAGACATACCTATGGATGTGAGATGTGAAATCGCCCAAGTCCCAGTCACCCACGGCATTCTTAGCACGCTCGTATTGCTTGAAGAGTTTCAGGATGGCCTCACGCTGTGGTGGGCTATAGCCTGCCTCAGATCGACTGAAAAATGATGCAGGTGAAGTAAGAAGAATGCACATTTACGAGAGAGGGCCATGGTGTTACACTTTTTGAGGTGCCATAGACAGAAGTTAGCTGTAATGCGATCAATATGAAGCTCACATGTTCTTGCTTTTTTGGTTATAAACCCTCACCCAAAGGAGGCGTCAAAAAATAAAATTCCTGACAGTCATTTGTATATTTTGGGCCTCCGGTCAAAAATGCCCCCCCCACCAACCCCCCCTTGCTGACCACCACACTAATGAAAAGGGTGTAAAACTGATCAGAATTTAGGCAGCTATCTGTCTGCACACTTATCTTGCCGGATGATTTTACACCTGAAGAGCTATAGGGCAAAAACTGACATGCGCACGCTCTTGCGCTGACCACCTGTTTAGTGCACAAATCCAGCCAAAACCTTTGCCAAAACACTTTTTACTTCATTCAAGCAACTTGTGTATAACCCAATATGCAGACTGCAAGTTTGGAATCAATTGCTGGTAATTTACCTACCTACACGCATACCAGCGGCCTACTTGGGAGCATTCCAGGGTTAGGGTTTAGGGTTTAGGGGCCACTTTGATATTTTGTGAAAGTGGCCCAGTAAAATTCTGGAGCACCCCCCTAAAATTCTCCGACCCCCCCTGGACCTCCCTT
>Ga0307963_1001088_pt1:7500-20107 | contig 20107 bp, 23 predicted proteins | sample OrgLakmetagen594_FD_201829 | JGI IMG/M metagenome (GOLD analysis project Ga0307963, IMG submission 201829) | Saline water microbial communities from Organic Lake, Antarctica - #594 | ecosystem: Environmental > Aquatic > Non-marine Saline and Alkaline > Saline | place: Antarctica... | reverse complement strand
GCGTGCGTGCGTGCCTAGGCCTGTGTGCGCGTGCATGCGTGCGTGTAAATGTGTATGTGTATGTGTGTGCGTGTGTGGTGTGTGTGTGTGTGTGCGCGTGCGTGCGCCCGCGAGTGCATGCGTGCGTGCGTGTGTGCACGTTTGTGCGTGCTTGTTTGCGTGCATGCATGCATGCATGCGTGTGTGCGTGTGCGTGCGTGCACGTGCGCTCGTGTGTGTGTGTGTGTGTGCGTGCGTGTGTGTGCGCGTGCGTGCGTGTGTGTCCACGTGCGTGCGTGTGGGCGTGCGTGCGTGTGTGCGCGTGCATGCGTGTGTGTTTGTGTGCGTATGTGTGGTGTGTGTGTGCGCGCGTGCGTGTGCATGCGTGTATGCGTGCATGTGTGCGTGTGCATGCATGCGTGTGTGTGTATGTGTGTGTGTATGTGTGTGCGCGCGTGCGTGCGTGTGCGTGCGTGCGTGCAAGCACTGCAGGTGTGTATGCCAGCACTTGTGTGCAAGTGCAGGCATGTCTGTGCATTTGTTCCTTGTGGTGCTCAAGATGTTTTGGATGGTACATTACTGGTGCTCATGATCCCCTGTGGTGGTCCTCCCATGATATGTGGTGCCTACAGCACTCCATAGGGTACGTGTTTGTGTTCTATGGACGCCCAAGAACGAATTTGAGCCGAGTTCGAAGCGTGGGCACGAGCCGTATTGAAGCGATTCGGATATTTCAATTTTGGCACGCGCTATATTTGAAAAATATTATAGCGCTATAAGCAAACGCCGATCCCTACGTATATACACGCCGTATATGACCGTAAATTTAATATTTTCCCTGCCAAGAATACCGTATGTACACCGCATATATATGGTTCTGGCCAGCCCTAAGTATATTACATGTTATTAATTCAAAATAGTAGTAGCCCGCTGGCAGGCCGTTTTTGGGGCAGAATTTGCCTGGGGCGGAAAAAGGTCAAACATCGGCATGTTTTGCAGTCGTAAAATACGGCCCGATTTGTACAATACGGTAAATACGCATTAAATACGATGCGGCGTATTGTAGGAATACTCTGTATGACACATCCCTGGTAATTTTACAAACATCAAAAAGCTCGGGCTTGCTGCTCATAACGCAGTCCAACACGATGCTAGTCCAGGATGCACAGAAGTCGCCATACACACTCACAAATCCACAGCTGAACAGGAGCGCCACTCACCTCAAGGTAAAGCGAGGATGACTCGGCACCCGACACCAAGTATCGTGCGATGTGAATAATGTCCCCACGCTGGCACATCTGAGCAAACTTGGGGTACCTGCAGGCCAACGATCGCGCATGGTAACAGGGTGCGAGCGTGCTTTCTGCAAAATTGCTTGCCATGGTAAGCAGTTATGAGCTAGAAGCCAAAGCACGTTTTGACGAAGTGTGTGCACGTGCAGAAATAAGGGTTAATAGCCCAACTGACTGATGTATAAATGTTTTGTTCCTTGGGTGCGCAGGTTGGGCAGGACATGGCCTTTTACGTGCCTTTTTTGTCTGCTGAGTACACTTAGCATTACCTGGCATAAGTGTTATGTTTTTAAGGATGCGCTTAACCGGCGGTACACTCACATGATGGGCAGCAAATTCTGGTCTGCCACCGCATCCGACCTAGATGTCAGCGTGATGATTTCGCCTGTGTGCACCTCCTTCTGGCCGAGCACCCAAGGGTAACCCTACATAGTCATGCAACACAGGCAAGTCTGAGGAACACAAGTATTGTGATGCAAAGCGTGTGGCTGCTACTGATCCTGTTTTTGTCACAACGGGCAATTGTTACGGCGGACAATCGGACACATTTGGCCAGGGCTTCCAACACGCTTAAACGTTGGAGCAATGTATTTAGGATTTAATAAGCTCCATTGCCTGGACGAGTACAGTAAATTTCCCCAAGCATAAGAAAGCCCGGGGAAAATCAAATAAAGGGTGCGATATCTTATCTGCCGCACAGCAATTAACAAACATCAGGAATTCTGAGCTCCATAAACCAGGAGAAGCACCCACCTGATCATTAACCTGCCATTGCCCTCGGACCATCAGTTCACGCCCCATGGTATCAATGACAGTAGAGCACAGCCGCCTGGTGCGGCGCATGGCCTCACTCAAGTGTTGCAAGGAGTTGCGGTGAAATTCCAGGGGTCCTGTGAGGGAAAGAAGCGCGTATGTGGTGGGACTGGGTACATTAAACAATGATATAAACTAGTGGGCGTGCATGGGAATTCCAGGCGATCCAAGGCCATTGGGAAGTAAACTAGCGGCAAGTGGGTTGTGTTGCTCTGTTATGCAACGCATCTGTCCATCCCTGCTACACGTCGTTTACCGGCCCTCATACTAATGTTTCTCACCCCATGTCAAATCCACACGCCCAGCGGCCATGCCTGCCTCCAGCAGCTTTGCTAGGATGTCAGTGTCGTGGATGGAGGGCCCAATGGTGGCCATAATCTTGGTGCCTGCGAGGAGGCAGAGGAGGTGGAGTTGTCCAACAGTGGCCACTGGTTCTACTATGCAGAAGCATCGCTGGTGAGAGTTCACATTCAGTGCAAAGCTGAGGCGCTCACAAACTGCCCATCAACTGCGCATACTGCAGCCCCACCTACGTCTGACAGGTCAAGCCTCCATCTCATGCAGACTCACTCACCACAATCATACTCAAACTAGTGATGGCTGGCACATAAGCATACACATAAGAGGCAGCACAGGGCTCGCACATGAGAGCACGCGTGCGTGCGTTCACTGACATCAACTCTCCTCTCGCCGAGTCTCGCTCACCCGTCCAAGAGGTCGTCTCGCCAGCATTGTCGAGGACCGTGCTCAGTTTGAGGTCCTTGAAAAAGTTCGCTCGGACTTTGAGCCCCTTCATTTTAAGATCAGTTTGTAGCGCTTTTAAATGTATTATCAAGAATAATGTGTGCACTTTAAGTGATTTGCTTTTGAGTGCATGCACTTTTGTTGGTAATTGTGTTTCATTATAATTGTATTGAACAAATTGTCAGGCCAAACTTCAGCATGGGTGGCAACGAGAGCAAGCCGCAGACGCTCGCGTCCCCTCCCCCTCCAGCCAGCCCTCCCACCTCATCAGGCCCAATTGGTCCGGATGGGAAGCCAAAGAAAATCTGCTGCTCATGTCCAGACACCAAGGTAAGAGGCTGGATGTTAAACAACAGAAGGCTGTGGCCCTCCTCCCCGGAGGAGGCTTAATTACCTCCTTGCCCTCGTTCTGCTTCCTGCACTTCCAGGGTCTCAGAGACTCGTGCATTGCAGACAGAGGTGCGTGCGTCACAACTATCTGAGCTGTGGAAGCAATGTCACCCACCATATAAAGCAGCAGCACGTTTTCCTTATGCGCTTATGCGTTCTGAGCAGGAGAGGAGCACCCATACTGTGCAGCTTTAATTGAAGCGCACAAGGCGTGCTTACGAGTGGAGGGCTTTAATGTCTGAGGTAGGTCAGCTTTTAACAAAGAAACACTCTCTTGTGAGAGTGCGTTCACAGACTTTTCAATATTCCTCCTCTCCTATTTTCTTGTAGGATTGGAAACTGGAAGGTTTCTGAGGCTGAGATCCATGCTTGCCTGATTAGGAGAGCATTGCGTATGTCGTCCCCGCTTTTGTACTTGGACGGCTTCTCATACACAAAATTGTATGAGAATGTTTCCCGCCAACTTTCCCATAATTTCATCGTACTTAACGCTGTGCACTTTTTTGTAGGTTACATCCCCACCTGTTTATGTATACATCTTTTTACTCTTTTTGCTCTCGCATATATGCGGTTGTAGTAGTTCACGTGTTCTTAGTTTTATTAGTTTTTGTGCGTTTATTTGCACATTAAATTTCCATCAGCACACAGGCAGTGACAACCACTCCCCACGAAAAATACGGAGCTGCAGGCACTTGCAGACTACAAATTAGGCACACAGACAACATTTCATAGAGTTAGAGCTGAGTACAAACATAAAATACAAGGCTTTACGAGAGATTACGGTGCTGCCAGCACCAACTCCTCAGGCGTAAACTGGCAATGAATTGTCTGATTAAATCACCGTCACTGCAAAGTATAGGACTCAGCACTTCAACAAAGACTCGCCATTCAGCTTGTTGAACAAGACATACAGAAATGCTCAACTGTCAACCAACTAACCTATTACAGTCGCTATACCTTTAGTTCTCATAGTTTTTGGCTACAGTTTATCATTCAGCCTCAAAGTTTTAGGGGTTAGGGCCATAGTTTTAGGGTTTAGGATTAGGGTTAGGGGACCAAAACTATAAGGTTGGATTTGAAACTATAGGAACTGTAACACAAAACTATGCAAACTTTGATTAAAGCGGCTATTTCTCCAACTAACTGCTTGTGACACGATCTGTCGCTGCCTACGATTGGGCGTGGCAGTATAAATATTTGCATAGCGAGTTGCAGGTGGCTGCTCCTTTACTTGGCTTAGACGGACAGAGAGTGAAATATGGCTGGTCAACTGGAGCCAACATGGGAAGCAGCAAAGATGATCAGATCCAACCCTAAGGTAAAATTACATCGCTATGTGCCTCAAAGGGCATCTCAGCGGAACCTGCCTTGGCAAAAGCCTGAAACCACATCTGGCTGAACAAAAGCAACAGGCAGCCGAATAGAAAGTCAGCAACATACGCCCCTGACTCAAAGAAAAGAAAAGAAAAACTACGCAGGCAGTGAAAACCACTCCCCACATGAAGTTAAGGAATAGTAAGCTACTTTGGTACCGAGCACCGTAAAAATCCTTTACCGGCTGACAAAAAAGGCCCAGTCAGAGAGGTCCAACAGAGTACCAAAAGGAGGAAAGAAGTCACAAAGAGACTGGAGTATTAGCCTCAAACAAGCAAGAGCACCAGGCGCGGGCATTGCAGAGCTAAGCTAAGGGTCTACAGGGATGACCACCCATCTCGGCCACTGCCAATCCACAAAAACTACCGAGTCTCATAGCCAGCCCTACAGCACTGAAACCTGCCGTGCTACTCTACCAACACAGTCACTCGGTGCAAGCCTATAGAAAGGTCTACTAAGCACACTGCTTGCACTACCTCAGCATTACACCGCTCCCACTGTGCCTGCTTTAGTCTGAGGAGGATCCCGACTACCGAACCCCAAGCATGAGGGTCTTCATGCTAGGGGGGCGGCACCTTTCTTTTCATAAACATTGTTCTATACCTATAACTAGATTTATTAAGATGTTTGGGGCTAGCCGTTGGGCCTCTGTGGCATCATGGCCTAATTTTTGGCAGGGATTTCGGGCATTCGGTCCCAGAAAGCCAATTTGAGAGCTTTTCCTTACTAAAAACATAATCGATGCAACCTTATTAGTATATCGAACTGTTGGCTTTTCCTCTCAGGAACTGGCTATGAAAACATCCTGGTGACGTTCCCAATGGTAGGTGTGGACGGATGTATCATATACCTTGCTCGTGATCCGCTTCTTCCTCTATCCTTCCTTGCTGTGAGGGTAAACCCAGCAGACTTTGCAGCACTTCCCAAGACTAAAAGTGAAAAGTGAAAGGCGAAAAGTGAAAAGTGATAAGCAAAGACTGAAAAAAGCAGGCAAGCCAAAAAAATTTAATATTTCAGCAAAAATGAGACTTTATATCTGTATCAAAGGCATGCAAGCCAAGGTATCTGCATCAATCGCGATTGCAGAGGCGGTGCCTGGGCACGTTGTCAGGACTGTTACCCAGATAGCCGAGCGGACGCTACGCGAAGCATTCCTGTCCGTCCCTTTTGTGCGGGAGTATACAGCAGCAACGCGTGAGTTTGTAAGATGGATCTAGCCTGTCAAATACATTGCTGTGTACAATTGCAGGCTGGACGGCACGTTTCCGCCACCCCCAGACAACGAACAGGTAGGTACCAGGGTAAACCCAGATATATCACATTGACAAACAACAAGTGAAGGTGGGTGTAACAAGTGCAAATGAGGGAGCTGGAGTTGTGCGCTCAGGCAGAGATCTGATTAAAAAATTTGAGATTGCTGCCCATATGTCGACAATGCTTATTCGAGTGAGATACACAGGATGCTCACTTAGTTAAAATCAATTCGGAATCCAGGTCAGTTTGCACTTCATTTGCATTTATGTGCACGTCCTTTTTACTCCTAGGCCACTGCCCAGCATTTCATCAAGATTGTCCAGGAAAAGGGCCTGTGTGGCCAGGATGCTGTGGTGTTGGAGCTGGTCTTCGAGAGCCAGCAGAAAGAAGAACGAGTGGGGTGTTCTTACTGCTCCTTTGTTCTTACTGCTCCTTTAAGTGATGATGCTGAACAGTTCTGCAAGGCTTTTAAAGGGTGGATGCGCTATGTTAATTATGCTGGTATATAATCGATAAGAGAGAATAGAGGTATACACTGATTTCGTCTGTGTAAGTCAGCCTCCTTGTGCCGGTAAAAATACACACTGTTTAAATGCTCTAAAATTAGTAAAGTACACAAGTCTCAACTGGTCCAGATTAACTGTTTTGTCATTCAACAAGCACAACCAAATCATCAACACCTCTAGGAAGGACGATACACTTTCTAGTTAGTTTTCCAACCTGTCTCCTTGCATGCAGACTGACACGGGTAGTTGAAGACGCCCTAGGCGCCCTGCTTCACACGTCCCCCAGCACCCAGGTTCCTCCTTATTGGCGCTTTGGCGCTGTGGAAGGCGCTCTTTGCCGCCTGGAGTGAATGGGTGCCCTGTCAGTACTCCGCGCCACCAGCTGCACTCCCTGGTGGAGGGTTTTGATTGGGAGACCCTGGAGTCCACACTTCTTCAAGCCCTCCCTGGGGGTAAAGGCAGAGACCTTCGTGAAATGGGTAGGTTTCAAAGGGGTCATGTCTGCACCATCTTAAATGAGGGGGTGTATACCATTTGATGGCATCGTCCGCATTGCGCAGCACGTAGTGCAAAGCGCAATTTCCTTTCATTTTGAGTTTCAGTGCATATTTATATAAGAATTAATTATGCTGCTCCTGACTTGATGTGATTGTCGGCCTGGCAGAATTCATCAAACTTCGTGCTTGGTTGAGTGTCAGACATTCAAAGCTGATCCTGCTTGTGCTTGGGTAAAACTTTGCAGCCCTGCTACGTGAAATTAAGTGCCTGGCTGTATGTGTGGTAACAAAAAGAATAAAGAAAAAACTACACAGTGACCACTCCCCACATTAATTTATGAAAAGGAGTTGCTTGACAAACACAATAGGTTGACGAACTCATTAACTGCGTGAGGAACTCACTTTTATGCTCTATGCGGACTTCTTGCAGGCTCCCGTGGCGCGCAAGAGGCACTGGCTAGAGGCACACATGTCTCACAAGACCCTGATGCCTGTGAGTCTCTCACCGTGGGTTTAATGCACACTTAAACTTTGCTTCCCTGCTACGTGTAATTAAGTGCCTGGCTGTAATGTGTTACCAAATTTGAGATGTATCACGGTCATTCTGTACTGCATGGCAAAACACGATTACAGTGTGGTTCAAGGGAATTTGAGCGTGCTGAATACTGCCGTGCTTCCACTCAATATTTTGACACGTTGCTCCAGCCTTGTTACGATTGGATGAGTGCCAGAATTCATCAACCTGCTCCTGCTGTGTGCTTGGCTGAGTGTCAGACATTCAAAGCTGATCCTGCTTGTGCTTGGGTAAAACGTTGCAGCCCTGCTACGTGTAATTAAGTGCCTGGCTGTAATGTGTGACAAAATTTGAGATGTATCACATCATTCCGTAATACACAATACTGTACAGTGTAGATCAAGGGAAATTAAGCGTGCTGTCCAGTGCCATGCTTCCGCGTAGTCAATTAACAAGCTGCTCCTGCCCTGATGTGTTTGGTTGGGTACCAGTATTCATCAAGCTTCTGTGTGCTTGGCTGAGTACTAGACTTTGAGATGCCAGCTTTGTACTGCTCAGTGCCTGGCTTCAAAAGAAAACATGTGTCAATCAATGTTGTGACTTGGATGTTCAGGAATTTTCGCCTTTGCTGCGCAGGTGCTCGGGGAGGTGCTCGGGGGGGCCGTGTGGCGCAGGAAAGGGGGACCGGCCACCAGCTCACACAAGCAGAAAGTGAGTGCAACTTGACTTTTGCTATGTGCTTGACTTTGCTCCCCCACGCTTCTGCTGCGAAATTGGCTGATCAGCCTCACAAACCCCATAGTTCATCAAGCTGCTCTTGCTGTGTGCTTGGCTGAGTATCAGACGTTCAATGTGCTCGTCTGAAACTTTGCAGCCCTGCTACGTGTAATTAAGTGCCTGGCTGTAATGTGACAAAATGTGAGATGCATCACAGACATTCTGTACTACATGGCATAACACAATGTAGATCAAGGAAACTTCAGCCTGCTGTCCGATGATATGTTTCCGCGCAAGCAATCAACGATGCTCCTTACACATGATATGGATCAAATTTGATTATAATGCTTGCTTGCTTGATAGCTACGAATGCGAGTGAGAGCCAGAGTCACAGTAGTTCTAACAACCCCTCCCTTGCTGCGCAGATGCTACTGGTAACAGGAACAACCGATTCGCCCAGGCTGCCTTTGAAGCAGGCCGCTACCCAACAATGCACCAAATAAGGGAGGTCGCCTTGCTGGGGGGATGGGATGACGAGGGACAGGGGATGGAAAAAGGCAGCAAGGCGCTAACCCTCATCCAAAACATAGCAACACACATCAGTGAGTAATCCTTGCTTGAAAGTGTGGAAACTGTGTTTCTTGGTCCAAGGTTCAAAATTGTGCGAGTTTAAAATTCATTAAGACATATGTATTGTGCGTGTGAGAATATGTTTCGAGGTTCCTACTCCCATCATATGCATAAAGTGGGTATACAGTTGCAGACAGGGATTACAGGTGAAATAGGGTGTTACAAGGAGGTAGTAAAAGTGAGGGTATCATTGGTCAAGAGGGAAAAAGTTGCGCGTACTCAAATCAGGCAGGCGCACACGCGCGTAATGGCCTGTTGAAGTGGTTGGGTTCTGCTTCTTGTAACGCACAAAACCATCACAACCATGGCAGTACCTCTTTAAAATAATAAGACAAGAGTGAGCCAGGGTATTACAGCGGAGTGGAGCAAGTGTGTTTACCACTAGGGAAGATGAAATGTCACACCTTGATGTGGAATACCATAAGATAAGAAACCTGACACAAACTGCATGAACACAACATCAGGCATTGATAAGGCAGTATTTAAAGCAAGGTATGCACTGCAATATAACACAAGCACAGTAAGTCGAGGATTTGGTCCGGTTGCTACGGCACACAACCCCTCTAATCCACATTAATTTCTATTTATTGTTTGCGTGGTGGGGGGTTTCCTGGTGCGGGCACCTAAGTAACCCCCTCCCATAATCATGCTGGCTGTGTCATCACTAACAGCTGAGCCTTTTCTTTTTTCTTTTTCTTTGTTACAGGTCCCAGTGTGAAACTGCAAAATTTGATATGCTCTTTGATGTGCATTTATGGGTGCTCTCTTCTACCACGCAGAGGAAGGCAAGCCCATGTCATCTGCTAGGCGTGATGGCTGGTATTACTCAATTGGCCAATTCATGCTCATCGGCTGGATGTGGCTTGATGCATTTGGCGTCGGAAGCATGTACAGCACTGTTAAAAATTACCTTAAGCAGTAGTGCCACGGTGCGCAACTCCGTGCACACCACTTGTTCAGTGGATGATGTCCCCTTTTTTTCTGGTAGAGCGGCTGCCTTTAGGAGGGCTAGATCAAGCATGCACGCACGCAAGCAGGCCGTGCTGCTACTCAAAAGCATGGGAAATTGCGAAAGAACCTTGCTTGGCTCTGTTTCTCGTTATCAGGCTTTCATGGTTGAGCTCTAGCGTGCCGTCTTTTTTCTCTCTGTTAGTAGCTTGGGAGTTTACTCCTGTGTGTGAAATCAATGATGCAGATATCGCTGTCTTTGTCACTGGTAGCATGTTTGATACATACTGGTATGCGCTCACTGCCTTAAATTTGGTGTGTCCTTGTTCCTCAGATATCAGGCCTTTTTTTAGCAATGGTTTACCTTGAACGCTTAATTAGGTGTGTCCTTGCTGAGGAACAAGGACACACCTAATTAAGCGTTCACCTTGAACGCTTAAATACTTAGCTGTCGCATTCTTTCAACATAATTTGTTCAATAAACGTAGATGATGGTACTATTTGCTGACCATGGACGCTTTCACTGTGCAGTACGAACATAACAGACGCATGTTGTTTAAGGAGAGAGTTTGTAACTCAGTTCCCCTGTGTGGAAAAGGGCTAAGAGAAATTTTAACGAACAAGTCCGCCCAAAAAAGGGGGAATTGATGCCTGAATAATTCACACATTGCCACAACTGGCAGTTTCTAAACGTAGCACCCAGAGGTATATAACTTGGCTACACCTGAGCTTTGAAAACTGCCAGTTGTGGCGCACATGCCTAATTGCCCACGGTGTGAACCCCACTTTAAACCACAAAATCTTCACAGCTGTTCACCCACTCCACCAAATCACATGATTTTAGGTGGTATGGACTTTTTGTAACAAAAAAATGTCATTGCAAAAGAAATGGAGTCAAGTCAAACAGACGATAGTGTTTACACACAGGGATCACACTCTCTCTCTTTTTAAATCACACTCCTCTAAAGTCTTGCTAGAATGTGGTGATATTCTCAGAGGGGGACCACGGCGGCCTTCCCAGTATGCTCCTTTCTTTTCATTAACATTGTTCTATACCTTTAACTAGATTAATCAAGAAGTTTGGGGCTAGACGTTGGGCCTCCATGGCATCATGGCCTAATTTTTGGCAGGGATTTCGAGCATTTGGTCCCAGAAAGCCAATTTGAGAGCTTTTTCCTTACTAAAAACATAATCAATGCAACTTTATTAGTATATCGAACCATCTTGTACATAAGTCACATAAATCATAAATCTTTGCTTGGGGGGGGGTCGAAACTTTGCCACTTTTGGCCCTTTTCCTCTCAGGAACTGGCTGAAATTTCCATGTCTGACCACCTGGTCGGTCGTTAGTGAACTTGTGTTCTTTTGCAATGTTTTAGTTTATGCATTAAACTCCACAAAACCCTTTAACAGTGTCGGGTCAGTGATTGATCTAATAGAGGCTGTGACCTGTAAATAATGGCCTGCACGCCACAGCAAACGGAGTAAATGCGCCCCAATTGCTAGTCCAAATTTTACACCCACAGACAGCATTCATGTATGTAAGAATTGGAGCTTAGCATTTGGGGCGCACATAAGCCAAGCATATTAAAACTTGCCCATTTTGGGCCTCCGTGGTCCCCCTCTGCTATATTCTTCATTCTTATATAAAGAGTTATGCAGCTTGCATCCAAGCTCCATGTACATTGTCAACCATAATAGTAGCCGACACTTGTTCACACCTGACGTGCCCTTCCCAGTACTAGCGTTATCGACTCTCATCAGATACTGGTAGAAGGGCCCTGTCTCGCCCAATCAGTGGCAGCTACGATTAGTTGCTGTGTGCTGAGTGAGTCTATTTAGCGACATTAATTTACAGTACTGACGCTCCAGCTTACGCCTCTCTGGAACCCCATGAATTTTAGACTTTCTTGTCCACACTGGAGTCCATATTAGTATGCGCAATGTCAGTAGACTTTGCTTGTGTGCGCATCATGCTTTGGAAGTCGAGGCAGTAGCGTGGCTTAAAGGTGGTTCTCGCGTATGTGACCAGTGTCCTCCTGGTGAAGATGAACATGTCCAGGACGAGGCGCACACTCTTATTTTGCCAAGACCATTGGGTATGTGAGCTGAGGAGGATTTCCTCCTTTTTGTTACACCTTTATTGGAGGACTTCTCAACAGCACAACCCTGCTGCATCAGATCAACAACCAAATTGTTCATACTAATTTCTAATTTCCTTTCGCAGCAGAACACTAGACTTTTCTCCTTTTTTTTTAACTTATAGATTAGAGGTTGTTGAGCAGGCTAGCAGTCGCACCAGATATTTGTGGTGTCTTTTGCGGCTGAGTGCCTAGCCCTTTTCCCCTGATTTTTTCTAGTACCTTTTTTGGTTTGGTTTCAGGCTTCTTCCAAGCTTCCGCTCAGATGCCCCCCAGAGGCATATATAGCGATGTAAATTACCTTACCTAGCAGTCGCAATTCTTGACTGCAGGCCTTTTTTTGTTAACCTCGTAAACCTTGAATTTTTATGTCAACCTGGCCTCATGTTAAGCCCATGTTCCTTTTCTCGCTTGACAGCTAGAAGTTTTGTGAGCCTCTCCTGCTGGTAGCATCCTGGGCAGACAATCTTGCCAATTTACATTGCCTTATTCAACCAAACAGATGTATTATTACGAGAGGCATCCAACGCACATAATAATAGGCAACAAGAAAGACAGTGAGGGAAAACAAAAAAACTACCTTGTCTGTCATGATGTGGCATGACGCATAGGCATATGATGCACACAAAAATTGCGCACGCACAGTTTGTGTGCAACGAAAGAAGCACTACATACAAGCACCCCTGCAGGGATCCGTGCTTGTCTATCAAAAATGCCAACTGTTTTACAAAATGCACTTATGTGAGGAGGGATTACACAGTGTTTCTTCTGTACCTGTACAAACTGCACACACGCACACAGGCAGACT
>Ga0307963_1001088_pt1:0-2500 | contig 20107 bp, 23 predicted proteins | sample OrgLakmetagen594_FD_201829 | JGI IMG/M metagenome (GOLD analysis project Ga0307963, IMG submission 201829) | Saline water microbial communities from Organic Lake, Antarctica - #594 | ecosystem: Environmental > Aquatic > Non-marine Saline and Alkaline > Saline | place: Antarctica: Organic... | reverse complement strand
AGACAGCTGCAAACGATCAGACACAGATGCACAAGCATGCAAACGTACAGACACAGCATGCAAACGTACAGACACAGCTGCACAAGCTCAATAGTTGTGCACAGCCGCACGTCCTCGCTTCACAAATGCTCACACAGATGCGAATGTATGCACAAACAAACAGACACACACACATACACACACACGTGTGGAGGCTTGTCACTTGTTATATACCATTCCATATTCTGCACGCACACCACAGGGCTTGACGTGTATGGGACCGAGTATTCCTATGGAGGTAAGCTTTTGTTCGTTTCAGTTACATCAGTGCAATGTGCCATGCCGCATATATGCATGGAATCCCTGCAAAAAATACCATATACCATATACCGTACAGACTTTATATCACCGCGCAAAAATATCGTTTTTTGCCCTGCGGGGTGACTGCGCGCACGAAAAATATCTATTTATTTTGATGGTGCGGGATTGAAAAACGTGGGTTTTTGGCGTATTTTGGAGCCTGTCAGGCAAAAATCTCTGTGCGGGGTTGGTGTAAATTAAATATTTCCAGGGTGCGGGGTTGATGCGGGAGTGTGAAACTAATATATTTTTTTGGGGCTGCGGACTGAACCCAAGTCTGTACGGTACCTATACACTGGTAAGTATATGGTGCTGGCCAACCCTAGCTAAGCGCTCTAGTTGCTCTTGGAAGGGCGGGTTCTAAAAATCAATTTCCTATTGGCCAAACTTTGCACGTGTTTGTATGAATACGTGTGTGTGTGTGTTGTGTTGTGCATATGAGTGTATGTGTGTCTATATGTGTGTGTAGGTGTGGGTGTGGGTGTTGGCGTTGGTGTGGGTGCGGGCCTGGGTGTGGGTGTGGGTATGGGTGTGTGTATATAAATGGGTGTGTAGGTGTGGGTGTTGGCGTTGGTGCGGGTGCGGGTGCGGGTCTGGGTGTGGGTGTGGGCATGGGTGTGGGTATCGGGTATGTGTGTGTGTAGGATTGGCTAGGACCGTTTCTCCATTTTATATGAGTGCATTGTACATTTTTTTTGAATTAGTGCATTTTTCCAAATTTCTAAAAGGAATTTGTTGACGACCTGGAAATAACTGTCAACCGACGGGCGCACTTTGAGGGTCTTTTCTGGCTTCGTCTTAAGTCAGCTGCCTGTAAGATTCTGTCAGATAATTAACGTACAAACAATATATCAAAGCTACCGTACGAAAAATAATATCACCGCCCCCTAATTGTTGTTTTTTGGTGGGGGCGGTGACAGGGTGGCGGTTTAATGTATAATTATTTCTAAAGGGGGCACTTGCGGAGCGGTAGCCGAAATTAGCGTTTTTGAGCAGTGGGTGCTATGAGTGGTCAGCAATTCCGCACTCACCTTCCCTGCACTCCCTGACCCCCCAGCCCCAGCTCTGCCTGCCCCTGCCCCTGTATCCCCAGCCCCAGCCTCAACTCCGCCTGCACCCGTTGCACCCGTCGGGAAGTTCCAGCGAGGGGGGGAAGGTTGCAGCGCAAAACAGTAAAATATATTTATTTTATAGGGGAGGTGGTGGATCCATGGACGTACGGTAGATCTTTGGAGAAAAGGGTACGCCTTGTTAAAAATAGTGTACCTAGGCAAACCCAGCAGGACGGTTAAGGGAAAGAGCGCTATATACATACCAATAAAAAGATACGTGTGGGAGCTGAGCTGGACGGTTGCAAATGGTTCAGGTTCTTGGATAGATGGTGAAACAGTGACAGATACATCTTGCATATGTTACATATGATATGTATGATATAATATGTTACATACGATATGTATGATATAATATGTTACATACGATATGTATGATATAATATGTTAATATGTTACGTATGATATGTATGATATAATATGTTACATACGACATGTTACATATTTAGGGATCGGCGTTCGCTTATAGCACTAAAATATTTTCCAGGGATGGGTCATACGGACTTCTGAGACGTCCCATACGGTATAATACGCTATTAATACGCAATACGCGTATAATACGAAAACATATTTATGCTATTTTGGGGGGTACCCTAAACTTGCACCAACCACCCTCCAACCACCACGAATTGTCCCCCCAGCCTCCAGTACTTTATTATGCCTCCCTGGTAAAGACCCTGAGTGGCGTCGTGTTGTTGTTATGGGACAGAAGGGGCAGAATTACGAGATGCCAGATGCCGATGCCAGATGCCAGAATTCCGAGATTTCAGCAGCGGTGCCCCCCGCATCCGCGAGCACTTAGTGAGGCAGAATCCCAGCGTAGGTGTAGCAGCATGCAAAGCTGACCCGGCAGGAATCCTCAGGGAGTAGTCGCAGCGCTCGCATGGGAGAAATTGCCGACGCTAGCGCTCAGAAGGAGGAGCATGCAGGAAAAGAGAGGCACCTGCACAGGACTACAGCAAGTACATCAGCAGCAGCATCTACACAGTCATTGGACACCTGCAGCAAGAGGGCAGTGACCAAGGCTTGTGTGGATGCAGCTGTTGCACATG
>Ga0307963_1001086_pt1:2500-20127 | contig 20127 bp, 25 predicted proteins | sample OrgLakmetagen594_FD_201829 | JGI IMG/M metagenome (GOLD analysis project Ga0307963, IMG submission 201829) | Saline water microbial communities from Organic Lake, Antarctica - #594 | ecosystem: Environmental > Aquatic > Non-marine Saline and Alkaline > Saline | place: Antarctica... | reverse complement strand
CATTCATAGGGGACTCTCGAACTCAAAATTTAATTCCCGACAGGGCCCTCGAACTTAAAAATTAATCCCCAGACCCCCTCACGAACTGAAATCGAAAATTTAATTAATTATTTGAAAGTGTGATCACGAAGTGATCGTGAACGAACGGTATTCATCACAGAGGTGGACACAAATGCCCTGCCGATTCATGTTCCGCACAGGAAGCTAAATAACAGTATCAGCAACAGAGTTATGACATTCACCAGTTAAAATCAAAGCAATATGGAGACGGGCAGTTTCTTTAGACCCTTTTAAATGGGCAGTTTCTTTAGACCCTTTTAAATGGGCAGCTAAGTTAACCACCCTGAGCCACTTGTAGAAAGGGGTTGGAGCTTACCTGAGAGCCTAGTGATTTATGGCATGCTCAGGCCAGACAAACCTATCAGGTAGTGGGCCCAAACCCAGTATCAAGAATGATGAGTGCTTTGCTTTTTTTCTTGCGCTATACTTGGGGTGTCATCACCACGACTTGCATTAATTGGAGCGTAGCTCACTAAACACTGACAACTGAGCCTCTCTACCCTGCACCTTGCAGCCTGCTAGAAGCCAGAAAGAAGATAGGGACTTATTGGTAGTGGATTTCAGCAGATGGCCAAAAAATCCCTAGCTCACTGCCTACGCTTCATTTGCATTTATTGAAGGGCACCATAAGTGTAAAGCGGTCTACCACAAACTGGGCTGTACTCAAAGAGTGCAGACATGAGCCATTGCAGTCTTACTGGTTTTGGTCCTCTTTTAAGCTCTTCAATAGAATTTCCAAGCATTTTTCAAGGACATCGTATGGACGAGCTGTTTAAACTGGAAGTGCTTTTACCATGCAAGAATTTGCTGGGGACTTAAAGCATAGGATGAGGGGTGCTTGGTGCTTGGTGAGACGCTAGGTTGGTGAACCCCAGGGTTGTTCTGTTCGTTTTTCTGGGAGCAAGGGTTCGATAAAGTTCGTGAAGATTCTATAACCCTCGAACAGTTCGATCATTTTGATGTGCAATCTCGACGTAAAATTATGTGGTCATGCTCGTCAAACAATGCTTTGTCTACAATACATAATATAAATGAACGCTTAAAATATCTGAACTTTTAACGGGTTTTGGACCCATTAATTCGAAAAAGGGGCTTAAAGTTCGATGGACTTTTAATAGCTCGCGAACTGCACTTTTAGGTTTCGTTAAAATGCGTGAAAGTTCGTGAACCCCAACTTTTGACCGACCCCGAACTGAACAGAACTGGTGACATGCACATCAACAAACTGGCCATCATATCATTCTTGTTTTGTTATCCTTTTTTTCTAGTAATAAACGCATGCCGACTACTGTGCCACGTTTGCCATCCCTTTGTCTAGTATTGTACGTATGTCAAATACTGTGCTGCGATCTTTTAATTTTGATCTGTCCAACGCAATGTAAATATGCTTTCCATATTTGGCTGGCATCATACATCCTTGGCTGATGATAGCTCAACCTCATTTGTTGCAAGAGAGACAACCAATTTTTTATAATTACTTCTCAATGTAACAAAACTCTTCTCTTTATTCCTGAGCTTGTGGATTTATTTGCGGCTGGCCAAGACCAGTTAGCAACCTATCACAGCCAAACAACCTGGCTGAAGGTCTCCCCTCATTGTACCCATTGTACCCATTGATTAAAACAAGAACAACTTTTTTTTCTTTCCGAGCTAGATGAAAAAGGCTAGCTTTAGAATGTGTTGACTGAAGGCCGTTTCCCATGATTCTGAAATCTGAATCCAATGATCATGAGGATTTGCAGACCATGCTTGATAAGCTGAGAGTTTACGCTGAAAGGAAGTCTCACTGTCAACACACAACAGTCAGATAAAGACAGATTCACCTCCAGCCGCCCAGATATTGTGCTGGTTACTCCAATCTCTGCAAAAACACGAAAAAAGCAGACTACTGCAGGGGGGTGGATTCTTCAAAGTGGCAGGGGGCAACTGAGGGAGACTGGGAGCACCCCAGCAGCACCGCCAGCCACCAGCAGATCCACCAGCCCCAGACAGCACCGACCCAAAGACCTCAGCAAGCCTCGGCGTGACATCCACCTCGTCAAGATCAAGTACTGTGAGGACACCAGACCTCAGAACCAGCTGAACGCCGCAAAGGAACAGCACAGAGACCTTTGCAACATTCTCCAAGGAGCCTCCGTTACTCTCCACATCATCCTTCTGGGTGTGGGCGGTACCATCTACAACACTCACACTCTGAAGCCTTTTAAGGAACTGGGTCATGATTCTCAAAGAGTTAATAAGCTTGCCTCCAAGCTCCATGTGCACATTGTGAACTTTGCTGCTAAACTTGTCCATACCAGACGTACCCTTTCCAGTACTGTTATCAACTCTCATCAGGAGCCGGTTTCAGGCCAAGCCTGCAACCCTCTTGATCCCATGGATTTTTCTTTCCTTTTCGCGGTGGAGGAGCTTTACGGTAAAAAAAACTACGCAGGCAGTGAAAGCCATTCCCCACATTAATTAAAAGGAGCCACCTTGGTACCCCACGTGTCACGCCGGGGTTTGCTGAGGTCTTTAGGTCGATGCTGTCTGGGGTTGGTGGCTCTACTGGTGGCTGGCGGTGCTGCTGAGGTGCTCCCAGTCTCCCTCAATTGCCCCCTGCCACTTCGAAGAACCCACCCCCCTACATTAGTTTGTTGTTTTGTGTTTTTGCAGCGATGGGAGTAAGCAGCACAAAATCTGGGCGGCTGGAGGTAAATCTGTCTTTATCTGAGAAGCGGGGTGGGAAGAGCCATTTGGGAACTATTCTACTTTCAGCTGTTTCAGGAATCTGGAAATTTTGCATGGTCATCCGTTCGTTGCTGCCTATATCCATGGAGACAATGCATGATCCTAAGGAGCCTGTTTTTATGATAGCCTTAAGGATCATGCGGCATGCTGTGTTGTGTCTTTCGGTGATCATATTCCTTATTTGCGTGTGTTGGCACCCAGAAAGGATGTGCAGGGCACTGTCTACTTGTGGGCAGAGGGGGCAAGTTTGACTTGTTGAGAGTTTGAACAATACCGCATGTTTTTGATTATATAGGGTGCCTGTTCTATATTTCATAATGAAACATTTGGTCTTAAAGGGGACATTGGATGATGTTAGGTAAGCATTGCTATAGTGGCTCCATTGGCAGTGCCGTCCTTGATGAGGGTCTGGTAGTACGCATGGTAGTTTGCTTCAGTTTTGGCATTTCCCAGTTTATGGAGAAGATGCATGTGTGCTTGAAGGGTGTCACGGTGGTTTGGTAGGTACCAAAGCTATGGGGGAGGAGAATGGGCCATGTTTCTTGTATGGGTATGATTATGGGTTTGTGTTTGTGTTTGTGTTTGGTTTTCTATAATGTCTTCTTTTGCAAGCCAGGGGATGTTACGGAAGGGATTCCCCTCAGGGCCTGCTGTTCTGATGGAGGTGTCTGCAATGTCGGAGTAGGTGGTGGCTGGATTTTTAGCAAGGGCGTCGGCATGTTCATTGCCTATAATACCGGCGTGGGACTTTAATTTGAAAAAGTGGACGGGCGATGGTGATTGGCATATTGCTTTAGCAATGGATTGAAGGACATCTCCTTGGATGTGGTGGCGATGAAGATTCGGGTGTGAGAGCTGTTTTTTTATTTGGTGCAGCGATGTAAGGCTGTCTGTGGCTATATGTAAGTAGCCGTGTGTGACTGCCACTGCTATAGCTGCTAGCTCTGCACGTGAGATGGTGTTGGTTATACCCATGCCTTTTGGGTTTACATAGTGGGAAACATTTAAGTGAGGGTGGTAAACGCCTGATCCGGTGTCTTGCCCTACTTCATTCTTTTGGAGGCTACCATCAGTGTAGGTCCAATCCCGCCAATCTATTACCTTACGGGTTAAATTTTGGCTGGAGCTGTTTTGGGGTGCTTCATCGATATTACAATTATATGGTTGGTCAGTGCTAATCAGGGCAATTGTTTCATCTGGGCCTTCTGAGGCTTGAGGGCGGTCATTGGGTAGCTTATTAAATTTGTTAAATCCTGAGTGTTGTCCAGAACCTGCTAGGGCTGTTTGGTAGGGATGGTTATGGATATTTTGAATTCCCACTTTGCCTCAGGGATTTCTTTGGCAAGTTCTTTTAGCCAGTCTTTGTTGTGAGCATTGAGGCAGATCCTGCCCTTGGTGTTCCATATGGCAATGATCTTCAATTCCCATGAGTGTTTGGGAAGTGGTATTTGCATGTTGTTCCAGAAGGACACTTTTGCATATTGGAGTTGGTCTGATGGGATGGTGCCCAGGAATTTACACATGTGTGGGTATTTGCGGCAGAGTGATGCATAGGGATTTGTGGTCATCTTTTATTCCAGGAAGGGAGGAGCAGGAATGTGGCTGTTTCCTCTGTGCTGACAGCAGCAGAGTAGTTGGCGTGTCTTGTTGCTAAGAGCATGGTGTTTTCATGGTAAATGGGATGGCAGAAGGAGAACCCAGAGAAACGGGAGGAGAAGGCATTGGTGTTTGCCTCAAACACTTTGTCCCTTGGGTGCTCACTCCAGTAATGGGGGAATTTGGGGTCATGGTCAAGGGGGGATGCCATTTTTTCTGAGTGACCAGGGCCCACTTTTGAAAGGTGGCGGTGATGTGGGAGGGGAGTATCCGTGCGAAAGAGTATTTGATTTCTTTGTTTGTATATTTAGAGGCAGAGGTGTCTTTACGTGCAATGAGGCCTACAAGTTCTGATGCAAAGCTTGGGAGGGGGTTTGACGTGATCGTGTAGACCACTGCATTTTGCCCTGTGAAAGGCTTTTTGTAGTATGTTAAGGCGCTCGGGAGTAAGAATGCCTTTACACTTTCTGTCGACATTGTAAATACAGGCTACTGTGTCAGTGTACACTTCAGGAAGCATAGTGTCATCTGGGGAGGATAGGGTACTCTTTTCTTGATACCCCATGAGATCAATGGTTGTGATCCCGTACTCACAATGCCCTGTGGCCGTAATGTCAGCCTGTGGGTTGGTGGGTTGGATGTCAAAGCTAACTTTTTTCTGAAGATCGACATTGTAGGGTCGGTACGCATTGTCCTCTTGGATGGCAGAGAACCCTTGTTTTTGAAGATCATTTAGGTGTTCATCTGGTGCAGGCTGAGATAAGTTTGGTGCGGTGATATGCTCTTCAAACCTATTGAGGCTCTGCTTGAAGCTTTCACACGTGTTTTGTAGTACTTCTGGCTCCCAGGTTGGGTTCCATGAGACTTGCACAATCTTTCTTTTCTGAAAGTGGATACGGCTTTCCTTTTCATTTTGGTTCAGATTGATACAGGCAGGGCAGGCCCATGAATCATTGGCATCAATAGCTTCCCTTTCAGTGGCGCTGCAGCAGCTTGTTTAAAGCAAGCATTGCCAGTGGTAGGTACGGTTGCAGACGTCACAGATGTACATGTCTTTAAAAGGTGGTGAGAGGTCTGGAGATTCAAGTCCTAGATGGTAGGAGCAAATTTCACAGCTTGCGCACTTAATTTGGCTCCGGGCTATAGTCTTACTGGATTTGGGCACTAGCCCAGCTGATTTAAAGAGGGTCTTTCAATATTCGTAGGGGCATAGTGTGGTATTGTTTCTGTCTTTGGGGTGTATCATCTCTGTCTTTTTTCTTGGGGGTGAAGAACCTCCAATTATCTATGTGCAGGATGCATCATTGTAGAGTGTGTTGATGGCCTCTGTGGGTGTCATTGAAAAGGCCTTATATTTCTTGACATGTTGACACCACATGAAGCCCACTATTCCAGCAAAATTATGAGGACATATCACACACATTTTGGTGTACCTTTGGGGAATACTCCTGGATGGTGGGATGACCGAAAAAGAAATCAAAAGCCTGTGTTGCCTCTCTACCTTCACTTAGACATTCCCAGCAGCCTCAGCCGCGCACTTTCTTGCCTTCGCCTTTCTGGCCACAACTTTCTGGTCCAAAGAATGCGTCATGACAGGAATAGAAGGCCTTATGAGCTCAGGATCTGTGACAGATGTGACTGGCACACTATTTAGGATAGATGAGGAACACATTTTGTTGGACTGTCCGCATGATCATCTGGTCAGACTTCGCACACAGCAACAGCTTATCTTCCCACCTCAGTTTGAGGATGGCCCAGCTCGTTTGAGGACCTTTATGAACCAACCTGATAGTTTTGGTGTTGCTTCCTTTGTAGCCAAGTGCCTATCCTTGTTCCCTTGATTTTTCTAGCTTTTTTTTTGGTTTGGTTACAGGCTTTTTTCCAAGCTCCCGCTCAGATGCCCACCAGAGGCATATATAGCGATATGCAACCTTACCTTACCTTAACATAACTAGATGGTCCACAAAGTTTGGGGTCAATTGGACCACCCCAGTGGTCTTGGCATAAATCCAGTTCAAATTTTAGCACTGAGTTCCCACATTACAGGCCACCACGCCCCATCCAGGGCCTCTTTTCATCCCAAAACAAGACAGGATAATACCCTCTATCATTATGCATCAGCCTGGTTTTTAAAAAGTAGATTTGGCGAAGGTTGGTTTTCCACCTTTTTGGCACCCCTTTTGCTGATTTTCTCTAAGGGAAATGGGACCAAATGGAGTATCTGACAAACTACTGGGCCGTTTTACTCCATTTTTGTTGCAATGATATATATTTATCAAATGAACACCATTGGTGCAAAAACTTTCAGAATTGGTGCAGTAGGTGGTGGAATGTAGCAGATTGGCACTGGAAAGTGGGGTTCACGCCGCAGGCAATTAGGCGTGCGTGCCGGAGTTTGCAGTTTTTACGCTCAGGTGTAGCCAGACGCTGATGTCGAGGGCTATCATTTGGTGCTGACCTTGAAAACTGCAAACTCCGGCACGCATACCCCATTCACATTTTAATAACACCCCTTTTTGGACCCACAGATGACCACCTCTGGAGCTTTCTACTAGTTTGATATTATGAAACCCTGCACAATGACACTAATTAAGATGTATCGTCATCAGAATCTCCTTCATTTTCAGGAGTGTCGTTGCTAGCTGATTCTTCGTCCTCCGTCGTTGTTTCATCCTCTTCATCCGTCTCTTCCGCTTCAGCATCGTCCACCGCCTCGTCATCCACCCTGGGAATAAAATGGTCATACATTTCAAAACACAAACATGAGCCGTCAAATACATCAAACTATGGAAGGCAAAATGACCTTAGTGGACGTCAAGCTCCTGCAGTTGCTTTTTATACAGGATCTATCCTCATCCAGGCCAGGTCTACATGCCTACACATGCCATACTTATGATGGCCAAACATAGATACAGCAAGTGGCACATCTCTATGATATTACCAGGTGTCCCGATCAATGCTCTTAGACACGTTTACAATACTTACATCACTAGAACATCAGTCATGGGCGATGCCTCTTGGAGTTTATCGTGCAAATCCTGTGCAGCGTAGCCATCTGTGTTGCTTGTTGTCAGAAGGTCCGTGTGATGCAAAATGTCAGAGTACAGCTTGATTTCTAAGCCTGCAAGAAACCTGCAAGCACAGTGCAGGATATTAGCCTGTATTAGCAATGATCTGCGCTCACTCGAAGATGTTTAGATTCGTTTGCATAAATTTTCTAGCAACATTACCAGCAGTCCCCCATTTGGATGTGCAGTGATACTTTAGCCAGACAACACGACATGCACAATTCCAGATACTGTCCCACCTGAATGAGGTGAGTTGCAAGAGCTGTGTCATGTTTGAGATGGAGGGTCCAGGGGATATGCTCAACAGTCGGAGGCCGGTGAGCTGCGTGAGGTCCTTCATTTTTAGGCTGCTTTCAAACGGAGTGTTAAGGCTGCAGAGTGCGTGAGGAGGACAGGCACGTGGCTTTTGCGTGGTTATAGCAATTGGTATTGAGCGGAAGGATCAAACAATGGCATGTAGACCACAAGTGCTGAAATATGAAGTAACTTGAAACAGAGAGACGAAAGAAGTAAACAAAAGGTCAAAACAGTGTAGTACTCTTTGGGTATTTGCTTATGCATTGATGCAATGTAACATGTAACCCTCTCACCTGAGCTTACGCAAGCAACTCATTTGATTCAAGACTGAGATATCACTGGGTTGGCTGAAAAAACGAACGAAAGGAAATAAGGGAAATGGCAGGGTCAGAAAATGTTTGGCTTTGAGGATGTCAGAGAAAATGCGTAAGCAGGAAAGCATTTCAACCTACTTTAGAAGCTGCCAATCGTCGTGCATGTAAGTCAGTTCTAGCCAGCTCAGCTTTGGCCACAACCTCACGACATCTGACAAATAGACGTCTCCCATTTCACAGGAGTCAAATGTCAGCCTGGAACAAGACGAAGGAGGTGCAAGGTCACACAATTGACAAAAATATACCGTTGATTTGCAGCAAAGTAACAAAATGCATGTTACAAAATACAAAGTGGTCTCAAGCAAAGCACCTACCATTCTAGGTCTTTCACATCTTGGAATGCAGAGAGGGATGGCAAGCTGCAGCTTTTGCAGTTTAAATGGGTGAGATTGGGCAGGTGCACAGCAGTCCCCATTGGAGCAGCAGCAATGTTCATGTTCTGAAGGTGGGCAGCAACAGACCAGTGTGGGTTGGGTGCTTTTCCTGAGGAATTCCCTGAAAAAACACAGCCCACTGCCGACGCCAAATAAATGGGAGCTGTAAACTAATTCCACATCTATATATAGGAATACCGTGCACACTTTGTTGCAGACATGCAGCAAAGCACTAGGCAATGCAATTTTTAAGCCCGCACCTTCCTCGCACCCCAAAGCAAATATTTGCCCTTCCTGTGTTTATGTGCTTGCATGCACCTATGCCTGTTTGCAAGTGCTTGCGTCTTTCTGTCTGTAACTTGTAAGATTGCAGATAAATTAAAAAAACAAGCAAACCCACACAACCCCGCACCAGGGAAACAAAGAAGAGTACCGCAGACATCCCATGCATAGTAATGAGTAATGAACAATAGATATGCAGGGCGTTGTTGGAAAGATGCAGTAGTTCTGCTCTCAGACGAATCTGCAATATCACAGTCGCTGTGTGAAATTTGCCATGAACATCCATCAAGTGTCAGTTTGAAATGCCAGGTGTCCACAGTTAAGGCTGTTGGCAACCTTTTTTCGTACCTGCAGCGTGAGCGCCGTCAATCCAGAGGGGAGGCAGTGCAGGCCGAGGCGGGGTAGGTAGGATTCTTCGTTTGATCCCAAAGACAAAGCTTTCAATCTTGACAGGGACGTGAGTCGGGTCAATGACTGAGCGTGTGAAGCATTGATGCTGCCCTGTGCGGAGGCAGAGTTGTGCGGTAATTGAGAGTCTTGATGTACACGTGTGTGTTGCTGCTCTTGGCAGTGCTCCAGCGTCAAAGGGCATTTGCGGGGAATAGTTCGTGTGCAATATGCCATTGGCGTACATGCATGAATTAGGTTTGCAAAAAGGGAGCAAACGAGGACTACAAGCGTCAATTCGTCCCAATCCACAGGCGCACTGACATGCAAAGACATTGTGCCCGTACTTGTTAGCATCATTGTTCTGACACACGGTGCACATAGACAAGACTTACTTGGACAAGAAACCTGGCTGCAGATTTCTCAACTTCTGCTGAGAAATCATCCACACAAGCGTCCACACAGAAATGACGTAATTTCTTGAAAATATCATGTGCTCCTAGAAAGCTCATGCTTAAGCCCAAGGCCTTTCACAGACTCAAGGTATTGTCAAACGTACCTGGAAGGTGAGAGTAGTAAGACTAGTCATCTTGGCCAAGAGCTGGACACCCGTAGCACACAGTCTAACATTGTGGTTGCTCATAGGCTCCTCTTCGTCAACTTCGTCCTGTGCAGCAATGAAACACATTGACTTGCATCGACCTGATGTCTGCAACTGCTTAATAGTCACAAGCTTCTCAAGTACATTCTGTCAAATAAAAAGTGGCATTGTGTCGCCGTTTGTGCTGCAAGCACTCTTTTGCATTGCATTATAAGGTCTGAAAGTTAAGTTTTCGCTTGCATTGGCGGGGAATTATTACCAAGGAGACTCACAAAATCTCCCACAACTTGATATAAGAGAACAGAAATACACGGCAAGCCTGCTAACGACAAAAGAAGGGAACACTAGGCTTCACTAGTAATTTAAAAAGATGGAGAAAAACACAGAAACACTGACAGAAGGCAAGAAGGACACACCAATTGATTAGACTGTAAGAACTGGTATCCATGTTTTTCACACTGAACTCAGCAACTCCCATACCCTGTGTGCACAATGCTAATATTTCCAAAGGATCTCACCTGCTCTCCCACCTCCACACAGATTGTCAAGCTACGCAGACCTTTCAAACTCGAAGAAACGAACAGCAGGTTGAATAGGATATGCTTGCTCCCAAGTTTATCCATGAGCTTCTTGGTGGTTTTATTGGCAGAGGAAACAGAGGCAGCTGCGGCATTGTTGACAGGAGCGTCCTCCCCTTCCTCACTGTCATCATCACGTTCTGACTCATCTGGCGCAAAAGAGGTACAAACTGAGAGCTCGTGTAGGTGGCTGGTCTGAAAGTGCAAAAAACAGCATATGTCGCGTGTGTCAGTGGTGTGTATTGGTATCATTGGCAATTTACCAAGTCTGCAACTTACTCTTTTTCCTCCATTGGTGAATAATGAATAATATAATAATGGCTTCAAGAGCAACCTGTTCCTGCTTTGCGCCAATTGCAAAAAAGTACGAGCAACCTATAGGAGCAGCCTGTTCCTTGATTTTTGTATTTACCCCTTATTTTAGTCGAACAGCAAGCACAGGAGCGGAACCAATGCAGTGCACACCCCTGGCCGGATTGATCTCGTCCTCACACTCACTTGCACGGATGACAAGCCACGCAGCGGGGAAAAACTTGCAGGGTTCTTCAGCAAGAGGCACAACTTTGTCAGCTTGGCTTGCTTCTGTGTCACCTCTTGACTGTCACTGGGTGGGGGCTTGATAGCCAATTTGGAGGAGGGGCTCGAGTGAGGTACAGATTGTAGGGAGGCTGAGGGAGGGCGTTGCTGCCGAGTGTTGCGTAGCACTTCTGTGCGTTCTGTGCATTGGGTGTGGTGCTGGTGGTTGTCTAGCTGCTGCTTGTGCTTCAAGCAAGAAGACTGCAGGTCCCCTGCAAAGGTGACGGCAGCAGATGCGTATTGTATGGAACGAACAGAGAAGGGACACTGTGGAAGAGGTCTCTGCAATACACAGCGATGTTCTCAAAAATTCAAACCTGATGGCAAGGAGGCGTTGAGATTCCCAGAGCAAGGCTTCCTGAAAGCTGCTGAGAGACATGCCATGACGGAGCGGAACTGGACGGACCCTGTAGCGTGCACTGCTAACATATACGCAGGACTGCCCCCTTCATCACGTGACACATCAACCTGTTGTCAAAAGGAGAAGTGGTGTGAGGAAGATGTTAAATAGATCATGAAGCAAATTTCTCCTTTGGTTCCATAAATCGAATACATAATTATAGTGCAGATGCGCAGCAGAAAAAAAGCATCGCAAAAATAAGCAGGGCAAATCAGTGGGTGCAACGAGAGCAGGAGGTATGGCACCATTCATATCTGCCTAAAACCCACACACCTTAAAGCTAGGAACGAATTGACCATGAGCTTCACCCAGACGTGTGTCAATACCTGCATGCAAATAAATCAAGTTTGCGCACTTGTTGTTCCCCTATGGTATTGCAGCAAAGCAGGCAAACAAAACGAGCCATTTTGCTTGGGCGGATGACAAACGCATGTACTGTACCTTAGCAAACTTATCCTGCCCCTTAAATTTTGAAATAGTTGATTAAATCCACCTTCCCTGCACCCTGAAAATGTATACCTTGCCCTCCCCACATCACCCTGCAGGGCTATAGCCCTAATCAGCACCAATAAGCTTAAAGAACAGTTTAATTGAAAAAAAACACAAAAGGGCAAAAAAAAGTCAACATGCCGTTTGCACATGCGTTTGCTGAAAGGCAGGGCCGGGGGCCTCACGATCATGACTGGTAGCGACACAAGAAAGGGTTGTTTTTACCAACCCTGCCAAACCCTAGGGCCAAACCAAATATGTATTTTACAATATTGCAGGTACCCATTAGGGCAAAACAAATATGTATGAGGGTGGTGTTATGCAAAAGGCTCGGCATTTACAAATTTGCTACAAGGAATCCCTGCACAGAAGACCTGATAGAGCTACAACTTAAAGATGAATTACCCCGCTTAACTTTGTACATAAGTATGTGTATATGTGCTGACCAGCTTTACACAGCACCCTTTCCTTCCTTTCAACAACTTGCCTGTGATACGTAGGTCGACGAGCGAGGGCATACTGCTAAAGAAGGCATGGTAGTCTGCCCCCCAAGCAGCTGGAGCGGCCCTGAGCTCTAGGCGCTGGAAGGCACAAGACAAAAGGGGCATGCACATATGAGGGGGCTTGATATGTTAGGCAGGTAACAGCCCATGCAATCTCGTCCACTTGCACTTGTAGCACAAGTCTTGTGCATGTGCACACAGACCACTCTCAGGCTTTTTTAACCCTCAGGGTAGATCATCACTCTCGGACTGTTTCCACTCCTCACCCGCAGTTTGAGGCTGCACCAAACAGAGACCAGCAGAGTTTGCAGCAACGCCTGTGCAAGCGTAAGCTCTCTTCCTTTGGAACAGTCAACGGCAGTGTGCATGCCGTTTTCAATAGCACTGCTGCTCGCTAGCAGAGATATTTTTGCTTGCGTGGCCTGGAATTCCTGCACCTCCCTGCTGCCCAGCCACTCCTTTGTAGTCTGGTAGCTGCTGTTGCTGCTGCTGCTGCTGCTGCTGCTGTTGCCGTTGATGTCAAGCTGGATCCCATAACATGTCGCTAAGGCTTGAGATACCTCTTCCTCCTGTTGGGGCCATGAATTCGCTCGAAGCTTTCTGTCCATTTGGCCTCCAGCTCTCCTTGTTGATTCCATAAACGCAGGATGCATAACAGATGTTTGAAGGGCAACCCCCAGGTTCTGTACAGGGCGACAGCAGGGGGTTGGAATATTTGAAAAGAGTGGCTTTCAGGCTGGAGTAGAACGAGGGGAACAGTCGAAAAGCCTACCACTGTCAGGTCCGAGCACAGCACTTCCTCCTTAGAATGGTGGCAGGCAGGGCTAATGAGCTCTTAAGTGAACGAGCTGCAAGGCAGGTCAGGCGTTTGGTACTTGCTCTTAATAGCAAAGGTGGGCAACTGAGGCCCCAAACAGACATGTTTCAAAATGTAATTTGGCTCATGTGCGGCAAAATTGACAAGCTCCAATTCTCACATTGTATTTAATCTGTCTGTGGGAGACTCTGGAGCTTATTGCCAATTGGACTGCACAAGCTTAATTTGCAGTGGCGTGGCCCCAACTGTTAGCTGCCAAATTGGTATCACAGCTCATCTACTGCATCAGCTTCTGTATTTCATGTGTGTTTTGGATTCCCCTTAACTAGCAGATATCTTTGCAAAACAATGGATTTAAAGGCCAAGCGGCTGGTGAGATTTGCAATTATTATGCCATTTTCCATTGAAAGCACCTATCTAGGAAAGTTCCCTACCATTTTGTTAAATCCTGTCAATCCATTATCCGTACATAGAGCGACTTCACTGTATGTGGCAGGCACTTGGAGCTTGTTACGTGCACTGGTAGCTTTTAACGTCAGCTTTAGTCTGGAGCCACATTATATTCAGTTTGATAAAGTGGTGTGTGAGTATTTTCCCCTTGAATACTAAAAGTGAGCATGTTTGGGCGCTTGCTCAATTGCCCCCCTGTGGTACAATGTACAATGGTCTAAGAGTGTGTACAACAGAATCCTCACCTTCCAAGGGTAACTTCAATGCTCTCGAGCTGTGTCAGGCCATTAAACGAAGCAAAGTTTGGCGACGCTGTTCCGTCCTGCGCAGAGCAGAAGCAACTGGCTGCATGAAGTTATTGTATAGTAAGACTTACGCTAGAAGGGACAGCATGTGTACAGTGTGTTTGTCAGACATCAACAGGGCTCTATGACTGTAGAACAGTACAACCAGTATATTCGGAATCTGTCTGCAAAAAGTTGCCATGCTTTCTGAAGCTAGTCACCTTTTGGGAAGTTCATGTTAAACCTCTTTCAGCCTCCAGTAAGATTCCACCAAGGTACAATAAGCAACAAAGTATTATTCAACGCCGATTAGAAGGATCGGGCGACATGTTCTTGGGAAGATTATTTTTTGTCATCTTGTTTCAAAACGTTCATGCCTCAAAAGACAGAAAGCAGTACCACATATGCATTTGTACATCGTCAATGGCCAAATAAATTGATCTGAGGATCGATGATTTGTCCCGTAATCATCCTTACTTACCTTATAATCGACCACAAGATGCTTAAGGGTTGTGTTGGATAAAGGAGCAAGGCTTGTGCCCCTGTATTGTAGCAATTAAGTAGGAAAGAGAAGGCCTCATAAATTAGAAAGCGGTGAGAGTGATCCTTTCTGATGCTGGAAATGTAAGCACGGAATTCTGACCTTGATCTCTGATGTGTGCTTAAATCACTAACGTGCATCTAGCACCAAAAAGTGTCTTACCCGTCCTGTATAGTGGAGGCGGGTCTGGAGACAGCTTTCTGCGGTCATACATCTTAGCTGTCCCATAATTGCACTCTACCCTACCTTGGCCAGAAGTCAACCAATTCCAGCTTGCTCAGATGTCTGTAGAAATGACCATGATGCAGTGATTTTTGGGTAAAACTTTCATTTCAAGCCAGCAGCATTTGACTGCATGTCGTTTCCACAAGTCTTTCCTTGACACTACTTTCTGCTTCAAGAGCATCTCTTCTGCTAAACAGGACTGCCAGTTGCCAATACGCGTCAAAACGCTATGCTCAGCCATAACGCACGTGAAGAGTGTGATGGCCTGCAAAGGGGCTTCGTTCAGGTAGTGCAACGTCAGCACTTGCACAGGGTGGAACCCAGGGTGACTGCCACCTCGAGGAAGCGAGGCAAGCATTGTCATACACAGCCAAAAGTCGATGTCATCACTTTTGGACTTGGCCCTGTTCCTGACGCATGGCAAAATGAACAAAGAGATGGTGCAGGAATTAAGTTGAAGTAAAATGGCAGGTGGGACAATACGAGAAAAGCGAGAGAGGTAGGCCAGCAGCAGAAAACCAAGAATGTATCTGTTTCTAAGCCACTCACTAAGCAGATATGCAGTCCAGTCAAGGACCTACCCAAACGACCAGAAGTGAAGGTGGCTCCATTCAGGAAATGCTGCTGTAAAGGCGCACGCAAGCTCTTTACACTTCTCTTTGTCGTCACACATAGCAAGGTACCTGGAGGCATATATTCAGGGTTAGCCAAAGCCAAAGATGCATTATATGTTTACACTATCCTTGGCAAAAACATCTTTACAAAATGGGAGAATGGGTCATGGTCTGGTGTACATACTACATGGTATACGGTCCTGGTCAACCCCTGCATATTCCTGCACGACGTGTGGATTGTGAAGTTAAACTTCTGAATGACAACCCTAATACGGGGATTGTTATGTTTGCAGAGATGGATAAAGCGCAAAACAATGCTTCAGGCCTACTGGATCAGGCTGCGCTTATTGCCACAAAACAAATTAAAGCAAAAACTTGGAGCTTGGATTGAAGGGCCCCTTCCTTACTGCTTACTGCATTGCATAATGCAGAGAGTCAAAGACACTTAGGGGACAGGGAATAAGAGCAGTAATGTAGGCAAGCAAATGTAAAGTGGTGGAGGCTCGTTTAGTATGTGGAATGATTAGCACACTTACTTACACACACATGCACACACGATTAAGCTTACAAATCTGAAACAGAGGCTGCGCCGAATGCTTTTGCCCACGCCTTACAGCTCTGCCTTGCCTGCAAACAATGGTGGAATAGGAAATAAAACAGAGTAGTAAAACAGAGTGACGGGCACTTTGTGTGTCATGATCAAGTCCAGCAGCAATCTGACTTGCTTAGTGGCATACTTCATGCCCAAGGATGGATCATGGTCCCACAGCACAAATCTGCCTCCAGATAATGTGCTCATCCATTACTTTTTGACGTGCCTGCTCTTTGTCCACATGTGTCAGCTGCCTGCTAATGATGCTCAGAACATCCAAGGGGAGGTGTTCAACCTGCAGGCCTGCAGGATCAAAAGCATTTTACACTTGAACTTGGTTGCATCTTCAAAGCGCTTCTCCAGCTTCAGTTGAACCAGCAAGGGGCCACAAGGGAAACAAAAGGGTTACAAAAGGGCGTTGAAGCTTCTGGGCAGCTTTGGAGCTAAGAAACTTCTAGAAGGAAGGGACAACGCAGTAAGCCATTATGTTGTGGCTATACCACTCTATGACTTACAACTTCTAACAGCAAGAACTTGCAGCGCACACAGCCTGAAACCAGTTTCACGCCCAGAGAATGTTGAGCAAACAAACAGTACGACCAAAATTAATGCAAAGCTTTGTGGCTTATACAGAAAGAACTGCAGCGGAGCATTTCTGCCAAGCAAGGAAACCCTACTGTTATCTACATCACGTGCGTTTTAACAGGAGAGGTAGGAGCAACAGGTTTGGCAGGCATGCAGCACCCAGCCCCAGGCTCTTCGGATTACAGGGATCGCAATCCCACATCATTTAGACCTTGAAACAATTGATACTCTGGCAACCCAGCCAGCCCAGAGCCTAAAATTAAGTAACTAGGATCCCACAGAAATGGAACGCAAACCTTGTGTAGCAGCAGCTTCTGATGAGTAGGCGTGCTCTTCTTTTTTTTGGGCTTGCAGCTTGAGGAGCACGTCCCACACAGGGAAGGGAGGGGGCCGCTTGTGTGCCTGATGCAGGGAAGCAAGCAAAAGTTGCTGCTGTCAGCAAAGGAGCTAGCGGCGTGCGCTGGTGACTTACCTGGCTGCATGCGTACCAGTAATTGAGTGAGTGCCACCATACTGCTGTACGCACAAACAAATCAAAGCTCAAAGATGATGTTAGTGATCAAGATGAGATGAAATGCTTTTTCCATGCGACATGCGTTTGCAAGTGTGTACCTGCCGCTATAGGCATCTGTGTGGGGGATGCAGTACACGCAAATGCACACGTATGTGTACATGTTAATGTGCGTGCACATGCATGAGTGTATGTACGTGGTGTGTGCTTCATTGCATGCTATTAATGCTATGCATTAAAACAATGCATTAAAACATGCTATAAAAAGTTTGCATAAGACGTGTGTTCAAAATGTAACAAACAGCGCACGGCATGCGTGCAAATTATTGGCATTCAGGATTAGCAATCAGGAACACTGAACTCTTTCTCTTTGTAACCTCCCGCAGGTAACTTTAATCTATGCAAATGTAAGTCTTGGCATCTTCAAGACATGTAGTTTAAGTGTAGTAGGAAACACATTTTGAATGGCAATAAATTTCCAAGATCTAAAACAAGAACTTAAGGCGAGCACTAATTCGCCATGCACAGAACATGTGGCTTGACCGTGCCTTTCTAATCTCCAACCTAACATACTTTTCATACAACAAATTAATAGCCCACGAGTAAGTGAAAGGAGGATTGGCGTGTGAGGTGGCCATCAGGTGTTGGCTTCCTGCTCATACAGAACACATGCCAAATTCTTCATATAAAAAA
>Ga0307963_1001085_pt1 | contig 20133 bp, 24 predicted proteins | sample OrgLakmetagen594_FD_201829 | JGI IMG/M metagenome (GOLD analysis project Ga0307963, IMG submission 201829) | Saline water microbial communities from Organic Lake, Antarctica - #594 | ecosystem: Environmental > Aquatic > Non-marine Saline and Alkaline > Saline | place: Antarctica: Organic Lake... | reverse complement strand
CGAAGCAGTGCAGGAGCGTCCAAGCAGACCACCAGGTCCAGCAAGGATGCAGAATTTACTAGAGAGGGCAGCATGAGGGCGAGGGCGGACAGCCTCAACGAGACGTCTGGGAGGAGCAGCAGCAGGGAGGTGGCCTGGGAGGCACGGGTGTAAGAAAGCGGTTTTACTTGTGTGTGTGTGTGTGCGTGCGTATGTGTATGTATTGAAGGTGAGGGCGGACAGGCTCGACGGAACGTCTGGGAGGAGGAGCAGCAGCAGGGAGTTGGCCTGGGAGGCGCGGGTGAAATAAACCGATTTTGTTTCCATATTTTTGTGTATGCGTGTGCGAGTAAAATATGAGTGCGGACAGCCTCGATGAAACTTATGGGAGGAGGAGCAGCAAAGAGGTGGATTGGCAGGCGAGGGTGCAGGTAGGTGCAGGCAAGATAGTAGTCAGATGTTTGGTGTGTGTCCTTGTGTGTGGGTTTGCGTGCTTGCACATGTGAGTTATTTCGTGGTTTTCAACCAATGCGGCTTTCCCACCGGTGTGGCTTTCAACCAATGTGGCTTTCAACCAATGTGGCTTTCAACCAATGTGGCTTTCCCACCGGTGTGGCTTTCAACCAGTGTGGCTTTTAACTAGTGTGGCTTTCAACCAGTGTGGCTTTCAACCAGTGTGGCTTTCAACCAGTGTGGCTTTCAACCAGTGTGGCTTTCAACCAATGTGGCTTTCAACCAGTGTGGCTTCTTACCAATGTGGCTTTCAATCAATGTTCCTGCAGCATAGGAGGATGACAGTGTTCCCATTTTTGCCTTGCACGTTTGAACCCTGCCTGCATGCGTACATGCGCACACATGCACATACACACACGCGTGAACACACTCACACACATACACACCTGGAACACAGTCATTGGATAGGCTGCCGCATGTGTGGCAATGTCCTCCAAACAAAAAGCTGCTCGATTACAGCTCACATCCAGCAATGCCTGTACGTCCCGCACGCGTGCCTGAACAGCTGCCTGCTCCTTTGCAGACTTCCCCTTTGCCTTGGCCCCTGCACCCATAATCAAGTGGGAGGGGTGTACGGGTGAGGAGAGACATTGCGTGGGTACATACATGTGCGAGGTCGTGCGTCAAAGTTGCTACATTTTTTAGCAATGTTGCATTGGTGCCTTGGCCCCTGCACGCAAAGTTTTGTGGGGGGGGTGTACAGGTGAGGAGAGACAATGCGTGGGTACATAAATGTGCGAGGTCGTGCGTCAAAGTTGCTATATTTCCTAGCAATATTGCATTAGTGCCTTGGCCCCTGCACGCAAAGTTTTGTGGGGGGGGTGTACAGGTAAGGAGAGACAATGCGTGGGTACACACATGTGCGAGGTCGTGCGTCAAAATTGCTACATTTCCTAGCAATGTTGCATTGGTGCCTTGGCCCCTGCACGCAAAGTTTTGTGGGGGGGGTGTACAGGTGAGGAGGGACAATGCATGGGTACATAAATGTGCGAGGTCGTGCGTCAAAGTTGCTATATTTCCTAGCAATATTGCATTGGTGCCTTGGCCCCTGCACGCACGGTTGTGTGCGTGTCTGCATTACATATGAGGGTGAGAACACGAGTGCTCTTGAATGCAAGCTGGTTTGATTGCCAAGTTTAGACAAAAGCGCCTCTTTCATTTTGTTAGAGATAGCCTGACAGCAAAAGAGGATCGAGCAAAATCAGAACGCCGGAGGAAGAGGCACTGTAGGCAAGGAAGGGACACAAGGAAAGTGGTTAATGCTGGCATTGAAAACACACACACACACACACGCACACAAACTGCGTCACGTAGCTAGAGAAACCACCGTACATTCTTACATACTTATCTAAATACTGGCAGTGAAAACACACACACACACAAACTGTGTCATGCAATTAGAAAGACCATATTTCTACTTAGTTACCTAATTAATGCAGGCAGTGAAAACACACACACTACGTCATGCAATTACAAAAACCACCGTATATGTTCTTATTTAGTAATCTAATTAACCTCATTTTCTATCCTTCTCCCTTTTCACTTTTCCTCTCCATCCTGTTCTTTCTTTGCACCATCCTTGCCTTCTTTCTCATTCGCGCGCTTCCTCTCCCACGCTACCTTTTGGGCTGCCCGGCTTCCCTTTTTTCACTTTTCCTCTCCATCCTGTTTCTTTTTTTGCACCATCCTTGCCTTCTTTCTCACTCACACGCTTCCTCTCCCACGCTACCTTTTGGGCTGCCCGGCTTCCCTTTTTTCACTTTTCCTCTCCATCCTGTTTCTTTCTTTACACCACCATCCTTGCCTTCTTTCTCATTCGCGTGCTCCCTCTCCCACGCTACCTTTTGGGCTGCCCGGCTTCCCTTTGCTGCCCTTTCCTCCCTCAGAGGCCTTTTTGCCATCGCTTGGACCCTACGTGTCATGAATCAAAAATATGCGTGATTGATGGCCTACTGTGTTTGGTCGTATGCATGAGCATGCGTATGTGTGCGTGTATGTGTTTGTGCGCATGTGTGAGATACGCATGTGTGCGATACGCATGTGTTTGTTTGCATCAAACTCAATTAGATGGATGTCGCGCTCTGAAGTGTATTTGTAGGGTTGGCCAGAACCATATATATACGGTGCATATATGGTATTTCTGGCAGGGTAATCACCAAATATACGGTCATATACGGTGTATATATACGGTTCTGGCCAACCCTATGTATGTGACACGCATGCATTATTGTTATACACTGTAATAGCATTAAGTGTTTTAATCCATCGGCAACAGAGGAAAGCGGAGAAGAGGTTTGGAAACAACAAAACCAGTTTACACCTCTGCTGAGCAGCCAGCACTCGTGCTGCACATAGGCACACAATCTCTTTTATCAAAACACACACAATCACGCACACACCTGTGACTGTGGCTGTTGCTGCATCTGCTCTTGCTGCTGTTGATGGGCATACACCACTCGCGCTGCACATAGGCACACAATCTCTATTATCAAAACACACTCACACAATCACGCACACACACACCTGTGACTGTGACTGTTGCTGCATCTGCTCTTGCTGCCGTTGATGGGCAGACACCATTCGCGCTGCACATAGGCACACAATCTCTATTACCAAAACACACTCACACAATCAAGCACGCACCTGTGACTGTGACTGTTGCTGCATCTGCTCTTGCTGCTGTTGATGGGCCGACACCACTCGCGCTGCGCGTCGAGCTTCAGCCTCCAGCTTCATCCTCAGTGAGTGGGCCTCATAACCTTCCTCCTGCAACGCAGCTTAAAAAACTCTGGTAGATTAGAAGAGGCCTCCTTGAAGAGAAAAATACACATCAAAGCCTACTTCTTGCATCACAACACACATATCTCTGAGTATCCAAGTGCGTCACAACAGCTCGCGTCACAACACACATATCTCTGAGTATCCAAGTGCGTCACAACAGCTCGAATCACAACACACATATCACATATCTCTGAGTATCCAAGTGCACCACAACAGCTCGCATCACAACACAAATAACTCTGAGTATCCAAGTGCACCACACCAGCTCGCATCACAACACACATCATTTTTGAGCAACCAAGTGCACCACAACAGCTCCTATCACAACACACATAGCTCTGGATATCCAAGTGCTTCACAACAGCTTGCATCACAACACACATAACTCTGATAACTCTGAGTATCCAAAGTGCATTACGACTCACTCATGCAAAACTTTGGCTATAACGACAAGATATTCATTGAGAGGGTGCAACTCCCAGCCTTTTTTCTGCATTACAACATACAGAGCTCAACAAGAGGGGCCTCTCCTTACAAGAATGCGTGCATCACTTCTGCCTTTTTGCCTTTCTCCGCTAAATTGGTAGAACGCAAATCTACCATGCACAAGACAACACAAGCACACGCGTGCACACACATACACACTCAGCACACCATCACTCACATTCCATATGCGTCGGGCCTCTCTTTGCAGGGAGTTGAGGCCGAAATCCCCCTCAATGCCCAAACGGGACACACAGCATGCAAAACACGCAGCCCAAGCGCTGCCAGCAGCCACCCGACTTTGCACAAATGCAAGCGGCCTGCATGTGTGAAGGCACCGACACGGACGATGATGGCATTTCGAGATCACATTGCAGCAGCAGCAGTAAATGCTCAACGCAGTCCGCGTCTTGCACACAAATGCCAGCGGCCTACACGTGTGCAGGGAATAACACCAATAACACCAAGGCTTTTTGAAGCCAGAGAAGGGTTGGCCAGAACCGTATATATTATATATACACCGTGTTTTACTGTGTATTAGGTGATGTTTCTGCCAAGAATGCCGTATATTTACACCCCAAGTTAGAGTGATACCAACAAATACAAGGGCTTGCACACACACACGCACACACACACACACACGAACACACACACACACACGAACACACCACACTCACACGCACACATCACACTCACACACACAAGTAATTAATGAGGTGGGATTCATGAAGCTTGCATGCCATGTATAGTTCCCACGATTGTTCTTATAAGCGTGCTAATGTCTAGACTTGCAATCTTGCGCTGCTATATGGTCTATTACGTTTGCGATCGTTTATATCTAAATCTATCTATCTATCTATCTATCTATCTATCTATCTATCTATCTATCTATCTATCTATCTATCTATCTATCTATCTATCTATCTATCTATATACCGGGTATATACCAGGTATATATATATAAATATGGCAGTGGAATATTGACAAGTAAATAAAGAGTGTCACTTTGCATCACTCCAAGAACCGGAGTTCAAAGGTTGCACGCTGAACTCAGCAGTTTCTAGCGTGTAGGGTTGGCCAGAACCATATATATACGGTGTATATACGGTATTTTTGGCAGGGATTCTATCAAATATACGGTCATATACGGTGTATATATACGGTTCTGGCCAACCCTACTAGCGTGCAAGTGCAACATGGTACCTTTGTGATGTGGCACTGCACTAATTGACAAGCCAACAAAAAACAGAACAGCATAACATGTTAGAACCATAACTCTGTGTCTGAGTCATCAAATGACTCACATGCAGTGCAGGACTGTTTGATGTCAATGCATGTTGTAGCGCCCCTCCCTTTAACAACCACACGTTGCATGTTGCTATATCACACACACACACACACAACACACATTCTCACTCACACAGGCACGCACGCACACACACACACACAAAAGCACACACGTACCTCCCCGTCAGCGCAGAGCTTCCCCCCAGACTCGGCTTTGCCCGCTGCTTACTCACGCTGGCCTCCTGCAAATAAAAAAGACAAGAAACAACAGTCTTTGGAGCTTTGTAATAGTAGGTGATGAGGAATTACAATGTCAGCTCAACATACTAACACACACACGTACACACACACACTCACGCACACTCACTCACGCATACATACGCACGCCACGCGCATGGCCATGGAGGAAGTGACAACAAGCACACACACTCAATGCATACGTATTCACACATACAACCAACGTGTGTGTGTGTGTGCGTGGGGAGTTCCACCTGCAACACACTGCTGCTCGACATTCGCTTTGGAGTGCCCCCCGTCCCTTCCCCCCCCATCACCCCTTCCAAGGCCTGCTTCCTCAACACTGAAGTCCTATCGACCTGACCTCCACCCACACCACCTCCCTCCCCACTTCCTGCCAATCTCACAACCACCCCACCGCCCCGCCCTGCTGCTGACACTTGAGCAGCAGTGGCAGCTGCATCTCCTCGTCCTGCCGCCGCTGCTGCTGCTGCTGCTGCTGCAGGCAGCACTCCCTCCTCCTGTGCGTGCACCTTGCCAGAGTCGCCCCTCTCTAATGTGGTGCTGTCGTTGGTGCGCAGGTTGAAGCCACCACTGTTTTTGTTGGTCAGCATGTGTGTGCATGCGTTATCGTGTAAATGCAAGTGAACTTGGGTGTGTGTGTAAGTGAGTGAGTGAGTGTGTGCTTATGTGTGCATGCAAGTGCACTTGAGTGTGTGTGTAAGTGAGTGAGTGAGTGAGTGTATGTGTGCATGTAAGTGCACTTGAGTGTGTGTGTAAGTGAGTGAGTGTGTGTATGTGTGCATGTGTGTACATACAATATAGCGCCTCCGGATTGGCTGACGGACGTCCAGCATTGCAGCTGTACAAAACCAACACCTTCCAACACTTTTTGGATTAGGTACAAAAGGTACACATCTCGTATTAAACATGGCAAGAAAACAAAACACAATGGTGCGTCCCTCATCTTGTACTAGGGTGCCTGTGTTGTCTGACACATGGCAAGAAAACGAAACACAATGGTGCATCCCTCATCTTGTAATAGGTTGCCTGTGTTGTCGTCCCATATCAGGTCCCTAGGTCACAGCTAGAATCACTTACACATCTTCAAAACATTTGTATTTTCGTACGCTCAAGGCGCTCAATCACCGTCCACAGATCGAAGGCTCAATCCTCAGATCACAGACTCAATCCCCAGATCACAGACTCAATTCCCAGATCAAAGGCTCCATCCCCAGATCACAGACTCAATCCCCAGATCAAAAGCCAATCCCCAGATCACAGACTCAATCCACAGATCAAAGGCTCAATCGCCGTCCACAGATCAACTTTGTTCAGAGTACCCAGTTACTGTCCAGGGCTTAGGGTGTAGGGTTTTGGGCTTTCAGGTAGAATTAAGGCCCAAAACCTGAAACCCAAAACCAACGTGAGCTTTGTTCTGTGGTTTGATGCAGCAGGTTACGCATCAAGCCCCTTTTACCAACCAAGCCCCTTCCACCCCCCCCCCACACACCTTTTGTATGGCAAACACACATCCATCACCCTGCTGATTCTAGACGGGGCATTTTTTGGCGGGGCCCGGAATAATGTAAGCGCCACTCTAAGGCATCTTTTCTCAGCGCACACTCATTTCCAAAAGCGCATGTTCTATGTTTACAAGCGTCCCTTCATGGCACATTATTGACACAGTACACTTGAAACACACACACTGTTCTCTCCAACACAGTGATGACCTTTTCTATGTAACCCATGACACAGTAAAGACAAAGCATACACAGATGAAAAACACAATGACACGAACTTACACACACACATACTGCACAAACTCACCCACTAGGACCTAGGGTGGCCGTGTGATCCCTCACGCTCGCAACACCACCTTCAGCCACAGACCACACGCACACGCATACAAGGGCACACATACATGCACACACAGTCACACACACGCATACACACACATTTGCACCAACTCACCCACTAGGGCCTAGCGAGGCTGTGCGATCCCTCACGCTTACTGCACCAGCTCCTGCCACAGATTTCCCTGTATGAGGTCTAGATGGTGCTCTACTTTCTCCTTGGGTCCCTCCCGTCCATCCCATGAAGCCTAAGTGCTGGCCACGCTCTACCTCCCTGGGAGTGTGCGCATGTGTTCGAATGTGAGTGTGCGCATGTGTGTGTATTGTACGTGTGTTCATGTGTACATGTATGTGCAATAATGTGTATGTGAGAAATTAGGCACACATTGGTGTGTGCATGTGTGCATGTGTGTGTGTGTGTGTGTGAGTGTGAGTGAGGCTGCGCCCTCTGCTAACACGCCCGTCCATTACTGATTCGCAGAGCATGCGTGGGCTTGCACATGTGAATGTGTGTGTGAGTATATGTGTTTGCGTCTTTTGTATTTCAGACTCAGCACACAGGACTGCAAAGGTACAAGACTCAGCACACAGGACTGCAAAGGCACAAGACTCAGCACACAGGACTGCAAAGGTACAAGACACAACACACAGGACTGCAAAGGCACAAGACTCAGCACACAGGAATGCAAAGGTACAAGCAAGTTTGATACGACTTGGGTGTGTGGCTTGTGCTGAAAGAAACGTCTTGCACACATTACTGAAGAGCAACACACGACGGGCTCACCTAATCTGCACCTGACGCTATCTCAATCCCCCCCACTATAACCCAGCTGCAACGAAAAAATGTGTACGCACCCTTGCCCACTGACACACAACCCCATCCTCAACCACATCCACACCTTCATATCCCCACACTCCTCCACCCACCTGCTGACTGTGCTGACGGCTCCGAAGTCCACTCCTGCCAAACACAGCCGCTCCCACAGCCGCCCCATGTTTTCCATGTGCTCCCCCAGCTCCCTGTGGTGATGCGGCTGCGGTTGTTGATGCTGCTGGTGCTGCTGTTGCTGCTGCTGTTGAAGTTGCTGCAGTTGTACTGCAGCTTTTCCTGGACCCCCTCCACCCCCACCCCCGCCCCTCAACTCCCATCCCGTTTCACCCACACTCCCGGCCATTGCATCAGGCATGGAGCTGCTGCTGTTCACAGTTCCAGGCCTGTGACTATGCACGCTGGGCACTGTGTTGCTGACAGGGCCTGGCCGAGTGCCCATCACAGCAGAGGCCCCCCTCTGCCCCCCTACCCAGTTTGCGACAGCATTGCCTGATGAAACAGCGGCAGCTCGGTTGTCTGAGGCGCTGATCTTTCGCGCGACCTCTGAGAGGGCCTTGACGGCGGTGATGGGGCTCATGAAGTCCAGCTGCACGTGAATAGAGGATAGGGTGAATGCAGTGGCTGTCCTTAAGCAGCGTGTATAAGGGCCTTGGCGGCGGTGATGGGACTGATTAAGTCCAGCTGCACGTGAGAAGAGGATAGTGTGAATGCAGTGGCTGTCCTTAAGCAGCGTGTATGAGGGTCTTGGCGGCGGTGATGGGACTCATGAAGGCCAGCTGCACGTGAATAGAGGATAGAGGATAGTGTGAATGCAGTGGCTGTCCTTCAGCAGCGTGTATGAGGGCCTTGGCGGCTGTGATGGGACTCATGAAGGCCAGCTGCACGTGAATAGAGGATAGTGTGAATGCAGTGGATGTCCTTAAGCAGCGTGTATGAGGGCCTTGGCGGCTGTGATGGGACTCATGAAGTCCAGCTGCACATGAATAGAGGATAGTGTGAATGCAGTGGCTATCCTTAAGCAGCGTGTATGAGGGTCTTGGCGGCGGTGATGGGACTCATGAAGGCCAGCTGCACGTGATAAGAGGTTAGGTGTGAATGCATGCCCACTTTTAACAGACACCTAGGTGCCCACCTTTGACAATTGCAAGAACTCATATGCTCACCTTTGGCACACACTGGCATGCTCATTTTCGACAACACGACCATTCACACACACACACAAACACACACACACACACACACACACACACATACATCCTCACTGATATGCCTTCCTTTGAGGAACGCAAACACTCAGAATTACACCTTTGACAATCACAAGTACTCAAGTACTCACATGCCCACCTTCAGTGAATACAAACACTCACACACCCTTCAATATTTCTGTGGAGATCTTTGTGTGCCCCCCCCCCCAAAGGTGGAGCTCAGTGTGCTCAAACGCATCATCACCCAGGTCAAGTGTGCATGCCCACAACACACATACAACATTTACATCATCATACTGCACCCCCAAACTAAAAGCAGTCACGTCTGTACCAAATAGCAGTACACGGCCAGAAAACACACATTGTTCATTAGGCAGCAGCACACATGCACACTAAGTATCAAGGTAGCAGCTCCCAAGAAACTGGCATTCTTGAGATGTCGTGGTCAGGGATTTCTAACCTTTACACAGTGCAACAGTAACAGGCACCATGGACCATAATTCATAAAGCAGTACACAAACACAAGGCATTCTTGAGATGTCACGGTCAGGGATTTCTTACCCTTACACAGTGCAACAGTAACAGGCACCATGGATGATAAATTATAAAGCAGTACACAAACACAAGGCATTCTTGAGATGTCACGGTCAGATATTTCTAACCCTTACACAATGCAACAGTAACAGGCACCATGGATCATAAATCATAAAGCAGTACACAAACATACACATGCACACCACGAACCTGGTAATAAGAGAGCAACATACACGCGGGGGGTCACGTGATTCCCAATAGAGCCCACGCATAACGCACCTTACGAACATCGTACACACACCACCGTACTTGTGCCTTGTATGGGGGGTCACATGATTCCCAAAAGAGCCCACGCATAACACACCTTCAAAACATAATATTGTGCACACACCACCGTACTTGTGCCTTGTATGGGGGGTCACGTGACCCCCTAAAGAGCCCACGCATACCGCACCTTCAAAACATAATATTGTACACACACCACCGTACTTGTGCCTTGTATGGGGGGTCACGTGACCCCCAAAAGAGCCCACGCATAATACACCTTCAAAACATAATATTGTACACACACCACCGTACTTGTGCCTTGTATGGGGGGTCACGTGATCCCAAAAAAGAGCCCACGCATCAACGCACCTTCAAAACATAATATTGTACACACACCACCGTACCTTCAGCGTGCCTTGCGTGGGGAGGTCATGAGATCCCAAATAGCCCAAAGTAAAGGGAGGCAGCAGAGCCTTCTCTTCATACGTCACGTTGTGCTGCGTTGTATGTTTGTGTTGAATTAGTGGGTACGTTTCATTGTTCTATTGTGCTGCGTTGTATGTTTGTTTGTTGAATTAGTGGGTACATTTCTTTGTTCTATTGTGCTGCGTTGAGTGTATGTTTGTTTGTTGAATTAGTGGGTACGTTTCATTGTTCTATTGTGCTGCGTTGAGTGTATGTTTGTTTGATAAATTTGTGGGTACGTTCTATTTCGCTTGCATCGTGAGATGCATAGGGCTCTGTCATTATTACCAAGGAATAAAAAGAGTCAGTGGCAAGTTCAAAAGCGAGTGCCCCGCCGTGTACAAGCCATGTTGCAGCCTCCTCCATCAGGGCTGTAGCGAGCCCACCAGCGAACGATGCGACAGAGTCAAGAGTCTCAAGCGTCAGGAGCGAGAAAAGCAATGAGACAAGGGCCCCCTGGGCCGTGGTTCGAGAATTGGGGCGCATAGCGCCTTGCAGGAAGCGACCTAGAATAGAAGTATGCTAAAGAGAGAGTTGTGTTCTCCAAGGAATAAAAAGAATGGAGAAGGGAAGCAGAAACCGGAGAAAAGCAGAAAGTGAGAACATCTCACTTTATGCTACACTTCAAGAACCTGAGTTCAAGTGTTTCACACTGAACTCATAAGTTCTGGTCGTCCGTTTTTGAGGATTTTTAATACCGGTCCATGCACTTTCACCCCAATACATGCATACACAACGTATGTAGTAAGTAGTAGAGAAGCAACCATTCATTGTCAGGGCAAGCTCTGGTTCCTCAGGGAGCTTACTACCCCAATTCCAAGGTAAATTTTTTACGAGTTCAAATCAATCTGGCGTCTAAGCATTTTTGACGCCTTCCTCAATTTCGTACAATTATGTGACGTGCACCTACCTCGAGTATGCACTTGCGTGTGCATGTGTGTGTGTGTGTGTGTGTGTGTGTGACACTTGACGTTTGCGATCATCTTGCATAAAACAGTGCAATGAAATAAAGAAACGTGCATACCTCCATGGCAGGCCTCCCGCTCTTAACAGGGGCTACCACCGCCTTTTTTGCTGCATCTTTGTCCTTTTTGCTCTCACTTGAGGGGCGTGGGGGGGGGGGCTGCGTGCGTGTATGTGTGTTTGCGTGCGTGTGTGTGTGTGTGTGTGTGTTTGTGTGCGTGTGTGTATGTGCTTGTGTTTATGTGTACGTGTATGTATGCGTGTATGCATGTGTGTATGTGTGCATGTGTGTGTGTTGTAGGTGTGAATATGTATGCATGTCGGTTGTATGTGAGTGAGTAAGAATTTATATAATGAGCAATTGCACGATTCTTAGCATGTGGGGTTACGAGAAGCTTTGTTTGTGTGGTATTTACTTGTAGAGGAAAAGTATTAGGTTTCAGCATGGAATTTGTAAGAGGCACACACAACGCGTTTAAGATGTCCGCACATGCGAGTTCATCTATCGCGCAAAATGCCAGGCGGTTCGTTTATAAGCACCTGGATGTAATTACGTACTTACATACAAACACACCACTTAATATGAAGCTGCGCACACTTGTGACAGCAGATCTCCTGGCATAGACCACACCACTTAATACGATAGACCACACCACTTAATATGAAGCTGCCAAGATACATAAACCACACCACTTTATATGAAGCTGCGCACACTCGTGACAGCAAATCTCCTGGCATAGGCCACACCACTTAATACGATAGACCACCACTAAATATGAAGCTGCCAAAATACATAGACCACACCACTTAATATGAAGCTACGCACACTCCTGACAGCAGATCTCCTGGCATAGGCCACACCACTTAATACGATAGACCACCACTAAATATGAAGCTGCCAAGATACATAGACCACACCACTTAATATGAAGCTGCGCACACTCCTGACAGCAGATCTCCTGGCATTATATCTAACACACACACAAAACTCGTTAAAGCGGCTGCCCATGTAAACAGCAGGTTCTCATGCATCATGCCCAGCACTGCCAACAAACACACACAAAAAATAACACGTGCATGCACACAGCTCACCAGAGCGGCTGCCCATGTAAACAGCAGGTTCTCATGCATCATGCCCAGCACTGTCAACACACACAAAAAATAGCACGCGCAGGCACACAGCTCACCAGAGCGGCTGCCCATGTAAACAGCAGAATCTCGTGCATCGTGCCCAGCACTGCCAACACCTCTGCATCCACCTTTTGCCCCCACCTATCCCGCACTGCTGCTGCTTTCTCTCTACCACTTCCGCTCCCTCCTAATGTCCTCCCACCCGCTCCCCCTCCTGCTCCCATTCCTTCTGTCGATGCTGCAATCGTTGCTGCTGCACCCCCTGCTGCCGCGGCTGCCGCCGCTGCAGCTACTGCTGCTGCACCTCCTGCCTGCTGACTTCCAGCTTTGGCCTTTGAAGTCTGCTGCTGACCTGTGTGTATGTGTGCAGTTGTGTGTTTGTGTGTGTATCTGTGTGTGTACCTATGTGTGTGTGCTTGTGTATGTATATGCTTGTGTACCCCTGCTATTGCTGCAGCTGCACTTCCTGCATGCTGACTCCCTGCTTTGGCTCTTGAAACCTGCAGCGGAATTAGAGATTTTTCCTGAATCAAACCAATTCCAAGGTTTACCTATACTTTATGCTGTGCGCGTGCTAGCAAATAGGTATGTATGCAATTGCTTGCATATTGCCGCAGCTGCAGCAGCAGCTGCTCTTGTCAACTGACTCCCGGTTCCGGCCCTTATTGTCTGCCAGAAACCTCAGCGTTACATATCTGTGTGGGGGGGAAGGGGGTGTACGTGTGCATGTAAGCACGCACGTAAGAGAGTGTAGGAGTATATGTGCTCAAGCCATTTCTGGCTGCTACATAAGAGCATGTTGCGTAAGGGCATATTACATAAGGACATGCTACGTAGGGGTGAGCTAAATAAGGACATGCTACATAAGAGCATGTTGAATAAGGCGTGCTGCGTAAGGGCGTGCTAAAGAAGGACATGCTACATAAGAGCATGTTACCTAAAAGCGTGCTGCATAAGGGCGTGCTAAATAAGGACATGCTACATAAGAGCATGTTGCATAAGGACATGCTGCGTAAGGGCGTGCTAAAGAAGGACATGCTACATAAGAGCATGTCACCTAAAGGCGTGCTGCGTAAGGGGGTGCTAAAGAAGGACATGCTACATAAGAGCGTGTTGCATAAGGACATGCTGCGTAAGGGCGTGCTAAATAAGGACATGCTACATAAGAGCATGTTACCTAAGGGCATGCTACAAAAGTGCTGCTACATAAGGGCATTCTTACATAAGAGCACCTTCATCATGAACAGCCGTTCTTGTACAGTTATTCCCACCAGCCGACACAAAGTTGCAACGGGTGAGGCCAAATCATTGCAAACAAATAATCAGATCAGTGTAACTCTGGTGATCAAATCAGTGTACTCTGGTGATTAAGTCTGTGTGCTCTGATGACCAGATCACCGCAGACTAATAATCAGATCAATGTAAATCTGGTGAAGAAATCATTGTAACCCTGGTAATCAAATCAGTGTACTCTGGTTATCAAGTGAGTGCACTCTGGTGACCCAATCATTGTAAACAAATATTCAGATCAGTGTGAATCTGGATGAAAACAGTGTACACTGGTGATCAAGTGTGTGTGCTCTGAAGATCAGATCATTGTAGACTAATAACCAGATCAGTGTAATCTGGTGATGAAATCAGTGTAACTCTGGTGTACACCAATGTTATTATCACTGTACTTTGGTGACCAAGTCAGTTTGCTCTGGTGACCAAGTCTGTATACACAGGCAATCAAATCAGCGCACCTGATGCAGGTTCTGGTGCTTTCGGGGGGAGCTGCTGCTCCGCTTTGGCAGCTGCTGCCTCTTCTGCCTGTATCCGTTGGGCCTCAGCAGCAGCACGCTCAAGCAGCGCGTGTGAGTGCAAGGTGGCCTGTGCAAATGTGTGTGCTTGTTTGTATGAGAGTGTGTGTGTGAGCATGAGTGTGTATGCACACATATATGAGTGTGAGTGTGCGTGCGTGTGTGTGTGTGTGAGTGAGGTGGCCTGTGCATGTATGTATGTGTGTGTGAGTGAGGTGGCCTGTGTATGTATGTGTGTGTGTGTGTGTGCTTGTGCGTGCGAGATTTTGTGTGTGTGTGTGTCTCTGCGAGTGAAGCGTGGTGCGTGTACGAGTGTTTACACACGTACTCTTTTATGTGTGCACCACATGGGCATTTTGAAGCAAAAGAAAATTAAACTCGACTTTTCAGCATTCAGCAACTTAACACACATTATTTTTTGTAAATAATTGCTTTTGTTTTCTTCATGGTCATATGGTCATGTAATTGCAATGTAGTTATGACATACACAAATTTAGGCACAAGACCACTTGCGCACACGCACACACACACAGACACACACACACACACGCACGAGCACACATACAAACGCACACACACATACACACATACACACACGAACGCACATACACACAGCAAACCAGCCATCTACCTGGACGTCTGGCACCGCCAATATGTGAGATAGCAGCTTGAGGATGGTGGTGTGTATGAGCGGGTTCATTGCCTTTAGAGGGGGTACGGCAAATGCTGTGCTGACTAGGATGGTGGTCCAGTCTAGGTCTTGGCCCTGCTAGGGAGAATGGGTAAAGAGAAAGGGACAACAATGGACAGAGGAAGGAAATAATAGATAGAGAAAGAGGAAGAATAAGTACAGAAAGAGGAAACTTGGGTATAGAAAGAGAAAGATTTGGTACAGAGAAAGGGGGAAATGGGTGAAGAGGAGGTAAAGAATGGGTACAGAGAAAGGGGGGAAATGGGTAAAGAGGAGGTAAAGAGTGGGTACAGAGAAAAGGAAGAATGGGTACAGAAAAGTGGAAGGATGGTTACAGAGGAAAGGAAGAATGGGTACAGAGAAAAGGAAGAATGGGAACAGAGAAAGGGAAAGAACGGGTGCAAAGGAAAGGAAGAACGGGTACAGAGAAAAGGAAGAATGGGAACAGAGAAAGGGAAAAAACGGGTGCAAAGGAAAGAATGGGTACAGAGAAAAGGAAGAACAGGAACAGAGAAAGGGAAAGAATAAATTGAAGAATAAATTGAAGAATTGGGACACAGAAAGGGGAAGAATGGGAACAGGGAAAGGGGCAGAATATATACAGAAAGAAGGAAAGGACTTGTATAGAGGAAAGGGGAAGACGGGTTCAGAGAAATGGAGTTAGAGACAGGTTAAATGAATATAGTGAAAGAGGAACTAGTAACCGGTAATTAAGCAGGTGTAAGAGGAGGTGTGTTGGTGTGCGCGTGTGTATGTATGTGTCTGTGTCTGTGTGTGTGTATGTGTGTATGTGTGTATGTGTATGTGCGCACCCATGCGTGTGTTGTGTGCGTAAATGTGTGTGTTCTGATGTTTTGATAACAAGGTGGCGTTGAATAGCCTTGGCACATATTTTACATATTTTCCACATCGTCATTGCAGAGGGAAAATTGGAGACAGGAAGATGGCACGCACACAGTGCTTGACTTGGAAGCAAAAGCAACACACACACACACCTTGGCTTCAGCAGCAGCAATTGCGTGTGCCTCGTCGCTGCTGCTCTCTTTGTCAACATCCAGATCGCTTATGGGGGCAAGGGGAGGGGCATGAGCCTTGCCTCCCTTTTTGTCGTCTTTTCCTGGTAAGGTTTCTGAGGGGGACGGGGCCTGGACTTCTGGCTCTGTACATGTGTATGCGTGTATGTATGTGTGTGCATGTGTATTAGTGCAATAAAACAAGCACACACACAGGTCTTGTGTAAGTAATATCGTAAATGTGAATGCAGCACCTTATGCTATGACATAAAATGTACATTCTCCATATTCATTACCTCTGGCGTTGTACGTGTGTTTGTATGTGTGTGCATGCATGAATGCCACACAACACGACACGCACCTACATCATTTTCAGTCGACTTTGCATACACTTATGCATATCCATGTGTGTGAGCTTGCAATACGACCTGCCTTATAGCTGGAAGTACTCACATGTAAAACTGCTTTCAGGTAATGAAGGCAAGATTATCACGTGATTTAGACAAGATGATCACGTAACTTTAAAAATTATCACGTAATTCAAGACAAGAGATGCCCATTGGGGCCTCCTTTGCTGTTAAGTCCCCCTTCCTCCTATAACCACTCGCACGCGTGCTCAGACACATATACACGTGTACACATATCTACACACATTCACGTGTATGCATATACGCACACACGCACTTGCATACACACATGCACCTTTAAAAACACCACACACAAACACACAAACACACACACAAATACGCTGTATCAACACTGACGCACACCAGGAGGGATTTATGGCAACAACAGATCAGCTGTACGCTTCTGAGCTGTATCAGATGCGTTGAAATGCCCCCTTTTCCACAATTGCACACACACAACAATACACACGCACACACATGCACGCGTACTAGCTCAAAAAACACAAAACACTGCTACATATATGCACATCTAACCTATCAGCACACATGCACGCATTCACATGCCAACATAAAAACAGACGCACGCTTGTTAGCGCAAAGAACCTGAACAAAATTACACACCTGCACACACGTGCACACAAACGCACGCTTTTTAGCTGAAACACACACGTGTACACAAACACACGCTATCTAGCTGAAACACACACGTGTACACAAACGCACGCCCACTATCCTAAACACACACGTGCACACATATGCACGCTCAATAGCTTAAACACACGTGTACACAAACGCACGCACACTAGCTTGAACACACACGCGCACACAAATGCATGCTCACTAGCTTGAACACACACATGCTCACTAGCTTGAACACACATGCTCACTAGCTTGAACACACACATGCTCACTAGCTTGAACACACACATGCTCACTAGCTTAAATATAACAATATAACACACCAGGGCCAACAAAATAACACACCAGGGCCAACAATATAACACACCAGGGCCAACAAATTAACACACCAGGGCCGACAATATAACACACCAGGGCCAACAAATAACACACCAGGGCCAACAATATAACACACCAGGGCCAACAATGCAACATACCAGGTCCCGGTGGGAGAGGAAGCAATGCCGTCAGCAGCTGAACGCCTCCCAGGTGTATGAGGCGCTCAGTGGTAGCGGCACAGAACGTGGCTGAGCACAGCAGAGCATGCGCAGCAGCTAGCTGGATGTCCTCCTGAGGAATTCACAAACAGATTTCAAGGCCTACTTTTGTCTATTGGATTACGAAGGCCTCCAATCTTGCATGGCTGCTCAACCTGGCGTAATTTAAGCGTCGGCATTGATGTAGCGTTAGGTACCCTTTCATATTTTGGATGCTATCAGGTAGCTGGAGATCTGGGATGGTTGCTTGATGACGAAACATTGGAATGTTGAAAAGGTATCGAGGAAAGTCCGTGACTTTCTATAGCTGTATGCTGTAAGGATGAGGAAACCAAGCAAGCGTGGTACAGCGCAGTAGAATAAGAAACAGCCGGCAGGATACCCCCCTGAACAGCTGGGCTAGATCTGAATTAATTGATCAAGAAAAATAACTTAAAGGTAAGATTGTAACTTATAATCTAATAATTAATCAAAGAAACTGCTGAATTCAGTGTGTAACGCTTTCACTCCAGTTCTTGAAATGAAGCAAAATGACAGAGTGGGCTAACGGAGGAAATGCCTGAAAATGTGCATTTTTGCATTCAGAAGGCAGCCACTCACAGCCACTTCATCCGACCGACATCATTTAAGTACCAAATTGTATCTGGCATTGAGAGCTACCCTAGCATGTGCCCAGTTTTATGTGGGTCGGTTTGCGTGCTGAGATAGACTGGATTAAGCAAACATGGTGCATGTAAACCCTAATGTGGTGATTTCCATGGGAGAATGGCTCAAATCCTCATAAAACACCAACCACTCAGCCGTTTTCTTTCATTTTTGTTGCAATGATATTGCTTTCCTATACCATTAAAAATATCTCAGATTGGTGCAATGGGTGATCTGGTATGAATAATTTGTTGTAAAAATGGGGTTCATGCCGCGGGCGACTAGGCATAAGTGCCCTCATTGGCTACAATGAAACTCAACTGCTATGGAGCCATTTGACACCAATTCTAGTTGTAGCCAATGGGGGCACGCACACTCTGGCAAAATGATATCATATCATTCTTACTTTTTAATCTGTGTTCCTCTCAAGTTTTTTTAATTTACTCGTACATAATCCACCGCCACCTCACAATGCAATTGTAATAGAACTTCAGCAGAATGCAGGTGCAGGCCCAATGGTGGATACCCTTTTAAGCAGCTGGGACAGTGTGATAAAGAAAAACTTGAAAAACAGGAGGACAGCAGAGAGCTTCTTTGCAACTTTGGACCCGATAGGCATAGGTATAAGGATAAGGCTTGACAACCTGCAGCTGATATTCTGGTCATTCAACAATATGCAAGTGCTCACAAGCTGAGGTAAGGCTCGACAACCTGCAGCTGATATTCTGATCATTCAACAATATGCAAGTGCTCACAAGCTGAGGTAAGGCTCGACAACCTGCAGCTGATATTCTGATCATACAACAATATGCAAGTGCTCACAAGCTGATGTAAGGCTCGACAACCTGCAGCTGATATCCTGATCATTCAACAATATGCAAGTGCTCACAAGCTGAGGTAAGGCTCGACAACCTGCAGCTGATATTCTGATCGTTCAACAATATGCAAGTGCTCACAAGCTGAAGTAAAGGCCTGACATCGGGTGTTTGTGCAGCACAGTTGAAAGAGCAAAGAATAAGGAATCGGCATGAGGGAAAGCAGCGAAAGAGCAGGGCTGATATTCAGAACCATGAGGCTTTCACGTTGAGCTACTGCCAGAGATACAAGCATGCAAACAGGCACGCACACACACATACGCACGCACACACACGCACACACACATACACGCACGCACACACACATACACACGCACGCACACACACATACACACGCACGCACACACACAAGCACATACACACAAATACAAAACATACAACACTTGCCAAAGCATGCAAGAACACGCAAGCAAACGTACCGGCTTGCTGCGCTGTGGTTTTGCAAACTCCAGGGGAGGAGGGCCCATGTACACATTGGTGGGCGAAGCTTTGCCTTTGGCGGTGCCTCCTGCAAACAGTTATAGTAACATGGCCTCATATAGACAATGCAAGATCTGGTTGCTTTGGGCAAAGCTTTGCCTTTGGCAGTGCCCCTTTTTACAAACAGTAAATAATTCACATGTCTGTATTCAGTCAATGCGTGTGTTGGTTGCTTCCAGTAAGGTTGCACGACTGGCTGCTGCAACTACTGCTGCTTATCATGGCTTACTGAACTGCGAGTGGTGGTAGCATGTGGTTTTAGCACATTGTGGTAGTGCATGGTGTTGCAATTGCAGTTTGAGTTGAGTTAGAGTTGATTGCAATACAGGTGGTGGCAAGACAGGTGGTTGCATTACAAGTGGTGGCAAAACAGGTGGTGGCAAGACAGGTGGTGGCATTACAAGTGGTGGCAAGACAGGTCGTGGCAAGACAGTGGTGGCAAGACAGTGGTGGCAAGGCAGTGGTGGCAAGACAGGTGGTGGCAAGACAGGTGGTGGCAAGACAGTGGTGGC
>Ga0307963_1001082_pt1 | contig 20142 bp, 20 predicted proteins | sample OrgLakmetagen594_FD_201829 | JGI IMG/M metagenome (GOLD analysis project Ga0307963, IMG submission 201829) | Saline water microbial communities from Organic Lake, Antarctica - #594 | ecosystem: Environmental > Aquatic > Non-marine Saline and Alkaline > Saline | place: Antarctica: Organic Lake... | reverse complement strand
GAGGAGACCTCGGCCCTGGTGCAGGACTTCATCACGCGGCTGGTGCGTCTGGAAACCGGCGGCGCGGCTCTGAGCGGTTTGCCAAAGCAGGTCCATCAAAACGAGGTCTCCAATATTGCACAGGAGGCCCGGCACCAGGCCCATCAAGAGGCTACCGAGGCCATGCGCAAGACCGTGCTGGCGGGCTTCGCAATCGCCGGAACCGTGTCATCCATCATTGGCCTGCTTGCCTCCTGGCTCATCCTGACCTGACGCGGCGCGGACCGCCTCAAGCCCACCACATCCCCTGAAACCCTGAATGTTGCATCCCGCCCCGCATCTACGGGCGGCTTTGCGCATGGAGATCGCTATGACCCCTTTTGATATCGCCAAGACCTATATCGGGACCGTTGAGGGGCCGGGGCCCGAGAACAACCCGGTCGTGATGGAAATGTATGCCTCGGTCGGCCATGACTGGGTCGAGCATGACTCTGTTGCCTGGTGCGCCGCTTTTGTCGGCCACTGCATTGAGAAGGCGGGCTTGCGCTCCACCCGCAAGCTGACCGCGCGGTCTTATCTCGACTGGGGCATACCGGTAGTGGTGCACGATGCGCAGTCGGGCGACATTGGCGTGATCCCGCGCGGCAGTTCCAGCTGGCAGGGGCATGTGTTCTTCATAGACCGCATTGAGGGAGCCTGGGTCTGGGGGCTTGGTGGCAACCAGTCTGACGCGGTGAACATCAAACGCTATCCGGTCTCAAAGCTGCTCGGGGTGCGTCGGGCGGGGAATGTGACACCCGCTGTCACCCTGTCTGTCCGCGATGTGCAAGCGCGCCTGCGCGGGCTGGGCTATCACGAAGTCGGCAAAGCCGATGGCATCATGGGGCCGCGCACACGCGCGGCGATCCTTGCCTTCCGCGATGATAACGCGATGACCCTGGTGCCGATCATCGACGTGGCGCTAACCGAGGCCCTTAAGTCTGCACAGCCCCGTGTGGTCGCACCTGAACGCGCTGCCGGTGTCCCAGAGGAAAGCCGTATCGTGATCGCCGCGAACGCCCAGATCGGTCTTGGTGTGGTCGGTGCGGTTGGCACGATTGGTGCGCAGATCGCGCCAGCGGTTGCAGAGGCGGAAAACGCCCGGGCAATGGCCGAGCGGGTCTTTGGCATCCTTGGCCTCGACGGCTGGCTTGCTGCCGCCCTGCCATGGGTCGGTGCTGCCGTGTTCATTGGGGTGATCGTCTACGCGATCAAAGCCCGCAACGCCCGGATCGACGACCACCGCAAAGGCAAGACCCTGTGATCGGCGCTTTCGTGACCGCGACCCTGTCCGGGCTTGGTCGGCGCGCTGCACTGTGGTCTGCGCTGGCCTTCGCGATTGTCGTCGCGGCGTGGTCCCTGATCCGCCACGGGCGCCATCAGGCCGAGGCCGACCTTGCCATCCGGCAGGCCGACGCCCGGGTCCGCGCCATGCAGACGTCCAAGGAGACCCGCCATGAAGTGCAAAACGCTGACCGCGCTGATCTTGACGATCGGGCTGACCGCTGGATGCGCGACTGACCTATGGGCGCCGCGCGACGATTGCGACTGGGCGGAGCCGATCCGGCCGTCGCGTGACGATGTGCTGACCGACGGCACGCTCGCGCAGATCGTCGCCCACAACGAGGTCGGCGCGCGACTTTGCGGCTGGCGCCCCTGATCCCAACCGGAGCGAAGGAGCAAACCCGTGCAAGGCGTCGAATATGATCTGACCACCGACGCATGGACGATGGTGGCCTTCAACAACTCGGCTGCGATCGTGGTGCCTCCGGCGGGGGCCCGGGTACGGGGCCGCAAGGCAGGCGAAGACCTACCCAGCGTCGATACGCTCGACTTCTTCGTGATCCGGTCAATGCGGATCATCCAAGGCATCGCGCCCTTTGAGGCCCTGTGGCTACGTGCCGATGCAGGGCCTGTCACCGTCACCGTTTACGAGGGGAACACCATGTCCGGCGTCGTTTACTTCGGGAAATCGCCGTTTCGGGTAGCAGGCCCCAGCTCAACAACCATCACCGTGCCATTCGTGCCCCAGACGCTCGATGGCGGGGCGCCCGATACCGATTACGTCGGCCTCGCAGTGATCGACTGCGGTGGCCCCGCCACAGACCCGACTTTGCGCACGATTGATGGGCGCAGCCCAGGAGTGACCCCATGAGCACAGTATTTGCGAAAATTCAGATGCGTCGTGGCACGGCCGCCGAGTGGGCTGCAGCCAACCCAATCCTCGATGAAGGCGAGTTGGGCTTTGTGATCGACACCGGGGTCAACAAAGTCGGTGACGGCCTGACCGCCTTTGCAGACCTGCCGGCCTATGCAACCTATGACCAGATGATCGCGGCCCAGCAGGCGATCGAGGGCGGAACCGCCCAGCTGGCGACCTTTGGCACGCAGCTAATCGCAGCCCAGAACGCCGCGACCACATCGGTTGCCAAGGCGTCGGAAGCCTTTGTCTCCGCCAACAACGCAAAGACCTCTGAAAACGTCGCCGAGGTGAAGGCGTCGCAAGCCGATCAGAGCAGGATCGACGCCGCAACCTTTGCCACGCAGGCAAGCACCTCCGAGGCGAACGCCGCCACGTCAGAACAAGCGGCAGCGGGACATGAGGCTGCCGCCTTTGCAAGCCAGCAGGCTGTCGCAACCAGCGAGACCAACGCCGCCGCCAGCGCGACCGTGGCATCTGATGCAGCTGCTGTGGTCGCCCCGCTCAATGACGAAATCCAAGTGATCGCGAACAACATTGGGATCGTCGAGGACGCCGCCGGACCGCTGACCGAAATCGAAGCTGCCCTCCTCGAGATGGCGATTGCCTACACCAACTCGCAGACGCGCTACGTTGAAGCCGTCGCCTTCTCGTAAGGAGCCCCCGCCATGACCGTTCAACAGCAAGTGGAAACCCTCGCAGCCTCGATAGACGATCTGAAGGACGTGGTAGTTACCAAGACATCGACCCTCGACGCGGCCGTCACCGACGCCGTCGCAGCGACCGCGCAGGCGCAGGGGGCCAAAACGACCGCCCTGTCCGCGCGCGATCAGGCCGGGGCGTTCAAAGATGCTACCTACACCGCCGCTCAGTCCGCCGCATCGGCCGTGGCCTATCAGGACCTTACCGCGATCGCCGCGTCGAAGGCGGTCACGGCGGTGGACGTTTTCATCTATGACACGTCCAAGGACAGCGATGGCGGTGCGTGGCGGCACCGCTGCGCTGGAACCAGCTGGTATCGGGAGACATTGAATACCGCGACCCGTGGATCGCGTAGGGAGTTCCCGGCGGTCGCGGTGATTGTGGCAGAAGCCGCAAAAGTGACCATCTACGATGCTGACCATCCGGATTTGCCGATTTGGATGGTATTTTCGGGCGGGCCAGCTGGTTTAATGCCCCAGATCGCTGGAGGTTATCCGATCACACGTGTTGTCGCTCATGATGGCGAAATTTACGCTGGTCACGGCACCGGATTGTTCCGCTGTAATTTCATATCGGACCGCGCAACCAACCACGAGGGATCGCCGTACACTTCCAAGCGATTTACGAACAATATTGCGCGGCGGTTGGCTGCATCCTTCGTTGAGGACGCGTCCATCCCATCTCTGACCCACCGTTCCGTAAACGACGTCGCCATTACCATTCTCCCTGCAGCCCAAATTCAAATCGCAACTGGCCTGCTTATGCCGACGATCGCGGTGGCCACTAGCGGTGGTACGAGCATACTGAAAGATGATGGCACTGTCGTCAGCGACAATACGCTAAGCCACAACCCAAACACTACTACCTTAGCGTTTGGCCCTGACAACGTGCTCTGGCTTGTGGCAGCGGGAAACCACTTTTTTAAGTGGCAACCACCCTATGACATATCAGGTGCAGATGAGATCATACCCTATGCGATGGGGAACATCTTGGCGCAATGGTATAGTTGGGTTTCCACGCCTGTAGACTTTACCGCGCCATCCATTTCCGAGCGCCAAATTGGGCATAATCAAGGGCTCACCCGCTTCGAAAACAGCCGACACTGCTTCACTTCTGCTTCGTGGACGACAGGCTGGATGCCCACAAATACTCTGCTTGTTGCGTGTTCTGATACAGACGACGCTGATTTGGTAGGAGGGCAGTATATCGAAAGCCCGAATTTCAATAATGTTGTGGGTTGGACGGGCTTTAGCAATGTTGTTGGAGAATTGGAAATTACTGGCGGGCAGTTGATCGCGCGAGCCCCCAGAAGTGGCACCACCCACAATGCTGACACAACGCTGCCGGGTATTCCTGCTGGCGCATCGCTCAAGATCGTTATCGATGTTGACAGTTATGTTGGCGTTGGCCCGCGTTTGGTTGGGAATATTTCGATCACTGGTCTTTATATTGGCGCCGTCGGCGAAACCGTCCTCTATGCACTTGCAACCGCCGATGATCCCAGCATCGGCATTCAGGTGCGTCAAGAAAACGAGTTCGCCGTCAACAGCTTTAACGTTTACCTCGCAGACGCCGACCGTTCCGTGGCAAACAAAGGTCTGATCGTCAACGGCACCATCACTCGCGACCCGGTCGCACCCGGCGCGGAGTTGATCGCCTATAGCGGATTTTCCGAGGCCAACCATCTTGAGGGCACAGACGCAGGCTATGCCGACACGCTCTACGCGATGGGCTGGGAGCAGACCGCCGGCGTTTGGGAGTTCAAGCACGGGGTTGTCAGCGCCGCGCCGATTGACGGCCTGACGATCGCGGGCATGACGCTCAAGATCGCCGGGACGAAGCCGAAGGCGCTGGTGCGCGTCACCGCGACCACACCGACGGCGGCGCAGCTTGCCAAGATCGAGGCCGACGAGCGGTTCCTGTTCCAAGAGAACGCAGCCTGCACGCTCTACGGGGCGTCGAACGGGGTGACGGCGCTCGCGCACGATCCGGACACCGGGCTCCTGCACGTCGGCACGTCGGCGGGCCGGTCGGTGTTCAAGGGCCTGCGCCGGGTTTCTTATACAACGGTTCCTGTGACCACGGCCATTTCGGCAGCAGGCAGCATGGTCATAGATCAATAACCCGGGCGGGGCGGCGCTGATCGCGCTGTGCCGCCCTTTTCCCTTCCCCACCATCGAGGACCGAACATATGACCCTGATGAGCTCCATCTCAAAGCTGACCGGATCGGTTGACAAGCTGACTGCCGAAGCGAATGTCACTAAGGCGCAGTTGGACGCAAAGGTCGCGCAGGCCGAGGCGGAGATTGTCGCGACGCAGGCCGAGCAGGCGGCGACCGAGGCGGCCCGGAACGAGGCGGCTGCACAAGCGACTGAGGCCGCCACCCACCTTGCAACCGTGAAAGCCGACGTGACCTATCAGGGCATCAGTGCGATTCTCGCGGAGAAGGTCGTAACCGCCGTGGACGTGTTCATCTACGACACCGGCCTCGATAGCGATGGCGGGGCATGGCGCAAGCGGTGCCAGCACACCAGCTGGTACAACGAACCTCTGAACACTGCCACACGCGGGACACGCCGTGAGTTTCCTGCGGTGGCGGTGATTGTCAGTCTTTTCGTGGGAGATTTCTGCCAGCTAAGAATTTACGATGGAGATGATCCAACGCTCCCTTTTTGGCGAGAATTCAACAATGAGCCGCTGTGGGATGCTCAGATTTCCAAAAGTTCTACTGGCTTCAAAGTTTTTGCTTTGAACGGTCTCTTGGCCGTAGCGCACAAACTTCCAAACAACGCTGGCTATAGCGGAAATGGAATGGCTCTCATAAACTTCCCGCCAGATCAGGTTTCTCTTTTGACCAAAAATATGGGCGGAACCTATTTCGGCATCTACCCCGCAAAATCCCGCCCTCATTCGGGGATCGTACCTTCGATTGTCGATTTCAGCATCAACGACGTTGCCATGACCGTCCTGCCTAATGCACCGATCGACCTAGCGACTGACCTGCCAGTGCCGACGATTGCAGTGGCGACAAATGGCGGGGTGAGTGTAATCCAAGATGATGGCAGCGTTCGCAACCTGTCTTTCTCATCGTTCAGCGGAACGACCAGCCTTGCGTTTTTAGAGGATGGGCGATTGATCTGTGTTCGTGACGCGATCTCAAACGGCTCGAAATATGTCCATATCGTGCCTTTGCCGCTTTCTTCGTCCCACTCGTTCACTGACTTTGAACAGTACGCAACGACTTCGGCGCAAGGCGCGCAACTTTTAATTAAGGGCGGCCAACCGGCGTTTGTCTCGAATGGGATCTTGGCCATTGGCAGAAACGGTGCGCTTAACCTCATCCAGTCGAAGCCGGATGAAACTGCCCGCGGACTGGTGGCGCACATCACATCAAACCATACCACCGGCTGGATGCCCGGAGATATCAAGGGAGCATTTCTCGCAGACACCGACAACATGGATTTGAATGAGGGGGCCAGCGTGCTGTCCGGCCTTTTCGAGCCCGATAGAACGATCACGGGTCAGGGAACGTGGCGAGCAATCATATCCGTTGCATCTGTCAGTGGAGGAATCTTGGAAATTCTTCACAACCATGAAAGCTCGCCTTCGGGCCGGGTCGTGTCTGGCGTCGATGTTCTTGAACCTGGAAAAACATACCGATGCCGTTGGACTGTGGACGAGTTAGTCGGTGACGCGACTGGCAGCGTAGTTCAGATTGGAACTGATGGTTCTGGAAACCAAGGCATCGGCTCTGGCATTTATTTAGGGGTGGGGAGTTTTGAAGCCGTTCTTGCTGTTCCCCAAGGTTCAACGAACTTGCGGGCTTCCCTGGTCGCATCGGGTGGAACCCCAACCGGCGCTGTCGCTGGGGCCCGCTTTTCTGGATTTACCATCGAGGAAGCCGTATCAGATCGCTCAGTCAATAATAACGGCCTTATCGTCAACGGTACGATCTCGCGTAGCTCGGTGGCCACGGGGGCAGAGTTGATGGCGTATTCGGGTTTCAACAAGACGACCAACTTCCTTCAGCAGGCGTACAATCCAGCGTTGGATTTTGGGACTGGCGACTTTTCGGTCATGGTCTGGCTTGATCGGATGGAGACTTGGCGATCTGTTATTTCACGCGGAATTGACATATCTGCTTCGCTCGTAATTGAGGGGCATGGCACCGAAAACACAATGCGCATCAATCTCGGTGGCACACCGACAACGCGCAACCTCCCATGGTTCAGTGGGGAGTGGAAACTGCTCGCCTTGCTCCGGCAAAATGGGGTTGCCAAGCTTTATCTGAACGGTGTCGAAACTGACAGTTGGGACGCTCCACAGAACCTCACCTTGGCAGGTGCCAAGTTGGTGGTAGGAAACAACGACTTCTCAGGTTCAGGCTATTATCCGGGCAAAATGGCGCTTCTTCGCATCTCCGCCACTGCACCGACCCCCGACCAGATCGCCAAACTTTATGAGGATGAGCGCAAGCTGTTCAATCCGGGGGCGCAATGCACGCTCTATGGCACCAGCGATGCGGTCACGGCGCTGGCCCATGACCCCAAAACCAACCTGCTGCACGTCGGGACCAACCAAGGCCGCAGTTTGTTCGACGGCTTCTTGCGGGTGGCCAATACTGAAACCCCCGTCACGACCGCGATCTCAGCGGTGGGCGGCATGATCGCGGAGCAGTGAAACCATGACTGTGAACATTGAGAGACCGGCGCAGAATCTTCGTGAGGAGCTTGCATCGCTTCGGGCGCGGATCGCCTCGGGTGTCGCGCAGGAGGCCTTTTGGAATTCCGGCACCGGCGCCCAGACCGCCTTCCCACTGCCGCGTGGGTGGCGGCCCAAGTTTGTCTACGTCGACGGCGCGATCAAGCGGCCGGGCACGGGCGAGGACTACACCGTCAGCTTTGACGGTTTCATCTACACGGTCGTTTTCGTGGCTGCACCTGCGGCCGTGGACGTGGGCGTGATCTGTGTGCGGAAGGTTTGATCTATGACCGTTTTCATTCAAAAGGGTGATGCGCCCCTCAGCGCGCGTCAGGCGACCAAGCGTGGCATGGCCTTCGTCGCGTCTGAGCTGGCGCTCGCGGGTGGGCGCAAGGGCGACGAGGAGCTTTTGCGGGTTATACCGCACGAAAACCTACCGCCCCGTCTAGCGGCCGTTGTGCACGCTCTGGGGTACGTGTCCTACGAGGCGGTCGCGCTCGGCTGGGAGGCTGACAACGCGATCAACCAGACGAACAACATGTTCAATCACCAGCTGGTCGCCTACCGGGCGGCGCAGGCCCGGCTTGCGCAATACCGGCTGGCGGACGGGCGGCCGGAGGTGACCGGAGAGCAGCGGGCAACGGACGACCAGGGCGTTCCCGTGTTTGACGAGGCCACCGGCGATCCAGTCATGGAAACAATCGTCGCGCAGACTGCGATTGATCCGATCCCGGCGCAGGTAGAACAGGCGGTCTTTGACGAGACCACCGGCGAGCAGATCGGCGCCGAAATGGTGGCAAACCCGGCTATTGCCCGGGACGACGCCGAGCGGGCGCAGGCGCAGGCTGTGATTGACGGCATGCCTGTCGAGGTTTCCGCCCATGCTGCAGCTGAGGAGGCCGCAGGACCATGACGTCAAAGCTGCTCAGCAAACGCTCCGCCGTGCCGGGCAAAGTCCCGACCACGGCGCAGATCGATCTCGGCGAGCTGGCGATCAACACCCGGGATGGCAAGCTCTACCTAAAGCGGGACAACGGCAACGGGACGTTCACCATCATCGACCTTGGCGCGGTGCGCACCGTCGCGGGCAGGTCGGGCGACGTAGTCCTCGGTGCCAGCGATGTTGGACTTGGCAACGTCAATAACACTTCGGACCAAGTAAAGCCGATCTCTGAGCCGCAGCAAACTGCGCTTACTGCAAAAGCCGACGTCGCTCGCCAGATCGCAACGGGGGCCGGCCTGATTGGTGGCGGCGACCTCGGTGCCAACCGAACCATCGCAGCCGACATTGCGTCACAGGCCGAGGCCCGGGCGGGATCATCAAACGCTAAGCTAATAACGGCTCTGCGTGCGCAGGATCACATGAACGCTAAAGGTTTCGGATGGGGTTATAATTACCAAGGCTGGCCAACCGGACGGGACACGGTTCATCAGAATACCTTTGGTCGCCCGGCACTGTTCACGTGGATGACTGGATCGTCGACGCAGGTCAACGTCGAGGTTTCATCAAACGCGAGCGCATGGGGCTACGCAGGCACTTCCAGATATGGCGTCAGCGCCAGCACGATCATCTTCCCCGGGTGGTACTGGCGGATCAGGAACCGCAACGCAGACACTGCGGTCTTAATGTACTGATTTTGAAATGCTGAAGGCCCCACTCGGCTTGCGCCGAGTGGGGCTTTTTTGCGTTTTTAGTGTCGAAATACTCACCCGGCCATTCTGCCAGATATCTCTTGCTGAGATCGACACAGTTCGATCGTTTGCAGGCAGCAACGGTGCGGTCATATTGACGCTCCAAGACGTGTGCTAAGCACGTCGATTACATCGCAAACGCGACCAAGCTGGTTTCTTAAGCCACGATAGGTGTCTTTAACGTAAACACCGGCAGCATCAAACGTCATGTCAAAACGGGCATGGGTCTTTCAGGCGGAAGTGATGTCAGTTCCAAACACACCATTATTGCAAATATTGCCAGCTTGGCCGAGGCGCGCGATATGGTTGTAATTGGCAAGCTCATGAGCGCCGTCTCCGTTGAGCAGCACTTGCTGGCCAACGCCATTGGCTGGGGGCAAAACTGGGCAGAGGTCAAGCGGAGCGGCAACACCATTTACGACAACACCATTTACGACAACACGACAGGCCGACCAATCCTGATTCTCTATCACGCCACATCCTCTTCGCAGTGCGCTCTGTCGGTCTCTGCACCAAGGTGGCGGCTGGGTGGTGACGTCGATACGGTGTCAGTGGCTGCGCGATTGTGCCTGCGGGTTAGCAGTATCGCTTCAGCTGTGCCCCAAGCCTTGTCGCGGTTCTAACTTAAGTTCCGATTCACTGGATCGACGACAGCGTCGTTATCAGTTGATACGGCCACGTCAAGCCCAAGAACATCTCGAATAGCAACGACCGCGTCGACGTTGTTGTGCTGCATGTATAGCTGCACTTCATGTAGCTTCGCATCTACGAGATAGCGGTACCAGAACCCTTGCAAGATGTGGAATATGGTGCCTTCCTTACCGTCAAGAAAGCCGAGACGTCCTAAATAGCGGTAGACAAAATAGGCGAAAGCCCTAAGCCCGCCGGGCAGATTGGCGTAGATATGTGTTTTAAGCCAACGCTTAAGCTCCGCTTGTTTTCCTGAGGACTGAAGACTAACAACCTCTCGTTTCAGAAACACATGTTCTTGATTAAGTATTTCCACCACTTCTCGGCTGGAGTACGCGTTGTGCTTGGCAATCCACCAGCTTAATGGATAAAGGTTGTCGTCCAAAAGTTCGCCCGACAGCGCCGCGACTCGGCCCTCCACTGCGATGTGTTCGTCCATCCAGCGGTCCTCGCTGCGGCCACGCCCGTGGCGGAAAATGCGAAGAATATGTACTGGAAACAGCCCGCCATATCGGATCGGTCGCCTCAGGAAGGCGATGCGCCGCGGCACGGTCAGCCCGGCCACGTCCTCCGGGAGGTCGGGCAGGCGGACCGCGATCTCCGCGGCGAGCGTGTCCGACACAACCTCGTCGGCATCCAGGCGGAACACCCAGCCGGTGTCCGCGGGCAGCTGGTCCAGCGCCCAGTTGAACTGCTGCGCTTGGTTTACAAAGGGGTGGGTCAGCACGTCGGCCCCCAGCGCGCGGGCAAGCGCTGCGGTTTCGTCAGTCGATCCGCTGTCTACCACCACGCAGCGGTCAGCGAAAGGTGCGACTGAGCGCAGCGCGCGCTTGATGTGGCGCCCCTCGTTAAAGGTCAGAATTACGACGGTGATGGTCAAAAGACACTTGGGACGCGTCCGCGAAGCAACCATTTGATATGACTTCTCCGGCTGACATTAGCCTTCGGAAACAAAAAATCTGATGGACTCAGGCCCAAGAATGCCTCGATTGCCCTTGCCAGAGATGCCGCATCGGCTTCGATATCTAAAACAAGTAGACGACCTGGCTTTCCGCTGAAATACTGAATTGCATCAATGGTATGCTGTTGGTATAATTTTTTAAAGTGTTCCTCATTACCCCTGAACCTTCGCACTCCATAGGCGTGTCCCATTATGGGGATATCTTTGTCGGCGAAGTTACTCATGCTGTTCATCCATCTATCCACGGGCCGCAGGGTCAGTATAAACTGAGAGTCAGGAAATCTTTCAGCATATCTCTGATAAAATCGACACCAGGGAGAGTCGGAAAATGCATTGTACTTTTCCACGGCTTCATCCATTCTGCAAATTAGTTCATCAAGGGTGATCTCTTCATAGTCGCCCATATTATCCTGAACAAAAGAGAAGCCTAATTTCTCAAGCATTGAAGCCAAAGAGGTGGTCCCGGTCTTGGAAAGACCAATACCAAATACTTTTCTATCCATCACAACTCTCCTTGTATTTATTCTCCTGTCGACGACAGTATAACGTTGATGTGTTGTAAGGTATCCACCATCATCTTTAAGTTTATTCGATGGACTGTGCTGGCTTAGCAGGCTGCTGAGAAAGACGGACTTCTGCTCACTACTCAAAGTTTAGGCAATCTTCCTGTCCCTTTTGTCCCGGTCGTCCAGCATGGCCGTATCCGGCCTCGACTTCTCCGACAAGAGGGAGTGCTCTTGGCCGTTTTCAGCAGCTTGTTAGATTGGAAATGTTCGACATACCAATTTTCTACAGGTCTATTTAGTGTGATAGTCCACAAATTTACCACTTTCCTTATTTTTTTTGACGTCAATCTGGCGCGCCGGGTTGCCTGCGACGATGCTGTGAGGATCTACGTGCTTCGTTAACACGGTGCGCGCGGCCAGGATGGCGCCTTCGCCCACCGTGACTCCAGGGCCCACGAAGGCGTCAGCGCAGACCCAGACATCGGCCCCGAGGACGATGGGCGGCTTGGTCAGCGGCATGGCCGGGTCGCGCCAGTCATGGCTGCCCGCGCAGAGATGGGCGTATTGAGACACCGTTGCCCCCGGTCCCAGTGTAATCGGCCCGAGTGCGTAAAGGATGGCATAATCGCCCACCGCGCAGCCGTCGCCCAGCGTCAGGTTCCAGGGGATGGCGATCCGCACAGTGGGATAGACGTGTACGTCGCGCCCAACCCGCGCCCCGAACAGCCGCAGCATCCCCCGCCGCCAGCCCCAGAACGGCCGCGGCGACAACCGAAAGAGCGGCGCGGCCAGCGCCCACAGCACCCGGCCCACCTGTTCCCGCCTCGTCCATTTTCGCGCCGCACGGTTGGCGGCCACGTCGACACCGGCGCGTCGGGTCATGCCATCACCACGCAGTCGGGTCTGTCGCTGCGGCCCAGGCACCAAGTGTAGACATCAGCCATCCGCGCCGCGATGCCGTCCCAGCCGAAATCGCGCGCCATCCAAGCCCGGCCCCGCGCACCCATCGCAGCACGTTCTACTTCGGGCAGCGCCAAGGCGGCGTCCAGAGCCGCGGCTATCGCGTCGGGGCCGTGATCAATCCACCAGCCGCAGTGCTCGGTTTTCAGTCCTCGCCACGGCGCGCCCTTCGTGCAGATTACTGGTATACCTGCGGCCAGCGCCTCAGCCACAACCATACCAAAATTCTCGTTCAGCGTGGGCAGCACAAACAGCCCCGCCTGCCGGTAGACGGCCAACTTGTCGGCCCCAAATAGCGGACCTTGGAAATCCACGCGGGGCGCGCTGAGGTCCCGGACCTGCCGTTCCAGCGCCTCGCGGCAACCGATCTCGGACGGGCCCACGATGCGCAGCCGCCAGTCCGGGTGCCGGTCGGCCACACTCGCCCATGCGGCGACCAGCCGGTCGATACCCTTTTTGGGATGCAGGCGGCCCAGATGCAGCACCGTGCGCGCGGCCATGTCCGGTTCGCCTTCGGGGATGTCGATGCCATTGGGGATCACTGCAACCGGCGCAGACAGACCTGCGCGGCGGATGTCTTCAGCTTCGCTGTCGGCGGTGGCATGGAAACAGGTTGCCGTCTCCAGTGCACGACGCTGCCCCAGCGCCCAGACCAATTTTTTGCGCCGCGACGAAAAGGCCAGTGCATCGGCCCCCAGCATCCCCCTAGGTGACACGATTAGCGGCACGCCGTGATGCTGCGCGGCGCGGGCGGGATAAAGGTTGGGCATCAGCCACAGTCCGTGCATGTGCAGCACTGCGCTTTGCCCCGCTGCGTCGTCAAGCGCGCTTGCAAGCCCGCGTGATAGCATCAGCCGGTTTGCCACCGGCACGCCTGCAAAATCCTGGGCGAAGATCTCAAGCCCCGGCTCCGGCACTCGCCGACCCACTGCCATTACCGCGCTGTCATGACCCCGCCGCCCCAGAGCCGCCGAGAGCGCAGTGACCGAATAGCTCGGCCCTGCCGCAGCATCGTCGACCGAGGCGACGATCTGGCGGCAGATCAACGGCCCCCTATGCGCGTCCGAAGAGGCGGAGTTCAACATCAGACGTTGTCTAGGAAGAACATGTTGGATTTCTGCACCGCAACCAGTTGGTAACCGTCACCGCCTAGCCGCCGCACAAACGGATGATCGGCCAAGGCCAGCATATTCGGCTGATGCGCCTCGACTAAGATTAGTCGTGGTCGGTAGACCTGCAAGTCGATCGTGTCGAGTACGATCTCGTCGTAGCCTTCTACATCGATGCTTAATAGGTCAAAGGCCTTCGGTGCGTTGTGCCGCTCCAGCAGGGTTTGCAGCGGCACCGTGTTGACAGTGCGCTTGTCTACCAGCGAGTATTGCCGGTCATGCACACCGTCGACCCGCGCGCCGCCGACGCTGCTCAGAGCGTGGCCCTCGAAGGTGTGGAATTCCACCTCCTCGCCATAGCCGATACAGGCTTCTACAAATAGGTCCCGAGGTCGGGCCTTCCGCCAAGCCGGGGCGAAGGTGCCATTGGCGTCGATACCGATACCGCGAGCGCCGCGCAAATAGTACAGGAAAGTGTTGCTGCGCATCTCGGGGAGGTTGCAGCCCACATCGACGAAGAATCCGCCCACGGGCCAGCCCAGCAGGCTCATCGCAAGAATGTCTTCGCCGTTCTGGGCATAGGTGAAGGCGCTGCTACGGTTGAGCACCTTGCGCACGGCTTCGGAAGTGGTCTTCGCTAAGAACCTGTTGGGCGGCAATTGGCGTTTGAGAATAGTGATGCGGGACATTACGGATTTTCCTTGATAAGTCTTTGCAGGGTGCGAGGGCGCTTCAGACCCGGGCTACGCAGATCAGCTGGTCACCCTGCTGGCTGTCCTGCACCTGGCCCGACGCGGCGGTCCAGCCGGAGAGCTGGTCGCGGCCGTGGGGCAGGCTGCCGATGAAATGCGAACTGTCGGCAAATTCGCGCGCCCAGAATGTGTCGTTCAGCATGTTGGGATGGACCTTGCCCCAGAACCGGTGCCAGCTTTCGGGTGCCGCCGCGCGGTAGCCAAGCGATCCATTGGGCGTGATGGCCACTAACAGCCCGCCGGGTTTCAGCAGCCGGCGCGCGGTGGCCACCGCGTTGCTGGGACTGGGCACATGTTCCATCACATGATTTGAGAAGAACAGATCAAAGGTGCCGTCCAGATGCGTCGCTGCCGCCAACGCATCTGTATCGTCGATCACGTCCACGCTCAGGTTTTCTCGGGCGTAGCGTGCGCGAGGGCGCGAGATCTCGAAGGATTTGACCTCGTATCCGGCCTGCGTGAACTGCCAGCTGCCGAAACCCCAGGAACATCCGAAATCGAAGATCCGCGTGCCGGACGCAACGCCTAGATCACCCAGCAGCGCGATCAGCGGCGCATAATCTTTTTCGTGGCCCGCGAAACGGCTGTCGGTCAACCGCTTCAGCGCGTAGTCGTCGGGCATGTCGGTGGTGAATCCCTGTTCATAGTCTTTTTGGTAGAAATCCACGCTCTCTTCCACCGGATCGGTGGGGTAGCGATACATCAACCGGCACCGCGTGCAGTCGCGCAGCTCAGTCACCAGTGCCTTGCGATCTCGGGTCTCGTACCCGTCATGCCCGCAATTTGGGCAGCCCTCCGGACCTGTCAGTCGTCGCATCCCCTGCTGGGTGAGATAACTGATCTTTTCCACGTAGTTCACCATTTCGTCATGCCTCCTTCGAAGTGTACGACATCCAGAAATCGAACCGGCCCCAAATGTTCTCTTGTGATGCAAACTTTCTGTAATCGTGCGCCTGCAGGGTGCTTTCAACCTTGCTGTCCTCGTCCGCCGAATGCACCTCAAGGGCGATCTTCGGGCGAAAGGTCCGTATCAGGCTCTCCGCTCCCTTCAGACACTCGCCACCAAAACCCTCGATATCCATGACGAGCCAGTCGGGACCAGTCTCGCGCCCCTTCTGGAACGTATCGAGGGTCAGGATGGCTACCTCCATGTCTCCAGTCTGACTGATATGCGCAGCACCATCTCCATCGCCATGAGACGTGAAATTGACGACACCGTCGAAATCCCCGACAGCGACGTTTTCACAGGAAACGTTCAATGCTCTGTTCAAGGCCACGTTCTGCTGCAGCAGGGAGAAGGTACTGGGATCTGGTTCGAAAGCGATAACCGATATCGTCTTTCCTTTTTTCTGTGCAATTTGCGCCAGCCACAACGCCGTGTAGCCTATATTTGCCCCGAGATTGTAAATCGTCTCGCCATCCTGAATCTGCGCTCCAATAAATCTCAGGAATGGTCGCTCGTTTACCCCGGATACATAGCCAGCATTGGAAGTCGAGCCTGACATCAAGAAACCGTTGCCACAGACGATCGGACGATCAGAAAAGCCACCTCGCCTGTGGAAGCGACCGATAACACGGTAATCAATGCCGCGAAATGTGGGCAGCACTGCTGCCATTAGTCTAAGAATGGAACTCAATTCAGTCTCCTATGGAGTTGGTACATAAAATGTCCTGTTCGTGGGCTTTTTTCAGCTCCATCAGGTACCGCATGCCATAGGCGGCCCAGGACAGCTGTGCCCGTTCGGTCTCGGGTAGCGGAGCCCAGTCGCGATGGTGGTCCAGCGCGGCTGACAGCGCCTGAGCCAGCGCGACGGCGTCGTCAGGCTGTACCACAGAGATCCGCTCCGAAAGTTCTGGCGTTAGCGCGAGGTCCGCACCGCCCGTCTGCGTGGTGCAGACCAGCGGCAGGCCAGAGGCTAGTGCCTGCGGCTGCACCAGCGCGAGCCCCTCCTCTCGTGAGGCCAGCACCATGACATCGGCGCGCGCGTAATGGTCCTTCAACTGCCATTGCGGCACTGTGCCGACATGGGTAAATTGCGGATCGCCCTCCGGGAATGGCTGGTCGACCAGACCGCCCACATGGGTCAGATGCACACCGGGCAGCGCGCGGATCGCCCGCATCAGCACGTCCACACCCTTACGCAATGACCACCCGCCCACGAACAGCACCTGCGGCGGTCCGGGGGGGCGCGGGCCGGTGCGCTGCGGAAAGTGATCGAGATCCACGCCGTAGGGGTTGACGAAAAGCTTTGGCTGCAGGTGCGGTGCCTCGGCCACGAAGCTGGCCACCACCGGCGTGGAGGGCACTGCAATGCGGTCTGCCAGGTCGTACCCCGCCTGTTCCCGCGCGACGATGAAATCGGAGGGTTTGCGCGTTGCCCCCAGTCTCTCGAGAATCCGGCGTTGCGCGACGATGTGCTGGCTACCTCGTTCCAGGTAGATGCGCGCGCCGTATTTTTGCTTCGCATGCCGGGCCGCGCCCAGATACATGCCCGACATGCAGATGAAGACATCGCAGGGGTCGAGCCGCGCGATCACCGCGGCGTCGAGCGCATGCGCCATCGCGCGTTCTTGCCCGGCGGGCCACAAATTTGCCGCCTTGTGCTGCCAGGCCAGCAGCGGCGCGACAACGGTAAAAAGGCCGCGATGGCACCGTGGTGGTAGGCCGAATCGTTCGGCACGCTTCCGCGGCACGTAGGAATGGAAGCGCACCTCTTCGCCAAGCGCGTCGAGTTCGCGCGCAAGGTCGAGTACATGGAACCGGCCCAGCGAGGCGATGGCAATTTTCATGGCGTTATCCTCTTGGTCCGGGCGTCCGGTCGCGCCGTGTGGCCAGGCGCTTTAATCCCTGCAATGCAAATCCGCGCGCTTGGCTGTAAAGCGTTCGACGTTCCGCCATAGTTAGCGCTGTAACGGCGAGTATGGCGACGAAGGCCGGCACCCCTGCCGCCCCGGCAACCAATCGCAGCCACGCGGGTTGGGCGGTGGCGGCGTCAAGCGCAAGTATCGCGCACAGCGCCACAGTCGCTACTGCAAGCGGCGCCATCCAAGGCTTCAGTGGTACCTGCCGCGTCTGCCAGCCCAAGACCGTGAGCCACAGCACAACTGCAGCGGTGGCAGCCCCCGCCTGCGCCAGGAAGAATCCGGCCAATCCCAGAGGCTTTATCAGCGTGAGAGCCAAGCCAATCATCACCGCCGCCTGCACCACGCCCACGAATATCAGCGGCAGGGTGCGCCCACCCACTAAGATACCCGCCGACAATGAGGTGCCGGCGATCATTGGAATGAATGCCACGATTGCTAACTGCCCCATCGCCGCCGCCTGTGGAAAGCCTGCGCCGAACAGAATCGTCACCGCCAGCGGCCAGATTGCGGCCAGCGTAGCGCCGCTGACTAGCGCGAAGATCCACAGCCAGCGCATGTGCTCGAACGCTGAGGCGGCGCCAGATCCCGCCTCCTTTCCCTCGCGCTCGGAAAAAAGCGAGATGATCGGTCCCGAGATCGCCTGTGGAATCATCTGCACCACGGCCATTAACGTCAGTATTACACGAAGGTCGGCCAGATCCTCCAGTCCGCCAAGGCGGCTGACCTGCCCCTGCGACCAGTACTGCGCTGGTATGAGGAAGACGCCCGCCAAGTAGAAAGGCAGCCCAATTGCAAAGATTTGGCGGATGTGTTCGCGTTGTGGGCTGAACCGCATCCGGACGCCTGCGGCCGTCAGCGCGCGCTGAAAACCGAAGACGTAGACCGGTACGCCCGCCAGAGTCATGCCGGCAAAGCCCCAGACGGCGCCTTGGACGCCGAACAGCAGCGCGCCAAGGACCGTCGCCGCCACCGTTGCGATGCCCACTACGGTGGCGTAATACGTATAGTCTACGAACCGCCCCATGCCGGCGAAGCCGACATACGCCGCCTGCGACAGGAACTGCCCGGCGAAGTAGACGGCGGCCACGATCACGTAGGGGGCCAGTTCGGGCACTCCGAAGACATGGACGGCGATCGGATTGGCCAGCAGTATCATCAGTCCCGCACCCACCGTCGCAATGGCGCTGCACAGGATCGTCCCGCCGCCCAGAAGTGCGCCCAGATCTGCCGCGGGCTTGTTGTCGACCACGCGCCGGGCGATCAACACGTGCAGCCCCTGCAGCGCCCCTAGCCGCAGGACCCCCACAAAGGTCTGGCCGGTGGTTTGCGCAAAGGCATAGACGCCGACTTCGGTCGGGGTTAGCACGCGGGATAGGACCGAGATTGACACCAGCCCCAACGCCCGGCGGAAGACACTGAACGCAAGCATCGCAGCGATGTTGATCAGCGTCGATGGACGCGGGCGGATGGGTGTCGTCAAACGCATTTCTCCTTGGTGATGCCGGGGTCAGGAACCGCGATGGGATCGAAGGCGACGCTGCGGCCATCGCGCAAGTGCACATAACCCTCAGCTGCGGCGCGCAGCGTTGCGTAGACAGCGCGATTGCGCGCCTGATGCTGTCCCAAGTATAATTCAGGTGGCAGCGCAAAGGGCGTCTTCGGCCCATACCAAGTGAGTATACGCATTAGCCGGTTCCAAGACGGGACGACTGATCGTTTTGGCACCGGCGTCTTGCCACGTGAATGAAAGAGCGCCCGCTGCAGCTGCGCGTCGCTAGCCGAGAGCGATCTTAGTCCCAATCCTGCCAGTAGCCGTTCGCGGCCCAGCGTCAGCCGCACCGCAAGCCGGCTGTAGGAGATATTTACTCGCGGCGCCGCGGCGAAGGCACGGGCCAGTGCGGCCCTGTCGGCCTCAGACACAGGCCACAACGCGCCGAGGAAGCCCATCCCCCCCAGCGTTTCGACGGGCAGCAGCAAGACGGACCGAAATCGGGTCGCATAAAGGTTGATCAATTGGGACAGGTCGAAAGCGTCAATGTTGATCGCTTCCAGCTCGCCGGGGCGGATGAACCGTCGGACGGCTTGGTAGGCATTGGCGGGCAGGAAGGCGTCCTGCGGCGTTCGTATCTTGCCGCTGTGCAGCATCTGCTGATAAAGACTTCGCAGATAGCTGTCCGGTTCGCGCAGCGTAAGAATGATGGTCGCATCCGGCCCAAACAGGCGGAGCAGGCGATCGGATCCTTCCTCCCAATAGGCAGGATCCCATTCCACAAGCGTCTCGTTCGAGATCAGGACGTCATCGATATCAGCAAAATCGGCCGCAGCCTGCGCCTCAGACAGCCAACCATTTACGACCCCGTCCAGCGCCTGCATGACCGGGGGCGGGTTGTAGCGTCTTACCATACCCATCTCCGCGAGACGGGGGAACACGTGGGCTTGCAAGGACGAAGTTGCGGTCTTGCCGAGGCCGATATGCACTACCTTCAATGCATGCACCCGCGCGTCATGTCTGCTGCCTCGAGGCGCGGTGGCGGAATGTGTGCCAGCGCTGTCGAAGGCGGCGTGCTAGCCCGATGGCGAGATCACCGTAGGCTGCGGGCGAAAGCCCGTCAGCCATGAGACCAACGGCTGCGGCGAGGCTGGTGCCTCGGCGCCGCGCCCATCGTGCCCGTCGGCGCCGCAACTGTGCTGGGGAATCCCACCGGGCTGGGGCAGGCCTTGCATCGCCCGCCGCCCGCACGACCTCGAGGATTCGTCCCAGCCGCGCGTCGTAGCTGTGCTTCTCGCGCATCAGTGCCTGGCCGGCCTGCGCGATGCGTGCCCGAGCGTCCTCGTCAGTGAGGTAGCGGTCGATCTGTGCGATGGCCTCCTCGGCGGTATCGTAGCCTACATAATGCACGCCCTCAGTCAGCAGATCCTCCAGCCCATTGCCGATCCGGTCGGTGACCAACAGAGCCCCGGCGGCCAGCGCTTCGAAGACGCGCA
>Ga0307963_1001077_pt1 | contig 20192 bp, 22 predicted proteins | sample OrgLakmetagen594_FD_201829 | JGI IMG/M metagenome (GOLD analysis project Ga0307963, IMG submission 201829) | Saline water microbial communities from Organic Lake, Antarctica - #594 | ecosystem: Environmental > Aquatic > Non-marine Saline and Alkaline > Saline | place: Antarctica: Organic Lake... | reverse complement strand
CCTCTCTCTCTCTCTCTCTCTCTCTCTCTCTCTCTCTCTCTCTCTCTCTCTCTCTCTCTCTCTCTCTCTCTCTCTCTCTCTCTCTCTCTCTCTCTCTCTCTCTCTCTCTCTCTCTCTTTACCTGTGTGTTGTTCACCTGACAATAAAGGCCTCCCTCTCTTTTTCCATCTCCTTACCTGTGTGGCGTTCACTTGACGCACGTGCTGGATGTTAACTGGGAAGCTGTTTAGGCTCGAAGCTCCTGCCTGTTCATCAGCTGCTGCAGCAATGCTTGCCCGCACTTCTTCAAGCAGCAAACGCCTGTGTATGGTTGTGTGTATGTGCACAAAAAAGATCAAATATCCATAGCAAGGACGTGCATTGTAATGGACTATATAGATTAGAAACGCTAGTTGTGACTTCTAGCTCAGCTGGCAGCTGGACAGACAGTTTTTGCCACAGAGGAAATTAAGGATAGACCAAGTTTAAAACCAGGGTTCAGGAAGAAATAAAAGCATGAGGCTGTCTGTTTGAGGGGAGTCATTTATGTATGGGTGTAGGAACACGCTAAACATTTCTGAAGTTAGAGTGGGTGGCATAGAAAGGCAAAGCTTACATATTGATTATCGGTATAATATTACTAAGGGGCCGACATTTCCCTAAAGCAAGGTCTTCCAAAGCAAAAATAAAAAAAACACCAAAACGCACTTGAAGGCATCCACGTATGCCTGGATCCCTGTAAAGCGTTGGGGCAGGGTCCTGGAGAAGTTGGCTGTGGAAGGGGTCTTGAGAGATGAGGGTGGCTTTGTGGGGCGCAGTACGTCTTGTTCAAGGTCCCACGCCAAAATGGAGGCGTGAATGTCATCTATCTTCAAGGCTGGCAAGGGGGGAGGAGCTGCGTACAAGAAGGACGGAGGCAGTAGGACTTTGTAGAGCTTTTACTGCGTGAGTATGCTGTCCTGTGCAGGCACATCTATGAAAACGACGCGACAAAATAAGGAGCCCTGTGCAGGCACATTTATAAAAACAACACGACAAAATAAGGAGCCCTCACTTGCATGTACCCAAGTACTAGATAGACCTCCTGTGCAGGCACATGCTTGAGGGCAATAAGGCAAACAGGGAGCCATTCATCTGCATGTGACGCTCGCACGAAGCACGTGAGCAACAGTGAGCTCTCCTCTTTCACAACTTGGGGAGTGGCTCTTCACTGCCCGCCTCGTTTTTCATCTTGTTCATTCTCTATCTGTTGTGTGGGCAAGATGGGGGATGGAGTCTGAAGATATTTCAGAGATATAACAGGATTTGTGGCATGTCTGCTCACGCTATGACGCTAGGAATTCATTGGCTGGAAAAAAGCTTGACAGACAGGGAGTCAGGCACTGTGCACTGTGTGGAGGGTTTGAGGCCTTATTGTGCTGGATGATAAAGCAAAACAGCTTTTCGTGTAAGTTGTTCGTTTCCAAGTCTGACCAGGTCATTACCCCCAATTAGTGTCAGGGTGGCCATTATGTGACAAAACGGTCAAACACGATGGCTGTAATTTGCTTTATTGACACAGCTTTACACTGGCCAAGTCAAATTTGCTGTCCCAGAGCCCCCCAACACCAGTTCTCCTAAGACTCACTTGGCTTATTCAGTACGTGTCGCATAGGGCCCCGCACCGACCCTGCCAGTAGGACAGTCTGCCTGTTTGGGCGTGGAGGAGGAATTGGTTGCAGAGGACGACCGTGCTGGCGCTGGTGCACCCTGAATGAGTGGGTAACAATTTGTTATAACGAATGGCGCATCTGTTACAAAAATGCCTGTGCATGGGGTCTGAAATGCGTACAAGAGTCTGTCATGTGATGGCCCCAGATCACGTGGAAAGCGAGGGAGGAGGAAAGCGGATGGGAAAGTGGGGCTCGAGGGGTTGGAGGGTGTAGAGCACGTGAGCATGTGAGGCTGTCATTAATTGAAATCACGCACAGACAAAAAGAAGCATGACCCAGTAGGGTTGTCACTGTGTGGAAGCACCGCCTGAACAGGCACAGCATGGGCAAAAAATGTGCAGGGAATGTGCCAGAAATTTCCCCTGTGCCACCACTTTTTAATGATTCATTCCTGCAGCTCACGAACATCACATCTATTAAGAGTTGGCCAGAACCGTATATATATACACCGTATATTTGGTGATTTCCCTGCCAAAGAGACCGCATATATACTGCATATATGGTTCTGGCCAACCTTAGATATTTTGTTGGCCTGTGTTCACAAGACTACGGTTGCCCAGAATCATTTAAATAGCAGCAGTTCTTCCAAGCATGCCGCCATATATCATGCTACATACAATGGGCTGTTACGACCAGCAGCATCAAAAATGTTCTTGCTTGCCACGAGCATCACCTGCGAGCTGCATCCAAAAGCTCCGTGTCCAGCTCTAAATCCTCCTCAACCTGCTGCTGCTGCTGCTGCTGTAGTCTCTGCTTCTGCTGCTGCTGCCGCACATACTCCTGCTGCTGTTGCCGCTGGTGCTGCACGTGCTGTCGGTGCAGCTGCTCCTGCCTGCAGAAGTGGACATGCTCAAGAGGCAGTTAACGCCTTGCATGTACAGAGTACCGCACTAAAGCAAACACATGCACACACACACACACACAAACCGTAGATTGCTAGCGTCCATATAGCCGGAGCAGCAGAATCATTGATCTCACCTCTCCTCTTGCTCCAGCTGCCGTTGCCGCTGCTGCTGCAGCTCTTGCTGCTGTTGCTGCTGCTGGCTGCGGTGCTTCAGCAACGCCTGCTGCTGCTTAAAGAACAGGTCCTGCTGCACTCCCTGCTGCTGCTGTCGCTGCTGGAAACGGAGGAACTTGTGACTGTCGCCCTGCTCCAAGCTAGCAGTGGCCTTTGCCTTGTCGACGGCAGCAGCAGCAGCAGCAGCTGCTGCTGCGGCTTGCCTAGCCCCCGCCACTCCAGGCGCCTTGTAGCGTGCAGGTGCAACGCCTGGCTGCTGTTGCTGCTGCTGCTGCTGCTGCTGCTGTGGTGGTGGTGGTGCCATAGGTGGTTGTGTGGGGTGGGGTGGCTTGCGTTGCCGATGGAGCAGCTGCGGTGAGTGTTGTTGCTGCTGTTGCGGCTGCTGTTGCTGTTGTTGGAATTGGTCCTTGGGTTTTAATAGGGATGGAGGACAAGCGGCACCTTCTTCATCGCTGCTTCCAGCAGTAAGGTCGATGAGCATAGGTTCAGGAGAGACCATTTGTGCAGCAGCAGTGGGATTAGAAATAGACGGAGGAGCAGCACCAGCACGAGCGGCCTTTGAAGGCAGGTCAGCAAGAGGGTTGAGCAGGTGTTTGAGCTGAGAGGGAGTGGCTTCTGGCAGGCAGTTTGCCAGGATCAAGCACAGGGATGTAGGCAGCCCAGATGCAGGGGTAAGCGCTTGCTGTGCTGCTGCGATGACCTGTGGGGACACACACACACAAACACACGCACACACAGTAGGAGAGTTGAGCAACATGTGCTGCAGTTGTGGCAACGAGAGGCAGAACTAGGAAACGAGAAGTGAAACACAGTGTTAAAGGGGTGGCAAGGCAAGTACTCGAGTGGGTAGGGCTAGGGGGCTGGTAAGAGAGAGAGAGAGAGAGAGAGAGAGAGAGAGAGAGAGAGAGAGAGAGAGAGAGAGAGAGAGAGAGAGAGAGAGAGAGAGAGGGAGAGAGAGAGAGAGAGAGAGAGGTGTGGAGCTTATTTGCATGGAGGTGTGTTTGGAGCAAGAGGGACCACTAACTTGTTTATAGCACGTATCGTTCTTCAGAAATCCTTTAGAGTTCCCTTTTGAGTAACAATATGTGCTAAAAACACGTTTACTTATCAAAAAGTCCAAGAACTGAAGTCAAAAAGTGCTGTTTGAGATTTGCGATCTGTGTGCAGATTCAATTCCCGCCTCAAAGCACACACAAAAATGCGGTGTTATTGAAGCTTGTTTGAATATAGCCCTCTTACACATGTAGCTCAGTGCCGGCCGCAAACCTTGTAAATTTGAGAATGAACCCGATGCAATGGTCTTTACATCCTACTTGCAGTACTAAAACCTACAATACTATAGGCACTGTACTGTGTCACTTCCACCTGGCAGACTCACTCGAAGCGGCAGCGGATCAGGCCCAAATGCCTCCCTTGCCGCAGAGAGCAAAAGCGTGGTGGAGTGCAGCCACCCCTTCCCAAGTGTAGTCATTGCCCCTGCAGCTGCTGCTGCTGCTGTTGTCCAGGTCCCAGCTGATGCAGCAGCTGATTCTGCCCCATGTCCTACGTTAAAGTTGCTGCCCTCTTTGAGGCAGGCGGGACCCCACAGCAACAAATGCACGAGGGTGTTAGAAAGGGCGAGCTGGGTACCTGCGGGCTGCTCTTGGGTACCTGCTTCCTGCACAGGCTGCAAGAGGTGGTACCTGCACGCAATAGTGCCAGGCGACGTGTTAGTTGCTTTATGGGTAGCTGCTTGTGCTTGGACGCTTACGAAGCATGAACGCCTAGTGTCTGTAGTACGGCAAGGCCATTGGCCTACGCAAGCGCGGCTTCAATGTGCTGACAGGGCGTAAGTATGCTATATAGCTAGGTTTGGCCAAAACCGTATATATACACACTGTATATGACCAAACTTCTGGTTATTTCCCTGCCAGAAATACCATGTACACCATATATATAGATATGGTTCTGGCCAACCCTACATGCTATATGCACATTAAGGTAGCTGGCAGCAACGACCACTCCTTCCTTGTTCAACGCTCGAGGCTTGAGTTACTAATACCAACTCTTGCTTGTGTAACACATTTGATCATTGTTTACAATGATGTATTGCATTATATTTGATCAATTAGTTGACATTGCGAACCAGCAATATATTTGACCATGCAATTGACATGTTCCGTAATTCATGTGTGATTCCTTTATCCTGCAGCCTGCCTTCCCCTTATTCTGTTTACATCAACCTTGTAGAGTTCTACCCTCTCACCCCTTCAAATAAAATGCCCATGTAGTCCTTACGCCCAAAACACACCTAGCAAGCACGGAGCTTTCAAATTCACCGGATTGGGCAAAACAGAAGACAACGCTGCTCATACTTGGACCATTGGCGGTGCATCTCCCGCACACAGGATAAATAGACAATATGCATGTGCGCAACAATGATAGGATGCAACCAACTTTTAACTTATGGTAAATATGATTACAACTATACATAAACAGAAAGTTAGCTGGATTCCTCTTATTTAATATGTCATGCTGTAAGAATATTCTTGCTCTGCAATATAAAAGGGAACACAATCCGTCCACATCCCTTTTACAACTGATTTAATGAGTAGCCGAATAACAAAAAATTAACGAAAGCGGCAGCTATGACACCATCCCAGACACCATCTGTGTAGATAAATGTGTATAACACCAATGGCAAGCTGCTTGAACAGCATGGGGCGGGGTGTCTGCCAAGTGAAGGACATGGTTGATGTTGGGCAGGGCTTTCACGTATCCGTGCAAAGAGTCGCAGGCATCCACAAAGCACAATGCTGCATGCTTGGATTTCAAGCTTGAAAGCAAAAATGGGATGCCTACAGCCTTGTGCGATCCCACATCTGTGTGCACACTAGGGTCCTTTTCTCCACCCTCACCCCTTTGTCCATTCCAAGTTTCATGAGCCGGTGGTGCTAATGGAGCAGGAGCTCAGTATCCTGTCGCAAAGGACACTGCAAGAGTTTGAGCTGAATTCTTCCAGTTTGTCCCTTTCAATTACGGTCGCCCCCGTGGAAAACTCACCCCCCTGGGAGCCAAACTGTCTCACTTAACTTTGCGCAAGCATATCTCTGCACCCACTCCACCATTTCGTGACCTGAGACATGCATTGGATAGCTGCTTTTTTTTCCAGCAGATGCTTCAAGGTTGGGGAGAGGTGCAGATGCGAAGCAGGTATGGAGCGACAGAATTTTGTCTTTTTCCCCTGTGTCCCTTGTGTGAGTGCCTTCCACTCGCCGGCATTCCCAGTACCCCTGCCCCAAATCTAACACTGCAGCATTGTTACATAACATTTATAATGCTTATACCCTGAAGCAGAGGTTGATCGGGGCAACCTCAGAAATGCACCTTTTCCCTGCCAAAGTGGGTGCAAATTACGCAGCGGGCCCCACAGAACCCTCCAGAATGCCAGGTTTCCAGCAAATGTCAATGATTTAGACATAATATGAAGTATTTAAAATTTAGATGAGGTATAGGGGGCTTTGACATGGGTGGAGAGCTAAGTGAGATTGGTAGGGCGGGTTTTTCACGGGGGCGACCAGCAAGTATCCAGCTACACTGCAATCGTCAGACGTCGTCAGTGCCACACATTTACGTGTTTGCCTTTCTGGTAGGGGTGCCCATAATTTACATCCACATAGGATCACTCACCATGCCCCAGGCAATGCACGAAACACCGCTGATACGGACGCCTGAGCTCCAGGTCCTTGCACCACCCCTATGCTGCTGCTGCTGCTGCTGCTGCTGCTGCTGCTGCTGCTGTTTCCACCGCCATTGGTAGAAGTGCATTTCAGCAGGCGCAGTGCGAGCAGTACCACCCCAGCACAGAGGGCACGCATCCGTGTTTGGGGGCCTCCGGGGGCCTTCTCTGTTGCATCGTCGCCCAGTGCTGACGTCTGCTGCTGACCAGCAGGGGGTTGGGGTGTGCTTGAGAGTGCAAGCACCAGGCTGGCAAAGGCGCTGAAGAAGGGAGCGAGGGAGCGCTCCACTGCAGCCTGAGAAGAAGGCAGCGTGGGGGCACCGCAAGTTTCAGGGGGGGAAAGTACGGTACGCAGGCAGAGATAACACTGTTTCCCCACAAATGTGAAGATAGAAAACCATTTAGATGCCGTAAAGCTCTGTAACACTGATTTCAATAGAGGCAGGATGGAACTCCAGTGCAGGTTGGGAGGAAGAAGGAATGACAGCTTCCTCTTTATTTTTTGGCCCTCGTTGACAAGAATCTCCATCCTGAACAATATTGTGACTTAACATTTCCAAATAGAGGCGCAGAGGTGTGGACAGAAGCAAAAACACATGCCTCAATGCACTGCAGTAGCTGAGCACGCACAAAAAAGCATTGTGGTGTCATGGTAATGGGCACTCTGTATGAGAAGTGTACTGCAAGAGAGCATCAGCAAAGGCATGGTCAGTGCCTATACCTTTTGTGATTTTTGCCAATTCTGCTCTGCACACCCCTGCAAGCACCAAGAGGCACAACGATTTCAGCAGCCGCACGGCACTCAGCTCACACTTCTGCGCCTTTTGAGAAACGAGAGAGCACATATTATGGTATTATGGTACATACTAAATACTATATGCTACAGGCTGATTCTTGGATTTTAAATATAATGGAGGGCTGGAAAATCCAACACAGTGCAAAAGTTATACATTTCCGGTAAATGCTAGACATATGAGCACGAGTCGTATGATTTGACATAAGTAGGGAAAGAAAAGGTAAACATATGAGCATGCCCAGCATGACATACGAGCACGCCCAGCATGACATACGAGCACGCCCAGCATGATGAAGACAGGAAAGGAGCGCTTTGGTACTAGCACTTAGAGCCCCTCACCATGTGACATAAAAGTTGTGTACAGTGTACTGTGTTGATTTGACGCAAGTGAGTTGTACAGTGTACTGTGTTGATGTGACGTGACGTGACAGTATTGTACAGTGTACTGTGTTGATGTGACATGCCATTATTGTAGTGTACTGTGTTGATGCCCCAAGGCCCCCCCCCCCTCCCTGCTCACCTGTACCATGTCTTTGGCCTGCACCTCCTCCAGCACATCAGCAAACACGTCTAGCACCACACATACAGCATTAGGCCCAGTGGCCAGTACAGCACCCAGCGCTGCCTCAAGTCCGCCTCCGTCTTGTGGTTGCATTGCTTGGTTAGGAGTTTGCTGGGAGGCCCACAAAGCTTGCACGGCTGCTGTGCGCAGGCCTACATTGGTGGTCGTGTGCATATATATATACAACTTTTGCATTGTGATACGGTGGTGGAATGCTTTAAAGGAACACAAAGTAGAAAGTAGATCAATACAACTTCATATGCTACGTCTATGCCACATATCTATTTGCTGCGCTGCAAGATGTGTAGGTTAGAAGCTGTATACTGACTTCAGCGGTGGTGTGCGTGCAGCGGTGTGCAAGTGGTTGTGTGTGCATGTATGATGTATGGCAGCAGTTTTTGGGATAGAGATGCCATGCTGAATTCCTGCGTATAAGGAGACGAGCTAATCAAAATTGTCACCCACCAGGATCACTCACCAGGATCACCCACCAGGATCGAAATTGTCACCCACCAGGATCATTCACCAGGATCACTCACCAGAATCACCCACCAGGATCACCCACCAGGATCAAAATTGTCACCCACCAGGATCATTCACCAGGATCACTCACCAGAATCACCCACCAGGATCACCCACCAGGATCAAAATTGTCACCCACTAGGATCATTCACCAGGATCACCCACCAGGATCAAAATTGTCACCCACTAGGATCATTCACCAGGATCACTCACCAGGATCACCCACCAGGATCACCCACCAGGATCAAAATTGTCACCCACTAGGATCATTCACCAGGATCACTCACCAGGATCACCCACCAGGATCACCCACCAGGATCAAAATAGTCACCCACCAGGATCAGCAGCCATGACCAGTCTCAACACGCTTTGCAAAGCACTCTGCTCCAAGCCTCCTCCCAAGCTATCCTCCTTGCTTGGCCCACCACCACCACCACCACCACCACCACCACCACCACCACCACTACCACAAAAACCCTGATGCTGCTGCATTGCTTGTGATGAGTGCTGTTGCCTCTTGTCGAATGCTGCCTGGCCCAGAATGTGTGACCCTGGTGCGCTGACAAGTCTGAGATACATTCCTGCAGCAAGTTGGAAGCGAATATACGGCAAGAGCATAGTTCAGAGTTGAAAGCAAATTTACGGCAAGAGCATAGCTCAGAGTACGGCAAAAGCACAGCAGCTTGAAATAGAGCTGACATTTTGGAACGTCCAGGTTGAAGTCCAATTTGTTGCCAGGGGCATGTAAAAAAGGAAGTATATCAAAATTGCAGAAAGGAATACAGGTGAAGGAGATGGGGGGGTTGTGTTTCGCCTGGGGGTTGTACTCCCCAGCAATTGAGCAGGCTGGTTAACCGCACACAATCACATGCACACAAACACACACACACACACACACACACATAGACCATGCGCCAGTTCAGACAAAGCGGCTTGCCTTACCTGCAGCGGAGTTCAGCACCCCCAGCAAAGCAGCAGGCTGGTCCAGCACCCTCGCAGACTGTGTTGCCTCTGCCTGCTCACTGTCGGCCTCTGCTGGATGGGTTTGCCAGCTGCTCATAGAAGCAACGACTGCAAGAGATAAGAAGAAAGAAAGAGGCGTTGTTACCTGCTTAATAAGTGTTAAGGCCGGCACCTGAGACCATATAACTTGGTACTATATCTAAATCAGTATGCATCAGCAACAGCAGCAGCAGCAGCAGCAGCAGCAACAGCAACAGCAACAGCAGCAGCAATAATGGACTTAATGTCTCGGCGCTTGCCAGAAATGAGAAGAAAGCCAAGGTCCCATATTCATCATCAAGCGTCCTCACACACCTTGTTGGTCTGAGGGTGTCGCAGAGGCAGTTGGGCCAGTTTCACACACCTTGTTGATCTGAGGGTGTAGCCGGTTACACACACCTTGTTGATCTGAGGGTGACGCAGAGGCAGTTGGGCCAGTTTCACAGCCGGCAACATGAGCAGCAGCACCGAGCAACGCAGCAGCTACTGTGGCGTTACAGCCTGGTGAGCTTCCAGAGAGGGCAGCAGCCATCCAGTATGCTGGAGCACATCTGCGTTTTTGATTACATCATCGCCCGGGTGTTGCCTTAGGCTTGGTGGAGGCAGAGACTTTTTACTCTTCACACACACATACACACACACACACAGACACACACACACACACAGACACACACACACACACACTTCACATCAACGTATGACTTGCACGCAGGGTTGGCCAGAACCATGTAGTTTTATCGTATATGAACGTATGTATGGTGAATCGTCTGCTAAAAAATACCATATGTACACCGCATAAATGTATGGTTTTGGCCAACCCTACTCATATGCGTACACACGCAATGAGGAATGGTAGCTACTCTGGTTTGACCATGGTGATACTTGAGCGTAGGAGTTGGGTTGGTCCTGCTTGTCCACGTCAATGTATGCTGTCCAATTGTGTGTGGAAGCAACAAAAAGTAAAAATAGAAAAGCAAACAGCGTTAAGTAGATTGCGATTGACTTCTTTTAAAACAAACGTCACTAACATGTCAGTCCAGCACATACATATAAACACATGCACACGCACACAAGCAAGCAAAACAAACGCACACACCTGCACGCTTCCAGATTGTTCAGCTGCTGCACCGCTGCCAGGCTGCTATCCTGTCGTGCCCAGGCACTGCCCACCCCACACACACGCAGGTGCACAGGCCCACTCCTAGCCTGACTCTCATCGCCTACACCTCCATCTCCTCGGACAGCCCCTTCCCCCTCCCCTTCTGCACAAATTTGCTCCAGCAGCTCGGTCTCCCTAGGCTGCGGCTTTGCAGAAGACAGTGCTGGGCTGAGCTCCTGCCCGTCGGGTATGCTGAGGATTTGGTCGATGCTCTCTAGCCCCTCTGCATGCTGTGCACGCTGGGGCTCTAGTGCTGCTCCGAGCGCAGTAGCATCCACCTGATTAAAAAAGAGGTATTTGTGTGTGTATGTGCAGTTTTGAAGAAACAGCACACACATAAATAAACAGACAATCACGCGCAAGTCTGGGAGATCAGCGTTGCTGGTTATGAAGCATCCTTAAACCTCACGTACTCACGCTAAAAATGTTATATTTCTGTGCAGCACAATAGCTATATAGCAGGCTTCACCGTGCTTACACGCACAGCTGCTGTGTTATAGCTTGCGAGGTAAGCCGCAATTGCTTGCACGTAGCACCGGCAGCGGTGCATCCCAACCTGGCAATCCAGGATGGAAAAGTCTGCCTCGAGTCTTAGGCCTGTGTATGCCCTCACAGCAACATTTGCAAACCAGAGAAGAGAGGCTCATTTTCCCCCGCTTTCCAAAGCTGCACACCCATTTCCTAGCATATATAAGTCTCAACTCCTAACATATATGTCTCATCTCCTAACTTATATAAGTCTCGTTTCCTAACATATATAAGTCTCATCTCTTAACATGTTCAAGTCTCATCTCCTAACATATATAAGTCTCATTTCCTAACATATATGAGTCTCACACCTGCAACACCATCGCCAAGAAGCCTGCAGCGTCCTCCCCCAGTTTAGCTATGGTGCCAGACAGCGGAGGACCCACCCTACACGCTTCTTCACAGGCCGCCTGGCCCCAGATCTGACATCCAAAGGAGGAGGGCCAGCCACCAGCGACAACACTGCGCATACCTGGAGGGTGTAGGGTGTAGCGTGTATGTGTGTATGTGTGCGTGAGTGTGTGTGTATGTGTGTGTGTGAGAGAGGGTGTGTGTGAGAGAGAGTGTGTGTGTGTGATAGAGAGTAAGTGTGTGTGAGAGTGTGTGTGTATTGTGTTTGTGTGTACCTCCACCGGGCTGGAGTAACGCCTGCAACCTCACAGACTATCTCCGCTACCCGCAAGCTGTGCTGCCTACACCTGTACCAATTGCCTGTACCAATGCCTGTACTAACTGTACTGCCTAAACCTGCACCAATGCGTCCCATATTCACAACTTCTACAATATCTAAACAGGTGCATTTAATGCAAGCCCCCCACCTGTTCTGCCAGCAACAAATGGACTTGTAAGAGATATAAGAGGGAAGAATGCTAAGAAAGTAGGCAGCTCAATCAAACAAACTTCCTCCCCTGAGGTGCGTCCGACAAAGGAGGGAGTAGCTAGCGATGGTATTACGCATTAGGTAAACCCTACACATGAACCTACCCACAACGGCAGCGTGGAGTGCTACCGTGTGCAAGCAAGTTGAGTGTGCATCAGAAGAAGAGGGAAAGACATGTGGAGATTTGTCCCAGAGTGTGTTCTTATGTAACAGAGATGGAAGTTTGATGCTTACTGGCTGCTACCTAGATGCCTGTGACAGAGATGGCTGTGACAGAGGCGGAGATGTATGTTTGATGCTTACTGGCTACTACCTAGATGCCTGTGACAGAGATGGCTGTGACAGAGGCAGAGATGTATGTTTGATGCTTACTGGCTACTACCTAGATGCCTGTGACAGAGACAGAGATGGATGTTTGATGCTTACTGGTCGTCTGATCTCACTGTGCACACCAAGTTTAGCAGTTCATATTGTGTGATGCTAATCCGCTGTTCACTTCATTTGCAAAGCTCTCCGATGAGCTTTGGTTCCATCAGTGTGACTGCAGTGGCTGGTCACTGCGACCCTGGAAAGGGTGCCAGCAAGACTGATACAGACGTGACAACAATGACAATCTGCAGCAAAGAAATGACCTGCCCGTACGAAACCAACAGCACACACTTACGCACACGTGCACACACATGGACACATACCCCACATCATGCAACACCACTACCCGCGAGGAGGTTCATGGCTCACCTGCAATCGCTGTTGCAGCAGCCGTGCTGCGCACTAAAGGAGAGAGGGACGGGATGCGCCAGGAGCAGCGGTACACCTGAAGGAGTAAGGTTTGTAATTAATGTGTACCTGAAGGCGTAAGATCGGCCCTACTAGACATGTACAAACCTCGTACATGGCGGCACAGGCATTCGGGATTTCTCTGCCAAGCACATCTTGCATACATCCTGAATGTTTACGAGTGGCTCTGGCCATCACTACACTCTGAGAAAGAGAGCACAGCAGGTGTTTTGTGAGTGTGGGTACTTTCATGCACAAGCACGTGTAAATCGTGTGTGCCCCTGCACAGACATGTATATGTCATATAGTTGCGAACTGAATGAAAAAGCGAAATGGGTGCAATCAACCAACAATTGGCTTACATATAAGGCCAAGCATATATGAACGTATAAAACCAAAAGAAATGCTGTGTTGGGCGATGTGGACGGCTCTAATCCGCTGGCCATCTTTATTCCATGCTCACTGGGCACTAAACAAAAATCAGGCTCATAAGATCACCAGGCACTTGTACTGAAAACACCCAGCAGCAATGCTTGAGGCAATGCTTGGATATAAAATGCGTCCGGAACAACAAAAAGGTAGCAGGAGCTAGCGTGTTCACTGTAAGCAGGCACACAAAAAACGCTGTACCACACACATGCCACGAATGTCGTACGTCACATGCACAACTATCACGTGTTAAATTGGCACACCTCAACCCACAGGAAATAATATAAAGACACACCACACAGACCTCATCGTAGTCAATGTGCCCTGTGTGGCCAATAACAAACAACCCACCTGATTGCGCAGGTAGCTCAGCAGGGTACGAGTTGTGGCCATGGTGTGCGAGCTGACAGGGGCTTCGGCCATTGCATCCAGGAGAGCATGGATGGCTTGCAAAGCTAACTGTGTGCAACAGTAAAGTACAGGAAACATACTGTTCAAATCTGCTTGCCACCTCGCAAAGCTGTTACCATGTTTCATCATGTAGAAGTCCATGATTTACCCAAGGGCTTGGTGAAGCAATGTTAAGGGAGGAGGTGCACATGTGCTGACAACAGGGCTTTGAGGTGCTCCGTTTGTGGTGTCGACTGTGCGAGCTGGAATGCTGTCAAAAAAGGACGCACATGTACATTCTAAGCTGCCTGCAGCGCATAAGTCTGTGTCACTATCAAAAGCTAGCAGCTGTGCTTACGCGCATGCCTAGATGCATTTACATGATGGTTTTGAAGCCCCTAACCGTGCAGAACATTTCTGATTGATGAAGCATGCGACGATTGCAAGCCCTTGCCTTGGTGTGTAAAAATGAAAGCAAGAAGGTTGCATAAATACGCTCCAAAAAAGGTGTTAGATGTGCTGGGCATATGTTTGGTAGAGGCAGTGAGTTTCTAGTCAGATCGAGTCATGGCACCTCCAAAAGTCACCCAACCTTTTGCGACGGCTCGTCCTGCAGGCAGTCCATCACACGCATCAGTACATCACTGAGAGCAGCTGGGCTTTGTGGGCTCCCTGCCCTGCTGACGCGATCCACGTTGCAGCTGTGTGTGCCCACTATTTCGTGATCACTCCCACCACCGCCATCACAACCAACACTTTCGCACAAAGACCAGCCGTCCCCAATAGCATAGCCCGCCCCTCCATCGCTCACATGACCTCTCCCCCTCTCTTTGCTGCTGCTGTTGCCCTTGCTGTGCTGCCACAAGCTGAGCCCAAGACCCTTCACCACAATGACCATGCAAGCAAGCATGCTGCGGTACACGGCGGACAGGGACGGGGGTGCGGGCGGTGCAGGGGGAATGGAAATGCCGCGAAACAGAGCCCACAAGATGGGTCGGAAGGCGGGTGTTTCGAGTAGAACAGTTCCCATGGCGGGGGGCTGCAATTGCAAGAGAGTTTAGTTGCACTGTCAACTGATCTGTCTGTCTAGCACTGGGCAGGCAGAAAGAGAGAGCTAGCTGACATAAACCTGTGCAGGCAAGATGCATGATCAAGAGTGTACTTGAGTCGTGTTTATGGGTCACACACCCCTCAAGATCAAAAAGAATGGTAGAGGAAATGAGGGGTCAAGGAGGGGGCTGCAATGCATGAACTGAGTTGATGTCAAGTCCATTGACCTTCAGCAAAACTGCTAGCCTTAGCATGGATCTGATTTCAAATTGACGCGGTTGTGCAGTGGATCTCATTTCAAATTGACGCGGTTGTGCAGTGGATCTCAGGTCAGGCACAATGCCATAATTGACTGAGTTCTTGCATCGCCTAGCATGGATCTTGCGTCAAATGGACACGGTTGTGGCACAGACACAGTTGCACATGAAAACTGTCCTCTGTGCATGCGCAAAAGGCACACACCTGCAATAGTTGCAGCAGGACTTTCAGTGCCAGCCAGATAGGTGCGATGGGCTGCACAAAGGCAGGACGCCCACTAAGGAGTGTATTTGAGGCTTGCTGCTGCTGGTGCTGCTGGTGCTGCTGCTGGTGCTGCTGCTGGTGCTGGTGCTGCTCTTGGTGTTGCTGGTGTTGTTGTTGGTGGTGGTGCTGCTGCTGCTGCTGTTGCTGCTGCTGCTGTTGCAAGTGCGGCTGCAGTGGCAATTGCTGCTGCTGCGGCATTGCTGGTGTACTTTGCTGGTAACTGGACGTCAGCCCCCCTGCCAGTGTCCAGCCACGCAGAGTGGTGGCCCACTTAATCAGCACAGGTGCTAAGCTGTAGTGCACCTGTATCATGTGCATTATTCGTTGATGACGTGTGGGCAATGATTTTTGCTGTCAAAAGGCATTTTTTTGATGTGGTTGCTGTTTAAATCGACAGATGGGAGTGGCAACGACTGTACTTGACAATTTACAAAAGTTTGATGAGATCCTTGATCTGAGACGCGGATCCAATCAAATATTGTGGTCGGTCTTAACTTGACCACACATGAAATAGTACGGTCGGCCTTAACTTGATCACACATGAAATAGTGAAATTTATCTTGGTGCTGCATAACAAATTTTACTGAGTGGGCAGCTCAGTACTTTTGGAGTATGCAGATAGCTACGGAACTACGCTGGCAATTAGTTGAAGCTGATCAACCCTTTACTGGTTGGCTTAAAGCACAATTCTAAACACCTCCTCGTCCCAAGACTGTATGGGTCCCTAGTTACACCTTTACGGGTTGAATGAAAGTACGATTCAACACACCTCCTCGTCCCAAGACTGTATGGGTCCCTGGCGGCGGACCATCGGCTGCACCTGTGTGATGATTGTTTCAAATCGTGTGAGTTTGCATACACAGGAGGCTGCTTGTGAGTGTACACCGGAATGAACGGAGATCATCTGAGGCAGGCAGGACAACTAAAATTGCCCAGAACAAACAAGGATCGACCAGACAAATAAGCTAGGACTGAACAGAACAACTAACCGATCGACCAGGACAGCTAAGATCGACCAGGACACCTAGGATTGACCAGGACGGCTAGGATTGGTCAGAAGACCCCACATGTGGCACGGCAAGTATGTAATAGAAGAATGTAAGAAGTATATCTTGAATTTTAGATTACCCATACAAAGCAATCGTCTGGAGGGATCTACGCGTGCCTTACATTTAACGCTCACTTATCACCGTCACCGTTACTTGTCAGACCACCAGACCACTGTGTTAGAAAGCAAGAAGTCTGTAACAGTCCTGTAGTAGAGTGGCAAAAACGAGGTAACCCGGAGATGTGCAATCTGCTACCGCTACGTTTGCTGCTACGAGTGAAAAAAGAAAATACCAACATACGGTGGACATGTACGGTTGTGGTCGACTTTTGAATGTACAATCATACATCATACACCTTTTTCCTGACGTACCAGCGTGCGCACTGCAGCATTGGGGTGGGCGAGAAGCCGATACAAGCCGCTGTACCTGGAAATTTTACAAATGAGTAATAGCGAAACAGGAGTGGGAACAGAAATAAGAAGCTTCAATATTGTGGCAAAGCAAAGGGAAAAGGAGGCTGTCAGGTGCTGTCAGGCCCCATGCAAGGGGTGTCGCTCGCTCAATCGCTAACACTACCAAGTCAGTAGAAAAAAGCACATAAGGAACAAAGAGTGAGACTCAGAATGTGAGTATGACAGCAGGTACCTGCATCAAAACAAGAGGCTGATTCAGACAGCATGGACACTTGTACTTTTTTTTTTTAAAGGCACCTGTGGTTCACCCCTATATTGAAGCCCCTACCTATCCTTACTCCTACATCCATTCTATGTCTGCATGCACCTGCCTTTGATCTAATCTCTACCTACCTACAACCCCTTCTCTGCTTGCACCTACACCCATTCTATTGTCTGCATGCACTTGTCTCTTATCTAATCTGTCTTAACTGGCACCTACCTATACTCAACCAACCAGCTCTTTGCCTCAAGGTCCGCACCACTACTGAAGGCCCTGCCTAATCATGCACCTACCTGAAACTCTACCAGCAAGTAAACCCTACATTAAAGTCCCTACTAGGCTTGCAACCTGCAGGCTACCCGAGCTCCGCACCTGCCTCCCTCTGCTGGTAGTTGCAAGTCGATGGCTTGGGTGAGATTTGACAGCGCAAGCACCATTGCCTCCATCACCTCGGCATCATCAAGGACAGCCTCGTGCACCAGGGCTTCAAACACAGCGCTGATCAGCTGTTGCAGTCGTGGGAGCGGGAAAAAATTAAAGCATATTTTGGAGAAGTTCCAGACTTTATCGTGCTCTAGGGCACAGAACACACTATGACACTGATAAACTGTTGCAAATATTTGAGTTATCAAGTCTATACCGGTATGTACTGGTTGACTGAGTGGTGCAACAGGTACAGTACCTACAATTTAATGGGGGGAGCAATTAGCATGTTCAAGTGAAGGTAAAGGGGTGTGACGCACTAATTAGAAAAGCGAAATGTAGAATGACTTATCGGATGTACAGGGAGTTTGCCTAGGTGTAATTATAACAAGATTATAATAACTTGGTTATTGATAGAACAAGTTACTAGTCCTCACGCACCATCCCTTTGCATCACACCTGGAGCACTTCCTGAGTTTGGAGAATAAAAATACATCGCTGTTTTTTAGCGAGGTGGAGATCCCCCCCCAGGCGGCAAGACCATTGCCCCCGCCATTGAAACCACGACATATAACTTATGCTTTCAACATCCAACTTTGTATACTGCGACCTGTATCGTGTACCTGAGGTGGAGGAGCCTCCCCGGGTGGCAAGGGTGATGCCCCCCACTGGAGCCACTGCAACAGGCGCTCGCTGTCTAGCAGCTGCATGCTGCATAGCAAGGGGGTGGCTTGGGTACCAAACTCCTCTTCATATAGCCCCTGTACAGCATGGAGCGAGCTGCAGCGTTGCTTAAAGGGTATTACTCGACAGCTGCCGTCTCTACGACAGCTGCCATCTCTATTCTCACATGATACACGATACAAATATCAACACGAGTGGGGCGCAGTATGTGGAGCACGTGGACAATGACAGCACAAATTTATCCAGGGTGAAGGCACTTAGCCAACACAGATCGAGAGAGACTGGGATTCACTTGCGGCATGAATACGGATCACCCAGGGTCGGCCTGGGTTCCATAAACATACGGGGCATCCACACAATTTTGAGCAGGGAAATCTCAAAGTATATGGCCTTTTTAACATACAGTCGTGAGTCGTGTTAATATACATTTGTGAGTCTGTCAATGAATGGGTCTGGCCAGCCCTTAACATGCTGCAAGAGACTGGCAATACTGCTTTGTGCATGACTTGTCGCATGTATTCATGTCCTCTTCCTTGTCAGTAGGCTTCATGCCCACCAAGAAATCCAGCTGCGTGCACTGCTCACAATTATGCAAGTCTCTTCTCAATTAGCTTCACAAGGGACCTGCAGATGAATGACACTAAGCATTGCCTACTTGACCCCGCTCTGGACTGCCCAATCCGTTCACCCTTCTTGCATTTTCGCTGTTCCTGAGGCTTTTGCTTTGACTATACCTACCAACCAAGCTGCAGCTAAAAGAAATCAGAAGCATGTCTTGGCGTAATGATTATGATAATGAAACCAATCTGCTAGGGATTTGATTGAAGCATACCTTGGCGTAATGATAGCTGCTGATGCAGTTGTGGCAAGACTGCATCTGACCCGCAAGCGTGGACCAAATCAGACGTACTGCAAAGCACGTTTTTGGAGGAGGTCATCGTGTTTGTTTGTTTGCCAGCCATGAAAAACAGTGTGCAATGGGTAAGAGACGCAGCAACAAGAAAAGTAAGTGTGAACAATCGTGTGTTGGCTGATTCCAGTCACTGAAATCTGGAAACCTGGAACCTAAACACCTGGCACACCTTGTGGCTGTGTGTGGTATCGGAAGGCCTCGGACAGGTGGTAGGTGACTGCAAACGTAAACATAGGGGTAAGAGAGTGGTTGATCAGTACCTACTGATAAACAAATTTGAAACAAAAACACAGTATATGGATAATACAATCCAGGCAAAACCAAGAGAAAGAAGGAGTGGGATGATGAACTACCTGGAAAATGCTGACACCAAAAGTGACCACTTTCTTGCGCAGACAGAAAAGCCCATGCTTCCTGAAACCACTGCAAGTTATTGTGTGTGTGTGTGTCTGTGTGCGTATTGATGGATGTCTGTATGCGTGTTGCGTGTGTTGTGCGTGTGTGCGTGCGTACGGTGTCCACGTCTCTGTAGCGCAGCAGCGGCGTCGGTGATTTTGGTGGTAATGGTGGTGGTGGAGATGGTGTGTGTGTGTATGTGTGTGTGTGTTTGCGTGCGTGTGCGTATGTATGTGTGATGTGTGTGTGTGTGCGTACGTGTGTACACGCACGCATGTTGTACGCATGTGCGTGTTGTATGCGTATATGCGTATGCGTGTATGTGTGCAAGTGTGTTTGTGTGTGCGTGTGCGTGAGCGTGTGCGTGTGCGTGTGCGTGTGCGTGTGCGCGCGCGCGTGTGTGTGTGTGTGTGTGTGTGTGTGTGTGTGTGTGAGAGTGTGTGCGTGTGTGTGTGCGTGTGTGCGTGTGCGTGTGCGTGTGCATGTGCGTACACACTTGCTGCTTTGAAGTTTCCCCCCATTTGGCTACTAGGATCTCAGACATCACCCGATCCAATAGCTACAACATTTTATTTATAGATGATCACTTTATTTTATCAATGACTATTTTTGAAACGAGCACAGTTCGGGTTCGCCGCTAGTCCCCCGTCCCGCTCCCCATATCTTTAATTAAAGCATAGAAAAATACTGGTAGCGCTGGAACTGGTAAGAAAATGCGCGATGCGAGGCATACTATAAAAGGGTTTGAAACGGTTTGCGGTTTCAGAAAGTGACCAAGCGAACGAGAATCGTGAGTAATACTAGCAAACAACAGGCTAATTGAAACCACCGGTCAAAAATAAAGTGACATGACAGCACACACACACATACACACACACACGCACACGCACACGCATACGCACACGCACACGCACACGCACACGCACACGCACACGCACACGCACACGCACACGCACACGCACAAGCACACGCACACGCACACGCACACGCACACGCACACGCACACGC
>Ga0307963_1001075_pt1 | contig 20213 bp, 22 predicted proteins | sample OrgLakmetagen594_FD_201829 | JGI IMG/M metagenome (GOLD analysis project Ga0307963, IMG submission 201829) | Saline water microbial communities from Organic Lake, Antarctica - #594 | ecosystem: Environmental > Aquatic > Non-marine Saline and Alkaline > Saline | place: Antarctica: Organic Lake... | reverse complement strand
CACCCACACTCACCTCTAACTACATTTATATATGCACCCATCACCCACCCAACAACACACAACCTCACCCTCACACACCCAAGTACACAAATATTACTCCCACCTGTCTCCGCAGCAGGCGCTGCTTGCCCTCCTCCTCCTCCTCTTCCAGCTGCTGTTTCAGCAAGGCCAGGTGCTCCAGCTGTGCACGCTGACGCTTCAGACCACGCTTCAGCTCTGCTTCCTGCTCCTGTGACAGACGCCGTGCTTGCCTGCAGCAAGGGTAGAGGAGATAGTTTGCGTGAGTGCGCGTGCGTACGTATTATTGGCACCAGGCAAGTGTCCGTGGCATGACAAGCTGGGATGATGATGGTGATGCACACAGTGCAGCCACTCTGCGATATATAATTTGTGTCAAGCCCCTTAGATCAGAAATCACGATCAGGAAATTTGGGGTACGGGGGCGTCCTTTTTTGTGGCAGGTCAGACAAATTCCCCAAGTAAGGAGTCATACAACTTCTAGAAGTTCCCCTCAAAATCAGATGTCATGTATCTGTCACGAGAGTGTCAAAAACCATTCAATCACCAGGACCTAAGCCACCTTGACTTTCCATGTCTGACAGCGTTTAATTGGTTTCAGAGCAATTTTGTGCGCTTGTCTTGACCTCAGCGCCCATTATGTTAACAGCAACCGATTTCACCCATCCAACACCCCTGTGCTGCATTACCTGTTTCTATCCTTGGTCGTTTTTTGAGCGGCTTTGTGCGCTTGGCGCGCCTTTACCTCAGCTGCTTCTCCCCCTTCACCCTCGCTGTTGAGCTCAATCTCATTGTCGTCCTCATCGGCATACGTCTGCGAGAATTTAAGCACACAGTGGGTGAAGCAGAGTGTACCGCACAGTTGCGTACAGCAGTCGTGGGTAAAACAAATCTGCACAACGAAGGTGTACAATTGTACAGTACAATGAATAGCAGTCTTAAGGATGCAGGGTACATCAGTACGGGCACCAAAGGATCAATAGTCAATGCAGGGTGTGTTAAAATGAGAACGCATAAGAAAAGAAGGAGCGGAATGAGTATAAGAAAGGATGTATTGATGTTGGTAAAACACCGAGCGCATGAGAGTTCAACAATAGCATTTAAGTCAGGGCTGTGCAATGACGGTGTCGGACCGTCATTTCGAAATTTAGGGACCGTCATGACGGTGCATGACGGTACGGTGGACGGTACGGTCCAAAATCGCAAAAAGGCCAAAATATGGCTTTATGACTCCAAAAAGGCCATTTTGGCTCTTTTCTCCTCATTTCAAAATATTGCATGAGTATTAATTGTATAGACAAAGACTGTTGTAATAATGAAAGGAAAAGGAAAGGAAAAAGAATAGCAAAAAGTTTATGTCTTGACCAGGATTCGAACCCTAATCTCAACTTTTCACAGCAAAAAAGCATTTGACGGTGGGTTTACACAGTAGTTACGATGGACGGTCCCCTTAACCGTCTGGACGGTCGACACCGTCATTTCTGAGACACCATCCTTTTGACGCTGTGACGGTACGGACCATCCACCGTACCGTAATTACGGTGCAAAATTGCTCTGACGGTGTCAATGCACAGCCCTGATTATTATGCTTGAGATAGACGACCAAGTGGATGGGGAAGAGCGACTTAAGCAAGCGTACTACATTGCACATCGTCTACAGCTGCATACTACAAAGTGTAAAAATAGAGTCCCTCGCTCCCAGAATTCCAAAGCAACCTTGCTTCCCTGCTACTTAGCTTGAGCCGTGTTACCAACACCAGTTTCAGGCAATTGCTCTGGCACAAATACATCAAAGCAATCTACATATTCCAAGCTTAGCCAGCCAAGAGTTGGCCTCTAGCATAAGCATGCATGCACATGCATCAGGTACTAATTTTATGTTGTGACAAATACACAAGCAAGTTTGCACACTTAGTGAATGAGCGAAACGCATTTAATATTGCGAGAAAGCTACAGCACATGCAACATAACTCATGAAAACACACGCACCTGCAGCTGTGCTAGCTCATCTTGTGCCTGGATCTCTGACACGTCCACAAGCGGGGCTGGGGCAGGTGCAAGCTCCTTTTTCAGCAGCTTCTTGTTTTCTGCGGCCACTAGGGCTGCCAACGCGTCTTGGTGAGATTCTTCCTCCTGCAAGCGCAAAGCAGGAAGGTGTTTAAGTTCAAGCAAGGTGGCACGCTTCTTGTTTCCAGCTGTTTTGAAATATTTTGAAAAGCAGGAAACAGGAGGGATGCCCCTGCATGGCCCTGCACAGAGCTAATATAAGTAGGATTACTGTTTGATTGGCGCGCCTCTGCTGCCACAGAACCTGTGCATTGGTGGAGCTTTTCCCCTGCAAAGCCCTGATGAAGCATGTTTTTGGAGTACCTACCTGAGAATCATGCATGCTAATTTAAATGCTTTTGAGATTCGTTGTCACAGAAAGAAAGTGCAACTGATCTGTCATACCTCCGCAGCACAGCGTGAGTTTGTAAAAGTTTTAGAATGCATTGACAGGTATGCACTCAAAAATAGGCTTGATGCCCACTGGCCCATTCAGCCTTGAAGCCTGCGATAATCTTTGAAGCCAAGGAGTAATAAGATTAAAGTATAGCACAACCCTTTGTGGCCTTCCGAGATTGGTGTGCTTGAGCCGAAGGTTTTAGAAACAAAGTATGTGCAGCCTTTGTGGCCCCGCAAGACTGGTGTGCTGCGCGCGCTAACCCTAATTAAAGCATATGCGCACGTGCACGAGTACGCACACGCGATTCAAAAGGTGCAGGCCCAAATTTGCCGAAAAGGAGTAGCGTTGGTCCCGGGCACAAGGGTTGGTTTTATTTACACCGCAAGCCGCAAGGGTCAAATAGAGCTACACCGGTATGCATTCGTAATATTAGCAGGGTCATTCCCACACATACAGCTGTTTTGGTGCACCAAAGCGGTTCTGGCCAACCTCGCTCATGCACAAAAAACACAGGCACGCACTGGGTTGTAGGAACAGCCTGCCCTGTCAATCTCCAGTGCCTTGATGGGGTTTGCCACGCGCCCCCGCTTGCCTTTCCTTTTCACACTGGGCCCCCTGGCTGAGTACAGCTCCGGTTGTGGCTGCAAAGAAAGTGCAGGGATCACGTACAGAATCTTGAAGGCAACGCGGCAGAGGAAGAGGTTTTGCAGCCGCCAACTACTTGTCAAAAGCAGCTGCTGCGACAGAAAAAGCATGTGTAGCAGTGTCGATCGTGTCAATGACTGCTTCTTTGATACTCTCCTTTCAAAGGATGGCATGGTTTAACACTTCCCCATCCATGCTAAAAGTGACCATGCTTCCGTCATCTGCGTTATGCCTATCTTTTTGTTATTTGCGTTGATTAACATTTTCGGCAGGGTTTTGAGGAAAGGGAGAGGAAGTTTGCGAGTAATCTTGCGATACAAGGCCAGCAACAAGTCGGTGAAGCGTTTAGAGTAAAGAGGGGAGGAGAAAGGGGAGGAGGGTTACAGTGGGGGAGTGGAGGAAGTGTGTAAGGCAACGCTAATGCTGCTGCTAACAAAAAGAAGGCACATCACGCCGCATTAAAATCGCACATCAAAAGGAAGGCAAGGCTGGACTTCTAACCAACAGCATGTCCTGGCAGCCAAAAGCAGCCAAAGCAGTCAAAGCAGCCAAAGGGGACTTAACGCTTTTAGGACTAGCGGCTTGTTGTCCTCATTTAATGTGGAAAGTGGTGTTAACTCTGGCGTGGATTTGTATTTCTTCCTATTCTTCTCTTTCTGACACCAGGCAAGCATGCTGTTCCTACGCTTTACGAACCGCAGCAGGCACACAGACTGCTCATGACTAAGGCCTACTACTGATCCCTGCTCTGCTCATGACTAGTGCCTACTACTGATCCCTGCTCTGCTCGTCACTAGGGCCTACTACTGATCCCTGCTCTGCTCATCACTACGCTATTCCTTACAAACTACTCGTCACTATGCTCATAACTACGGGCTACTCAAAGCTACGCTGCTCATCAATGTGGACTGCTTTGGATTGCTCATCACTAGTACCTACTGACATCTGACAAAGCCAACGCCTGATTCACACCATGCCCATGCCCTTGGCTTGTGGCACTCACTTTTGATGGAGCGGATGTGGATGGTTGAGCCTCCTCCACCTGGCTAACGCTCTCCCCTCCCCACAGGTCCTTGGGAGCTGTGAAGTTAGATCACGGTATGTGTGAGCGAGCGTGTGAGTGATTGTGTGTGTGTGTGTGCGTGTGTGTGTAAGCGAGTGTGTGAGGGTGTGTGCGTGAACGCTTGCCAATGTGTGCATGTGCGCAATGTGCATGACACAAGAGCAAATGAGAACAAAGCCAGGCAGGATTGAAAGCACTCTTTGAGTAACGCTCAGCAGCACATTTGCTTCTTTTAGAGAGTTTCGATCTGTAATCCGCGCCTAAAAATGTGTGTGGTGCGAACACGTGCAACTTACTAGCCTTGCACCCTCTTTACGAGCAAAAACAAGGAGTCTCTTGCACAACACAGAGAAACATACATGTTTTCTCCTCCCCGTTTATGTTGACCACCTTCCACTCTCCATCTTGGTCTCGCATTCATATAAACACGCTATCCTCAATACCTTTGATAGTTGCTGGGGGTATTGTGATGCCCTGGCCACCCGACCTACCCTGGCTACATCCCCATTCATTGTCCTGCACCACCTCTCTGTACATGGAATGTTTGACTTGTGGCTTGTCTCACACAAACTGGATGTGGATCGATCCCTTGATACAAACTTTCTGACTACTTCCCCCCATTACACAAACACACATACACCTCACCTTCCTCTGGTCGCCTGGACGTGATGAGCTGCTGTCCCAGCTCCTGCCTCCCCTTCTTGGCCAAGGGGTCCTGCTGCTGCTGCTGCTGCTGACCACTGTCCTTCCTCTTCTTGGGGGGGCCGCGGGTCTGCTGTATCACAGGCTTTACCTGCACGTGTGCCCATACACGTAAATAAATTATTGATCTTACATGCGCACAGTGGGATCTCACCCAGCGGTATCTGTTAACATAAACATGGCAGCATTGATGCTGCACCACTGTTTTCTCCTTTGGAAATATGGCGCTGCTCTACTTCCAGCTCTACCTGCAAGCATGCATAGCCATAGATTGGGATACAAATTTTTTTAGTTTAGAAAACCAGCACCCACCCTGTCTTCCTTGAGAAAAACAAGTCGATTGCATAAAAGTATGGCTGTTCCTGCACGCTCAGCTAGCTGATGCACGGACTACTATGCCTGCCTTACAACAAAGAGGGTGGCTTTTAGGAGTGCTGTGGTAAAATACGGAGCAAGGTCCATCTCTCTTTCTGCTCTGACAGCACCACACACAGGCTTGGCCTGCAGCCCGGATAAACACAGTCCAGGGGGTTTCTCTCTCTGTGCTTCTCCACAAAAGCGAGGAATGTGAATAAAGTACTAGGTAGACTGAAAATCGGCGTCAAAACCTCTAGGTGCACCATTTCTAGCTACACAGTCGTGATGCGTAACTACATCCTCACTGTTATTTCACACCAATGTTCACCCGTCTACTGCTCAGCAGGAAGTACACTGGGTTATAAGATGACGTATGGGATCCTTGCCTACCAAGCCAAGGCATTCTTAGCAGTAGACTCTCTAGTCCTCAAGTCCATTCAGTGAATTGTCATGCTTTAAAACCTGTAAAAGTCCTGACCTGCTGGGGTGCAGAGAGAATGAGCTGGGCTCGGGTGGGCCGCATCTCGCGCTTGCCTGCTTTTGCACGCTTCCCTGCAGCAGCTGAGGCTTCGTGATCTGCGCTCTGTGTGTGCAAGGATAGGACAGAAAGATGGTACGTATGCATGCATTTCACAAAGCTGGATGGAAAATTTCAAGTCGCCCACAAGCGGTATGAGCGAGCGTGGTGTGTGTTTGTGTGTGTATGTGTAAGCACGTGCTTTGTGTGCATGTATGTATGTGCATGTACGTGTGCACGTGCGTATGCGTGTGTGTGCGTGCGTGTGAATGTGTGTGTGTGTGTGTGCAGGTGAGCGTGTTGTGTGCATGTGTGTGTATGCTGTGCAAGTGCGTGTGCATCTGCGTGTGTATGCATGTGTACGTGCGTGCGTGCGGTGTATTGAGTGTGTTTGTGTGCATGCATGCGTGTGTAGGTGTGTGTGTATGCGTATTTGCGTGCGTGTGTGCATGTGTGTATGTGTATGTGTATATGCGTGTGTGCGAGTGTGTGTATATGTTTACGTGCGTGCATGCGTGCGTGTGTGTATGTGTGTGTGTGTGTGTGTGTGTGTGTGTGTGTGTGTGTGTGAGGGTGTGTGTGTGTGTGTGTGTTCATTCACACATGCATGCATATATTGTGTGAGGAATTGCATGCGTACCTTGTCCACAAAGAAGAGCTGGTCATCCTTGAGGTTTTCTACCGATGGGCCGTGTCTTTCTTGGTGGCTCTGCTTCTTGATGTGCTCAACAGCCTGATACAAATGATGAAGTCAGATGTAAAGTGCTTTTTCTACCTGTGCTAGTGGGCAGTGGGAGTGGGCGTGAGGCGGCTTGAAATACCTCGGAGTCGTCCAAATTGCGCCATTGCTTCTTCTGACTCTTTTTCACCATTTTCAATTAGGATTTAAATTAATGAGCAGACAGGTCCCGTCAGGGTTTAGCCGGGTTTTGGGAGATGTAGGTAGTACGCAAAACAGATATACTGCTGCAATATTAGGAGCGAGGGGTTTAATCACGCGTTCTACACTGGCATTTCGTTCCGACGTAACGACGTTGGTCAAACATCTCCCTATATCATTCTAGAGTCGTTGTCCTGACACTGGCTTGTTCGCCAAAACCAGCAAGAAAGAAACAACATATCAAACAAACACTACTGTACTGCTGGCGTTGGCAATTCCACAAAAGGCTCGTATTGAAGAATAAAGTGATGTAGGAACACGAGCATTTATCACTCGTACAGTTTTTATAGAAAGCACAAGGTAGGCTGAAGGATAACACACAGGCAGACAATCCCAGGATTAAACACAGGTGTAGACACGACATGAAAATGGATATTCACAAGTTCTGGCATGGGTTCCGATTCTTTTTCAAGTGCTTCCACATCACTTTTACCATTATAAGAATACAGGGGATAATTTCTAGTGCTTTTGCTAAATATGACAACTTCCTGCACCCTTTCGGATCAACTGATGGCCATCGGGGTGTCAGCTGGCCAACCTTGCTGATCTTCAGTCTCCATCAACACGTTATCATCATTATCGTCCTCACTGGCTAGCCTGCAGAGGTGTTTCAGCCAAGCTTGGAAAATGGGAGAAAGCAAGCTCACTTTGCTTTGTAGTTGCTTATGATGGACCGCCTCCTGCCCTCCATGCCTATGTCGAGTGATTTTGCCCATACAAAGGAAATTATTTTAAGCTTTAATTAAACCATACTTCCTTGCGATTCACGTAACGGCAGGTGCACACGTGAGCACCTATCGGTCTATGCCAAGACACGATGCCCACCTGTAGTACTCAATCTTGGCAAATTTGTCCCAATCTGACAGGCCAGCAAACTCGCCCTGCTCTGCTCTCAGCGCAAAGGGGTCTCGGTTCTCAAAGCCCAGGAACTTGTGGAGGTTGAAAAGTGCGTTGAACAGGAGGGACGACTGGGGCTTCGACCTTCTAAGATCCCTGGAATTCAGGAGCAGAAAAATGGTCTCTGTTTGTCACTGACAAGCTGTATGCTGATGGGGACAGGATATGCTCCCGAACGAATTCAACAACAACAGCAACAGAACTCAACAAGCTTTCATTCCAACATCCAATATGCTTTTGCCATAAGTATGCTGGTTGTGCCTCAAACACTGCCTCATATGCTCGTATGGTTTCCTTGCCACAACTTGCTCCACCAAATAATGTGGGTGAAATTTTACATTGACCTTTCTCGGCCATGTGCACATGAACTAGTTTGCCACAACGCATCGTGCTAACATGCAAAATTGAGGCACAAGCACGAGGCACTTCATGTCAAAAGCTTAGTTCATATAATGAGAGCAAATTCGTGAGATGGGACAAGCAAGGAGGAGATCGCTATTTCACGGTTTTCACCATGTGCTTTGCGCTCATTAAACATAGCTTGTGTAGATTGCCCTCTGGCTGGCCCTGGCTGAAGCATGCTATGCAACTGCAACACCTAGCCCAAGCCTAAGTCAAAGCCTAACACTGAACAGCAAGAAGAAGATGGGGCCCCTTGCGAAACGACTTACGTTAACGTATACTGCCCCTCTATCTCTGGCTGCAGCATGTCATGCAATTGGCACACCATGTCTGGAAACAGCACAGGCTCCTGGCTCAGGCCCTCCAGTCGTTTCAACTGCTCCTCTGCAATAAAGTAGCAGGCATAACAACTAGCAGGTTATGTAGGTCATTCAATCGCCACATTTGCGGTATGCGCTCCAAGAGCGTTTGGAAGGAAGTGGTACAGCATGCATTCAATGGTCACAAATATTGATGCAAGTCAGCAAGCCAGCACACATGCTTGACAAGGTGCAACTACTAACAGCAATTGGAGGCAAGAGTTTTATCACTGATCTAGCGATCAGAACAACAGGTCTAAAAGAGTTCAGTGCAAAGGTCTGAAGAGTTCAGTGCAACAACAGCGTATGTCCAGCTGCTTACCGTAAAAATGCCACATCTCCCTCGGCCGAATGACCCCGTCTGCGTCTAAATCTACACACCTATGTGACGCACAGTTGGTAAGGAGGTTAAGTTGGTCACGCACTGATGGAGATATTCAAAATTAGGGAAGTACATCTGAGGGCAAGGGCATTACTAGTGTCCATCTGTGACGCCCCTGCCCTTTCACGCTCATTTGTAGGGTTGGCCAGAACCGTATATATATACCGTATATGACCGTATATGTGGTGATTTCCCTGCCAAAAATACCGTATACACACAGTATATATATTATTCTGGCCAACCCTACTCATTTGCCGCGACACTGCTCTCAGCGTCGCAACAAGTGAGCGTGAAAGGGCAGGGGTGTCACAGATGAGCACCAACAACTCTTACTTCTCTAAAACGCTGCTCTGCAAGCTTCCCATCATGCAAGCCCATTGTACATAGCTCTTGCGACAGGAGTGGTGTTTCATGCACACAGCAAGGTTTGTTTACTCGCATCAACTTGAACACGTGCGCGTGCATGCGTTTAATTTGGTGTTGTACACATTGGGTATAACGTAGTTCCCATTCGAGATTTTAAACTTGCCATCGTACGCCCTACATACACGCCCTGCCAGCTTAAACCAGCAGTACTTACTTAAACCAGTAAGCCTAGCAGTCGCACGTTCTGACTGATGGCTTTATCTGTAAACCCTGTAAACCAGCAATACTCACTTGAACCAGTAATCCAATGCTGTCTCACTGGTCTTGTCCTCTTCACTTAAGATGAACCAAACAAAGTCCTCATAGGACATCTTCCCGGGCACAGGGCTTGTAAATTTTCTAGGGACCTGGAGGTTGCAAACAATACAGGTGCTGAATCCAACTGACACGTTTGTGCCTACACTAACAAACTACTGTAGGCGACAATAAAAGCAAGAGGTGGACAGCAGCAGGGCGCGTTCCAAAAAGCAGCACCTCAGCAAATGAGCGGCAGCTTTTGGCATTTCCTTCTGTACTTCTCACAGAAAACTCGCTCATGTCACGTGTGCCTCACGTAGAGGGACAGTAAAAGTCAGGCTGGCCTCTTCGCACCTGCTCGAAGATCTGGTCCACTATCTGGAATGAAAGTGCACACTGGCTGTAGTGCGCAAGGTCGTTACGGTCGATGAGGAAATCGTGGTCACTGTCCAGCTCCCAGAACTTGCAGTAGATGACGTAGAAGTGTTCATAGCTGAAGTATTTGAGCACCTGCAAAAGGAACACGATAATAGCAAGATAAGGTCATTTGACCGAGGGTTAGGTAGTTGGTAGTTGTTGAGCGTGTACTACTCTGCCTATGATTAAGCGAGACAGTTGAGTGACAGGTCTAGTATTGGCTGAATACGTAAATATACACTGCATATGACCATACAGATGGTGATTTTCCTGCAAAACAATGCCACCAGCAACAAATACACCGAGCATAAAACCGCTCTGGCCTGCCCCACATATGAGCAGCATACGTTATCCTTTAGAGAGCTCTCCAAATAAACGCACAAGTCCATTCTTCAGTTGAGCACGGTATTCAGTCAACAAGCAGCCGACTGAATGCATGCGCATTGTGTGTAGCAGTCAAAGCAATCCAAGGTGTGCTCCAGCATCCACAAACTCACCTGTCCAACATACATGAGCTTGCAAACCCACCTTATTGATGTCATCCTCCTGGTCTAAAGCCTCTAAAGCCTCTAACAAATCACTGCGCCGCAACTCGCGCAGCGTCAGCCTCCCGTTCCCTGACCTGCAGATGGTTTCACAGGCGAGGATGTTTGTGATAGGGATACACTACACTGTCTACGCCACCACACAGCTTAGAGCGCTTTAAATCGCACAGCATCATTGACCACATCAGGGAGTGGTGCATGCACGTACATGATGAACATGTTCCCTGACCTGCAGATGCGATGGTGGTGGTGGAGAGAGCAGACATCTTGTTAATGCCTAAACGTGAGAGCATCACATTTCTACCGGTCTTAGGTTCAAATTCCAGCTGAAATACGCATATTGTCTTTTCCCCCAAACTTGTTGCTGTTTCAAATGTGGGTGACCAAAAGAGTTGCAAATCCTTCTATGGATGCAAGGCCGAAAAGAGCGCCGGAGCAGACAGAGATACCCAGATCTTGCAACGCCCACCTCGCGAATAAATTGTGCTACTTCTTTTAAGCACCTCGCAGTAGCACTTGCAATAAGGTAGGCAGCAGTACAGCAACAACAGGACAGCACCCACAAGGTCACATTAAATGTAAAATCCAAAAACATGTAGCGGTTATTTTAAACGCAAGTTTGGTAGGCATGACAGACGTGAAGTTGATAGTATGCGAATGCCGGAGATGATACTTCAAACTAGCCTTTTTGGTACCTAGGCTGCTGCTGCTGCTGCATATGAAAGAGTGCTTCACGCGGGCTGTGAAAGTAGAGGTCCTTGCATTTCACTGGCCTGCTTGGAAGGGGGAGTGAGGCATGCTCACGGCTCAACCGGAAAGCTGGGCTGGGCGTCCATCGCACCATCACATTCACACTATTACATTATTTGAGAAGAAGCACTGCAACCTCACCTGTTCAGCGTGTAGAAGATGCGCAGCACCACTGTCTCAGCGTACTTTTTCTGGAACTCAGCCGTCTCTGCAAGAAATTCTAGCCCTGGATGATACTCGAGGACGCAGTCCATGAGCGGCACAAAGTCGTCATACGTCAAATACTGTGCGTAAAGATTGAGAACGTGGGGTATTAGTTGGGGCAGTCCATGAGCGGCACAAGGTCGTCATTGTGCATTGATTACTGAGTGCACGGCATAGAAGATGTGAGGTGTTCGTTTGCACAGAAACTGCGGTAAAAAATATAGACGCATGGCGCAGCTCTTTTGCTTATCGTTATACAAACATTTTCTGCAAGTCGGTGGAAGCAAAGCTTGGTGCACAGCTAGGCATTGATTCAAAGTTATCCCCATCACACTAGAGGTGAGGCACAGCCAACATTGACCTATGGCCGTCTACACGCTGAGACAAAAGATGGGCAGCATGGTCAGCAGTCACGACCTATTTATATCCTTAGCAGGCTGACACTGTTCACAACCCCTCCTGACACCACTTTCCCCACCTCTTGGTTTTCTTTTCGAAGGCACTCAAAAACACGCTTGATGCCTGGCATGCTAGCAAGGTTGTGTGATGACCACCATTTCATGAAGGCTGGCTTGCTGACAAGGCTGGTTCCTGGTTCAGCAAGCCGCAGGAAGAGGGTGCGAGCAATCATCCGAGGGATTTCGCAGACCTACAGCGAGTGCACACACAAGCTCAGGTTTTTGCAGTTGGCAATGGGCTCTCCTTTGTGTGCTTGCTGCAGGTCCATACGTGTGTGTGTGCCTGCATATACGTGTGTCGGTTTATCTATATGCATGCATGTGTGTGTGCGCGTATGTATTTTTGCCTGAATTTACACGCGGGCGCTTGCATGTTTTCGGGTGCTTCAGTTTGGCAAAATGAACCAGTGGCTGTGACTGCAACAGACAGCATCCACTCCTGGCAAACTATTTGAGAGGGAGCACTGACCTCACTAACTAAAGTAGAGAAGCTGTCTGTGCTTAGCCCCATCGGCTGTGCATCAAATTGCTGCTCAATGCGTTGCGTCTGCTCCGCACGGACCGATGTGGAGGCAGGCTGCTGGCCGTCTGGAAAGTAGAACTGGGGTAGCTGGGACAGGGGAGGCTGCGAGGCAGCATCCGTTAAGGGAAGGAGGTTTGGGTTGCAGTGGGGGACAGAAGCCAAGGCTAAAAATCAATTGCGACACTCTGTCCTCCACGCGTACGCACCCGCTTCAAGGAGGAGGAACTGATTGAAGAGCTGAGCTTGCGGTGAGGAGACAGTGGAGATCTGGGTGATTTGGCCTTGGAGGGAGACAGGGGGGGCTGCAGAGCAAAGAAAGGAGAAGGAGAGGGTGGTGGAGTCAAAAAGTGGGGCAGTCAACACATGAGACCCGTCGTAGAAGCCGTTCGGTCGACCGTGGCGGGGACCACGCAAACGAAAAATCAATTTACAAACATAGTACAGCAGCGACGTACGGTGGAGGAAAAGATGGCGTGGGCGGTCGAGGGGGAGAGGGGTGATGGGCCCTGTGTGCTGCAACTAAGCGTGGCCAGTGGGCCTCGCAGGGGCTTGCCCTCTTGCGCATCCTCAATCAAGCTGTTGACCTGCGTTGTGTTGTGTGAAGAGGGGAGGTGGGGAAGGGGGCGAGCACAGTGCATTGTGCGCGCGCGGATGTGAAGACAGTCTGCCTGCCTGTGGTGCACTGCACAGACAATAGTTTCCAGGATGCGTCCACTCACCACTTCTTGGTGGGTGTTCAGCCACTGCAGGAAGAACTCATCCTGGGCGTGATGCGGAACAGGGGAAGTTCTGCCGAAGTCAGCGTAAGTTTTGAGGCCGGCTGTCACAAGGCCAACCTGGTTCTTCCATGGATGATGGTGGAGGATATAGGAGCCACCTCACAGCTACCTACCAGCTTGAGCTTGGCTATGGAGTACAGTGGATCTCCGTGGTTGCCCATCGGTGCTGTGAGAGTTGTGTACTCTGTCTTTTCTAATCTTGTTCGCTATATAGGTACGATATGATGCCAAATTTTGAGAATTCTGCTGTTAAGGAAATAGGGGGAACCCAAACCGATTTGTTGGCATCAACTTTCCTCCTAGTATTTAGTTAATAAGTCAAATAGTTTTCTTGCGCGTGGTCCACCTTTTCAGATAAACCCCCTCTCGTCTATATGGTCATGGGAGACTACGCGCCAGGGTACAAGGTAAGTGGGTGCTCCAGAGGCTGTGTGCTGGCCAGATGTATTCATGCTGCTGCCTCATACGCACGCATCACCCTGGGCCTGCCCTTGCGTGACTTGAGGGGGCATTGTTACGTGAGGGCAGGCCCTGCAGAGAGCGTAAAGGCAGGTTGCCCCTTCATTCCCACTTCAGTCCATGCTGGCTACACATCAATCATCCATCCAACAAACATGTGTGTGCATGTCGTGTGTGTCCAGCGAGCCCGCGTTGATCCAGACATGGAGTATGCATACGGTGGGGGCTATGGATCTGGAGGGGGCATGATGATGGGCCCTATGTTTCCATGCGTGAAGCTGCGGGGCCTGCCCTTTGATGTCACGGAGGAGGATGTCAGGATGTTCCTGGTGAGGGTGGATTGGGTGTTGCCTCTGGTTTTGGTGCATTTGCGACAGCAGCAGGAGCATCCCCTTTTCCCTCTTTTCCATGATTGGAAGCGGTGCGGGTTTGGGTGATAGGAAGGTGGGTGTTTGAGGAAGTGAGGGAAGAGCAGCATGGCAGCGGAGAGGGCACGCAACGCAGAGGGTTGCACACGCAGAGGGTTGCACACGGCGAAACGAACCCTCCTCTTCTGCCCTCCCCCCTCTCCCGTCCTCTCTACACAATTGTGCAGCACACATGCATGCACACATCCATTGCCTGCTCCAACTGGTTGTGACGGGTGTGGTCTGGTGTTTGTGGGTGTACTAGGGGGTGGAGCCCATCGACGTGGTGTTCTGCAAGCGGGATGGCCGGTTAACGGGGGAGGCGTTTGTGGTGCTGTCAAACCCGATGCACGTGGACGTGGCGCTGTCAAAAAACCGGACGTACCTGGGGCGGCGATACGTCGAAATATACCGCGCGAAGAAGCAGGTGGGTGTGGGTGTGGGTGTTACTTCTTCCTTTGCCACCCTATCTTTCCTGACCCGCTTCCTTCATTCACGTGTTGTGTTAAGGCAAGAATGATGTGTTCTTGGTAAAAGAAGGAGGGACTGAGTGTGCGTGTTCGCGTTCGCGCATGCCGCATCAGTCATTTGCGTTTGTGTGCACGTGCGTTTCTCCATGCGTTTGTGTGTGTACATGTGCGTGTGTGCACGTGTGTATGCGTGTGTGTATGCCTTGCAAGGCTGCTTATCTCAGTATGCCAATGCTGTTACTATTGTCTGGCTTCTGTTTCTAGTATTTCCACCTGCATGTTAATGAGCATTTCCTTAAGCACCGAGTGTATGGCTATCGCATATTTCCACTGAGTTGGAAGGGCTAACTCCTCTCATGGAGGTCATTCCCTGTTTCTTGTGCCAAGCTGTGCTTGATTTGGTAGCCAGGAGCACTCACCCTTTGGAATCACTCAACGGACAGGCTAAGTAGCCCAGCAACAGCACGATTAGCCTTTTTCAGAAATCGATTGATCTTGCATGCAGAGCAGGCTACTTCTTGCCCTCATCTGACCCCCCTTGCTTTCACATACATTTCTTGCTTGTCCCTATTTCAGCCTAGACGCATCATGTGCCCATGACATCACAAACACACACACACACACACGCACATACATACACACACAGGACTACTACCGGGGCGTCGTATCTGAGGTCATGGACGGCGGCATGCCGTCCCGAGGCTACAGCCGAGGCGGGGGTGACTATGACAGCTACGGAGGGGGAGGAGGAGGAGGAAGCTCCTACACCCGTGGAGCTGGCCCCTCGTCCTCGGGGGGCGGGGTCCCAGCAGATACAGAGGGTTCCACTATTTTGAAGCTGCGAGGCTTGCCCTTCTCTGTCTCTGATGATGACATCTGCGTGTGGTTTAATGAAGACACCAGCTTGGGCATCTCGACAGTCGTGAAGGACAAGTAGGTGTTGTGGGTGTGGGTTTCGGCGTTGTATGTGTGTGCCTCTCTGTGTGTACATCCTTGTGTTCCCGCCCCTGGTAGCTAAAACGCAAAATTACTTTGAAAGCCAATCCCTTTTCTCAATGCTCTAGTGTTCCATGCTGGACATGTGCTGGTTGGTCCTCAAAGGGGTGTGACAAATTTGTCAGGAACAAGGAAAGGGCTGGACTTAACGCACGCAGAGGGCACCAGCAACCTAATATGGTGCTTTTCAGGGGGATTAGCGTGTTAATTTGCATGCATTACCAACCAAGTGGTCTTTCACGCCACTTCTTTGCCATTAAATTTTCCATTCCCAGGGTAGTACAACCAGCCGGGGACTGGAATAATAACAAAATTTTGGTCCGGGTCACCCGGAAAATTGCAGGGGCGGCAGTCCCTGCAATTCCGGGGGATTCAAAATTAAAAAAACCGTTCCGGGTAATTTGCAGTAACTTTTGGAATGACAGTGAGAATGGAAAGAAGATGGAAAGTTCAGCAGGAAGGGGGAGCCACCCCTCCTGACCAGGCTTCTCTACGAAGCATGGAAGTGCTGGGCTTGAATGCTTGCATCTTGCATGGCAGCTTGCACCTTGGCAGCTTGCACCGAACTGAGAATCTCTCCAGATGGAAGCTCCCGGCTCCTCCTCCCTCTGCTCCCCCCCCAACCCCTGCCCCTGGCCCTGATGAGGCCTCAACCAGCAGCCATGCGCGAACCTCACGCACGCACGCACTCACGCACGCATGTACATGCATACACACATACTCACAAACACACGCATACACCCACGCACGCACGCACACACGCACACACACACACACAAACACACATAACATGCATGCGCGCACACGTGCGCGTGCACACACACACACTCACACACACATGCGCGCACACGCACGTATGCATCGGCGCCTATAACGTGCAAAACATGTGCGTGCATATGCATTTGTGCAAGTGTGTGTGTGTGCGTATGTGTGCGTGCGCATGTGTGTACCTGTGTGTTTGGGCGTTTGTATATGTGCGCGTGCGTGTGTACGTATGTTTGTGTGTGTGTGTGTGCGTGTGCGCGCCTGTGAGTGTTCGCGCGCGCTTGTGTTTGTATGTGTGTGCGTTGTGTGTGTGCCTGTGTATGTGCCTTGCTGCCCCACAGATACTGCAGTAGCATGACGCTGTGCTGGAGCAGCCTTTACTGAAGTAGGCGTGAGGATGTGCTGGTGCTGCTGTTCCCTGTCTGTTGAGAGAGCAGGTGCGAGCATGGTGCCCGGGCTGAACACGATGTCTGAACTCTGCTTCAACAGAAAGTGCGCGGCAAGCACCTGCTCCGTGCGCTCCATGCCCCACGAACAGTCCAAGCCAACATGGACCACGTTCCTAAAGGGTTTGTCCAAGCAAACCTCCGCGCGTCATCACATCTGACCAAACTAAAATTATATATTCCATCGAAATTAGTATTGCTTGATTCTGCTTGCATGGTCAACTGTGAACTTAGCAGCCAAATCACAACCAAGGGCCCCTGACGCAGCCGGGGAAGTGTGTTGATGGATACTGCACCATCAGGAAGTGGTCTGGGGGCCTGAATGAGGAGCTTATGTCAAGTTTCAGCCCGTGGGGTGGCCTGGGTGAGCCTGGGGAGGCCTTGTGAAGTGGGGTGGGAAGGAGACAAACGCTGAGGGTTCACACCCCCACAAGGGGGGCTTAGCCAGAAAACAGAAAAATGCATACCGTAGGTTCACGATCACTTCGGGACCACACATTTCAAAAATTAATTAATTTTCGATTTTAGTCCGTGATGGGGTCTGGGGATTAATTTTCGAGTTCAAATTCAGTTCGGGCAGGCCCTGTCAAGAATTAATTTGTGAATTCGAGAGATTCCCACTGTTGGCTGCTGCTGCTGCTGCTGCTGTGCAGGCTGATGGGCAGACTGCCCATTGGCTGCATGGGGAGAACCACTGCTGAGTGCTTGCACAGGTGCTTCCCTCAATCAAAGAAGCAACCTTCTTACCCACTTGTCATTTTCACTAACTCTGTGTGGATGCCCCAAGGGAAGGGCCTGGAGGGCCGGTGAGAGGAGGAGGCTTGTTCTTGGAGCAGCATGCATGGACGCCCCACGGGCCTCTTTACAGCCGCGCCCCTTTGCCTCTGCCTCTGCCAGCTCCCTGGGCTGCCTCTGCCTCTGCCAGCTTCTCATGGTCCCTCTGCTGAGCGGCCAGCCTCTCAGCTGAGGTTCGAAGAACGGGTTAGGGGTTCACAACCAGGGCACGCTGGGAGCTAATTCTTAAAATCTCCCTGAAAACCACTTAAAGAAGTAATTTATCACTTCGAATTCAGTTCGGAGAGGGCCCTGAGAACTATTAAAATTTTTCGTTTTTTTGCCAAGTAATTATTTAATTTCCGAAGTGATCGTGAACCTACGGTATTTTATTTGTTTTGACCAAGGTTCAAACTAGGTCTCGCAGAAATCCTATTAACCTGCACCAATGCAAGCTATGTGAGGCCCTTCGTGATTGATGATTAAATTTGCTCGAGAGCAGCACATCACGAGGGGGTCCAAATTGTTTGTACGCGGTGTTGAACGTTTTCATTTCAGTTTCGTGTTTGTTTCTCACACAATACTCAGACCTGTGTCCCCCCTCCATCCTGCGCAATGCAGTGTGCTAGTAGTGATGGACAACGGGCGCCCCAGTGGTGTGGCGTTTGTTGAGTTCCCTACTCCTCAAGAGGCCACGACAGCCTTGTCCAAGAACAAGCAAAACCTGGGATCGCGATACGTAGAAATGTTTGCTGCCAACCGAGCTGACCTCGAAAGGTATAAGTCACGCGGTGGCTTTTGATTTAGGCAGATGCTACAGTTTTTTATGTACCAGCCGCCTGACACAAACCACACCATTCACAACATGACTCACAAAATTAATCATTAAGAAATACTAAAAAATACTTCACTTTAAACTTTACTTCATGGTCTTTGATTTTCTCCTGATTGTTTCTCTGTCAGAGCTCCTGTAGCCTGTAGCTTGTCAATGCGTGCACTTTCAGCATGTACCGCCAGAGACGGAACTAAAGGAATAAGTAGATTGCAGATTCCGCTTTCCACAATGATAATGGTCCTTTCTTGGAAATGGAGCCACCCTAGTACCAAGAACTGTGAAATTATCTCCAGCGCCAGATTGCTTGACACTTTGCAAATGCAGTGGAACATTACGGAACAATTAGTTTAATTTAGTTTAGTTTGGATTACAAAGGCCTCCAGCCTTGCATGGCTGCTCGACCTACAGGTCCCAACAAATAAATCAATCAAAGAGATCGACAGCTGTATTTGAGTTATGTTGAAAAACAAAACTTTTGATATCACCTTCAGAAATAATATCAAAAAAATGGATGAAGTGGTGCCGTAAATGTTCGGTACCGATACATGAAAAAATAACGTGTTTCTCATCTTGAATATAATCCCCGTTTTCACACAACTTGCAAACACGTGCACTCCTGTCCGGACTCCTGCCATATAAACCAGTTTCACACTTCAACCCATGTTCTCGAATCCTGAATCGAGCTACGTTCCTCATGACACTTTTGCTCAGAGCCATCTTCAAATACTCTGGCAAGACAAATGGTGCACGTGCATCAAGGGTTACAAGGATGGCCTACAGCCTGAGATTCTGGCTGATGATGGCAACGTGCATCAAAAACTTGTCTCTCAGGCAAAGCAAACCAGTTGTGATAAGCCACAGACGTTTTTAAACAAGAGCAAGGATCTTGACCATGTTCCTTTCATTAAACAGCCTGATGCCTGAATCTCAAGTCTATGCGCAAATTAGAAATATTCAGCTTAATGCATTGTAATAAGTCACTTCTGTGGTATACAGTGCCATTCTGCAAATCACGCACCAAAAGCACCCTTCATCTGTCTAGTCCAACAATTAGAAGCACCAGAATTCCCAAGAGAATTATCTGCGTTCATAACATCAATGGAACAATTATTTTAGTGGTGATAACACACAATATATCCAGCGCCAGATTGCTTGACATTTTGCAAGTGCAGTGGAATATTTCTGAGCTAGGGGTGATAACACCACATGCATGGTTAAGGAATCATGACAGAGCTGTCGGACAACGAAGTACTCATGCTACCAGTCCTACAATATTGAAACTTTAAGTTGCACAGCCACAGATGTGCATTTCAGACAAGGGATTTCAAGACACAAAGCATCAAAGCATTCTTGTCCTGCTGTAAAAAGACGTCTACTCTAAGCAAGGTGCAGCCTGTCTGACGTGAGAATAAAAGTATACATGTCAAGAGTTTGTTGTCCAAAATCAGTGGTGATGCTGACCTTAAAGGACCGAAAGGCTGCATTTGACTGATTGGCTGCAAGCCCCCTATGGCTGACAATATTGCTTCTTTTCCACGTTCTTTTCCACGTTTATCGCCTTAGCCTGCCACCGGCTAAGGGGCGTTGTTTGAATTCGCTTTTACTGACACACAAACACACTGATAGCTTTATCACATCAGCCAACATAGACCTGGTCAGGACTTTTTCCTTGCTAAGAGTTGAGTTTATTAACTTGTTCTCATTTCTGAAACAGCGATCCCAGACAATCTGCCTTTTTACTCATATCATTGAATACCTTGTGTGCTTGTGTGGGACAGGAATGCTTTTCAGGTGTCTTCTAATGTCGTACTGTGTGGTGACTTTAACGCCCATGTGGGGGAGCTGAGTGAAGTGAGTGACGCGCACGCTGGTTTTGTTTTGGATTGTCCTGAGGTTCTTGAGACAAGGAGATATGTGTGCAACAGTGTGAACAAGGCAGGTCAGTTGTTAGTTGATCTGGCTGCTGCTACGAGTATGGCTATTACGACTGGACG
>Ga0307963_1001070_pt1 | contig 20238 bp, 23 predicted proteins | sample OrgLakmetagen594_FD_201829 | JGI IMG/M metagenome (GOLD analysis project Ga0307963, IMG submission 201829) | Saline water microbial communities from Organic Lake, Antarctica - #594 | ecosystem: Environmental > Aquatic > Non-marine Saline and Alkaline > Saline | place: Antarctica: Organic Lake... | reverse complement strand
GTGTACTTGCAATTACCATGCACATAGCTGTTTTTACGTGTACATGTGCAGGTGGGCAATGTTGGCCATGGAGCACTGGAGGTGGCGATGCGTGCATGCGAGACTGATCTGGCAAAGCTCATTTCTTGGAAACCTGGAGAGGCTGTGCCCTACAAGGTTCTGGCGGACACGTTTGAGGCCATTGCAGAGATCTCCAAGCGACTGACCATCACCAGCATGCTGGTGTGTGTGTGCGTGTATGTGTGTGTACGTGTGCATGTATGTGTGTGCGTGATTGTGAATGTATGCGTACATTCGTGCATGTGTTGAGTGAGTGAGAGAGAGAGAGAGAGAGAGAGAGAGCAACTTGTTAGGTGGATCTGCGCATCCTGTCGTTTTGAAACGCTTAGGATGATTTTTTGATTTTATGGCCTGTCTCGTTTACGTGCCTCGTACGTACACAGCCAACAAGTGCATATATTTTTCAAGCAAGCTACATTTTTGATGATTCACATTCGCATTGTACATTTCAACGCTTTTTTCTTGCTGCTTATGTGTACACCCCATAATCCAAGCATAGGTATACGTTGTGCTACAAATTGCATGTTTTTACTCATTCAGACAAACTGCCTGCTGGCCATCATCAGCATCGCGCCAGAGGACTTGCTGCCCACCACGTACTTGCGCTTGGGTCTCAATGGAAAACTCACTGTCTACTCCTGCAGACAAACTGCCTGCTGGCCATCATCAGCACAACGCCAGAGGACTTGCTGCCTACCGTCTACTTGTGCGTAAATCGAGTGGCCCCTGCCCATGCTGGCATAGAGCTGGGCGTGGGGGAGTCCACGCTCATTAAGGTGAGATAAAAATGTGCATGTGTGTGTGTCTGTGTGTGCTGTTGGTGCGGTGTGGATGTAAAGAATAAAGTAACGAATCAATCCTAAGCCAAAAATACTAGCATCGTTACGTGGAGTGATGGTTTGTTACAAGGATTTCATCATCATAAGGATAAGGATTTCATCGTTGTTGCATGGAGTGATGGTTTGGGCAAGCTGGCGAAGGGAGTGACAAGCGAGTTGATGGACTGAGCGGCGTGTGTGATGAGCTGGCCAGGATTAATTATAGTGTGTGCTCAGCTTATTTGCTTATTTGGGAGGAAAGCTTTCAAGTGTTCGGTTATCAATGGTGTATTTACAGTTCTGGTCCACATAGTTTGGGGCCTTGAAAATAGGCTCCATCCCGTTAAGACCGACAATATCGATAAATTAAAGCACACGTCGTATGTAATATACAATAATAAAATAAATAACAATGTAACGAACAACAATAAATAATACAATAAATAATACAATAACAATGTAGCGCTATAAATTACAGCACATGTCGTATGTAATATACAATAATAAAGTAAATAACAATGTAACGAACAATAATAAATAACAATAATACAATAACAATAATACAATAACAACGTAACGCTATAAACTACAGCACATGTCGTATGTAATATACAATAATAAATTATCGATAAATTACAGCACATGTCGTATGTAATATACAATGATAGAAGAAATAACAATGTAACGAACAATAATACAATAACAATAATACAATAACAATGTAACGCTATAAATTGTAGCATATGTCGTATGTACTATAAATTGCAGCACATGCCGTATGTGCTGTCCATAGGCGCTGGCAGAATCTACCGGCCGCAAGGACAGCATCGTCAAGAAAGAGTACGAGGAGCAGGGTGATCTGGGCAAGGTGGCGGTACAGGCACGCTCCACACAGGGGACGATTGGCAGCTTTTTTGGGACCAAGTCCCAGCCATTGACTATTAGACGTGTTTTCAAGGTGCGCAGCTTGAATGAGGAAACGTGAAAAAGAACAGGAAGATGGATCGGAGGGGGTTGATGAAATGTCTGCAAAACAAAACAGAACAAATGTTTTGCGTTTGTGTAGCAAGTGGCACGCTACGTTTAACCCTAATGACTACTCATTTAAGGGTGTGTGTATGTGTGCGTGTATGTGTGCGTGTATGTGTGCGTATAGGTGTGCGTGTGTGTATGTGTGTAGCTGGGTCTGGCCCAGGGCCTTTCCCGTAAAAAACGTGTTCCAGGTTAGCCTGTGGGTTTGTGCTTATTTGTGCAGCTGGACAGCCCTCCTCTCGGCTTGGCAATTCAAAAATGTGAGCAACACATTAGACGTTAGTGCGCCATTTTAAATCAGCCTACTCCTTACTTGTTTTGCAAGAAGGAATTCGCAAGAAATTCGCAAGAATCTGCTGAATAAGGAAACATGCAACACATTCTAATTTTTTACGCTTATACGTACAGTCTGCATTGTTTGTACAGCTCATCTTTGTACACTTCGTCCTCTTTTGTGTGTGTGTGTTTTTGTGTGTGTGTGCTTGAAAGTAGAAGTACAAGCAACAGTGAACGAATGGATTCCGGGTGCTTAACGACGTTGCTGCTGCTAGTGACCAAGCATAATGTGTTTGACCAGACGCAAATACGAGTGCATAGCGATTGTGTTATTGTGCAGGTGACCAAGCAATATGCTTTGATCAGACCCACGAGTGTGTAGTGTTTAGTGTGTTAAGGTGTGCCCAGAGAGCACGATTTTGATGAGACGCAGATACGAGCTCATAGCAAATGTTTGATGCACAGGTGCCCTGCCGCTTACGAGTGTGCCAAAATAAGCTCTACGCAAGCAGCGTTTCAAGTACTGACTGAGGAAGGAGTGACCGGTTTAGCGGTCAACATTTTATATAGCTTAACGGTCACTATAATTATAAACTCAACCTGCCAGCAGAATTAGACTCACAGATATAAATTAAGCCTGACCACGGACCACGAGACTTCTGTAAATACATGACAACTCACTTTTAGTGGCTTGTGTGTACAGCAATAAGTGGCTTGTGTGTACAGCAATAAGTGGCTTGCGTGTACAGCAATAAGTGGCTTGTGTGTACAGCAATAAGTGGCTTGTGTGTACAGCAATAAATGGCTTGTGTACAGCAATAAGTGGCTTGTGTGTACAGCAATGAGTGCATGCGTGCACGTCTGATGCGCAGGATTTTAAAGAGATCGCCAAAGCCAGCGGTCAAAACAGCCAAGAGCGTAAGAAAGGCTACATCACCAAGCTACTGGGAGCGAGCAAGGGTAATGAGGCTGGCTACATCATGCGCTCCTTGCAGGTGTGAACAGAAACGGGTGAATGGGTACAACAACGGTTGTATCATGCACTGCTTACTGGTTCATGACCCCGTGTGTAGAGATTAGAGATAATACATACATAATATACATATATAGGTTGATGTATATGTATATATACAGATTTATATGGTTCTGGCCAACCCTACATGCACAGTTTAAACTTCGTACCAGAACTGTTCCATGACCTGAAATCATCATTTTCATTATAACAGCGGCCGCAAACCTACACATCATCACGTACATTTAGGAAAGAAAAACATGCTGCCCCACATGTACAGGATACCCCGTCAGTCACTTCCTGCAAAGCAGTCTTAATGACTTCAAACATTTACATGTACCTTGCTATCTCCTATGAATGTATCAGAGGAATATGCTGCAATTGCTGTTTCTGACTTATGAGATAGGGTGTCCATCCAATGCTCCAATGACGAGGGATAGGGCGTCCATCCAATGTTCCAATGACGAGATAGGACGTCCATCCAATGTTTCAATGCCGAGATAGGGTGTCCATCCAATGTTCCAATGACGAGAGATAGGACGTCCATCCAATGTCCCAATGCCGAGATAGGGTGTCCATCCAATGTTCCAATGCCAAGAGATAGGGCGTCCATCCGATGTTCCAATGCCAAGATAGGGTGTCCATCCAATTGTTCCCTGCATTGAAATCTCCAAGACTCACACAGCATCATGTATCTTGCTATCCTCTGCTTCTAAGGAAGAAACAGAAGAGCATGCTGCAATTGCTCCAGCCAGACCTTTGACCAATCACAGGCCACGCTCAGGGCTGTGCTTGCCAAGCAGCGTTGCGTCAGGGGTGCGGGTTTGCTGCATCACATCTTTGATTATCCTCCTTTTTCAATCGTCCAGTGTCTCCTCTGCTGGTCGCAATGAACCGCAGGCCGTGCACCGGACTGGGCAGGCCAAACAGCATCGCGCAAAGGCTGAAGCTTTGCTGCATCACAGCCTGAATCATGCTCACTATCGTTTTCATCTACTGTCTTTTTCTCTCCTGGTCACGTGCACTGCAATGCTCCCGATCTTTGCCAGCTGCTGCCTTTTTCTCTCCTGGTCACGTGCACTGCAGGCCAAGCTGCGGATTGGGCTTGCTGAGCAAAGCGTGCTGGTAGCAATTGCACACGCAGCCACCCTGCATGCAGACGGTTTGGGCAAAGGGAAGAAGGTGAGAGGATGCACGAGCACGTTGTGCTTGTTTAGCACCACTAATCTTGAAAAGGACCCCTGATATATATCTCTGTTTGTGTGGACGCAACGGTCTTGGAGTAAACCACAAGTTGGGGAGGAAGGTTGATAGGCATGTGAAAGCAAATTTAAGCAACAGTCAAAAATGCTTGTAACACAGACCCCTGACACAATGTTAGAGCACGTGTGTAGGACGCTGCCTTGCATCTTATTGTTTTGATGCTCGTGCACATATGTAGCCCGTAGGGTACTCCAAGGTTTTACATTGGCCCCCCCTTCCACAAGGAAATGTACGCGCCGCAGTAATAGCTTCATACGCGTGAAGGTTGCTTAAAAATGAACTGACCCGGAAAGTTAAACAGGGGAGATATAAGACAGAGAAAGAGCCTCTCTCACAACATTCACGAGTGTTCCCTTACAGAGCCTGACCTCCATCCATCCATTAGTAAATGTTAACAAGCATAGTCAACACACTGTACACAACCGGCGTGCGCTAAGGGCCTCTTCCAGTGCCTGCAGGACAACAGTGCGGCTCCTTTCTCTTGACCAAAGCGGGGAGTTGTCTCTCATTGCCTGCTTCGTGTTTCTTTCTCTATACCTGCAGGACAACGGTGTGGGTCTGGCAGAGCGCATGGAGAAGGCCGTCCAGACCCTGAAGCAAGTGTACTCAGAATGCCCATCTTATGACGAGGTGGGCGCAAAGAGTGTGAAAAGTAGCGGTCCACGCTGAAGTGTATCAGTGCCGAATGGACTCCCTCATTAATGTGGTTTTGTTGCCAGCCTAATTCTTTTCTTAATGGGTGTAAAGAGTGACAAGGCTAGGCTGAAAAGGATTGGTAGGTATGGATGGATGGATGGATGGATGGATGGATGGATGGATGGATGGATGGATGGATGTGTATATATATGTATGGAGGAAAGGTACCGAGCTATTGGTAGAAGGTACGCTAGCAAGAGTCTTGCCAGATAAGTGCAACATTGCTGACATTTTGAGTATCGCTATGTTAGTTTGTTGTGTTGTAAAACTGGAGCACGCTGGTATTTGTTAACTTTCATTTGTGTGCAGTGTTGTGGTGCAAAGGCCTTGCTGTGATATTGGTATGCAGTATGGTGCAAAGTGGTATTGGCATGCAAAGTGATATTGGTATGCAGTGTTGTGGTGCAAATGCCTTGCTGTGATATTGGTAAGGCACTTCTTCTCATAGATGACACACACACACACACTCACACACACATTCACACACTCACGCACACACACACACACACACACACGCCTTTCCTTAGTAATGTGTACCCTTGCTGAATACAAAATGACTGCACGTGCTATCAAAGCGGTCGAACCATACCTGCAGGCGCTTGCTACATATGCACAAAGTGAAAAACTCGAGGAGTAAGATGAACACAGTGACGCTTTTGTATTGTTTCCATGACGTAAAGAAGAGGCAAGAGCTGTCACCCAACCACCTCAAACTTGTATGCCTGTCCGTGCTCCTGCTCAGGTCATCCCTAAATTGCTGCAGCGCGGCCTGTGGGACCTTCCCCTGCACTGCAAGTTCACGCCCACCGTGCCCATCAAGCCCATGCTGGCCAAGCCAACCGTGGGTGAGTACACGACAGGGGGTGATTCCTTTGTGTCTAGGCGTGTTGCGTCCGTGCCGGTCTGTGTGACCAGCACTTGTGCATATGTAGGGTTGGCTAGAACCATACATGTATCGGTATATACGGTGTACATACGGTATTTTTAGCAGGGAAATCACCATACATACAGTCATATACGGTACAGATATACGGTTCTGGCCAACCCTGTGCATATGCAATCTTAAGTGAAAAGATCATTTGGCCCAGGCCTGCGAGTGCATGCCCACCGTGCCCATGTAGTCCATGCTGGCCAAGGAGTGTTCCTGCCAAGCGTCTTGCTATTCGCATTATGGTACCAGTGAAGCACTTGTGAGTAGAAGTGCATCGTTTAGGGCACCCAGGCACAACAAGGAATACGCAACTCAATTTGGCACCCAGGATTTCTTTGTGGGCACAAACATACTCTGCCTGCACAACCAGGCATAGCGGAAGTGCGCTTGTAATACGTAGTGGAAGTGTGCTCTTAAGTACAAGCAGCCGTGCCCAGCCTTGCACACCGAGGTACAACAATAAGTGTGCCCTGATTCACACGCTCAGGCATAACGGAGGTGCTTGACAAGTTTGCCAACCAGGAGTTCACGTGTGAGTACAAGTACGACGGAGAGCGTGCTCAGGTCCACGTCACGGATGGTGGCAAGCAGGTCATGATCTTCAGCAGGTAATGCTTTGGCGTGGCCTCCCTCTGCTCTCTGCCTCTCTTTCTCTCTCTTTCTCTCTCTCTCTCTCTCTCTCTCTCTCTCTCTCACACACACACACACACACACACACATACACGCAAAATGCTCCTTCTTAATTCCTCCTTACGGATAACAAGCAGCGGCACACCTAAAGTCAAGTGTGATCGTAGCAAAAAGGTACACCAGAAATATCGTAGCAACAGCCTCGTCTATTTAACCAAACCGTTGGAACCAGTCATCAGCCTCAATCCATCAACTTTATGACATCATCCCACAATTCATCGTCGCCACTCATTGGCGTGACAGCTGCAACATAAATTAAAATCATCTAGGGTGCCTATTTCATTTGTGGGCTAAAAAGCACAAATCTCGCTGACTATTGAGGGAGCGTTCGACTCCAGCTGGTCCTTTGTGTTGTAAGCCAGACCTTGTGCCTTGATGCTGAAAATTTCTATCCCAGAGTTGTTCTGACATATATGACCACCTATCTTGCTTCTTAGTATTATGTGCAGCAGCAACAAGCTAGGCGTGCATGTAGGAGCAACAGCTTCAACACTGAATATTTGCTTGCACACCATCAGCACCAAGGGTTTGCTCACACGCCCGTGGCACTGAATATTTGCTTGCACACCATGCAGGAACTCTGAGAACATGACTGCAAAGTACCCAGACATCGTGGCACGCATGCCGGGTAAAGGATGAGGATGAGAATAAACACGCAAAGAGCCTTGTATTAAAAACTCTGTATTGTAAGGGAGGCTGCGTGTTGATACTCTTGATGGGCAAAGTGACGAATGCCTCTCCTTAGCTGGTTTGAGGCCACCAACCTACATCTCAGAAGAACGTGTGCACACTCATACTCACACATTCATACACGTTTACATGTGTGCACAGACATCCACACACACACACACACACAATCACACACAGGCTGCTTGGCCCCAGGCGTTGACAGCTGTGTGTTGGACGGGGAGGCAGTGGGCTGGGATGCTGAGCACAAAAGGATTCTGCCCTTCCAGGTTTGTGTGTGTGAATGTGTGTGAGCGATTAACTTTTTATATGCAGGTATGTGAGCTTAGCATGAAGTACTTCAGGCACGAAAGCATGTAGTACAGTGTTCCACTGCACACGGTTTGTGCACAGTACTGTGCTTTTACACACTGCCTTGAAGTATTGTCAACTAACGACTTCCTAAACACGTGTTTGCGTGCCTTTAACGCCATATGAATGATCATTGCACGCATGAAACACCGACAGGATGTGTGCGCACAGATCACACACACACACACACGCACACGTACGCGCAAACATGCACACGCAGATTCTGTCCACACGTGCTCGCAAAGACGTGAAGATGGAGGACATCAAAGTCAACGTGTGCGTGTTCATGTTTGACTGCCTGTACCTCAATGGTCGCTCCCTCCTCCAGGCGCCACTCACTGAGCGCAGGCAGGCACTATATAGCGCTATCAAGGTCCGTTTGTTTTCACTTGTGCGTGTGTATTTGTTTTGACCAAGGTCCTTATTGCGACTGGTACGCGTGTCAGTCTGAGTGTATGTGTGTGCGTGCCTGTGTGTGTGCGTGTATCCGCGCAGGCAGGCATCGTGCTGTGATAGGTCCGTGACGCCTCTCACTTGTGCGTAACTGTGCTATGATACAGTGTGTTTATGTTTGGCTACTGTTCTTTGATCATGACTCATCGTCTGCCTTTGTGGTGTTTGGTTTCATTTTGAGCCCAGGTCATGTACAAAGTAACGGCCTGGGCTTCTTATCACCTACCATGTGCTAAGGGTGCCATAAGTTTAGGGTCTGCCATAACTACAGAGATACGGTGCATGTACGATGTTGTTGGCATGGAGATCTCTGAATGTACAACGTCATGTCATATACGCAGAGTTGGGCAGGACCATAGATATGGTGTATACGTGTATACAGTATTTTTGGCAGGGAAATCACCAAACATACGGTCAAATACGGTGCATGTATATGGTTATGGCCAACCCTACATATACGGTGCACGGTGTATATGTATGGTTCCGGCCAGCCATGCATGATTCAGCTGTCCAAGGGGGCGTGAAGTGCTTAAGGGCGGCATCGAGGCCAAGGGCGGCATTATTGGACTGACACCAAAAAGTGTTGCGTTCATCTCTTGACAAATGTGCGTGCCGTCTATGCCGTGTACTTCATATATGTATGCCGTGTATTGCATGTACTTCATACATGTATGCCGTGTACTTAATACGTGTATGCCGTGTACTTCATACACCAAAACATGCTGCGAGTATTGACAGATTTGCTTCCATCAAACCTAAACGTATGATTTGCAGGTGAAGGAAGGGGAGGTTGAGTTTGCCCTCGCCAAGACCTCACGCGACGTGGAGGAACTTGGGGTATGTGCGCACCTTTTCTCTGAATCCTACCAATTACTTATAAATGACTTAACTTTTACCACTCCAATTCAAGAGCTGGCAGATGTCTCAATGTTATTCTATAAAGCAGAAGGCAGAGTAACAAGCATCCTTGGGTTTGTCGTTGTGAGGAAGAACTGCAATCGTTATCTGCGCAACACAAGCAATGGCTGTTTGTGCAGAACCGCAATCAATATCTGCGCAACACAAGCAATGGCTGTTTGCGCAGAACTGCTATCATTATCTGCGCAGCACAAGCAATGGCTGTTTGCGCAGAACTGCTATCATTATCTGCGCAACACAAGCAATGGCTGTTTGCGCAGAACTACAATCATTATCTACGCAACACAAGCAATGGCTGTATGCGCAGAACTGCCATCATTATCTGCGCAACGCAAGCAATGCCTGTTTGCGCACAGTAGGGTTCTGCTTTAAATTGAGGAGCTATAGTCAAAGAGAAATCAATACAGTGGTTGCGCATGGCCTTGTACCAGGCCCTAATTAGTATAGGATAGGTGCTGTGGTGAAAAGTATGGTGTAGGAGGCTGTGGTGAATAGTACAGTATAGGATAGCTGAATAGTGTAGGATAGATGCCGTACGTTGGTTGCGAGTAGCGAGTTCTGTGTGTGCTGAAGAGAACAATGGCGGATCCACCTAGAGGTGCCACACGACTTGTGCGAGTACTGTTACCATATGATCGGTGCTGAGCAGGTACTTATCTGGCTCCCTTACCTGTCTTTTCCGTTGTCACTGTGGGTCACAGCTGCCTGGCCAAAGGAGAGGATCGCATGCAGGATGTTAAGAGCCACCCTACCTAGGCTTGTTCGAATCTCCAAACGGCCATCCAATTTGCTGCTCACGTGCACCATCCCTGCATTGCCCAGATTAGAACATGCGCAGACAGTGGTGATCATTCCCCACATGGATCAAGCGAATGATAGCTACAAGGACTGTAGAACCACTCAGGAATTAACGCCCCAAGATCAATGTATACGTTATGTAAGATCTGCACTTTTAAATTGACCATGAATGATCTAAACCAGTGGTGCAGTAGGTCATACTGACCACCTTGACAACAGCAGGACGAAGGTCATACAAAATGCCCACACCTGTTGTTGTCCCGTACCTATAATCGTCAATCCTCTGCCGGTGCAAGTCTTTACAGAATTACTGGTAGTATTGATCACCTGCTGCAATTTTGACCACCTGCTGCAATTTTGATCAAGCGCTGCAATTTTGATCCCCTGCATTGATCACCTGCTGCAATTTTGACGCAAATACCAAGCTGTTGCTGTGCATGGAATTTTAAACCGAGTTAGATCATTTGTTGCAAATAAGCATCTGGTTATTACCAGTTTGTTGCTGCAGGCAAAGTAAAAGTCGAGCAGCGCTGTGATGCAGCTTCTTCAATTGACTACCAGTTCAATGCCGCGCATGAAGTTATGAGCGACGCTGTAAAGATGATTCCTCTTTGACCACCTCCTGCGTTTGCCACTGACAGAATGCTGCGACGCATGTTTTGTGCAGAAATTTTTGGACGAGTCTGTGGAAGCTGCCACCGAAGGCCTCATCGTAAAGACAATGGTGGACACCTACGAGCCCTCAAAACGCTCCTCTCACTGGCTCAAGGTGCAAGTGATACTGTGTGAGCGTCAAAAGGCGTGTGCGTATGTATGTGTGTGTGCGTGTGTGGACGTGCTTCCATGTACAAGCCCCCACACTGCTCCTTCTTCTGGCCCAAAAATATGCTAGATTATGTGCTTTTGTAGAAAGATGCTGCAAGATGTGAATATATCCTCCAGAGCATGCATGTTCTTAGAGACCCTGGCTTGCCCACGTGCTACTTGCAAATCATACTCAGTGTATTACCCCATGCTCTACGTGCTGTACGTGTTGTGTGTGTGTGTGTGTGTGTGCAGCTGAAGAAGGACTACCTGGAGGGCGTAGGAGATACATTTGATGTCGTGCCAATTGGAGGCTTCTATGGGCGTGGCAAGCGCACTGGTGAGTGTTTACTGCCATGCTTTTTGTCACGTCGTGCCAATCGAAGGCCTTCATGGGCATGGCAAGCACACTGGTGAGTGTTCATCGCTATGTTTTTCGTGGGTATGGCAAGCACACTGGTGAGTGTTCATCGCTATGTTTTTCATGGGCATGGCAAGCACAATGGTGAGTGTTTATCGCTATTTTTTTGACGACAGTACCTTTAACGAGGGAAAGTAAGTGCGCACTGGTGAGTGTTCACTGCTGTGCTGTCAACGACAGTACTTTTAACGAGAAAAGGTGCGCACTGGTGAGTGTTCACTGCTGTGCTGTCAACGACAGTACTTTTAACGAGAAAAGGTGCGCACTGGTGAGTGCTTACTGCCATGCATTTTTGCGACGTAATCTTAACGAGGATAACTTTGCTTCCATGCTGCTTTGCTTGTTCACGTCGTAAGGCTCGTGAGGTGTAATGGATTGGGCATGTGGAAAAGAGGCTTGCTCACCGTGTGTGTGTGTGCCCTTTTAAACCCAAGCTGCAGTGACAAGGCTGGTGATCTGGTATTATTTTTGTAATGCTGGCTTGGACATATCATGCTGGTTTGTACATTCCGTATTTCTGTGGCAGGCTGATACGCATATCTGGGCACCTAGTAGTAATATGTAGGGTTTGCCAGGACCCTATATATACGGTGTGTAGAGAAATCACCAGATATACGGTCATATACGGTGTATATATATGGTTCTGGCCAACCCTAGTGATATGCTTTGCCAGACGGGTGGACTGAGCAAGTGCCCAAGCATGCTCCTTTTCAAATTCAAGGGGGGACTTCTCACACGCCACTCCACCAAATTGGACCCGATTCAGCTTTGACTTAAGCTAAAATTATAAGCAACATAGGTTAACTAGATGAAGGGTTAAGGTTAAACTAGATGAAGAATTTAGGGTTTAGGGTTTATGCCTCGCACGTGTAAGGCACCTATACCCTAGATAGGTGCTTCCCAAGGAATTGAATATCTCGCCTTGGTCTTTTCACTTCAATTCCTTTGCAACGGTCTTCATTATTAAAAGGACTCTAAAAAATGTAATACCACTGAACTCGCTGCGTAAGGTGGACTGTTCTAAAAATTTGGCAGCAAAAAGTAGGGTTTGTTGCCGCGGCTTATTCGGCATGGCTCCCCTACAGTGACCTATGTGCAGACAACAGTGCTTTATAAAAACCATTTTAATGCACAGTTTGAAGCTTGCCGATTTGGGGTGCCATACGCGGGGAGCTTGCAAAAAACGTCCCTTTTGGGGCCTCTTTCCCCCCCCTCTGACCCTTTGCTGTTAGCATTCTAGCATTCTAGCCCATTCAAGCATTCGAGCATTCGAGCATTCGAGCATTCTAAATTCGAGTGCTCTTTGTTTAGCTGAGAGAGTTCGAAGGGTCACGTTGCCAAGCCGTCTGGTCAGGGACGACATCTGCCAGGCCAGGCAAACGTCGGTTTGACATTTGGATTCAAATTTGAGTCTGAAACACCCAGAGTTGAGTCTGGAGATTGCTGTCAGAAACGTGTGTTTGGCTTGCCTGCCTCCCTTGCAAGCCTGTTTGAGTCTTGTAAGCAATCAAAATAAAGTCTGGAGATTGCTGTCAGAAACGTGCGATTGTCTTGCCTGCCTCCCTTGCAAGCCTGTTTGAGTCTTATCAGCAATCAAAATTAAGTCTAGGAGATTGCTGTCAGAAACGTGTGTTTGGCTTGCCTGCCTCCCTTGCAGGCCTGTTTGGCGCCTACTTGCTGGCCATCTATGACCCCGACAGTGAGAACTACCAGACCATCTCCAAGCTCGGCACAGGCTTCAGTGAAGAGAAGCTGGTGGTGCGTACACACATACACAACAAAATACACACACATACACATGCGCACACAACGCACACATACACATAACACACGTGTCGACACATGCACACTGCAATGCACATACGTGCATACACGCATGCCTCGGCGACGAAGGCGTAGTCAGTTTTGCCAAACTTCCAGCGTAACATGTCTCCTGCTTAGTTGTATTACCCTCGTTTCCCTGCTGCTTCCTTGGCCGACCAAATCCTCCTCAAGGTGCTGCTCCCACTGTGTTACTTTATTGTGTTGCATATGTTTGGGATTGAATTGCTGCTCCCGCTGTGTTACTTTAATGTTTTACATATTTTTGGGATTAAATTGCTGCTCCCACCATGTTAATTTTATGTGTTGCATATTTTAGGATTAAGGTGCTGCCCGTGCCGTGTTACCTTTATGTGATGCATATTTTTGGATAGTCAGATTTCTGCTCAGGGTGAGGGACGTTCTGTATTTTTGTTTCTCGATCGGTTGCGTGTCTTGCCGTGCAGGAGCTAGCAGACTCCCTGAGACCCCACATCATCCCCTCCCCACGGAAGTACTACCAATGGGGAGAGACCCAGGAGCCGGACGTATGGTTTGAGCCTGTGAAGGTTGGTGTGTACATGTACCAGGCGTGTGGGTTATTGGGTGATGTAATGGCAGACCTGTGGTGTCCATGTGCCTTAATTGGGCCTGTAACAGCAAATGAGGTGTGCTAGACGTATGGTCTTGGTTTAGTGGTGTCCATGTGCCTTGATTGGGACTGTAACAGCAAATGAGGTGTGCTAGATGTATGGTTTTGGTTTAGTGGTGTCCATGTGCCTTGATTGGGCCTGTAACAGCAAATGAGGTGTGCTAGACGTATGGTTTTGGTTTAGTGGTGTCCATGTGCCTTGATTGGGCCTGTAACAGCAAATGAGGTGTGCTAGACGTATGGTCTTGGTTTAGTGGTGTCCATGTGCCTTGATTGGGCCTGTAACAGCAAATGAGGTGTGCTAGATGTATGGTTTTGGTTTAGTGGTGTCCGTGTGCCTTGATTGGGCCTGTAACAGCAAATGAGGTGTGCTACATGTATGGTTTTGGTTTAGTGGTGTCCATGTGCCTTGATTGGGCCTGTAACAGCAAATGAGGTGTGCTACATGTATGGTTTGGTATAAGAGGAGCGGTCTACAAATGGGAGCGGGGTGTTCTTGTGGGGTCTACAAATGGGAACGGGGTGTTCTTGTGGGGTCTACAATTGGAAACGGGGTGTTCTTGTGGGGTCTACAAATGGGAACGGGGTGTTCTTGTGGGGTCTACAATTGGGAACGGGGTGTTTTTGTGGGGTCTACAATTGGGAACTGGGTGTGATGGCTGGCCTTGTTCGACTTGTGGGCATCAGTAAGGAAACATTGCACAGGCCAGGAGGCGCCAGTAAGCTTAACTTTTGGACGGCATGTAAAAATCTCGATATAAATTATATATTTGGAATCCTCACGTCGAGAGCTTTCGATTGGTATATGTATGGGTCCAATGGCCGGGGGGGGGCGGGGGGGGGTCAGAGTTTTTCAGACCCCCCCTCAGCTCAAGCCCCCCCTCCAAAAGATTTATTGGGCCGCTCCTACGAAACTTAAAAATATCATCGAAATCCTTAGCTCAAGCCCAGTCGATTGGCACCCTATTTGAGCAAATTGGGTTAAGGGGGGGGTCTGGACATGTCCAAAAGTCAGAGGCACACGTGCTCGGGTGCAGGCCGCGGGGCGAGTCAAGCCGATGAAGCAGCAATTTACCCCAAACTTACAGGACTGTGCCAGCATGAAATATCCAGTGGAATTCTGAAGAAATAGAAGCAATGTGGGACTGTGCAAGCCAGTTATGGGTGCCTGGTAGGTCACGTGTGCATCGGCGTCTATATCTCAATTTTTGCCCCATAACTCTGCAACACTTCAGTTTCAGGTCTTGATGAGTATGCAGATGGATGCCTATTTGAAAAAGGAGCAAGTTGGTAGCCTTTTTGTCCGGGTGGGGGCACCGGAAGGGGGGTTTAGGCGGGGGGGAGGGGCCAACCCAAAAATCATACATGCCTATACAAAAAACATGTATGGCGCCTCCTGCACAGGCAGTGAAAATTTCAATCCCAACATTACTCAAGGATTAAAATGGTATCAAGGATAAGATTGAATTAATCAATTGATAAATTAGTAATAAATTAATCAGGGTAAGATGGTGTCGCATATGACACGAAACATTGAGCATGGTTGCAGATGTTTTACGCATTTCCACATAACACAAAACACTGCACTTCCATGGTAGAATTGTGAAGCTTGTTCTGGGAGTGTGCGTGTGAGTTTTATGTCGAACTGCAGCATGGTATGCATGCACATTCCAGGAAAGGCGTAGCAGGCGTTGCCTGTGTTTTGCTTGAGTTGGGCGTTCAGCACAGGCGTGACATTGGGATAGAGTGGATTGGTGTGCAGCACTCAGGTGGTCGCACAGTGTCATGTACATACTCACAGTCGCACAGAGACCATGGACATTATTGTGCACACACACACATACACACACATGCCCAGTCATGCACACATATACACAAGCACACACACGCTCATACAGGCGCCACGGACATCAATGCATGCACACTCATGTATACTCATGCACACTCCCACATGTTCATGCACACACAGGTGTGGGAGGTGAAGTGCGCGGACATGTCCATCAGCCCAGTGCACAAAGCAGCACAAGGCCTCGTAGATGAGGCCAAGGGCATCTCCATTAGGTTTGTACTGGACTTGATTATTGTACGCACGTCTCCTCACTTTGTCACGATTTGTGAAGTCTTACTTTGTCACGATTCGTCAAGTCCTCAATTTGTCACGATGCGTGAAGTTTGTGCTTGATCTGGTCATTGCACTGACGCACACCTTTGTCAGGTGCGTGCTTGGTTTGTTATGTGCGCGTGTGTGTGCAGTTTCTGCGTGTACAATCACGCCTTTGTTCAGACTAATGACTCCTTCTTATTGTGAGAAGTGAATGTCTTACATAAAAGTGTGTATGCTACTCTCGCACATGCATCTGAAAAGCAATTAACCTTGCCTTGAAATTTGCCTCAGGTTCCCTCGCTTGTTGCGTGTCAGGGAAGATAAATCCCCAGAGGATGCCACCAGCGCACAACAGGTGCGTGATCAGTGATACTAGATTCACATTCTGCATTAGAAGTTGTCAATAATACGTATATTAAAGCGTTCGATTCTATGTTCTCTGCATAGTGTGTGATGTTTCTCATTTGATAGATGAATTGAGGTCTTTGAAGTGCGTGTGTGTGGTCGTAGACATCCATTCAGTGTGAAGCAACTGAGGCGACCCCGCATTGAAATGCAGCAGGGTTGCCATTACGTTGGATTGGTGAGCTTTGTAGAAATGCAGCAGGCTTGCCATTACGTTAGTGAGCTTTGTGGGAGGGCTAGACCTCGCCTCGTCTACATTGGTGATTACTTGAGGCGCAGAGAACATCAGGGAAGGCCAATGATCACAGTTTGCATGCATTGTGGAATGCAATAGGCAGGATGTTACTACTGAGGAACCTTTAACCCACCGAAACCGTCACAAGCTGTTTGAGGGGAAAAGGGGAGGCAACTCGGGCAAATGGGAAAAGCAATACCAAGCTTGAGCAAGTTTAGAGGATTAAGGGATTGTATACATAGATAAGCAGGGAAGAAACACAGAGCAAGAGTGGTTAAACATCAGGCAAGAGTTGTGAGTTGCTCATTCAATCGAGTATCGTTTGTTATGCCTGCTGTCTATAATCATAAACTACAAAGCAATTGTTTGCCGGTTCTCACTTACAAATCATGATGAGCTCTTCTTTGTTTGTGAATGTTCTGTGCAGGTTGCTGATATGTACCGGATGCAAGCGGTTGTGAATCGAAGCGACAAGAAAGCTGGGGCTGAGGAAGAGGAGGAGGAGGAGATATAAGAAGCATAGGAGGCGGCAGAAGGGTTGAAGATGTGCAGGATGTGTTGTTGCTTCGCTATGATCTTTGATTGGTACTTGATTGCAGGATGGCACGTAAGAGATATCAATTCCCTATTCCTTTACCAGTGTGTCTGTCATAATTTTACTCTTTAATGAACAAACGTTTGCTTTAGCCATTATAAGTATGCCAGATGGTCTCTCCCATTGCTCTAAGCACAAGATCATCATGGAGGGGGGCAGATTTGGTTACACCTCTCGTATCTCTGGTGGGCGGCGGGCATAAACTCAAATGACCCTTTTTCTGCTTATGTCTGCATAGTAATTTGGGGCGCTTGAAAGAAATTGGGCTGTACTTTGGCTGTCACACCCAAACGCCTCCGCCCGGCCTGTAAGGCAGTACTTAGAGTTGCCTTAGTGTAGCGGCGTAGCATAGCGTAGCGTAGCGTAGCAAGCATAGGTGTTTGATCGCTTCCAGATCATTTGTCCAGCAACCTTATGCCTGTTTACCATCATTTTATTTATAATGGGATGGCTGCAGCCTGACAGCATGAATCAAATCTGTGCCACACGGTGTGGCTGTAACGATACAAAATACAAACAGGAAAAGAAAAGAAAAAGAAAAGACTCCGCTGGTTGTGATAACACGGCCAGCCTGATTAAGGGAGGGGGTTACTTAGGTGCCCGCACCAGGCAACCCCCCACCGCGCAAACAAATAAAAAGAAAAGAAATCAATGTGGGTCAGGGAAGTTGTGTGCCGTAGCACCCGGACCCAATCCTTGACTGTTGTTGCTTGTGTTGTATTGCAGTGCATACCTTGTTTTTATGAGTGCAGATGCATATCTGATAAAGTGTTCGTTCAGTTTGTGTGTCAAATTTGTAATCTTATGGTGATCCAGACTAAGGTCTGCCAGAGGCTTGTCTGTATAGTCTTTGTAGATAGTCCCCATAGTTCCAACGAGGATCACGTGAAGCTTGACTTCCCTATATCCTTGTCTATTTAGGTTGGCCATAAGCATGCTGTGCTGTGCTTTTGCTTTTTGGAGTTGGGGATCAGGCCTAGTGTTTTCACAAAACTTAAACTCAATCAGGTGAACCTCCCACTGGTTTGGATTCAATTTCTTGTTGTTAGCAAGCTGTTGAAAGTTTGGGTTGCGGGTTGTTACGCGAGAGGAGCACACAGTGCTAGGTAGAAAGAGGATGGCGTCAGGACGAGAAAAGGCTTTTAAAGCATGTGCTGTTAGTTTTGGAAGCAACCAAGAGGGCAGTGTTTTGTTGGCAGTGTTTCTCAGATCTAGGCCTTGCTCTGATTGTTTATCTGCGCTGCCTACGTCAGTGTAGGCAATTTGGTTGGGACCGCATGGTCCCTTTTGTAGGCCTTGGACAATCAGCACGCTTGCCGTGTTATGGCGTTTTATAATCATGTTCCTCATTTTAGTGTGTTGGCAGCCTGAGAGTATGTGAAGCGCACTATCAGTGCAAGGGCAGATGAGGCAGTTTGCATTGGGAGAGAAGCCGTTTTTGATTAAAAATTGTACCAGTGCAGTACCTCATAACATTACGCTTTTCGTAAAACTTGAGATAATTATTGTTCCAGAAGCATTTGTGGTTTGTTTATTGACCAAAGGTCCAAGGTCCTTCCAGTAGCTGTAATACCCTGTGTTTGTTTTGGCACTCCCCAGTCTGTGTGATTTGCACATTTATGTTTTCAGCTTGGCTTCTAGATCACAGAGTGCCAGAGCCTAGGTGTAATTGTCCCTCTTCCGCTGGGATTCTCATCGGTGTCTTTAGCCGCAAGCCAGTAAAGGTGTGTGTTTGCATTACTGTCTGGAGCTGGAGGCTGAAAGTGCATATCATGACCTCCGTCATGTAAGGCAAAGTGTTTGGCAATTGCATCTGCACATTCATTTCTGGCAATGCCACTATGGGCTTAAACTTTATAGAAGCAGATAGGTTTGGGCGAAGCACAAATCATAGGTACAATTCGTTCTAGCAGATTTGAGTGTATATGGTCTCGTTGCATTTCAGGGAGAGTAGCTGTTTTCTAATTTGGCTTAGGGAGCATGCACTGTCCGTTGAAATCTGGGTATACTTATTGGTAAGCGCTGCTGCTATCCCTGTGAGCTCAGCTCTATTGATGGTGTTTGTCATTCCCACGCCTCCTGAGTCCACATAACATTCAGCTTTGGTTTGAGGGCAGTATACCCCTGCGCCTAAAAAATTTTCGGCCTTGCCTATGCAGCTTCCGTCAGTATATGCCCATAATTTCCAATTGGGGCACTTCAATTCAAACTGCTTATCGTCCCATGATTGGATGTGGACGTTAGCGTTTTGGCCTCTTTCCTGGCCAGTGACGTCCTCTCTTTTTGATTTAAAGTACTGGGGGCAAACATGGTTGGTGATGTGGTCTGTGTCCTCTCTTGCAAGGTACTGATTTTTTTCCCAAACTGCTTCTGGGATACTCCTTTGCAGTGTTTGCAGCCAATTCGGTGAGGCATCAGTTAAACACTATTGTGCTTCTTTGTTCCAGACAGCAATAATATCATAATATCCATGTCCAGGTGTGGTAGGGGAAATTACGTTGTACACCCTTCCATGAGGTTGGCATTGCATATGTGAGTTTTGTCTTGGGGATGTAGCCAAGCGTGATGCAGTATATTGGGTTATCTCGCACCAATGCTCTGTAGGCATTGATGCTCGCTCTTGTTTTCCCAGTTGGGTAGAAATAAGAAGGTGGCGGTTGGTAGCTCGCTACACATCGCAGATCGTAGGGAGTGTTGCACGCACTTGAGCATTTTTGTGTCATCATACACTGGGCACTGGGTGGCAGATTGAGAAACCTGTAAACTTGGTGACAAATGCATTGTAATTGGCGCCAAAGACAGTGTCACGGTGATGTTCGCTCCAATATGAGGAGTTCCCAGGATCAAAGTCCAGAGCAGACGCCATTTTTTCTTTTGAGACCATGGCACATTGTTGTAATGCTGCACTGATGTATTGGGGTAGGATACGGGAGTAGGGGTCTAGCAGTGTTAGTTGGCTTGCTTTAGGGTTTTTGAGGCGTGCTTGGTGGTCTTGAAGCAGACCTGCAATTTCAGAGGCTAGACATTGAACAGGAGAAGACTTATCTCTGTGTAGTCCGTTTTTCTGAACTTCATGGAACCTTTCTCTTAAAGGTGGAAGCGCTCAGGAGTCATAATGCATATGCATTTGCCATCTGGCTTATATATGCAGGCCGCTCTAGCTTCATACAGTTTTGGGAGGGAAGCCTTGTGTGTGGCGTTTATCATTGGCGATCTATTTTGCGCAATATCATCTTT
>Ga0307963_1001067_pt1 | contig 20260 bp, 21 predicted proteins | sample OrgLakmetagen594_FD_201829 | JGI IMG/M metagenome (GOLD analysis project Ga0307963, IMG submission 201829) | Saline water microbial communities from Organic Lake, Antarctica - #594 | ecosystem: Environmental > Aquatic > Non-marine Saline and Alkaline > Saline | place: Antarctica: Organic Lake... | reverse complement strand
AAACTACCTGGCTGAAGGTCACCCCCCATTGTAACCATTGCGTATGTGACCAATGTCCTGGTGAAGATGAACATGTTCAGAACGAGGTGCATGCTCTTTTAATTTGCCAAGACCATCGAGTTTGTGAGCTGAGGAAACACTTTTCCTTCCTGTTTACACCTTTTTTTGAGGACTTTTCAGCAGCCCAACCCTTTTTGCTGCAACAGGTCAACAACCAACTTGTTCATGATTTCCTTTCTCAGCAGAACAATAAACTTTTTCTTTTTCTTTCTGGGCTTATGGATTTATTTGTGGCTGGCCGAGACCAGTCAGCAGCCGATCAGCCAAACAACCTGGCTGAAGGTCACCCCCCATTGTAACCATTGTATCCTTATTCTTCACAATCAATAGAACAAGCGCTTCATTCAATAATTGGACCTCCTTTTGGCAGAACTTGATTCCTACCTTGAACTGCACTACATACAAGCCTCCATGAACAATGGACAACGTTACATTTGACTTTGAAAATTGGACAAAAACAAGATAAAGACAATGTGAGCAACAATAGTGAGCACATGCACATATTGCACTAGAGAGGTCTGAATGATGAATCGATAGATATTGTCAATTTTCTAACAACCAACAATGACGGTCTTATACAGATTGCTGATAAATAATAGATGTCACCCCATATGGCCTCACAGATTGACATTCTGGATGAGGAACGATACATAGCTTTCATATGAATAAATGCACAAAAAAGCCACATATTTGTCTGTGCTCAAATGAATTCACAACTGAGGACTGAAGCACCTCTTTGATGAGTTGATAATTCAATGAATTTGCAGCCGCAATATAATGATAAGGCACCCGAAGACCTCGTCCTGCCCCTGTAGCAGCAAATTCTTCCCTTTAAATAACAGAACACATATATTCTCTTCGACAAGAGCATCTCTCAACTCAAATTCTTCCCAAACCTCCATTTTCACTTGGTTGTGTAAATCCATCACGAACCACACCCAAAATTCGTGGTGTGCACTCGCAGCCAAGTACCAAGCCTGTACACACACACGCTGACTGTTCACCAGGTGTCACTCTATATCGTGTGTTGCGTGCACACACACACCTCTACAAACCAGGCTAGAGTAAGAGCACCATACCAGCTATGGTAACAATCAGAAGACTGATTGGAGCAGGCATGTAACTGCTGCTCAGGCTGTTCAGATCATCATCTGAGCTTGCTGACACAAGGGTGCCATCACTGTACATGACCTGCAAAGGCGTATGTGTTAAGTGTCAATTGCAAAGTGTGTTTGTGTGGTGTGTGTGTGAGTATGTGTGTGGAATAAAGAGGAGAGAGAGAGAGAGAGAGAGAGAGTGTGAGAGAGTGAGTGAGAGAAAGAGAGAGAGAGAGAGAGAGAGAGAAGAGAGAGAGAGAGAGAGAGAGGGTGAGGGTGCAACTCAGAATGAAATGAAAGCCACCTGCTTTTTGTGGCTACTTATGTAGGTGCAAATAAATTAGAAAAAGATCAGATCCAGCTTCGGATTGACACCCACCTGACCATCTTCTGTTGTGGTGGTGCTGTCAATGCTCGCCTCGTCCCCGTCAGCAAGCAAGTGCCTTTTCTTGCCGCCAGCCGTAGGGGCGTCAGTTGTAGATGTCATCCTCAACGTGCCGTCATCGTTGATATTAATACGCAAGTTTGCGTCAACCCTACACGCAAAAACAAAGTTCCCCCTTCAGCATGGCACAAAGGCTTACTTTATCAGTCAGGCACATTGACCACCACCTCCAAAACACCAAGTAGGTTGATCAGTGGTAGAATGGTTGCCAAGCTGAAATCTTGCCTATGTGCCAAAAACAATTGGCTCAACTCAAAAGTACTCACAATTCTGTCGCATAAACCTGGCCATCACGAATGATGTCACTTGATCCGAGTTTGATGATGTGGGCTTTTATGATCTGAGTTTAAAGGACAAAAATGTTAAGGCAGGAGCAGGTTAGGCCCGTAATTCACATGTTCCTGGTTGGTCAAGGAGTTGGCAAGTAAGCAGGTACCAAGGCAGGTTCTTGCGTGTCTGCTTCAACTGAACTCAAAACTCAATTATTGTCCTGCTTGGGTAAAGAGATCCAAATCCTGCTGGTGCACAAAGCGCAAAGAAATTGTCACATACATTCAGGGTCGAACAGGAATAAAACGCTATGGCAGGCGCGACAAGAAGGGAAAGAAGGAAGGCACATTAAGCTACAGAGCACACGGCATTCTCCTCAGCTCTATTTACAGTCAAGGGAACATCTGACGAGGAGCTCACACCTTTTCAAGCACTGCATTGCTGGCACCAAGCAGGTCAGCATTGCTGAAGCCACGTGCCTTTGCCAGGTTCTCAAAAGCCTGAAGACAAAAAAGGAAGCACATATTGTGCAGGTTTTGGCTAATATGGCATAGCAGCTTATCACAAAGAAGGTGTTTGTAGCATACTGCGAGCCTTCTAAATGCAAATCATTGACTCGTGCCTGTACAAGCCAGCGTCTGTGTTTAAGCCTCGTTTTCTTGCGGTGGCTCAGGTCAATCATTATAGATTAATCTCTTTCTCCTAGCCTGATGATGTGCTCCACTTCAATCTCTTCTATTGCGATTTATCACTCAGTATCACCTAGTATTACAGATTACAGCTCAACCTCTGCTATTGCGCATCCGTCCCATTTCCTGTGCTGTTCCACACAGCATGTCCCACTCACCACATCTGAAGGTGCAATCAGGGTAGCGTCGTTCAAATCTTTCAGCCGCGACTCCAGGCCGAGCTTCTCAAGTAGTGATGACACGCTTTTAAAAGAGGACGTGCTTGGCCTCATGGAGCTGCTTTCGCCAAAGAGTGCTGCAAGCAAAGGGGAGTGTGCAACATCAGTGCACATGTAACCGAAACAAGGCCTAGTGCACATATATCCGAAACAGGGCCTAGTGCACATGTAACCAAAACAAGGCCTGTGTTACTGTTAATAAACAACAAAGACGTAGGTGCCTTGCTTAAAATTGCAAATCAGTCAACACAAATAAGACATAGAAGAGGTCATCTGAAAACCACATGTTCACCAGCCGACCTCTGAAATGCAACATGCATGCTCGACCACAGAGGAATACTACATACCGTAAAACCCTGCTAGCACAAGAGGTACCTGTTTATCACTGAGCACAAGCAAGAAATGCTCACTCACCCTCAACCGACGCATCGGTAGCTATGTTTGAGAACCTCAGCACGCCATCGATCACGTGCACAAAGGAGGTGTCTCCAATGCTGATCTGTGAATCTGCTGCCATCAGGTCAACCTGTGTCCTTGCACCTCGGACAAACACCCTGCCGTTTCCAGTCTTGATCACGTGAAGGTCAAAGCTAGCGCCTGGCCTGCACACGCATGTGCACGTGTGTACGTGTGTGTGAGAGTACTGGCGTGTGTGTGTGTGTACATGTACGTGTGTGTGACTGTGTGTCGAGGGGAAAAGGGGGCAGTGTTTAGGCACACAGTCATAAGACATGAGCTCATTACACATTTTGAGGAAAATGGACGTAATAAAAGCATGACATGCCCCAATGACCTTATGCACACAGACAGCTGAAAGTTACGCACAGACTCACAGCAAATTCACCTTGACGTCTGGAAACGGTTGTCAACCTCAACATCGCTGTCCAGCATCTTCCTGGTTGGGTTACGACCTCCGCTGTTAGAACCACCGCCAGAACTGCCTCCCTGCATGTAGAATGAAACAGGCACAAACACGTGGTATAGTGTTCACTACAAACAGGTGGTAGTGTGCTACAAGCACTGCATGATGTCGTGATGTTATTTCCTGCCCCACCTACTTGTGTGCGACAATTTTCACAGTATCATTCATGTTTCTCCAGAACGCTCTCTCTGATACATGCTTTTCATGTGTGGGGCACTTTCACTTTGTTTTGGTCTTGGCAAGGACCTCCTCACCTTCTCACCCAGCCCGGGACGAGGCCTGTTAGTGTCAATCACACCATTGCCAGGGCGTGTGAGACCGGTGATGTTAAACGCATAAGGCAGGACGTGGTACTGTAGGATCTGTGACAGGGCTGAGGGAAACCTGTGAACACAAGCAGAGGAGCGAGCTTGCTGTTAGGTCCAAAGCACTAAGGAGTGCCCCATAACAACCACTGTACTGGCCTGGGCATTTACAAAATCTAAAAGGGTAAGGTTTATGGATGGCAGTGACATGCAATTTGGACCCCCCAGCTATAATACACTTTGGCCCTGCTGGTACAGACAGCATCTTTGACTGACTTGCAGTGTAGCATGTGGCAACACACAAACCACACACAACAACAGAAACACACGCACATACACACACACACACATCAGAGGTACTGCTTCAACCAGCTAACAGCGTACCGTGTGGCAAAGGCTGTGGGTGTGATGTCAAGTGCAGAAAACAGGGTGTGTAGTGCATCATCATGAGGAGCCATCACGGTTCCGTTGAAGGATGTGGAGTTGAGCGTGTCCCGGAGTGAGCGGACTTCAGCAATGTCAATGTCGAGGAGGGACGTCAGCATGGAGAGACAGGGGGTTGCTGCAATGGCAAGGAAGTGTTGTATGCAGACAAAAAGAGGTCAGGGCTGTGCAGACAGAAGGACGTTATATACTGCTTTCTGCGCCCTGTAACTCTGCAGCAAGAGCCCTCTTTTAGTGTTACACATCTCAGCTTGTGTGTGAGTCGCCAAATCTTGTACGCCTTTTTACCCTCTTTGTATTCCAAATCAGGTTTTGAGACAACCACAGGGAGGGCATAAACACGATTTGCAGTTCCTGAATCTCTCTCTCTCTCTCTCTCTCTCTCTCTCTCTCTCTCTCTTTGTGTTTTCCCTACCTTTTATTGCAAAGTACGCAGACTCTTGCTTGCTTCCTTGCTCATTGACAAGGGAGATGGGAGCCAAAGTTCGAGACACGTAGTGCACCTGCTTGCTCCCGTTGGGATCACCTCCTTGGACAGTTTTGATGATGTCAGAGCTGCAAAGTCACCATGAGGAAGGCGGATTGTGGGTGCTTAATACATGGATACCAGTACGTGTGCTTGGCTGCCACTGCCGCGCTTGTAAATGGTGTTATGAAGCATTCTTGAATGCATCAGTAGCAGCAGCTCTTCAGTACAACAGCAGCAGCAGCAGCAGCAGCCAGCTTTCACTACTAAATCAGCAAAGACATGCACGAATTGGCCTTTTATGCGTGAGAGGTTTTGTATCGGCAGTGCCTCAGTTTCATAATTACGTGAACACAGGCGTGCACGCACCTGTGCTCTGTGAGCAGCTTCCGGCCCGTGGATTCAGCGTCTGAGCCTGAGGCGTCACTCATGAAGTTGAGGGTGGGGTACACAAAGGAAGAGGGGCCGTCATCCCCGAATACAACCTTCACGATCCCAGATCCACTGCAGCGGACAGGGTATTCACAGTTGTAGGGTTGCAAAAGATTTCTTTTAAGTGGAGTGAAAGACATCCAAGTTCACGGAATTGTGCTTTCAAAACGTCCTTTTCGTACTTTTAAGCACACGGAAACATGCTTTTTCATTGTTTAGCATTTGATGAGCGTAGTAGGCGTCAGTGATTGCAGCATTCACACGCTTACCTCGTCTCAAGCAAGGTTGGCCTCTCACCCTCAGAAGCAGTGGTGTTAGCGTTCATCTTGGGAATGATGTGAAGGTTGATAATCTGTGCGTACCAACGAGCGCATTTTAGGGTTTGGTTTTGAGAATTGCTGGGCGCCAGCTGTTCAATGCTACGACTGGGGAGCAGTTACGATAACAACAATGGCGGCCTTGAGGGGGGTTCGACAAAAGGAGAGATACTCCTTGTTTAGGATCCTTGTTTCAGAACCCCAATGATACGTGGCTGACATTCTTAGTCTTGGGCACATGAGCTGCCATGCACAGCAGGGAAGCAGGCGTTGCCCATTTTGTTGCGCAATCTAAAGCCGACTAGGTTTTCAATTAATTGCAGACATCAATTTGCAAGGCTGATAAGTACGCAAATTTCCCACCAAAGCTAGTTTCTGTCATCAATCATAGAGAGCTTCTGCAAACTTGCAGAGCTTCTGCAACTCAGGTGAGAGGCCACATCAGCATTACAGCTTCTGTCCGCAAGGAACAAGCAGTCTCATTTGATCAGAGCCTCCAAAACGATAATGAACACATAATATATACTGCAACTCTTGAACTGCATGAGTAACCCTGTGTACCCAGCTTAGTTCAGGAAATCAAATATCAGCAACTCACCTCTGTTGCTCGTTCCGCAGTTGCAAACTCGTCAATAAACTGCTGCGCAGAGTCATAGCCGTGGCCTTGAGCAAAGGTTTCAAAGGCCTACGGATAAAAGGTAAGGCAGCAGTGTCAAAATCTGAAAAGGTAATCGCATTCAACTCAAGCCAGAAGAGGTCTCGGCTAGTTTTAGCAAAGTTTCTGACCACCGTCAATCATGCTCGCTGCTTACCGCGTCTGTAAAGGCCAGGAAAGAACCTTCAAAAGAAGCCTGCTCCATAAAATCGCTGGCTACAGTAGAATTTGTGAGCAATGTCTTGAAGTACTTGAAAGAGTTGCCATCAAAGTCAGCAAGCAGGTCCGCCTAAGAAGTGAACAGGTGCAGGATTTGATTGGTTAGCGCTTACGTGAGTGTGTGTGTGTGTGCATTTGTGCATGTACTTGTAGCGCATTTAGCAAGCATTGTGCGCATATGTGAGTGTGTGTGTGTTTGTGCATGTACATGTGTGTGTATGTGCGCGTATGTGTGCATGCACGTGTGTGTGTGTGTGCGTGTGTGTGTGTGTGTGTGTGTGTGTGTGTGTGTGTGTATGTGCGCGTATGTGTGCATGCACGTGTGTGTGTATGTGTGTGCATGTGTGTATGTGTGTGTGTGTGTGTGTGTGTGATTTCTGTGTGTCTGGGTGGCAGGTGGGAAGAAGCTGACTAGACCTTCAAGTGAACGGGGAGATAGGCACACAGACCAGCACTTACCTGAGTGAATTCAGCAGTCGCTGAAAGAACTGCAGGCGAATTGGCAAGGTGTGGTGAATTGTCAGTGTGGTTGCCTTGCAAGCGTGAATGCTGCTCGCGGTGCGGGCTCTCGCCGCGGGCAGTCCAAGGGCCCGTTGGTTTATGAAAGATTAAGCCCACAGCCCAAAACATACGGGGAGCAGGCGAACAACCACACAAGTGCACTCACCGGAGCTGAGAAGAAGGAAGAGAGCAGCGAAGCATGAGGGTGCGAGAATGGGACGCGCCATGGTGCACGTTGGAATGATTAATAAAAAATAGAGAACAGCAACAGACGTTTAAACAGATGTACGGTCGGTTGGAAGCCGACAGAAAGGGGCAAAATTGGAAGCTTCTAGACGTTTACTGATCTGCTTTAAAATAAGTTTATCATCTTTGCAGAGAACAAAAGCATGTCGCAAGTCCTTATACACTCCGTTCTAGTGCTCCTCACGCTGGTCGCTGCCAAAGGTCCTCCAGCTGGTAGAGGCCCGCCAGTTGATATCGGACCCCCTGCAGATATTGGACGGGCAACAGGTGCGCATTTTTGCAAGTGGAGGCGGAAGTGCTTCACGTGGCACACTCTCACTCACTCACTCACTCACACACACACACACACACACACACTCAAACACACAAACACAAATAGATACACACATGCACACGCACACTCACACTCACACTCACTCACTCACACACACACACACACACACACACACACACACACACACACACACACACACACACACACACACACACACACACACACACACACACACACTCACACACACACACACACAGAACACACACATACACACATTTGCACCTCCCAGGGGGGAGCCGTGCCGACGAAGCACGGAGAAACACGAATGAAGCAGCAGCAAACAAGGAAAAAGCTTACGAGGAGTACTCTGAAAAAGTGTCCAGACGTCCTAGAAATGCAAGTGTAAAAGTCATGCATCGAAGGATATACTGAAGGTAATGCCTCAAAAACCATCACTCCATCTTTTTAACTCCCCTATCCAGGCAGCAAACAAGGCAGCCTTCGAGAGTGCTGTAGACTTTAGCAAAAACTGGAATGATGGGGGGCGAGCGGCAACGGTAGGTTACTTAGATGCAACTCTTATTCTTCCCAAGCACCGCACCAGTGCTACAATTGTGTTGGCAGGCTTTGTTTACACCTTTGTTTTGCGTTCGTGTCATGAATATTCATTAAAGTAGCAGCATTGACGCTGCCAGGAGAGTTGACCTGCACGTTCCTGAGGCATGTGTGTACCGTAGTGTGTTCTGTCTGCTTATTTACAAACGTCTAAGCACATACATAAGCGTGCAACACTATTCCTCTACAATCACCCGGGCTAGCCTACACTCCACCTGTAGACATCGCACACGCTAGTCAAGCATGTCACGTTTTGCCTTGTTATTTGTTATGAAAGTGTATTTTCCGTTGTGGTACACGATCGATCAAGTCATGAAAGTAAACAAGTCGCTTGTCCAGGCAGTTGTGGTGTGACAATGTACTACACACGTGCAGTGAAAGAAAGGCTTCGACCTGGCAAAGTTTGATGGCAGACGGACGCTTGAAACACACACATGCACGCTGTCCTATGCGCAGATGGGGCTCGGACCTTTTGCAGATATGACAAAAGAAGATTTCATCAGCCAAAAGCTTGGTACGAACAATTTTGGTGCCGACAGTGGTAAACCTTTTGACTGTATGCAATGCTAAACCGTATGCTACACCATGGATATGTGCTTAGCTGGCACACAACGCACAACATTAACATTTCTCAGTGCGGAACTTCCTGTAGGCCTCCGAGACATATCAGACACACAAGGCAACAAAATAGCAGAAAACACGGAGGCTGAGGATGATACGTCACCTCCTGACGCAATCAACTGGTGGGTGATCAGACTGCAGGGCTACAATTCCAATACAGCAACAACATGACAGGCACTTTGGCCTGGTGGGTGAACAGACTGCAGGGTTAGAACTCCAGTACAGCAGCAACATGACAGGCAAACCTTACTCGGGCCTGGTAGGTGGCGGACGAAATTGGATGATTAATGGCTGAAGAATTGATGAATGTTTCGAGCCATCAAAAGGCTTGTGAGACAAGTACCTTTTGATGAAGTACACGACGCACCGAACTGGTGGCAAGTAAGATTTAGGAACCATTTGGTTGGGTATTGCTGGCAAGTGGGCGGTCAAGTAGTGAATACTTGGCCCTTGAAAAGGACGTGCAGGCCTGGAAGACCTAAGACTTATGTTCAATTAGCAAGACTTGACAAACCCGGAGGTCGCTCACAAACTTAGGGCTCAGCTCAGCTGATGCGGGTGCCACGTGTCCGGCTCTAACTTTTGTTTCCCTGGGTCACATTTGCTGTTGGTTAGGCCAGTAGTACGAACATAACTGGTGTGGTATTGCATACAAGTGTCTGTCCCTTATATGTGTGTTCTGATCTCATGGACATCCTTTTGCTCAACCACAGGCAGGTATTCAGATGTTACATGGATATCCCACCACTGACATTTCACCTCCCATACCTGCGTTTTAATGAAAGCTCATGAATTAATAAAACAGGGTTGAGCAGTCCAAAGTGGTGCCCATCAAGGATCAAGGCTCCTGCGGCGGGTACGTGTGCGTGTGCATGTGCGTGTGCGTTTGTTTAAATGTATGTCAACTTACACAAGGACTCTTGCTGCACCTGCATTCACACACGCGCACACACGCACACACATGCACATACACATACATTGCCACACTCTGTCATCTCTTGCCTTACAATATCTGCACTTGCTGGGTCACTTGCTGAGTCACATATAGAGAAAATAAGGCTTTGAGCTTTGGCCTTCACAGCCCCCATCAGCAAGTATTAAAAGCAATGGCTGAAAGCTGATCCATTCCTGAACAGACTGGTGCCGTCAGCTGTGTAGGTAAATCCAGCAGTGGATTTATGTTTGCCTGTCAAGTTAATGGCTGTCGAAAGCTGTAGAGGAAACTTGTGTCAAGGATACAGTGTGTGATATTTGACCATCATATTTGCATGCTCAGACCAGAAAGTTTGATGCAGCAGGTGATGTAAGCATTCTAAATTGCAAAGTAAAAGCATTCAAATGCACTTGCGTACACTTGTGTGGCATGCATTGCATGTGCACCTTCAACTACAAAGTAGAAGGAACTGTAGCCTTCGTCCTAATCTGACACATCACACACCCACTTATTTGTGTGATTTATTACAGCTGCTGGGCATTTGCTGCTGTCAGTGCCATCGAATCTGCCAACGCCATTGAAACAGGGAAACTGTATTCTCTCTCTGAGCAACAAGTGAGTTTGTGCGTGCCTGGTTTGTGTGTGTATTTGTGCGCAGGGAGGGACTACTACTTCTTTGTGAGCAGTAGCTACGATGAGACCTTATTGTGCACGATTAAATGTGAAGTTGCACATCGGGGCTTGTGCGCATGTAAGCAGGCAAGAGGAAGACTCGACTTTGCTGTTCCCATATTAAATCTGCAGTCTCTGACTTGCTCAAATGATGTGTCCATGCTTACAAACAAAAACAACAACGACAACGACAACGACAACGACAACAACAACAACAACAACAACAACAACAACAACAACAACAACAACAACAACAACAACAACAACAACAACAACAACAACAACAACAACAACAACAACAACAACAAAAAAGACGACGACAACAAACGCGCTTGCTCCCAAACTGCATCTATGCTTCACACTTTGTGCTCTGTGCCTTGTGAGGCAGGGAAGCTACTCTAAGCTTTTTATAACCTGCGCACTCATACTACTCACTCGTTCAAAATGTGTGTGCCTTTGCTTTATGCTGCAAATTGTGCGCTTTAGGCCAGATAGCCCGTTCGTAGCTTGCACGTCAGCTTGTTGCTTGCACTCTAATTCGTCATCTCTGTGTCTCACACTTCACACTTTTGACACACTTCAGATTGTGCACTGTGAGGCCGGGAAGCCCAACAACTGCCAAGGTGGCAAAATTGACCAGGTACAGCATACATTTCGCTTTTGAAGAGTGTGTGTGTGTGTACGTGCGTGCGTGTCTGTGCATGCGTGCGTGCGTGTGTGTTTACTTTGTGTGCTGGGGCATGTATGCGTGTGTGTTTTACTTTGTTAGGTGCGGAACAGGAAGTAACCCAACACGTTATAGCTAATTGAAGCAACACGTAGCTGCACAAACACAACGCACACCCGTTCACCAATTCTCTTGCCGTTTGCAATTTTCCAGCTAGCTAAGTCAGTTGCCTCAATTGCTTGCCCTGCTGCTTTGCTTTCAAACAAAAACGACTGCATGTTACAAAGACAAACTGACACAAAACCGAAAATCACTTTCTCACGTTGTAGAGAGGGTGAGACTTGGAGGTTCAGTGACTCTTGCTTCACAATCTGACCTTTTATGACCATAATGGACTCTTTTGCTGCCGTTTCACAGGGCTTCAAGTTCATTCACAGAGGTGGATGGCTCAGTAGCATACCCCATTAATATAAAGGTGGCACCTACCAGAACGGAACACGCTCACGCATGACGGTGCTCATTCATAGATATTGGCAAACCAGAATAAGCAAATCTTGATCCTCACACGCACGTACACATACATATACACAAAACACCGCATGCACCCATTTTAAACATACATATACACACAACACACACAGGGCATGCTTTACGCAATTGACAACGGAGGCTTGACAGAGATAAGTGCTTACCCTTTCGATGGCTCTACTACTACATGCGACACGGAAGCTGAGGACTGGAAAGTTGTCCAGGTGTGTATTAGATTGTGTGGGTAAACCCCAGGGATGTGTCATACGGCGTATTTGCATTATACGCCGTGTCGTATTTAATGCGTATTATACCGCATTGCACAAATCGGGCCGTATTATACGGTTGCCAAGTTCCCAAAATTGCGTTAAAATACGATCGTATTATACGCATCTTGCGTATTTAACGCGTATTTTACCGTATTGAACGTCCCAAATGGCCGTATGATACATCCCTGGTAAGCCCTGTGTTAGGACGCGTGGGAGCGCCCTGTGTCCGGTCGCGTTTGTATGCCCTGCAGCTGCCCTGAGAGGCGTGGTCTGTGGCCATGCCAAGCTCCTCCTTAGGAGGAACAGGCTTTGTCCTGCCTGGTGGCATAATCCTTACAGCTGCCCAGTAGCGACGGTCTCTGTTTCTTTGGGTATTGCCTTTTTACCACTCAATGTATACATGTCTTGTGTGGGTATGTGTGTCCGCAGGTGTATACCTATGTGTGTGTGTGTGAGTGTGCATATGACGGCATGTTTTGCTCTGTTATGTACGTTTTCCAACTTCAAGGTGTGTATGTACGTGAGCACACACGTGTGTAGCAAGATGGAGGTTGTCTCAATGTGTGATGCTTCCCTGATAATTTTGTGAAATTGAGTAACGTAATAAAGGTGCCTTCCCCTGATAATAGCAATAGTAGTAGCAGTATTCTTTTGGTGTAATGCTATGGTGCCCTAACTGCCTGCCCTCTATGCACTCTGCTCTTTTACTACTCAGATTCAGGACCGGAAATTTGTGGAGTCTGGAAGTGTGGATGCCCTCATGAAGGCCGTTGCCAAAGGGTGAGAGAGAGAGAGAGAGAGAGAGAGAGAGAGAGAGAGTTTGCATGCACATGCACATTTGTACAAGCCTTCATAAGCTGAATCAATGAATGCAAGGGAATGTGTTTCATGTCCAGGTTCAAAGGGTGCTTCACTTTGTCAAAACTCACGTGTGTTGCAAATTTTTCCAAATTCATAGTAAAAGGTCACATGTGATGCTTTTACACACAAACCCACATTAAGCGAGTCACAATTAGGCAACTATACCGCCAATCAGGACCAAGTAAAAGAATGTATTTCCTTCCCTCTTTTTGAACTCCACTTTCTTCCTCATGCTCAGGCCCGTCGTTGTGGCCATGTCAGCCTCCGCCCCAGCCGTGACTAACTACGCTGCCGGCATCCTCGATGACTACGATGCTTGCTGCCCCAATGGGAATGACTGCCGGAACGACTTAGACCACGCCGTGGTGGTGGTTGGGTACAACAAGTCCGGTGAGAAGAAAGAAAGTAGCGCTTGAGGCACTGATGGGGTTGGATGTACATGTAACTGTTCTAGGATTGGACTAGATCTAATTGTTGTAGGGCTGGCCAGAACCATGTATTTATACGTATATACGGTGAAAGTAGCAGGGGAATTACCCTACATACGGTGGTATACTGTGTAAATACACAATTCTGACCTTCAAATGTATTATGACCTGGTTAACACCTCTTGTGGTTTGATGTTGTCGACCAGCTTCTGTGGTGATTTGATGAGTGTCGACCAGTTTCATGTGATGTGCAGTCCAGACATTGGAGAAAAAGTGCTAGGCAAAATAGTTTTTGATAAAGTGGTAGTACAAACCTGCAATATGCAGAATTCCGGGGGTATTGTGCAGTGCATTGCTTACACAGGCTCACTCATGCACACACGCACACACACACATTTATGTATGCAGCAAGTTAGTATACGTGACTGTGCAGAAAACTACTGGATCATCCGGAACTCATGGGGAAAAGGGTGGGGCGTGGACGGCTATATGACGCTATCCATGAGCACATCAGCAGGCTACCCTAATGGCATGTGTGGCATCCTGCACGTACCTGTGCGTCCTCTGAAGTCCAAGGACAACGTCATCTCTGGCACGGCACCTAGTGAGTGGCGTAGATTGCTGAAAGTGTACTGCCTCAGCTACCTCAATGGCATGTGTGACGTGAAAATTGCTATGAATAATGTCTTTGCATGGCACCTGATAATTGTGTCTGTGTGCTGTGTATGTAAGTTTTATGTACCGCCTTGTGTTTGTAACTGCTGCAGCTGAATGTACGTGTGTTGCACAAGTGAAGTAAACTGCAATTAATAAGATAAGAGAAGCACACTATTTAATTAGTGAAGCACACTTTTGATTATTAAAGCAAACCTTTAATTAGTGAAGCACCCTTTGGATAAGAGAAGCACATTCCCATCTGCGCTGCACATTACTAGTGAAGCACACTTTTGATAAGAGAGGCACACTTTTGATCAGTGAAGCACGCTTTTGATTAGTGAAGCACACTTTGATGAATAAAGCTCCCTTAGGATAAGAGAAGCACACTCGCAGCTGCGTGCACACTAATAGTGAAGAACACTTTTGATAAGAGAGCATTAAGAGAGCATTAATAGTGAAGCACACTTTTAATCAGTGAAGCACGATTTTAATTGAAGAAGCACACATGCAGGTGTACAGCACAGACACGCACATGCATGCACAGACAGGATGCAATAGACATCCAAACCCATCTGTCCAACACGTCTTGTGAGCATGCACGTGCACACATTCATGTGCACAGCAAACACATGAATCATCCCTCCCTCCCCTTCATGCATGCACTCTTGCATACACAGACAGTCAATCTCTATGTGTCGATGAGCATACACGTATACACACAACATACACCCACATGGGCATACACACATACACCCTCATGCGTGCTTGCACAGGCACATGCACAGACGCGCAGACGCACGTAGTGCATACCTATACAAACATACAATGCACGTAATAATTTGCGTCCACTCGGTGCGTGCTGCTCCTGCTAAAGGAGCTGCTTGTATGCATTCAGCCAACCTCACTCCCTTTAAAACATCAAAAATGTGTTTGTTTATTAAAGCTTTTTACTCCCCATTTTAAAATATAATATGTATTAAACGGTGGTTTTCACACCAGATATGTCAATCCGGTCATGCTACTTTTTGCAGAAAATGTTGCAACTGTGTTAAATGCCACCATCTAAGGCTCCTTCCGACGTTTTTGACAGCAACTTTGTTTTTAAGTGTCTTCAAGTTTGATGTACACACACACTCTCTTTCTCTCTCACTCTTTCACTCTCTTGCTAACAGGTGGCGCCAGCCTCAACGATTTGGCTTCGACTCAAAATTCGAGTCAAGATTCTGATGGTCAAGAATCTGGTAGTCAAGATTCTGGTAGTTCTATGATGTGGCACAGCAGCTGGGTACTACTTTCCAGCGGGCTGTTCGGTGCAGCAACTCTATTATTGGCAGTGCTATAATGCCATGATAGTGTGAAGTTCTTCACACCATCATGGCTATTGGTGCAGCAACCTTGCTTATGACAGTGCTGTTTTGAGCAAGCACATACGACGCAATATTTTTTTGTCATGCCTTTTTAACATGGCAGCATCCCCACTAAGGGGCACCTGCTCAATGCATGTTGCGTGAGAGTAAATTTGTGCGGTGAAGCATACAATTTAATATATTTGGAAAAGTCACACGTGTGCTATGCATTAGTTGGCATTACTTATGCATCATTTAATGGGGGGACATTTCAAGGGTGTCCTCGTGCATATCGCAGACACGTGTACAGCCTTATCTACGTATGTGCATCATGTGTTGGCTGAGCTACGAAGCTCCATGTTGCTATAGACTGTTTGTCACCCCTTGTCTGTGCTTGTCTGCAGTGAAAATAAAGTGGTTTTTATGAGCGTACAGAATGAGTCGGATTAGAATGTCAATCTACTCCCGTACCCGTTCCTACATCATCATTATTGCTTTCTTATAATCAGTGAACATTTGCAGCTGTGAACACTAGCAACATGTGATCCATTCATTCATCGGTTTTCTCCAGCGCGACAGCTCAATTATATAAATATTTTTGCCAGGACCTGCGTGTTGCCTGCCTGTTTTCTTCGCCGCTCAAGTTTGTAAGAAATTGATGAATTTCTACCAACATACCAACATGAAATAGAAAAACATGTTGGCTTATACGGGCACCTTTGTGGCCCTTCTTCCTGACATCTTTTTCTTTTAAGTTACGGAGGTTGTTTCCCAGAGGTGGTCGACGGAGGACTTATAAGGGGGTGTTTTTGAAGTGTTCCCAGAGTATGCGCACCCCAGCTGGCAGTTTCTAAGGGTAAGGGTAAGGGTTACACAGCTATATCCGCCAGCGAGGGCAGTTGAGCTATAGCAAAAAAAAAAGGCAGCTTCTAAGCTTAGCACCCAGATGTGCTGATAACACCCAAGCATGAAAGCTGCCAATAGGGGTACACGTGTCTAATTGCCCACGGCGTGAACCCAACATTTCACCACCAATATGACAGGTCATATCTCACCACCAACTGACCCGATTTTGTGTCATTTTTATATGAATAGTCTACATTTCAATAAAGAATATCATTGCAACAAAAATGGGGCAAAACGGAGCAGTAGTTGGCCAGTTACCCCATTTTCTGTCGTAGCAAATCACATTTCTGTTGTAGCAAATCAGGAGAGTTAATTGAAGAGATGTTAAAAGCCAGGTCGAGTCTCTTTCGAGCAAAGGCTGGGAACTGCACTTCAGACTGCAATTCTCCTGATTCTCTCTCTCTTTGTCTGCTGTTTCTCAAATCCAACTTGCTTGACACACTGACATATACTATACCACACACACTCTAGTCGGCTGCCGCGCCTCTCCTCCTCAGGGCTGGGAAGTTTACTCAACCACCATCTGGCTGAGCATTGAGTAGTTTACTGAGCTAATTGAACGCCGCAATATAAAAACCAGAAATTGCTATCTTCAATAAACTGGCTTCTCCAGCTTATTGAACGAGACTAGGCAAAACAACCTCGACTGAAAAACCAACTAACCATATCACACAAATCGTCACTGCCAACAATTGGGCGCGAAATTTCCCTTATAAAAAATCAGCAAAGGGGTGCCAAAAAGGGTGGAAACCAAATTCCACTAAATCTGCTTTTCAAAACCCAGGATAATTTGGTATTATAAAGGAAGTCCTCCTGTCTTAGTTTGGGATGAAAAGAGGTCCTGCTTGGGGCGTGGAGGCCTGTTATGGAAACTCAGTGCCAAAATAATTAGAACTGGATATCTGCCCAGACCACTGGGGTAGTCCATTTGGCCTCAAACTTTGTTATGTTATTTAAACACGATTTGCATTGAAGGAACATTTTCAGTACTTTTGCTTTGGTTGCTTCCTTTTCTTTCTTAAAAGCTTGGCCTTGTCTTGGTCGCACCACCCAACAGATGCAAAGGGTGCCTGGAGGGAAGCAGCAGGGATGAAAAGGTAACTCTAGCCCCAGAGCGCGTAGCTCCGATGGACGCGTCACACACATTTTATCCCGTGTTTTTGAACCTCAGGATTGCGTGTGTGGCGTCGGCTGTGTCTGGCTTTGCCATTTTCCTCATCTACAAGTCGTTTTGTGCTTCTTGTCGCGCGCTTGCACGGGAAGACCCTTAAAATGTCCCCTCCGGTACCTCCCACTTGCCCTAGGCCGTTTGTTCGAGAAATAGTCACTATAACTACAGTTCTCATAGTTTTGTGTTACAGTTCCTATAGTTTCAAATCCAACCTCATAGTTTTTTGGTCCCCTAACCCCCTAATCCTATCCCTAAAACTATGGCCCTAACCCCTAAAACTGTGAGGTTGGATGGAAAGATTGTAGCCCAAACTATTAGAACTATAGGTAAAGCGACTACTACCAGCTTTTTCGACTCCATGGAACACACACAAATCGTCGGTCTTGCGTCATTCGTCCTGTGTATGTGTGTGTGGGTCGACGGCACCCTCAATTTACAGCACGCATAGCACGGTGCTTGTTGTTGCTTGCACAGTCCCGATGGACGAGTAGCACGCATAGTACTCCATATTTTAGACCCTCAGGAGTGCGACTGTGGCGTCTGTTTTGGCTGGTTTCACTCTTGAAATGTCATTTTCACCCAGCTTGCTTGCACCCCAGCAGATCAGCTCTTCATTGGGTGCATCAGCAGAAGTTCAGGAGTGTCAATGTGTGTGTGGCAAGAGTTTTATAAGTTTGTATTGTGTGCATTGTAAAACGGAGCGCGTCCGGACGTTTTTTGTAAACGTAGGGACGTGCCGAGTTTGATTTATCAGCAACGTAGAACCGCGCTTCCTCAACAGGCACATGCCGCAATGTCATCAGCATTATCACAGTGAGGGACTTGAACTGAATCCAGGGCAGTGGCAGCACCTTTCTGTACAGTCAAGAATCTGTCTATGTCATTGTTATAAAGGGAGTACAGAAGAGGACTCAGAGGGCAGCCCTGTTTTAAGCCTCTGTTGGGTGCAACCTTCTCAGAAAGTTTGTCGCCATCAATGAGAAGGTATCCTGTGTACATGCTTTGAATGATATCTCTCAAATACTGCGGAGTCTTAATTTTTTTGCATGTGTCTCCAAAGCTTCTCTCTGGACTGTCGTAGGTAGCAAAGAGGTCCAGGAAAGCAGTGTATACCTTCATTGTTTCCTTTTTAACAGTCGCGAGAATGTGGCGAAGAATAAAGAAGGGCTGGTTGGTGTTCCTTGTGGGGCAGAAACCAAATTGAGAGTCTGGTATTTGATGTTCAGCAAGAGCCCAGTCCGTCAGCAAGTCCCTGACCACGTTTGCAAAAAGTCTATAGATGTTAAACCAGAGTCAGCCTTCAAGGCGTTCAAATCAGCAGCAAGGGCAGTGCCCTGAGCTTCACAGGATTGCATACGAACATTAGAGGAAGAAAACTCGTTGTGGAGTGCAGCAAACTTGGAGTCAAGCTCATCAAAATTGGAGTCAAACTTGTTTGAGAGGGCAGAGGGCATCAAGCTTGTCAGAGGCGTTTGAGTCACAGAGTATCGAGTCATTGTCTGACGAGAGAGCACGAGAGGAACTTCCTCTCTGCTTGCCACCCATTGTACGACCTGTATCGTCCAACTACTTTCGATCCTGTTTTTCTTATAATTAATATCTCCACCTCCTCTAATCCAAGGATGATGCTGGATGTTGGATGCTGGATGCTGGATGCTGGATGCTGGATGCTGGATGCTGGATGCTGGATGCTGGATGCTGGATGCTGGATGCTGGATGCTGGATGCTGGATGTTGGATGTTGGAGGTTCCTGATTGATGCTGGAATGCTAACGACCAAATTTGTCGCCAGAAGATAAAGGTTATCAATAAGACTGGCATGATATCAAGCTCGTTAAATAAGACGTACAGCCAGGTCTCTCAACTAGTGCTCTTAACTAGTGCTCTTAACTAGTAACTCTCAACTAATAACTCCGGCAATAACTGATCGCTTGTTACACGTTTTGTAGCTGATTGGGCATGACAAGCTGTCAATTCGTTTTTTCTAATCGTTGTGAGCAGGGAATCAGGATATCAGACTGGAGTGTTTTTGTAAAACGAATAGTGGCGCTGCGCTTGGAGATTCCTAGGTCGGTGCAAGTCATCTACTGACCAGCAAGTCTTGTGTGAAAAGGCATGGCAGGTGTGTGCAAACTTCCACAGCTATAAAGACCATATGGGTGATGCAAGATGTCTTCTTTCCAGCTGTATCAATTTTATATCGAGAAGCTCAAATAATTTGGACACTATTACTTTTCGGAAATTCTTTATCCCGCTCGGCATCAGGTCCTGAGTCCGGCTGTGTCATTCTTACAGCATTTGGTGACTAAATTTGGGAGAAAGGTTCAAATTTTTTAGCTATAAGGCTCTCAGTTTCTCTAGCAATCCATAAGCCCTAGACACTTTGTGTCCTAGGGTTCCAATTAATCGTAACAAACACCTTGAATGAAGCAAACTTCACCACGTGAACTGCACTATTAGTTTTAGGTCAAACCCATCTCAACTAATTCCATCTTTTCTTAACACGGGGAACAATTAATATTTCCATTCACACTACTACCCCTCCTGATACATGTGGTGAGTGACATCACTGCCTGGGCAGAATTGTGTTTTCCCAAAGTCGAGCGTTCCCTTACAAACCATGTTCTTGCTCTTGAATTGCAGTTGCAGTACACTGCTCAAGAGAAGCAATGCAATTGGTGTGGATTGATTACCGGCAACGAGGCCTCAAGCAGCAATACTCCTAGCAGCTTGCAGACCTCTGCTTCTCAACCACTTTTATTACCTCAGGGTTTGCCTTTCATCATTCATTATCACCTTTTACTCATTTTCATATGAATCCAGTTTGGTTTGATTGGGAGTGCTGGGAGAAGCGTAAAAAATCCATTGAGGCTGTGAAACGTGGTGATGCGAAACATGCCTGTAGGTCACTGAAAAAGGAGAGTGATAGCTGCAATCGTAGGATGAAGCGTCGGCACACCAGGCATCTGCGTAACCTGTTTTTAGATAGGCTGTTCCGTAAAGACCCAGCTGTGCATGCCTTGTTG
>Ga0307963_1001065_pt1 | contig 20266 bp, 18 predicted proteins | sample OrgLakmetagen594_FD_201829 | JGI IMG/M metagenome (GOLD analysis project Ga0307963, IMG submission 201829) | Saline water microbial communities from Organic Lake, Antarctica - #594 | ecosystem: Environmental > Aquatic > Non-marine Saline and Alkaline > Saline | place: Antarctica: Organic Lake... | reverse complement strand
CACACACACACACACACACACACACACACACACACACACACACACACACACACACACACACACACACACACACACACACACACACACACGCGCACGCACGCACACACATATATACACACATACACACACACTCACACACACACACGCACACACACGCACACACACACACACATAGACACATACACACACACAAATACACACTAATACACACAAACGCACGCACACACTCATGCACGCACGCACGCACCCTCCTAAAGGTAACCTTAATTGCTTTACTTCATGATGCAGAGGTCTCTCTGAGCCCAGACCCAGGACTTATTGGCACACCTGCGTCTTTCAAAATTTTAGGGGTCCTCAGTAAGTGCGCACCACTCAATGACATCAGCACACACGGCGCCTGAATTTTTTTCACATAACCTGCCTTCTCCCTGTAATTGCAGAGGAAGCAGTTGCTGGCGGTCTGGTTGGTATTCAAGTATCTTACAGCGGGGTGCGTTGCAAGGCTCGTCTTATGATTCACGAGCAGATTTTGTCGCTACACAGCAGGCATCCTTTTTGGTCCACCTGAACCCTCACCAAGTCACATGGTGCCATTTCCCACCCACAGGTTCCCATTTTTTTCACGTCTGAAGACATCTGTGCAAAGTTTGCTGGCGCCTGCCCCCGTCCTGCGGGTCCCGTGGACATAACCATAGTGGAGGCCTTGCCTCCCATTGCACCTCCAGTAAGCGCAGGGTTGGCCAGATTCATACATATTTACGTGTATGCACGGTAATTCCAGTAGGGAAATTAAATGCAGAGAGCACGCACGCACGACGTGCCTGGAGGGGTAAATAAATTATACGGGCCGCTCCTGTTATTCATTGTTTTGCCAGCCACCTGTGTACCGTACTGAACCCCTGCTGTCATAATGTCTTCAAGGCAGCATGCTAAAAAACCTGTCGGCCAAGCATCTTTAACTAAACCTTGCCAAATGGCTCCCATCCTTGTCTGGCAATGTTGTCAAACGGACGTCAAGTCTTAGCCGCATTTGTGCAATCTGTGTTTCTGAAATAGGTAACGTGGCTCTCCTCTTTGTCAACATTCGGGAATGGCATTCGGTTGCACTTCTTACTTTCTTGAAGCATACTAGTAAGTTAGCAGCCATCAGCCATGTGAAGATTTTTCTTCAGGGTTTGTGGATGAAGAATTATTAAATTTACACTATTTGATCGCAACAAATATCGTACAAAACAGATGTGGTATCGAACGCAGCCCTGAAATAATGTACCTGTGTAACCCCTTGTAGATTTCAGGCCTCTGCCTCCCAACCACTTAAAACGTTTAAGTGAGGGTGGTATACACTTGATCCGGTGTCTTGCCCTACTTCATTCTTTTGGAGGCTGCCATCAGTGTAGCAATCCATGCTGGTCATGTTGGTCACTCTGCATGTTCCCTTTTTCCAACACCATGGCGTTGAAAGACTTGCTCATTGGAGGTACTTTTTGGTAAGACAGGGTGTGCAAAAGATGTAGACAGAGGATTACACTCCTTCAAATTTCCTGTCCGAATGGTCCGCTTCTATCCTTCCCCCACACTTGTTGTTCTTTCGTTGATCAGTCTCAATGTCTCTATGTAGCGCAAATCCAAACACCGTGTTCTGTCAGCATCGGGATTGGCTACAGCACGCTGACCTCAAATCCAAATCATCCTCTTTTCTTCGCCAAAGTACAACTGGACCGTGAGTCCTGTTCTTCACAGCATCTACCATTTTGCCTCAAGCTGCTCCCCATTTTTGCATTGCACAGGGCTTCTACGGCTTGCGCCTCACCGCTCAGGACTCTGCTGGCACGGATTTGTTGTGCTTGACAGTGGACTTTGAGCTGCAGCTGCCGTCCGCGGCCAAGAAGGGAGCTGGTGCCAAGAAGGGAGCTGGTGCCAAGCGTGTAATGGAGCAAAATCGACGTGTTATCGCGCCATCAGCTTAGCGTGTCTGTTATTATCAATCACGCAGGATGTACAATATCTGTAAGAAATAGCTATGTATCAACAGTGACATATGGTTGTTGCTCAGAGAGAGCTATTTGTTGCTCAGAGAGAGAAAGCAAGTCTTAAATATCTTTTTGTTTCACTATACAGCAGACTTTATTCGTGTCTTGTTAGTTGTGCAGGATCCACGTTACCAAAGCTATCGTTACGGTAGTGCCGATCTGTATTCCAACCAACCATTGAGTGCCTTGATCGATGACATTGTGTAAAAATACAATAAACTTCAATCTTTCTGACTTGTGCGAAACATCTCATATTATAGGTCTGACATGTGATAATTGCATCTAGCATCGCTGGCCGCATCGCTGGCCGCATAATATTTAATCGTGGTCATGGCAAAATACAAAGGGCCTCAGGTGCGCACGCACGCGCGTGCACACACACACACACACACACACACACACACACACACACACACACACACACACACACACACACACACACACACACACACACACACACCCGCACGCACACACGCACGCACGCACGCATGCACGCACGCACGCACGCGCGCACACACGCACGCACGCACGCGCGCGCACACGCACACGCACGCGCACCCGCACGCGCACACGCACACACGCACACATGCACGTACACAAGCGCACGCACACACGCACGCATGCACGCGCTCACACACACTCGCACGCACACACGCACACGCACGCGCACGCACGCACGCACACGCACTCACGCGCGCGCACGTACAAGGGTACATAGATGCGCAATTACACACAAGTACATTAGCACACACATGCAAATGTGCACACACACACGCACAAGTACATTAGCACACACGCGTACAAGCGCGCACACACACACACACACATGCATGCAAAATAAACACACACGTACACGCACGCAAAATAAACGCACACACGAACACACACGCATAAGTACACAAGCACACACACACACACACACACACACACACACACACATACACCCTCCTACAGGCCGTGGATGTGCACGCACATGCTGAGGAAGAGGAGCAAGTGCACCCTTCGGACCTAGCTGTCGGCTATGATGACATCACAAAGCAGTTCACTTTGCTGGGATGGATTGGCTTTGGTGAGCACTTCCCAAGCGAATTGAATTCATGCACCCTCGCGTGTGGCACTTGCCTCACCTTTGCACCCTTACTTGCTCCCTTTCAACAGCTGCAATTGCAATCATTTTTGACACATGTCAACTCAACATTCCCCCCGTTCCTGATCAGGGGGTCCTGCTGCCCACATTGGCCTGTTCCAGAAGGTATGTGCGTGAGGAAAGGAAGCGTGACGTGATTCTGTATCTCTTCACATAAATGCACGCTGCTACCATAAGGATTTGTGCAAAGGAACCATGGACGGCATCCAGGATTTGCTTGTTTGTTACATCAAGGCATAAGTGGCCATTTTGAGAATTGAACGCCTGTGGTCATAGGGACATGCCGAAATCCAAGCAATCATTTAGGGCTGGTTCATTTGTCAATTGCAACCATCTTGAGCATTGCTTTCCTATGTCTATAGGAAATCTAAGAACTGTAGAGTTGGTTCAAACCTTGTGTGCATCTTATGGCACCGAATATATGAAACCTCCCATCAGCCTACAAAGTAACATTGACATACGTAAACCGTGTATGCATGGTTCTAGCCAAGCATAAAAAAATATGAGTGATGCCTCTTGTCTTTTGCACTTTGGCTGATCTTGTCGTCCTACCTAATCAATCAGACCAAGTTGTACCTCCTACATAGCACCCCTCGTATTGCTTTCACACAGCCCTATGGTACAAACGCAGCCACAAACAGAGCTGAGCAACTCATAACACGGTTGTGTCCAACGTTGAGGTGGCAGAGCACAGAGTGCCCTTTTTTACACACGCATCAAATGCTAGCTCACTTGCGTCAAAAGAAGTACAGACGTCACACGAATCCAGTGTTAAGGTGGCAGAGAACCAATGAAAGATGTGTTGCACCTTACGTACTGCACCTGAGGCAAGAGACGTACACTGATCGTGTGCGGCGTGTTGAGGTGACGGCTGAAACGACAGCTGAAACGCCGCAGTACTCCTCAAAATTGTGACACGTCGCAGCAAGCGCAGCAAATACACATTTTGATCGTGTGCAGCGCCTGGTGGAGAAGCTGCGGTGGGTGACCCCCGGCGTGTTCATGGAGCTGTTTGCCTTGGCACAATGCTTACCAGGCCCCACCAGTACACAGGTCAGTTAGTCTCAGCATCAGCACAATGGTAGCATCAGCGCACAGGTAGCATCAGTATACAGGTGGCATCAGTACACAGGTAGTATCAGTATACTGGTAGCATCAGTACACAGTTAGCATCAGCACACATGTAGCATCAGTACACAGGTAGCCTCAGTATACAGGTAGCCTCAGTACACAGTTAGCATCAGCACACAGGTAGCCTCAGTACACAGTTAGCCTCAGTACACAGTACACAGTTAGCATCAGTACACAGTTAGCATCAGCACACAGTAAGCGTCAGTACACATTTAGCATCAGCACACAGGTAGCATCAGCACACAGATTGCATTAGCACACAGGTTGCATCAGTACACAGGTTGGATCAGTACACAGGTAGCATCAGTTAGCCTCAGGTAGCATCAGCACACAGTTAGCATCAGCACACAGGTCAGTTAGCATGGATGCGCATGTTGTGCAGTGAATTGCATTCAATGCAGAAGATAGTGGACCAGGCCCAAACAGTAGGCAGGTCAGTCAGCTTGGGTGTGCGTATGGTGCCGCGAAGTTGTGTTTGGTGCAAGGGAGGGTTTTTTCAGTGCTGTTTGCCTCGGCAGATTGGTTACCAGGCCCCTCTGAAATGCAGGTCAATTTACGCAGGTCAATTGAGGGGCTGTATTCTTTGCTAAGCTATAGGTCACACAGAACCAATCCTGAACAGACAAGGTGCTGCTACTTACCAGCAGCATCTCCTGCCTTACAGTAATGTAATCTAAAGCGATCAAATTGGACTGCTCAGAGCAAGGATCTCTGCGCCACTCATGGCATATTTTAGTTCATACCACAGACACGTACAAATTCGCTGCTCAGGGGACCTTAATTGTGAATTTTAAACATGCAGGTGTTCTTTGCGAGGGTTGCAGGTTTGCTGAATTCTCTGAGCATTGTCATTTAAATTGTACACCTCAAAACCGCTCATTCTGAGCTTCAACAACCTAGGCTTTGCACCTCAAAGATAGTTCGAGTGATTTTCCTGTGTTTAATTCTTTTAGCTGCTTTTATCAATGCAGGTGCGTTTATTGTTTTGTCTGCTTTTACTAGTCAATGCAGCTGTGTTTATTGAGTTTTAGTTTATTTTTATCAATGAATGCAGGTGTCATTCGCAATGGGTACCGTACGCCAGGGTGTGTCTGGGGGACTTCTGTCTGGAGCACTTTTCCAGGTGCGCTTGAAAGAACGGGAGAAGAAATGACATGTATGACTGGCATGGTTGTTGCAGTCAGTGCAATGGGCTGCAGAACTGCCCATGATCTGGAACTCTAATCCAGGGGCGCTTGAAAGAACGGTTAGGGAATGACATAGATGAATTGCACACTGCTTCTCAGCTAGCTAGCTAAACAGAGTGCCAACAAGTGTGTGCTTTGCGCGGCGATCATTGCTGCAATTTTATCATCTTGCTTGGAAAGCCAACCCTCGCTGAGCTGTGCTATTCAATGGCCCTTTCATAACTGCTGTGTCTATGTACGCGCTCTGTTTCAAGCAACTCACGGCATGACTAAAGAATGAGACCAACAGATACTATTTAAACAGTTTTTGTACGAGGCCAGTGGTCAAGCATCCAGTTTTGTGAAGTTTCTGCTGGTCCTGTTCATAATGATGAACACCGCACATAAGTAAACTGCACTTCAAAACATGCATTTCTACATGCGGTGCACACATGTTAAACACACACGCGCGCACACACACACACACACACACACACACATGCACACACACATACACATAAACGCACACGCACACAGATCCCCGGTGCCTTCATGATGACTGGTGTGGGTGTCACACACACACACATGCACACACACATAAACGCACACGCACACGCACACAGATCCCCGGTGCCTTCATGATGACTGGTGTGGGTGTGGCGGCAGCCCATACCCTGACCAACCCCCCCGATTACTTGAGGGCTGTCATTGCAGGTACCTGCTCTGTAGTGTCAGTCAAATTTGGTGGGGTGGGGTGTTGTATGTTGGGGCACGCGTATGTGTGTTTTAGTATGTGCGAGTATGTGTGCGCATGGGTACGGTGTTACGTAATAGTGGGTCTGGCAGCAGTCCATGCAATCTAACAAAATCCCATGAGGACTACCTGAAAAGCTGGTATTGCTGCTGTTTTAATAACAACACTCAAAAGTGCATTGCTTGACGATTTAAGATTTCTGGCCTTTTGCGGTGGGGCTTTTGAGTACAAATTGTTCAGAACCATACATGTACGGTGTATGCACGATATTTGCGGCAGGGACATCACCAAAATATACGGTCATTTACGGTGTATATACACGGTTCTGGCCAACCCTGCAAGTATGCAAGCGAGTTGACTGCACCCCCTAATAAAGAGGGCTGGCATCTTTGGTCGGTTGCTGTGTAGTTTTATGGGGATCGAATAATGTTGCACTTTGATGGAGGTGGTCACTGCCTGTGGAGTCGTTTCTTATTTCTTACTTCGACAGGCAAGTTAAATGCAAGTGAAAGAACTGCAGCTGTCTACAATCTGCATTCACTTTCTACACAGTGCCTTTTCACCCCACACACATACACGCACACTCACAGACACATAACCCTCTTCCCCTCCTCTCCATAAACGCTCAGACACGCGCACACACAGACACACACATGCACACACACACTTACATACTCACATGCACATCTACGCTTAGTTACGCAGATACACACACATGCATGCACATACATGCACATGCACACACAGGTCTTTCTGCCATCAGTGTGGCCATGGTTGCCAGTGCAGCCAAGGGTCTGCTCACTAAGATGTGCGCAACCAACGTGAGTAATTCCTGCCTTTGTGAGCGTTGGTGTGTGTGTGAGTGTTTGGGTGCGACAGACGTGAGTAATACTTTTCTTTGTGCGTGTAAGTGTTGGTGTGGGTGCAAATGTTTGGGTTCAGGTGGGTGGGTGGGTGGGGACAACGATATACGCAATAAATTGAGTTGTTTAGGTGTGGTGCTGATGGGGAGAGGGTAGATGTGTGTGTATGTGTGTGTTTGTGTGTGTGATGATTGCATAAAGGGTTACAAAAATCATGTGAGGCACTGTGATTTGCTTTTTGTGCATCAGTGTGATTTGCTGATCTGGAGTACAGTGCAAGGGTTAACTTTGCTTGACCATGGCTACTTATGCTTGCATAAGCATGTACACTTGCTCACACACACAAACAAACAAATTGACACACAAACAAACAAACAAATTGACACACAAACAAACAAACAAATTAACGCACACTAACAAACAAACAAACAAATTGACACACACTAACAAACAAACAAATTGACACACACGTATGGTACTCCAGAGCACACACAAGCACATGCATACACAGATGTGCACATACACACACGCGCGCACACACACACATACACACACACATACACACACAATGACATACACGTGCATGCCGCACGCAGCTTCTCGCCTTGATTGCCACCATTTCTGCGGCCTCCGCCGTGTTTTTCTCTCCTCCTTGGCTCTTCCCTGCTGTGATCGTGGGGGGTGGTGTAGCTTCCATTATCAGCAACTACGCCCTGCCAGAGAACAAGCGCACAGGTGCTGGTGGACCCCCTCCTCCACCCAACCCCCAGGTGTGTACGTGCGTATGTGATTGTGCATGTACGTGCGTGAGTGTGTGTGTGTGTGTGAGAGTGTGTGAGTGAGTGTGTAAAAGTGTGTATGCATGTACTAATGTTTTCCGTGCTGACAGCACAGGTAAGTGGACATTATGATTAGGGTTGGCCAGAATTGTATATAACTGCACCGTATATGTCAGTATATTTGGTGATTTCCCTGCTAAAAATACCGTATATACACCGTATATATATGGTTTGGGCCAACCCTAATTATGATTGTTTTTGTTAGCAGCACGTCCGTCTAGGCTTATTAATAAGACAAGCATAGCAGAAAGGAAGTCGTATGAGCAGCAGCATCCTACTTAAACATCGAAGCTAAAAAGAGCTTTGAGGGAGAAATACGCATCGGAGGTTGGACTTCACACAGGTATGGTTTTGGTCTTTGGGGACTTTGCATGGATGATGTACTGGGACACCTACTGAAGATCACAGTAAGTGCCTTAGTAGCTTTTGTATATTAATGCTTGAGTAGCTTAGTAAATCATGGTAATTACCGTGAAGATGTCATACAGACATACAGAAGGGACGGTATATTATATGGTAGACAGGCTGCGCCCTATAGCACATCTATGGTAACTGCTCAAAATATTGCGCTGATATTAAGGCTGCAGGTAAGCAGCATGAAAGTGTCAGTGGGCCAATTCTCCTCCCTTAGGTGTGATGAAACATGTGCGATACGACGCAACCTTGTGTTGATCACTCATTGCACTGATATGCATGCGGCAGGCAAACAGCTCCTGCTTCCTCAAAACAGACACATGTTGTTGGCATGTTGCGCTTTAACACCTATAGGCTCAACTTAATTACAGTACACGCAAATTATGGGAATGTATATGCATGTACTCATGTAGAAGCAGAAGTACGTCCATGTAATTCTTGACACAGGCAGGCAGGCTGCCCGCTGATCAGAGGCAGCACCTTAGAAGGGAGTGTCGTGTGTGTGTGTGTGTGCGTGCGTGCGTGCGTGCGCAATCATTTTTCTTAAATGCGCCGCATGTGTGTGTGTGTGTGTTATCCTGCTCTGTGTGTGTTAATGTATGTGGCAACATGCTCACATGCTTTAATCCCCGTGCTCACTTGCTCTATGTGTGTGTGTGTGTCAACATTCCCACTTACTCTATGCGGTGCAAAACCTCACGTGCTGTGATCCAACCATGCCCACTTGCTCTGTGTGTGATCCCCATGCTCAAATGCTTGTAGCGTCCATTCATTAATACGTGCACACAGGAGGACAGCGCTCCCTCCCTGAGCCCCTCCTTCCCGATCAGAAGCATCTCTTGAAATGGTTGCTGCTTACCTGCTGCATTGGTCGGTGCTCATTTGGTGTGTACCAATCCAATTGAAGCCTGGAAATGGTTTGGTGGTTTGAAACACTTCATCTGCACCAACCGGTGCTCTTCTTATGTACCAAACGAATGGAAAGTTGCGTGTGCACATGCAGCAAGCAAGTAGCTCTTCCTCCATCGAGTCCCCCCTGATTGGAGGCGACATCCCGAGGGATGATGGCGTGAAGTCTTTGGGTGTTTCCATGACCACCGGGGCAATCCTGGCGGTGCTGTCAGTGGTGGTGTTGGTCGTTGTCACGGTGCGTGTGTGCGTTTGTGCATGTGTGTGTTTCTCAATGCCCGCCAGAGCAATCCCGGAGGTGCTGTGGGTGGTGTTGGTTGCTGTCACGGTGTGTGTGTGTGTATGTGTGTGTGTGTGTGTGTATGTGTGTGTGTGTGTGTGTGCACGTGTGTGTTTGTGCGTGTGTGTGTGTGTGTGTCTCAATCCCCACCAGGGCAATCCTGACGATGCTTTAGGTGGTGGTTCTGGTTGCTGTCACAGTGTGTGTATTCACCGTGGCTGCATGCATGCGTGTGTGTGCGTTTGCTTGTTTGCGTGTGTATGTGTGTGTGGCTGCATGCTTGTGCGTGCTTGCTTGCTTGTGCGTGTTCATGCGTGCTGGTGTGTGGGTGTGATTCTTTGACTGTAGGAGCAATGGTAGCAATGCTGTGGGCGGTGATGGTTGTTGTTACGGCATGTGTGCTCATATCTCTTTGTTGCGTGTGTGTATGTGTGTGTGCATTCAGTGTGGCAAAGGTGAAACTTGGCTAGCTCTATCTAGATAGAACTGCCCTTCGTCCACATTCTCCAATAGCTAATTCCACCCAATCTTAAGCGTAAGGCATTATAGCAACCCTGGATTTCGTTTTTATGTACTCTGCTTCAATATGTACTCTACTTTAACATGTTGCATTCACCCCATTCGTTTTAAAACCCTGTTCAGTTTGTTAGCATGTCATTCCCTGGCCACCTGGTCTCCTTGCTGCCCAACTGCCCAATCTCAGGCCCCGAGCAACTCCACTTATACCGCTGCACACCATAGCACGATATATCGTTACCTAAAAAACTGACGGAAGAAAGAACAGAAGAAAGAACAGAAGATGATAAGGATGATAAGTCATTTGCAAAACTGGAAACAAAATAGATTTTTCCCTGAAGACTTAACTCTGCAATCCTTCTTGATCGCACAGCGCCCTCATCCTATCACTTCCTTTGCATACTATCCTGTTCCTGCGACCACCGCCTATAATTTTCCACGCTTTCACTCACACTTTTCACAGAGCCTACGCCTCCCAAATATTTTCACTCATCCTGCTCACACTTTGTTTGCACCCAATTCCCCTCTTGGACTAGTTTGGGCTAATTTTCCTTACGTCCCGAACAATCTTTCACATCATACTTAGGGTTAGCCAGAACCGTATATCTGCACCGTATATGGCCATATGCATGGTGATTTCCCTGCTAACAATACCGTATGTACACCGTATATACCTATAAATGTATGATTCTGGCCAACCCTAATCATGCACAATACCTACACTCACCCTCCTCTCAGGCCATGGGCAGCTCCTCGTCTTACGACCACAGACAGAATGCCACCTTGCTAGACCTGTTCAACGTGTTCTACCGCACTGGGTCGTTGGTGTATGGCGGCGGGCAGGTGAGGTGCACATACGTGCAAAGGAAAAATACAGAAGCAGTATACACATCAGTGAAGTTCAGGGGCTTTTTAATGAATGCGCAGCAAGCACACACACACTCACACACACACGCACACACACACGCACACAAACTACACACACGCGCATGCATGCACACACACACACACACACACACACACACACACTACACATACGCGCAAGCATGCATGCACAATCGCAATCGCATACGCACACACACACATGCACATACACATATTGTACCTACCTCCCTATGCAATTTGTCCCACTGGATGGTTGAGTACGGCGGCGACAGTTCAGAAATGCTGCCAAAGGAAACTAACACACAGCACATGTGCTCACACACATACACACACTCACACACACATATACACACATGTAAAAATACACATGTATACACACATACACATACAAAAATCAATGTACGTATTGACTTATTTCTCCGCACTGTGGCGTTAGTATACGGCAGCGGATAGGCGTAAGACGCAGGCAAAAAACAACATCTCCAAAGCACACACGCACTCAAGCTCATGTACACACGTGCAGAAGTGCGCACATACACACATAAACATACACACACGTACACAAAAACACACAGGTTGTGCTGCCCATTCTGATGAATGACCTTGTGAAGTACGAGTGTGTGGAGGGAAGGGTGCCTGAGTGCATGGAGGACCCTTTGAACTCATGGATGACTGCAGAGCAGTTCTACGCAGGCCTGGGTATCGTGCAGGTGTGTGTGTGTGTAAGTGTGTTATTGTGTGCGTCTGTCCGTCTGTGTGTGTTTATGTGTGTGTGTGTGTGTTGGGTGTGCGTGTGTTGAGTGCTCAGGCTTTGCGCATGTGCTGCTCCATTGTTTGCTACGGCATGTGGCAACCAGCGCGTTTTTACGTATCAAATATTTTTAGGCTCCTCTCTTGCCGTCACAATCGCTGTGTACGTACCTTGTGTAGTACCTGCTATGCAAGCACACACACACACACACACACGCACACACACACACACACACACAAACACACACAACACACAAACACAAACACACACACACACACACACACCTGCCACAGCATGCAGGCCATGCCCAATCCCTTGTTCAACTTCAGCACCTTCAAATTTGTAAACTTTGTTTAAATGACTCAATTTGTAAGCTTACCTAGGCACTGGGTAAATCATTGTCACATGTTGCTCAAAGCAAGCCGTGCCCTGCGGGCATAGTACACACGTGCAACACAAACACACGCACATAACACACACGCACACCACACACACACACACACACACACTTATACATACAAACACACACATGTATACACACACACGTATACACATACTTACACACACCTGCCACAACATGCAGGCCATGCCCGGCCCCCTGTTTAATTTCAGTGCCTACCTCGGCGCCCTCTTTGCCTCCAAGTTTGGCTACTCCCTCATCGTTGGCGCTGCCGTGGCGTGGCTAGGCCTGTTTGGCCCTGGAGTTGCCCTTATGTTTGCCGCCATGCCGTACTGGACGCACGTACGCAGGTTCCCCGTGTACCGCTTTGCCCTGCCAGGTGTGTGTGTGTGTGTGTGTGTGTGGCTTTGTTGTCAGTTTCTTGTTCGTGGTTTAACCTGTTGGGTGTACATATACAGGTTTCCATTGAACCGTTTTGCTCCGTCTATCAGGTGCGTGTTGCGTGTGTGTGTATGTGTGTGTGTATGTGTGTGCTGCGTGTGTGGGGGGGTTGAATGGGTGCAGGTGTGTGTGATGTTGGATTTGTGTGGACTGCTCTCTCTCTCTCTCTCTCCCGCAGATTTATCTCATACAAATGTTCTTTATATTGATTCTGCTACAAATAAGGGCTTGGGTTTGTGTGCCGCAGTGCACTTTTTTGATTTACCACCCCCTTGTGATCATCCCTAATCGGAACTCAATTTTCGAACGATCACTCATTTGACTTGCCTTGTGACTAATTTGGCTCTGTTGCCAGTGCAATGCTACAATGGTGCCGTTGCTTATTTGCGTTACTGCACCAGCTGCGCTAGCATGGGCAATGAAAAGCTACTTTATACCATGGAAGATAACTTCCTAAGGAAATGGCAGCACTTTTGCCTTGGAAGCCCCGCAGCAGCAGCGGGCCCCTTATTAGTCGAGTTCAAATTGACATTCAGCAACAACACATTGCTGAATTGAATTTTTGAAAATTTATTTTTTCTCTATTGTCGCCACACAGGCATGAATGCAGCAGGAGTGGGCCTGATCTTGTCCTCCGTGTTCAAGATGACCATCAGCATCTACGGCATCAGCCCCTTCCCCACAACCACGCTATGCATTGGCCTCCTGGCATTCACCGCAGTTGACACACTCAAGGTGGGCTTTGTGTGTGTATACATATGTGTGTGGGTACGTGTCTGAATGCATGTGCATGTGCGTGCACGTCTTTTTAACTTTTGTGATAGTTATCTCTCTCTCTCTCTCTCATTCTCGCTCGCTCTCTCTCTCTCTCTCCCTCTCTCTCTCATTCTCTCCCTCTCTCTCGCTCTCCCTCTCTCTCTCCAAGCCACCCGCTCACTGGAAAAACAATGCCCTTCTTCGCTATTTCAGCACCTAAGTGCAACACCTGAGTATGGTTTTCAAGGCAACTTCCGTTGGGCTCGGTCACGGTTGAGTGAACTGTTGCTGGTGTTCTGTCACTTCTGTCACTTTCATACATGAGAAGAATGGATTTGGACTAGAATTTTGCACTGATTAATAAAGTCCATTTAAGTCAAACCAGACATCCAGGCCCACACTTTTCACATCAAATTGCACGCAGGTGTTTGAGCCGATTGTTGTCGTTGCAGGCATCCTGTTGGGTCTGGGGGCGTACGCTGCAAAACTCAAGTAACTAAGAACAGCCCTTTGTAGATTGGAACCTTGCGTGGAGGTGTCATCGAGGCCAGACTCTGTTCAGACAGAGGGGTACTGATTACTATTGATGTTGACTTGCAGCAAAATTTATGTGTTAGCGGAAATTGGCTGTGTATTATTAGCAAATGTTTTGCTGGGAGCTTGCGCTGCAAAGCTCAAGTATTTACAAACGCACCTTTGAAGTTTGTGGTGGAGGTGTTGATGCAGTTCGGCCTCTGCATCTATTTTCAATGATATTTATAGGACAATTACACAGTATTTTTGAATATGGCTTCCTGCGTTCGATTATTATTAGGATTTTATTAGTAACAGAACTTGTCAAGTAGTGATCAGAATCACAGTTGCTCCGACCTGTGACTACACCCCAGAAGTAACCAAGAGAAAACGCACAAAACCCAGCCAATCAGCCGCGATGCAAGCAGTCCCTCTCTTTCTCATCAATAACCCTTGCCAATCCATTGTACTGGAGCTTTAAAGTTTTGAGAGGCGATGTGAAACTCCTGGCCAGTCGGTTTCTTAACGAAAAAGTATACGTCCAATGTCCCTGTTAAAACCAAGTGCATCATTATGAAGTACAGAACAGAAATCCTGTACAACCAAAAGCATGTGGTATGGTTTAAGCACTCAAAAAGCCTAAAAACTTGCCCCCTCTGCCCTCAACTAGATAGTGCCCTGCATATCCTTTTTGGATGCAAACACTCACAATAAGAAATATGACTACTGAGAGACACAACTTAGCATGCAGCATGATCTTCAAAGCCATCAGCAAGACAGGCTCTTTAGGATTCTGCTTTGTCTGCATTGATATAGGTAGCAGCAAACGGCTGGCTATAATGCAGAATCTTCAGATCCCCAATACAGCTGAAACCAGGATAATACCGAAGTGGCTCTTTCCACCCCGCTTCTCAGACAAAAACAGGTTTTACCTCCAGCCGTCCGAATGCTGTTCTGGTTGTTCGCATCTCCGCAAAAAAAGCAACAGACTAGCAATGAAGGGGGGTGGGTTCTTAGGAGTGGCAGTGGGAAATTGAGGAAGATCAGGAGCATCTCAGCAGCAACGCCAGCCATTAGCAGATCTACCTTTCCCAGACAGCATCGACCCAAAGATCTCAGCATTCTTCAATGTGACATTCCTTTACAAGGATTTAGACAAACAGGTTTTGAGGAATTTCAGCAGGTTCAGATTGCGTGCACACCATTTGAAAGTGAAGTCTTGCAAATGGCATGGTGGTTCTAGCAATTGTGATAAATGTGAGTGTGGAGAAGTTCAAGATGAGAAGCATGTGCTTTTCTTTTGCAAGTGTGCTGGAGTGTGCGAGCTGCGCATGAGATACAGAGACCTTTTTGAAGGAATGTTTAAGACTCTGCGTGCGTTTGCTCCTTCGAGCTCTGAATTTATTCCTTTCTTGGCTTGTCATCACAGTATCACTGATTTTGAGATCAATGCATTCTTGAATCAAGACTCATACAGACTCCTCAAGTTTGTGCCAGATTTGGTTTCAATTTTCGACACTGGTTGATTTTGTTTCACCAGCCAATTGCCATCAGCCAGAGTCTCGGGCTGTAGGCCATCCTTGTAACCCCTTGTAACCAATGTGACATTCACCTCATCGAGGTCAAGCACTGTGAGGACACTAGACCGCAGAACCTGCTGAGCACCACATAGGAGCAGCATAAATGCCTGTGTTCCACCCTTTAAGGAGCCACCGTTATCCTCCACACCATCCTTTTGGGAGAAGGTGGCACCATCTACAACAATCACAAACTGGAGCATTTTAAAGAGCTGGGTCTTGATTCTCAAAGAGTTAAGAACTTGCTTCCAAGCTTCATGCTCATTCTGTCAATTACGCTGCCAAACTTGTCCATACCAGACGTTCCCTTTCCAGCACTATTATAAACTCTCATCAGGAGACGCTTTCAGGTCAAGCCTGCAACCTTCCTGATCCCAATTGATTTTTTTCTTATTCTATTGTATGAGGAGTTTTACGGTACCGACGGTACCCGTACCAAAGTGGCTCCTTTTCCTTAGTTAATGTGGGGAGTGGCTTTTCACTGCCTGGCTACATAGTCTTTTTCTCGTTTTTTCTGCCTCTGCTTTGTGCTTGACCTTTCCTCTATGAGTTTGCTCCTTTTCAATTACTCAAAGAGCTGTCCTGCTTGCACTATTTAGCCGATTCACGCCGCCCCCCTCATCATTAGCAGCAACAAATTCAGTGCGTGGGCATTCTGCCCAAGAAGCAAAAGCATGAAGCTGCTAATGCCTTGCTCACTACGATAATCTCCTTATTTCTGAGCTCGCTCATGGATATACTTGTGGCTGATCAAGACCGGTCAGTAGCCGATCAGCCAAACAACCTGGCTTTTAAGGGTTTATCAATAGGTCACCCCCTCTTGTAACCTTTGGAACCAATTTTAGGACACCGCAAAACCCTCCACACCAACCTAATTGAAGCGGCATACACTATTTTCAATAGCCATACAGCACACAAGGAATAGGAAAGAAAGGGGAAAACGTAGGTAGTGTAAACACCATAGGCATAGATTAGGAAAAGATGATGTATTGTTGCGATTGATAAAACAAGGAATACACTCCACAGCCTTGTTTTAATAAGGTAGAACGTCAGCAGCAGAGCTCGGTTTACCAACGTCCTACACTGACCCACAAGGAAAAGCTACTGCTGAGGGTCTAACAAGAGCTCATCGGCCTTGCTCAACTGAAGGAGGAGGCCATGCGTTATGGCTCAAACGGCAGGAGGAAGTCTTGAACAAAAGAAAAAGTAATAAGCATTGAGAGACCGGTGAGTTTTAGAAAATACTTGTAAGAGTCTTCAGCCCCGAGAAGGAAGCTGTGAAACCTTTTATAGGATTGTGCAGAAAATAAAACAAAGGAGCACAGGCAAATTCATTCACTTTCCCCGACCATGGAAAATGAGAATTGCTTATTACACAATTAATCCCGAGGAAAGAAGGTGTTGCAGAATGGAGATAGTTCAACATCTTAATTTCGAAAGCACACGGTTTCTGCACCGTACAAGGATTGTCAATTGACAGAGGCTGCTCAACTCGTCACGTAAGAAGCAAAAGCTGCATATTACCTACTACCACAAGCAAAGCAAAAGAAGGAAGCTACCTTCAATGCTGGAAGTTTAATCCGCAAGTCTCCAAAGCCTGTTTCAGTCAAAGAAGGTTGCAATAGATCGAGCGTACAAGGTTTCCAAAAAAAGGCTTTCAGCCTTCAGTCAAGCTTGTTGTTGTTCTGGCCATAGATAGATTTCACATTAGGAGGGGTGTGAGCTATATGGGTTAGAACAAAGACTTGCCAGAACCATACATTTATCGTGTACAAACAGTGCACGTATGGTTAAGCAGGGAAGTCATCATACACACATTCATTTATGGTGTGTATATATGGTTCTGCCCAACCCTTTATAATAAGCATCGAGAGACTAATGATGAAGTATGTGGCTAGGAAAAAACAATGTAAATACGTACTTTATGGTTTTGTCGTCGGACCCAGATGCCAGCATCCTGCCATCAGGGCTGACAGCCACGCAGTTCACTTGATTTGTATGCCCTTCCAAAGTTGCCTTGCAGACTCCAATACCCCTCCAATCATCCCAGATCCTGGAGAAGCAAAAACAAATTGTGACGAATAGCACAAATTGTGATTGATGTGTTAAGCACAAGACAAACGATTCGTAGCAGCAGTACGAGCTGTGAGCTAGCTCTGCTTTGGAGTGCTCGTGAGAACATGTGCACAACCGAGCAGCGGTTCTAAACCAAGGACAAACAGATGAGCACACAAAGGAGTAAACGTGGAGCAGCAGCCTACCGGATGGTTTGGTCACGAGACCCAGAGACGACGTGGACTTGCTGTGGTTTGTCGGGGGTGAGTGTCATAGTCCATACACTGTGGCTTTGGATAATCTGTTTGCAAGCATTTGACGACAAGTGCCAAACCCTGGAACGTAAATGGAAGATATGGAAGCTTAACAAGGACTTGAGGGGGATTACGTGATGCACTGTACCAATGACTTTGCGTCCACTTATATCAAAGACACACACCAACACCCTACCTTATAGTCTTATCGAAAGCCCCAGATACTAGGTACTTCCCATCAAAGCTGAAAATCGCGCTTGAGACGCCCAACTTGTGTCCCTCGAGTGTGGCTGTGCACTTTTTGGTGCACACGTCCCATACTCTGAGCGTGGACACACACACACACACACACACACACACACACACACACACACACACACACACACACACACACACACACACACACACACACACACACTCAAAAGGAAAGGTTATGAAAGGTTGTCACATGTGAATGAGTTCACTCAAACGTGCACTCTGTGTTGTGGCAAGCAGTGAATCAATTATGAGAGATGGCCATTTCCCTGCTGGAGACAAATCTACATTGTCTAGGAATGTTTTCTAGATGCGTGAGAGACCGACGGGCACGTAAATCCCCCCCCCCTTGATACTTAGTGATAAGGGATTAAGGCGCACCGCACTGTACTATCACGTGAACCTGTGGCCAAGTGCGTGCCCTCTGGACTGTAAGCCACGCTTAGCACGTCTTTTGTGTGTCCGTCAAGCGTTGCCACATGGCTTGCAGTTGCAATATCCCACAGCCTTCATGTGTGTGTGATAATGTGTGTGTGCGTTTGTTGTTTGTTTGTGTGTTTGTGTGAGTGTGTGTGCGTTTGTGTGTGTGTGTGTGTGTGCGTTTGTGTGCGTGTGTGTGTGTGTGTGTGTGTGTGTGCGTTTGTTGACTATATGAGGACAAAGACAGAGAGAACAGCGAGGGCCATGCAAGCTTGGACTCTTAATTTTCACCTTACAGAGTGATCCTTAGACCCAGAGGCAGCAGAAGTTCCATCAGGGCTGAGGGCGACACAGCGCACCCACCAAGTGTGGCCGGTGAGCGTGGCTGTACAGTAGTGGCTTTTTAAATCCCACAGTCTGGGTTGCAGAGAAATAAGAGAGGCGCCGAGTTAATCACAAAGATGCTGTACCAGTAGGGTTGGCCAGAACCATATGTATACGGTGTATATACGGTATTTTTGGCTTGGAAATCACCATATATACGGTGTATATATACGTGTATATACGGTTCTGGCCAACCCTATTCACCAGGGATCAATGATCAATTGCGCAGGTATGGTCGAGGGGCAGAGGCAGAGCACCCTTTTCTTTGCACTCGTCTGGGATTTGCATTCCATTCCATTCCAGTCCAGCAACAAAACAAGCGCAAGCAACCCTTGCTGCAAGTTGGTATTGCGTGTGTGTGTGTGTGTGCGTGAGTTTGTGCATGTGTGTGTGTGTGTGTGTGCGCGTGTGTGCTGTGCACTTGAGAATGAAAGTACCGCCAATTTCTTCCCCTTTACTTTATGGCTGCGTCAATCTGTAACGTGTACTATTAGCTGGTACCTGATTCCCTACTTTGTCCTTGTGAGAGAGCAAGATGCAGCATATACCACGCACTTGACAGAGCAGTCATCTGACCCTGAAATGAGAGTATCTCCACTGATGGCCAGACTGATTACATCACTACTGTGCCCATGAAGAGTGGAGATGCAGTGGCCAGTGCCTAGATCCCACAGCCTACAAGTTGTGTGTTGTGTGTGTGTGTGTGTGTGTGCGTGTGTGTGTGTGTGTGTGTGTGCGTGTGTGTGTTGTGTGTGGTAAGTGTATGCTAGTGGCCAGGTCTTAGAATTTCATTGCGGTATTTGCCATTTGCTTGTGGATTTATGGTGTGAGAGTGACATGCATGCATTGTGTATGCAGAAAGGCTTGATTGTGTGCCTGTCTAAGCCTGAGTAAAAAGACAGGGAAAGCCTTCTTATACTAACATCGAGGTAGCTGCAAATTCAGGTGCACGTGACACTGATTCCTGAAAAAAAGAGTGCACAAGTACAGTTGCAAATTCTGAACAGCTTTGCGAGAAACCTACTTGATGGCGTCTGATCCAGACACGAGAATTTCACCACTTGGGGAAAAGGCCACGCAGTACACAACTTCATCGTGCCCAGTCAAGGTGGTGCTGCAGCTGGGATTGCTGCATAGCTGTAGCGGCTCCCTGTTGGTAGTTTGCGGCTAAATGTGTGTTTGTGTTTCTTTGTGTACTTATGTATTTCATGCGTGCATGTGTGAGTGTGTGGGTGGGAGTGAGTGAGTGTGTGTTGTGGATGTATGTTAGTGTGTGTGTGTGTGTGTGTGAGAGAGAGAGAGAGAGAGAGAGAGAGAGAGAGAGATAGAGAGAGAGAGATAGAGAGAGAGATAGAGAGAGATAGAGAGAGATAGAGAGAGATAGAGAGAGATAGAGAGGGATAGAGAGGGATAGAGAGGGATAGAGAGGGATAGAGAGGGATAGAGAGGGATAGAGAGGGATAGAGAGGGATAGAGAGGGATAGAGAGGGATAGAGAGGGATAGAGAGGGATAGAGAGGGATAGAG
>Ga0307963_1001060_pt1 | contig 20280 bp, 22 predicted proteins | sample OrgLakmetagen594_FD_201829 | JGI IMG/M metagenome (GOLD analysis project Ga0307963, IMG submission 201829) | Saline water microbial communities from Organic Lake, Antarctica - #594 | ecosystem: Environmental > Aquatic > Non-marine Saline and Alkaline > Saline | place: Antarctica: Organic Lake... | reverse complement strand
CACACTCACACACTCACACACACTCTCTCACACACTCTCACACACACACACACACACGCACACACACGCGCGCACACACACACACATGCACAGGCCCAGGCCCAGGAGTGTGTGTACCATAAGGCAGTGATCAACAGGACTTCACCCACAGTCACACACACACATACACACAAACACGCACACACACACACACGCACAGGCCCAGGAGTGTGTGTACCATAAGGCAGTGCTCAACAGGACTTCACCCACAGTCACACACACACACACACACACACACACACACACATGCACAGGCCCAGGAGTGTGTGTACCATAAGGCAGTGCTCAACAGGACTTCACCCACAGTCATAGCACGCTTGGCCAAGCAGGTGAGGCGGTGTGCATACCTGTGCTGCTGAATGAAGAGTGTGTGTGCCTTCACCCACCGTCATAGCGCGCTTGGCCAAGCAGGTGAGGCGGTGTGCGTAGCTGAGCTGTCGAATGAAGAGTGTGCGTGCCTTCACCCACAGCCATAGCGCGCTTGGCCAAGCAGGTGAGGCGGTGTGCGTAGCTGAGCTGTCGAATGACGTGTGTGCATACCATCACCCACAGCCATAGCGCGCTTGGCCAAGCAGGTGAGGCGGTGTGCGTAGCTGAGCTGCTGAATGAAGCGTGTGCGTACCTTCACCCACCGTCATAGCGCGCTTGGCCAAGCAGGTGAGGCGGTGTGCGTAGCTGAGCTGCTGAATGAAGCGTGTGCGTACCTTCACCCACCGTCATAGCGCGCTTGGCCAAGCAGGTGAGGCGGTGTGCATGCCTGAGCTGCTGAATGAAGAGTGTGTGTGCCTTCACCCACAGTCGTAGCGCGCTTGGCCAAGCAGGTGAGGCGGTGTGCGTAGCTGAGCTGTCGAATGAGTGTGACTCCATTAATCCCTGCAGTGTGCCCCTAAAATTCTGCAACGTTAGCACAGACCGCAGCTATTTAAGATGAGCTTTCAAGGTATGTATGCGTTATTGGTAGCGCTGCAGTGCGCGTATCTTTATCATTGTAGTGTGTGTGCACTTTGATCGCTGCAGTGTATGTATGTAATAGGTATGACGCCGCAGTACGCGTGCTTTTATCAGTGTAGTGTTTGTGCAATTTGCTTGCTGCAGTGTATGTGTGTAACAGATATGACGCCACAGTACGCATACTTTTACCATTGTAGTGTTTGTGCATTTTGCTTGCTGCGGTATATGTATGTAATAGGTATGACGCCACAGTACGCATATTTTCATCATTGTAGTGTTTGTCACTTTGATCGCTGCAGTGATGCGCACCCTTTTCGTTGCAGGGTTTCGTTGCAGGGTGTACCTTTATCATCGCAGTGTGTGTGCATGTGCGTGTGTGTGTGTGTGTGTGTGTGTGTGTGTGTGTGCGTATGTGTGTGTGTGTGTGTGTGTGCGCGTGTGTGTGTACGTGTGTTTGTGTGTGCGTGTATGCGTTTGTACCTTCATCACAGCATTGTGTATAGCTTTTATTGCAGTGTAGAATGCCTTCATAGTCGCATTGTGTACTCTAATCATTGCAGGGCGCTTGCACAGGTGCCATTCTGCATTTCACATTCCACACATGTGCGTGCATTTCGCAAACCCAGTCCTGTGGCTTATTCCATCCTCGTAAAAACAATGAAGCCCTCCCACACAGTTTTCAGATCATCATCATGTACAAGGGCGTCACTCTTGCGTTCTCAGCCACCTTCATCCTTTTAAAAATCAGGATGCATTTCCACACAATGCTTCATTTGCCATCTTGTACGAGGGCGTCTGCCGTGCGTTATTGAGCCCCCCGTCCACTAAAAAATGAACATGATGCACTCCCACACAATGCTCAGGTGGCCATCATGTACGAGGGTGTCACTCGTGCGTTTTCAGCCCCCAGCCTCGTAACCTACTTTGACAAGGGCTGGCCGGTGAGTGCGTTTTTTGTTCAAACTTATGCACGCATAAGCTCCTTGCTGCCTTGCAAGTGGCAGGTGGTCATGGTTATGGTTCGAAAGTTTTGACATACTTTGATAAGGGCTGGCTGCTGAGTGAAATTTTGTGCCTGCTGTTGCGTGCGTAAGTCCCTTGTTGCCTTGCAAATGGCAGGTGGTTATGGTTATTGTTCTGAAGTTTGATGCTACTTTGACAAAGGCTGGGGGATGGATTTTTGTTCCTAGTTATGCGCGTGTAAGTCCCTTGCTGCCTTGTGAGTGGTGGGTGGTCAGGGTTATGAAGTTGAAATTATAAGCTGCCGTGGCAAGAGCTGGTGGATGGTTTTTAGTTCATACTTATGCGCGTGTAAGTTCCTTGTTGCCTTGTGAGTGGTGGGTGGTCAGGGTTATGAAGTTGAAATTATAAGCTGCTGTGGCAAGGGCTGGTGGATGGTTTTTAGCTCCTACTTATGCGTGCGTAAGTCCTTGAAAAAAATAGGAGGCTCCTCTAAAAATAGCGAGCTCCTTCAATATTAACAAGCTGCTTTTGCGATGGCTGGTTCGTGAGCGCATCATTTTCTATGTCTGATTTATCACACGTTCCTCTCTAATCTGTTTACACCGTCCTCGCAAACACCACCATTTGATGAAGCATTTTTTCCCATCACGCCTCTGTTCAGCACTGTTGCAGCCGCACGTGGGCATGAACGCCTCCCTTTACAAAATTTTATAATGTTCTTTCTGTTCCCATCACGCCCCTGCTTAAAACTGTTGCAGCCGCACGTGGGCATGAATGCCTCCCTAAACAAATATTTGTAATGTTGCATTAATTTCCCATCACGCCTCTGTTCAATACTGTTGCAGCCGCACGTGGGCATGAACGCCTCCCTTTACAAAATTTTATAATGTTCTTTCTGTTCCCATCACGCCCCTGCTTAAAACTGTTGCAGCCGCACGTGGGCATGAATGCCTCCCTAAACAAATATTTGTAATGTTGCATTAATTTCCCATCACGCCTCTGTTCAACACTGTTGCAGCCGCACGTGGGCATGAATGCCTCCCTTTACAAAATTTTATAATGTTGCTTTCTGTTCCCATCACGCCCCTGCTTAAAACTGTTGCAGCCGCACGTGGGCATGAATGCCTCCCTAAACAAATATTTGTAATGTTGCATTGTTTTCCCATCACGCCTCTGCTCAACACTGTTGCAGCCGCACGTGGGCATGAAGGCCTCCCTGTACAACATGTTTTAATGTCGTATTCTTTTTCATCACGCCTCCATATCCCCCTCTTTTTATACATACTGCTGAAGCCGCACGTGGGCATGAAGGCCTGCCTGCACTACGCATTTTATTGTCTTCTTGTTTATTACGCCTCAATGTCCCCCCCTTTTATACATACTGCTGCAGCCGCACGTGGGCATGATGGCCGACAAGATTTGATGTATTCTTTTTCATCACGCCTCAATATCCCCCCCTTTCATACATACTGCCGCAGTCGCACGTGAGCATGAAGGCCTCCCTGTACAACGCATTATAATATCGTTTTCTTCTTCATCACGCCTCAGTATCCCTCTCTTATACACATGCTGCCGCAGTCGCACGTGGGCATTAAAGGCCTCCCTGTACAACGCATTATAATATCGTTTTCTTCTTCATCACGCCTCAATATCCCCCCATTTTATACATACTGCCGCAGTCTCACGTGGGCATGAAGGCCTCCCTGTACAATGTGGAGGTCCTCACGCAAACAGCAAAAGCACTGCGAGCAGAGGACAAAATAGCACAAGAGGTGTCTGTGCTGAGGGAAGCGTTCGCGTGGCTGCAGAACACAAAAAAGGTTTGTGGTGTGTGTGTGTGTGTGTGTGTGTGTGTGTGTGTGTATGTCAGTGTAATAATGTGTGGGATTGGGCCATGAATTTAAACTGAGAAAAGTGTGTCTGTAACTGCAAAACACAAAAACTTTGTGTGTGTGTTGATGTGTGGGATGGGGGCTATGAATTGAGAAAAGCGTTCTTGTGGCTGCAGAACACAAAAAGTGTGAGTAGCAGATGGTGGGAAGGGACAGTCGCTGTACCCAACAAAAAGTGGCTGTCAATATGAATGATTTCAGCACCGGAAAGTGACACTTGACGTGTGTGTTGGGGGGCGCAGCAATGGTGCAGCAATGGCCACACAATGCACACACTCCCTTCGTTAAAAGGCAGTGCTGAGGTAGTGGTCTCTTTGCAGGCTTTGTCATTTTACAGGGTACCCAACGCCTTTCATACTGTGACTTATAATATACCGGCAAAGCGCATGATCAGCAGGTGTGTCATTTTACGGGGAACCCTACGTCTTTCATACTGTGACTGATATTATACAGGCATGAAAAGCAGGTGTCTGCAGGTGTGGCATTTTACGGGCAACCCTACGTCTTTCATACTGTGATTGATAATATAGCGGCAAAGGACGTGAACAGCAGGTGTGGCATTTTAGGGGTAACCCTACGTCTTTCATACTGTGACTGATAATATAGCGGCAAGAACAGCAGGTGTCAGCAGGTGTCAGCAACGGCCGCACGACGCACACACTTTTAAAGAGGGCAGTGCTAAGGTAGCGTCCTCTTTGCAGGCTTGGTCTTTCTGTGGCTGACTGATGTCCCGGCAAAGTGCGTGAATGGCAGGTGTCGGTAGGTGTCGGCAGGTGTCAGCAGGTGTCAGTAGGTGGCAGTAGTTTAGTTTAGTTTGGATTACAAAGGCCTCCAGCCTGGCATGGCTGCTCAACCTATGTCAGTAGGTGTCAGTAGGTGTCAGCAGGTGTCAGTCGGTGGCAGCAGGTGTCAGTAGGTGTCATTGTCGAGTGAGGTTGCAGCCTCAAACATGGATCATTGATTTATGAACAGACGGACATTGCAAGTGTTTGTCATACTCCTAGTCACAGTCATAGGCATAGGCATAGGCATAAGCATAGTCTTTTAATTTCAAGACGGACATTGTTCAATGTTGGGTGCATTTGTATGCGTGTGCGCCAAGCGCGCTATCTGTGTATATTTGTTCCTGTGCAACGCTGCTGCTCACCATCACACACACACACACACACTTACATACACAACACATGCATGTACGTATTCATCACTACAGCTGGCCAAGACCGTGGGCACTGACATGGTTGAGAGTGTCGCAAAGGTGCAAGAGAGCCTGTGCATTGCTCTCGCAAAGGCTGAGAAGGTACGTCTCTCACATGCGAGCGTGTATTGTGTGAGTGTGTGAGCTCTGTGTGGTCGTGTTTTGATGTGTGGACTCTGTGTGGGTGTGCTATATTGTGTGTTTACTTTTGGCTGCTTTAAAAGCTGTGTGAGATCACAGTAATTTTCACGTCCAGTCATGCTGCATGCAGGACAACAACTCCGTCTGCTTGCAGCACATGTTCAGCTTTTGCTGCTCATATAAGTGCATGTGTTCACAGTCGTATTCCCTTCTGATTTCCCCTCTGAGTCCACGGTCGTTTTCCCCTTGTGCAGGACAACAACTCCATCTACTTGCAGCACATGTTCAGCTTTTGTTGCTTGATGCTTGATGCATATCACAGTCGTGTTTCCCTCTGATCTGATTGCCCTTGCACAGGACAACAACTCCATCTACTTGCAACGTGTGCCTGCATACGCAGACACGGGGATCAGTGTGCAGGTGAATGTGTGTGTGTTCGTGCGTGCTTGTGTGTGTGTGTGTGTGTGAGTGTATGTGTGTGTGTGTACTTGCAACGTGTGCCTGCTTATGCAGACACGTGGATAATTGTGCAGGTGAATGTGTGTGTATGTGAGTGCGTGCGTGCTTGTGTGTGTATGTGTGTGTGCGTGCTTGTGTGTGTATGTGTGTGTTTGCGTGCTTGTGTGTGTATGTGTGCGTGTGTCTGTGTGTGAGTGTGTGTGGCTGTGTGTGTAGCTGTGTATGTGTATGTGTCTGTGTGCAGGTGTGTGTGGGTGGGTGTGACTGTGTGTGTGATTGTGTGTGTCTGTGGCTGTGTGTGGATTAATGCTGGTCCAACTCTAAAGACAAACATGCACATTCATCAAGGGCATCCTCGTGTCAAAGACCTGCGTTTTTGGTAAAAACTTGCCTCTTTTGGTCATAGTTGCCGTTCCTATCATAGGGTGCCCTCTTGATTAAAAACTCGCCCTATTTTAGTTGAAAAGTTGCTGCTTCTTGCCTAGGGCGCCCTCATGGTCCAAACTCACCAATTCTTGGTCGAAAACTTGTTGCTTCTCGTTTTGAGCCCGTTGTTGGTCTAAAACCTGCCCTCTTTTGGTGTATGACTTGCCCATTCTTGGTCCAAAACTTGCTGCGTCTTGTCCAGGGCGCCCTTTTGGTCAAAAATTTTGCCCCCACCAGCCTGGACGCCTCCACCGACAACCTCTTCTCTTCACTAGTCCCTGACTCAAGGTTTGCTGCTTTTTGCTTTTCATTGGCTTGTATCGTAGACAATGTGCTGATGCAGACACTGCTTTTTGTTGGCTTGTTGCGTAGGAAATGTGCTCATGCAGACACTGCTTTTTGTTGGCTTGTGGCGTAGGCTGTGTGCTAATGCAGACACTGCTTTTTGTTGGCTTGTGGCGTAGGCAATGTGCTTGTTCAGGTACTGCTTTTTATTGGCTTGTAGCAAATGCGTTTGTACCATTCAACGTCAACGTTTTCTACGCGTGTTTCACAAGCAATGTAAATGTAATGGCGTAAGACGCAATCAATGTAAGAGTACGTGTTGCACGCAATGTAAACGTAATGGCGTAAGATTAAATTGAAAATTTTCTGCACCTATTTTTGCGGATTTTAGTTTGGGTGCTTGCGTAAGTTCTAACTTGATTAATACGTAAATCAGCTGTCACAAAACGTTGCGTCCTACGTATTATTGCAGTGCCAAGTCGCTGTCCAAGTACACTGATGCCGTGGATGGAGTGTCACAAGATGTGCTTGTAATTAACCTGCACGTTTCTAGCAGCCTCATACCATTCCGGCTTGTGTGTTGCAAGTACATGTACACAGGTGCAGTATAGCAATTTAAAGTTGGTCAGCCATCACAGAACGTTGCGTCCTACGTTTTATTGCAGTGCCAAGTCGCTGTCCAAGTACACTGATGCCGTGGATGGAGTGTCACGAGATGCTAGAGATAGGCTAGCTGCCGCCACAGACACAGCACGCACACGCCTCAAGGTGAGGTCCAAAGTCAGTGGCTTATCTGAGGAATTGATTCCTATTAAATATGATGCAAGGGACAGGCTAGCTGCCGCCACAGATACGTCATGCACACGCCTCAATGAGGTCCAAAGTCAGTGGCACATCCGAGGAACTGAATCTTATTTAAATATGTTGCTAGGGATAGGCTAGCTGCCGTTATGGCACGCACACGCCTCAATGAGGTCCAAAGTCAGTGGCACATCCGAGGAACTGAATCTTATTTAAATATGTTGCAAGGGATAGGCTAGCTGCCGTTACGGCACGCACACGCCGCAATGAGGTCCAAAGTCAGTGGCACATCCGAGGAACTGAATCTTATTTAAATATGTTGCAAGGGATAGGCTAGCTGCCGCCACAGACACGGCACACCCACACGCCTCAATGTGAGGTCCAAATTCAGTGGCACATCTGAGAAATGGAAGTTGGATGTAAGGTTATGTTCAAGAAGTTGGGCAGCTGCCATCACAGACATGGAACGGACACGCCCTAAGGTGTGCTGTAAATTGGTGGCATGTAATGGAGTTTGGGACAAGCATGCTGTTCTTTTTTTTGGTGGACCCAACCCTAAACCCTGGAGTTATACGGTACCTTGTACCAAAGTGGCTCCTATTCCTTGATTATTGTGGGGAGAGTGATTTTCGCCGCCTGCGTAGTTATTTCGTTTCCACGCTGTTTGGTAAGGGCTGGTTTGCTTTCGCCACGGTGCATTTGCTTTGATTTTTTCCGCCTGCGTAGTTATTTCGTTTTTAAGCTGTTTGGTAAGGGCTGGTTTGCTTTTGCCACGGTGTTTTACCATTGCGTAGTTATTTCGTTTTCACGCTGTTTGGTAAGGGCTGGTTTGCTTTTGCCACGGTGTATGTCCACTGCCTGAGTACGATTTACTTGTTGCGGACAAAAATGTGGCGCACGTACAATTCTGTGCTCGTTTCAGAGGTATTTTATCAATGTTGTTTCTTAGCCAAAGAAATGGAGCTGCCAGAAATGCTCGATGCATTGGGCCCTCTTTTCTCGTGAGGCACACCGCTTCATGTTTGCACACAAACCTGGAAACGATGTGCTCCTCTGTGTGATCATATAAAGGGGTTTACAAAGGGTTTACAAAGGGGGTGACCGGCAGCCACATATGTTGGGCTGATAGGCATTGCTGGATCAGCCAGCGTAAAGTAAACGTAAGGTTGTATAAAAAGAACTGGTCTCAGCCAGTGCCAAATTCTTCTCTAAGGAAAGTGATAAGTAAGAGGTGAGGAATGAATGATTGAAATGAAAGGCAAAACCTGAGATAATTAAAAGAGCCTGATGGAGAGCCACAACAAGCAGTTCAGGCGTGTTAACTGAACACCAGAATGTATAACCCAAGGGGAGGAAGGGAGCGCAACATCAGAGACCATGACTGTTCATTCAAACAAATTGGAAGCTGAGTTCAAATATAACATTTGACTTACAACAGTGCACCAGCATGTACGTGTGTGACCATGTACGTGTGTGACCACGTACGTGTGTGACCATGTACGTGTGTGACCACGTACGTGTGTAACTCACCTTGAATTGCAGGAAATGGAGCTGCCAGAAATGCTCGATGCATTGGTCCCTCTTTTCTCGTAAGGCACACCGCTGCATGCTTGCACACAGACCTGGAAACGATGTGCTCCTCTGTGTGACCATATCACTCACCTTGGAATGCAGGAGATGGAGCTGCCAGAAATGCTTGATGCGTTGGACCCACGCTCCTCTAAAGGCACCGCTTCTGCCCTACCTTCCGCGCTGCTCGCTGAGTTGGAGGAGATCCAATCCATAGGGGGACCCACACACATACAAGGGGTGGGTCGCAGGAGTGTTTCATTTACTGGGGGCCCACATTCCACACGCATGCAAGGGGCGAACATGCACGCTTGCTGAGCGGGAGATGTAACCCATTGGGGGACCCACACACATACAAGGGGTGGGTCGCAGGAGTGTTTCATTTACTGGGGGCCCACAGTCCACACGCATGCAAAGGGTCAATATGCACGCTTGCTGAGCGGGGAGTCCAACCCTTTGGGGGACCCACACACATACAAGGGGTGATTCGCAGGAGTGTTTCATTTACTGGGGGCCCACAGTCCGCACGCATACAAGGGGCAAATATGCACGCTTGCTGAGCTGGAGATCCAATCCATAGGGGGACCCACACACATACAAGGGGTGGGTCGCAGGAGTGTTTCATTTACTGGGGGGCCCACAGTCCACACGCATACAAGGGGTGAATATGCACGCTTGCTGAGCGGGAGATTCAACCCATTGGGGGACCCACACACATACAAGGGGTGGGTCGCAGGAGTGTTTCATTCATTGGAGGGCACACAGTCCACACGCATACAAGGGACGAACATGCACGCTCGCTGAGCTGGAGGAGATCCAACCCATAGGGGGACCCGCACACATACAAGGGGTGGGTCGCAGAAGTGTTTCATTTACTGGGGGCCCACAGTCCACACGCACACAAGGGGCGAACATGCACGCTTGCTGAGCGGGGAGTCCAACCCATTGGGGGACCCACACAATTAAAAGAGGTGGATTGCATTGAGTGTGTGTTCAATTGTAAGGGGGCCCACACACATTAAAAGGGTGGATTCGTGTCCTTGCTGAGCTGGAAGAGTCTTAATCCAATAGGGCCCTGCACACATGAAAGGGTTGGGTTTCATGTGCATGCTAAATTTATAGGGGGGCCCGCGCATATGCAAGAGATGACCAGCGCGCTTGCTGAGCAGGAGGCTTAATTAGGGTTGGCCAGAACCGTGTACATGCACCGTATATGACCGTATATTTGGTGATTTCCCTGCCAAAAATAACGTATATGCAACGTGTATATATATGGTTGTGGTCAACCAAGACACACTCCTTAGGGAGCCCCACACACTTACAAGGGGTGAGTCGCATGTGTATGTTTGATATACGGCTTGTACATATGCAACAGGTGGGTTATCGTACGCTCAATGTGTGGTTGTGTGTGTGTGCTCAATACCCAGGGGGCCCCAAACACTTACATAAAGGGGTGGGTATACAATTCTGTCTGCTGAGTTCAAGGAATTCCAATCCATTCGGGGTCCTGCACACAAGCGAGAGGTAAATTATTATGTGTCTGCAGGGATGTGTCATATGGCGTATTTGTATAATAGTATTTAACGCGTACTTTACCATGGTATTTTACTGTATTGAACATACGACTGCAAAATGTCAAGTTTTGTTGGGGGCCGTACAGGGATGGGTACATGTCCAATTTCTATCTAGGGCAGCTTGAGTTTCCGTACATTTTGCCCTGACTCGCTCGCATCTCGTTAGGTTTGTATGGGGAGCTCAAACGTCCGTATATTATGCCCTACTCACTCACACATGCTTGCATTGATCTAAGGCAGCGTAAACTTCAGTACACTCTGCCGTACCCACACCTTCTTTTGTATGTATTGGGAGATCAAACATCCGTGTATTTTATCTTGGCTACCACACATTTGCTTAGGTATAGGGGAGCTTGAAATTCCTTACGTTTGTGTAGGAAACTTAAACCTACCGTACACACTCCCGTGACTCACTCACATTTTTTTGTGTTTGTGTGGGCTGCTTACCTTCCGAATATTTTGCTCTTCTCACTCACACACTCACTCACTCATGCTTGTAAAGGTATGGGGGAGATTAAAATTCCTTACGCTCGTATAGGGCAGCTTAACTTCTGTACATTTTGCCCTACTCACTCACTCACTCATGCTTGTGTAGGTATGGGGAGCCGAATATTTGGTACAATATGCCTTGACTCACTTGCAGGTCCTTGCTGAGATTAGCTCCAACATTTATACTGAGTGCCCTGCGTAAATGCAGATCGTCGCTGACGTAAAAAGTTGCTTACACGCATGTGTAGGGTTGGCTAGAACCATACATGTATAGGTATATACGGTGTATATACGGTATTTTTGGCAGGGAAATCACCATACATACGGTAATATACGGTGTGTATATACGGGTCTAGCCAACCCTACGCCTGCGTGCCTTCTGCTCTGACTCATTCGTAGGTCCTTGCTGATATATAGGCGAGCTCACACTCCCGTACACTCTTCTGAAATAATTGCAGATGCTTGCTGGGGAGAGGGGACCTCAAACATCCGTACAATCTGCTCCAATTTTTTTGCAGGTCCTTGCTGAGATAAATGGGAGCACACATTTTTATCGGTTTGCCCTTAATCACTTGCAGGTCCTTGCTGAGATTAATGTGAGCTCAGATTTTTTATTGGTTTGCCCTTAATCACCTGCAGATCCTTGCAGAGATTGGGGAGCTCAAACGTACGTGTGAGGAAGAGCTGGCTGCCGCCGCAAATGCACTCAATGCTGATGCCCAAGCTGATGCCGAGGTGTGTGTGTGTTTTGTGCGTGTGTGTTTAAGTATAGATGTATGTGCGCGTCTGTGTGTGTATGTGTGCACGTGTGCGCGTGCGTGTGTGTGCGGGTGCGTGTGTGTGAGCTTTTGTGCGTGCGTGCATGCGTGTGCGTGTATGCTTGTGTATATATGTGTGTGTGATTTTGTGAGTGCGTGTATGCGTGCGTGCTTGTGTGTATGCGTGTCTGTGTGTGTATATGTGGGCATTATAATCAATGGGCTTAAACATGTAGACTTTGTAGGAAAAACCGGCTGCTGCTGCTGCAAATAAGCTGAGTACGCATGCTCAAATCAGGTGTCTGGAAGCTTCCCCATTTGGATTTCGCTCAATGGCTGCATGAGCATGCACACATATTGATAGGTTGCACACATATTAAAAGGTTGCACACAGGTATCTAAATCTGTCACCTCCGAATGTACGTACTCCATGCAACACCACGTGAATACCTGCACGCAACCTTGTGCTGCTTACAACAATCTCAGGCCAATCTAGCCCCCCTTGCTCTTAACCTGTCACCTCCTAATCTACGTGCACCACTCAACGCCACGTAACTAATTACCTGCACGCAACCTTGTGCTGCTTACAACAATCTCAGGCCAATCTAGCCCCCCTTGCTCTTCACCTGTCACCTCCTAATCTACGTACACCACTCAACGCCACGTAACTAACTACCTGCGCGCTCTCTTGTGCTGCTTACAACAATATTAGGCCAATCTAGGCACCCTTGTTTTCATACCACGTATGAAAAGGATTGTGCCGGTGTCTTACATAGCATACCACATATGCATGACGTCTTACATATACATGACGTCATACCACATGCATGACGTCTTACATATACATGACGTCTTAAATACCACATATACATGTCGTACATACCATATGTATATGACGTCTTGCATACCACATATTCATGACGTCTTACATACCACATATACATGCCCTACGTACCATATGTACATGCCTTACATACCACATACATTATGTCTTACATACCATATATACATGACGTCTTACATACCGCATATGCAGAGGCTCGTGCTGAATTCTTGTAGCACAACGTCTTATACACACATCTGCAGAGGCTCATGCTGATGTTTTGTTGCACAAATTCTGTGCTGACGTCTTGAAGCACAACATCTTATACACACATCTGCAGAGGCTCGTGCTGACTACCTGAAGCACAGCGTTTTATACACACATCTGCAGAGACACGTGCTGACGTCTTGAAGCACACATTCTGTGCTGACGTCTTGATGCACAACGTCTTATACACACATCTGCAGAAGCTCGTGCTGACTTCCTGAAGCACAACGTCTTATACACACATCTGCAGAGGTTTGTGCTGACGTCTTGTCGCATAACGTCTTATTCACACATCTGCAGAGGCTCGTGCCGACATCTTGAAGCACAGCGTTTTATACACACATCTGCAGAGGCTCGTGCTGACTTCCTGAAGCACAACGTCTTATACACATATCTGCAGGGGTTCGTGCTGACGTCTTGATGCACAACGTCTTATACACACATCTGCAGAGGCTCGTGCTGACTTCCTGAAGCACAACGTCTTATACACACATCTGCAGAGGCTCGTGCTGACTTCCTGAAGCACAACATCTTATACACACATCTGCAGGGGTTCGTGCTGACTTCCTGAAGCACAACGTCTTATACACACATCTGCAGAGGCTCGTGCTGATGTCTTGAAGCACAACGTCTTATACACACATCTGCAGAGGCTCGTGCTGATGTTTTGTTGCACAAATTCTGTGCTGACGTCTTGATGCACAATGTCTTATACACACATCTGCAGAGGCTCGTGCTGACTTCCTGAAGCACAACGTCTTATACACACATCTGCAGAGGCTTGTGCTGACGTTTTGTTGCACAAATTATGTGCTGACGTCTTGATGCACAACGTCTTATACACATATCTGCAGAGGCTCGTGCTGACTTCTTGTCGCATAACGTCTTATACATATCTGCAGAGGCTCGTGCTGACTTCCTGTAGCACAACGTCTTATACACATCCGCAGAGGCTTGTGCTGACGTCTCGAAGCGCAAACCTCAATCCACCTGACAAGCCTCAAAACATAGCTGTTATATATCATTATATCACAAACACACACCGCCGTACATTTCTACGCAGGCTCTTGCGGCCTGTTATAGCCAGTTTAAGGCACAGTTCGTAAAATCACGCACACCACCGTACATTTCTACGCAGGCTCGTGCGTCCTGTTATAACCAGTTTCAAGCACAGTTGTAAAATCACGCACACCACCGTACATTTCTACGCAGGCTTGTGCGTCCTGTTATAACCAGTTTCAAGCACAGTTGTAAAATCACGCACACCACCGTACATTTCTACGCAGGCTCGTGCATCCTGTAATAACCAGTTTCAAGCACAGTTGTAAAATCACGCACTCCACCGTACATTTCTACGCAGGCTCGTGCGTCCTGTTATAACCAGTTTCAAGCGCAGTTGTAAAATCACGCACACCACCGTACATTTCTATGCAGGCTTGTGGGTCCTGTAATAACCAGTCCCAAGCACAGTTGTAAAATCACGCACACTACCGTACATTTTTACGCAGGCTCGTGCGTCCTGTTATAACCAGTTTCAAGCACGGTTGTAAAATCACGCACACCACCGTACATTTCTACGCAGGCCCGTGCCGCCTACAATAGCCAGTTTCAAGCACAGTTGTAAAATCACGCACACCACCGTACATTTCTACGCAGGCCCGTGCCGCCTACAATAGCCAGTTTCAAGCACAGTTGTAAAATCACGCACACCGCCGTGCATTTTTATGCAGGCCCGTGCCGCCTACAATAGCCAGTTTCAAGCCACTCCAGCGCCCACTGCTGCTAAGTCGTATTGGGACCGTATTTCACAATACAGGTAGGCAGTGCTAATTTTCCCCCTTTTTTTCTTTTCCGTTTCTTTTCTAATTCTTTAGGCATTGCCTATCTTAACACTGCTTTAAAGTACTGCAATTTGCCGTTTGATTATGACACACACACTTAATCACACACGTATACACACACAGGGCGTCCTTAGCGCACACACACACACACACTTAATCACACACATATACACACACGTATACACACACAGGGCATCCTTAGCGCACACACACACACACTCAAACACACACATATACACACACGTATACACACACAGGGCGTCCTTAGCGCAGGCGTCTGCCAGTGATGAGGGTGTCCTGGACCAGGTGGAGCTGCACCAAGAGGGGTTTGCCAACCTGGCGGTGGATGCTGCTGCACTGAAGATGCCACGCTTACAGGTAGGTGTTAACAACTACGTTTAGGTTTGATTATTGAGTGTTGAAAGGACATTTTGATTGGGCTGTTGAGTGGATGCTGCTGCCCTGAAGGTGCCACGCTTACAGGTAGGTGTTGATTACTGTGTTTTGGATGGACATTATTGTGATTGGGCTGTTGAGTGGATGCTGCTGCCCTGTTCAGGGCATGCCATGCTTAAATTTTAGGTATTGATTACTGTGTTTTGGATGGACATTGTGATTTGGCTGTTGAGTGGATGCTGCTGCCCTGAAGGTGCCACGCTTAAAAATAGGTATTGATTACTGTGTTTAGGATGGACATTGTGATTGGGCTGTTGAGTGGATGCTGCTGCCCTGAAGGTGCCACGCTTAAAGATAGGTATTGATGACTGTGTTTTGGATGGACAGTGTGATTGGGCTGTTGAGTGGATGCTGCTGCCCTGAAGGTGCCACGCTTACAGGTAGGTATTGATTACTGTGTTTAGGATGGACATTGTGATTGGGCTGTTAAGTGGATGCTGCTGCCCTGAAGGTGCCACGCTTAAAGGTAGGTATTGATTACTGTGTTTTGGATGGACATTGTGATTGGGCTGTTGAGTGGATGCTGCTGCCCTGAAGGTGTCACGCTTTAAGATAGGTATTGATGACTGTGTTTTGGATGGACAGTGTGATTGGGCTGTTGAGTGGATGCTGCTGCCCTGTTCAGGGCATGCCATGCTTACAGGTGGGTGTTGTTGACTGTGTTTTGGATGGACAGTGTGATTGGGCTGTTGAGTGGATGCTGCTGCCCTGAAGGTGTCACGTTTTAAGATAGGTATTGATTACTGTGTTTTGGATGGACAGTGTGATTGGGCTGTTGAGTGGATGCTGCTGCCCTGTTCAGAGCATGTCATGCTTACAGGTGGGTGTTGATTACTATGTGTAGGTGTTGATTACTGTGTCCACTGATTACTGTGATTACTGTGATTACTGTGATAGTTATGTTTACTGTGAGTTTTATGAATGACTGTGATTCCTGTTTACAATGTGGTTACTGTGATTACTTACAGGCAGGTGTGGATTGCTGTAATTATAGTGTTTACTGTGAGTTCTGTGATGATTGTGATTCCTCTTACAACGTGGTTACTGCAATTGCTTACAGGTAGGTGTGAGTTGCTGTATGTATTTGATGGACACATTATGATTAGGCTTTGATTATGCTAATTAGGCTTTTAAGTCAGTCAATAGGGGTAGTGGGTAGTGCTTGGCTAGCACTAGTGGCGCAGGTGCACAAAAGGACCAGTTATTAGTATTAAACTTTCCCCGCAAAATGTGCCTTTATCTAGCGCATAGCAATGTTTACTCGCCTACATTTAAACTAATTGTCTTTGTTTATGTGAGTACAGATTAAAAAGCAAGGCTTGTGCACCAAAAAATAAGGTGGAGATGGGTTTTCTCACAATGTCTGTCTTTCGTAAACACGTCAACATTGAAATGAATTGCCTCTTAAGTATAAAACCAAAATCAAGGCTTGTTCATCGCACACAAAGCATTCGGGCAGCTCTTTGTGTGCAATGCGCTCTGGCTTGCTTCCAAAACCATGCAAACGAGAGCTGTGCTGCACTACTCGCCTGTGTTTACTTGTGCATGTGTGCATGTGTTGGTGAGCATATTTTGGCAATGGCTTGCTTCCAGAACCATGCAAATGGGAGCGCCTGTGTTTACTTGTGCATGTGTGCATGTGTTGGTTGGCATATTTAGCTAGGTGTTGGTAGCAAATGTGTTTGTGAGTTGGTCGTGCATGGAGCAAACTTAGCATCGTGGCTTTTTGTTGGTCAGCGAATGAGAGCGCCTGTGTTTACTTGTGCATGTGTGCATGTGTTGGTTAGCATATTCAGCTAGGTGTTGGTAGCAAATGTGTTTGTGAGTTGGTCGTGCATGGAGCAAACTTAGCATCGTGGCTTTTTGTTGGTCAGCAAGTTTGGTGCGTTTCTTGGCAGTGCATGACAAGAAGTCCTCTAAGCATTTCGTGTGTGCAGGCATCTTGAAATTTGAGGGCTTTGGGCTTTAGCACCGTTTACGCGGGCATCTTAAAATTTGAAGGCTTTTGGCTTCAGCATCATTTACGCAGGCATTTTGAAATTTGAGGGCCTTTAACGTTAGCATCCGCAGCAAGCTCAAATTGAGTTGCAGTTAGCAACGCCACGCTTTGCATAATGTACAGCTTTTAGAGACGCACAAGTACACAAAAGTGTGTTTAATGTAGTGCATGCAGATAAATACAATTACACAATCGCGTGCTTGACGTGGGGCATGCAGAGACAAACAAGTACGCAAACGTGTGCCTCTTTCCTTTATTGCATGCAGGCACCTATGGTCACCACAGAAGTGTGCTTAATGTAGGGCATGCAGAGACACACAAGTACAAACAAACGCGTGCCTCTTTCCTTTATTGCATGCAGAGACACACAAGTACAAACAAACGCGTGCCTCTTTCCTTTATTGCATGCAGGCACCTATGGTCACCACAGAAGTGTGCTTAATGTAGGGCATGCAGAGACACACAATTACAAACAAACGTGTGCCTCTTCCTTTAATGCATGCAGGCACCTATGGTCACCACAGAAGTGTGCTTAATGTAGGGCATGCAGAGACACACAATTACAAACAAACGTGTGCCTCTTTCCTTTAATGCATGCAGGCACCTATGGTCACCACAGAAGTGTGCTTAATGTAGGGCATGCAGAGACACACAATTACAAACAAATGCGTGCCTCTTTCCTTTAATGCATGCAGAGACACACAAGTACACAAATGTGTGCCTCTTTCCTTTATCGCATGCAGAGACACAAGTACGCAAACGCGTGCCTATTTCCTTTATTGCATGCAGGCACCTATGGTCACCACAGGTCCTGAGGACCCAGCTGCCGTTGTGGCATCGCTGCGAAGAGACCTGGAGGCCCTTCAGGTGAGAGAGTGCCTCATAATATAAGTAATGTTTGGTGCAAGCCTCATAATATAAGTTATGGTTAGTGCGGCCTTGTGCGTGTGCATGCTTATTAGCATTGCAGCATACCAGAGGCCTAAAAGTTGAGGGATGAGGGAGTGCCTCATAATGTTAAATACAGGGAAGGAGGCCTTGCTGTTGATCAGTTGTGTGTGTTGTGTTTGGACTAGTCGAGTATGTAGTGTTTGGACTGATCGGTTGGAGGCCTTGCTGTTGATCAGTTGAGTATGCTGTGTTTGGAATAGTTGAGTATGTTGTATGCTGTGTTTGGACAGTTGAGTATGTTGTGATTGGACAGTCGAGTATGTTGTGTTTGGACTGATCGGTTGGAGGCCTTGCTGTTGATCAGTTGAGTAGTTGAGTATGTTGTGTTTGGACAGTTGAGTGTGTTGTGATTGGGCAGTCGAGTATGTTGTGTTTGGACTGATCAGTTGGAGGCCTTGCTGTTGATCAGTTAAGTGTGCTGTGTTTGGACTAGTTGAGCATGTTGTGTTTGGACAGTTGAGTATGTTGTATGTTGTGTTTGGACAGTTGAGTATGTTGTATGCTGTGTTTGGACTAGTAGAGTATGTTGTATGCTGTGTTTGGACAGTTGAGCATGTTGTGTTTGGACTGATCAGTTGGAGACCTTGCTGTTGATCAGTTGGGTGTGCTGTGTTTGGACTAGTTGAGTATGTTGTGTTTGGACAGTTGAGTATGCTGTGTTTGGACAGTCGAGTATGTTGTGTTTGGACTTATCGGTTGGAGGCCTTGCTGTTGATCAGTTGAGTAGTTGAGTATGTTGTGTTTGGACAGTTGAGTGTGTTGTGATTGGGCAGTCGAGTATGTTGTGTTTGGACTGATCAGTTGGAGGCCTTGCTGTTGATCAGTTGAGTGTGCTGTGTTTGGACTAGTTGAGTATGTTGTGTTTGGACAATTGAGTATGTTGTGATTGGACAGTCGAGTATGTTGTGTTTGGACTGATCAGTTGGAGGCCTTGCTGTTGATCAGTTGAGTGTGCTGTGTTTGGACTAGTTGAGTGTGTTGTGTTTGGACAGTTGAGTATGTTGTGATTGGACAGTCGAGTATGTTGTATGTTGTGTTTGGACAGTTGAGTATGCTGTATGTTGTGTTTTGACAGTTGAGTATGTTGTATGTTGTGTTTGGACAGTTGAGTATGCTGTGTTTGACAGGCCTTGGTAGCTTCTTTGCAAGGAGAAAATGAGGTGGCAGCAATGCAAGAAGGGTTGGTAACATCACTTTGGGAGCAACACTGCGAGGTGGTCTGGAGGTTTGGTGGAGGTGAAAGTTGACATGTCCATGATGCATGCATATTGATGTTCAAGTCAGTTGCTTATATATTTGCACTGGCCTACCCTAATTATGTGTGTATTTGGTGACATCACTGCAAGGTGGTCTGGAGGTCTGGTTGAGGTGAGAGTGTACATGTCCATGATGCATGCATACTGATGTTTAAGTCAGTTGCGTTTGTATTTGCAATGGCCTTACTGCATAGAGGCCTTCATTCTATTGCTGTGTCCATGATAGGTGCATATTGATGTTTTGCTGACACTAATGTTTGCAGGCACTGATGTTTGCAGGCACTTAAGTGTGCAGGCACTTGTGTTTGTAGGCATTGATGTTTGCAGGCACTTATGTTTGCTGGCACTTGCGTCGGGGTGTGTAGAAAGTCCATATACAGCTGGCAAACATCTCCAACATGGGGATGGACACGTGAAATGTATCAAACGCATCAACGAGTGTGTGGATTGTTTGGTCGGAGCGAGGGGGTGTGAAGGAAGCCGTAAACGAGAGATTAATAGTTCTATCAATTTGGAACATACAACATACTCGCTCTGTTGTGTATGCAGACACTCGCGTCCAAGCGAGAGGGTGTCAAGGAAGCCCTAATAGAAACTAAGATCAAGCGGAAGTATTAATCGATTTCCACTCCCTGTTGCGTTTGCAGACACTTGCATTCAAGCAAGAGGGCGTCAAGGAAGCCTTAATAGAGACTAAGATCAAGCGGAAGTATTAATCGATTTCCACTCCCTGTTGCGTTTGCAGGCACTTGCATCCGAGCGAGAGGGTCTCAAGGAAGCCCAAATAGATAGAAACTAAGATCAAGCAGAAGTACTAATCGATTTTCACTCCCTGTTGCGTTTGCAGACATTGCATCCGAGCGAGAGGGCGTCAAGGAAGCCTTAATAGAGACTAAGATCAAGCAGAAGCACTTATCGATTTCCACTCCCTGTTGCGTTTGCAGACACTTGCGTCTGAGCGAGGGGGCATGGAGGAGGCGTTGAAGGAGACCAAGGCCAAGCAGAAGCACTTATCGATTTCCACTCCCTGTTGCGTATGCAGACACTTGCGTCTGAGCGAGGGGGCATGGAGGAGGCGTTAAAGGAGACCAAGGCCAAGCAGAAGCACTAATCGATTTCAACTCCCTGTTGCGTATGCAGACACT
>Ga0307963_1001059_pt1 | contig 20282 bp, 15 predicted proteins | sample OrgLakmetagen594_FD_201829 | JGI IMG/M metagenome (GOLD analysis project Ga0307963, IMG submission 201829) | Saline water microbial communities from Organic Lake, Antarctica - #594 | ecosystem: Environmental > Aquatic > Non-marine Saline and Alkaline > Saline | place: Antarctica: Organic Lake... | reverse complement strand
TCCCCTTCACTCTTTTGCGCACCCCTTGTGCCCTTGACAGACTCCTCCCGTGACTTTGCACCCTCCTTTCTCGTGGCACGATCTGCGCGTGCTGACACAGTCTTTCCGTTTTCTGTGCCAAAGGCCACCTTCGCCTCTTTGCCACGGCCCTCCTTTGTTTCTTTGCCACATAGATCCTTCACTCTTTTGCCACGGCCCTCCTTTTCCTCCTTCCCATGGCCCTCCTTTGCTTCCTTGCCACGACCCTTCTTTGCCTCCTTGCCACGGCCCTCCTTTTCCTCTTTGCCACGGCCCTCTTTTGCCTCTTTGCCACGGCCCTCCTTTGTCTCTTTGCCACACAGCTCCTTCACCCTTTTGCCACGGCCCTCCTTTTCCTCCTTCCCACGGCCCTCCTTTTCCTCTTTGCCACTGCCTTTCTTTGCCTCTTTGCCACGGCCCTCCTTTTCCTCCTTCCCACGGCCCTCCTTTTCCTCCTTCCCACGGCCCTCCTTTGCTTCCTTGCCACGGCCCTCTTTTGCCTCTTTGCCACGGCCCTCCTTTTCCTCTTTGCCACGGCCCGCTTTTGCCTCTTTGCCACTGCCTTTCTTTGCCTCTTTGCCACACAGCTCCTTCACCCTTTTGCCACGGCCCTCCTTTTCCTCCTTCCCACGGCCCTCTTTTGCCTTCTTGCCACGACCCTCCTCTGGGTCTGTGCCACGACCCTCTTCTAACAAGCCACCACCCTCTGTGCCACAACCCTCTTCTAACAAGCCACAACCCTCTGTGCCACGACCCTCTTCTAACAAGCCACCACCCTCTGTGCCACGGCCCTCTTCTAACAAGCCACAACCCTCTTCTAACAAGCCACCACCCTCTGTGCCACAACCCTCTTCTAACAAGCCACAACCCTCTTCTAAAAAGCCACAACCCTCTTTGCCACAACCCTCTGTGCCACGACCCTCTTCTAACAAGCCACCACTGACATTCCTGTTACACCCAGCATCATCCCTACCTTCCCTCTCTACCCCATAGCTTTCCTCTCCACTCTGGCCCGCCCTTCCTCCCATCCCCTGCCCTTTCTTGCCATTCCTGTCCACGCCCCCTGAGTCTTGCACCTCCCCCCCACTGTGCATCTTTTGCTCACCGTCACTGCCACTGCCACCACCATCACTGCCACCGCTGCTGCTACTGTCACCACCACTGCTGCTGCTGCTACTGCTGCTGCTGCTGAGCAGGATGCGCTTCCGTGAGCGGTTCTGAGGAAGGGCCACCTCAAGTGCCCCAGCACCAGCACCCTGATGATCTGCTCTTTTGGACCGCTTTGTGTGACTGTGCATGCTGCGCTGTCGGTGGGAAGGGGGAGAGGGGCTGCTGCTGCTGCTGCTGCTGCCTCCGCTCCTGCTTCTGCAGCCGTTGTACTGCCGTTTCCTCTTGCTGCGCTGCTGCTGCCTGACCGCAGACCCTTCTACAGATTCTGATGCAGCACCGCTGTGATGATGGTGGGCAGGTGTAGCTCTAGTAGCATTGGGTCCCTCACCCAATACTACTTCCGCCTCCCTCGGAGTTGTGCCTGCACTGATGCCCTCTTTGGTGCTGAGATCTCCTGGAAGAAAATTTGAACAGTGAATTCCTGTGTTGCTGGAATGATGAATCAGGTCGCAGAAGGAGAAGGCCCGGAGTCTTTTAGGACAAGCGATCCTGACGGGGGCCCCCGCTAAGATCAAAACATTGCAACACACACACGCACTGTCAGTTATCACCAAAAGGTGCTGAATTAAAAGACCAGCAATTGTTTACAGTACCAATGACATTGTTCTTTTTGAGCAACATGAATCGAAGCCCTCAGCCCACGTTTTGTTTCAACTCAAATCTTGCACCAGAACCAATGAATGAGGTAAGCACTCACACACAGCATGTAGCACTAGCAAACCCTGCTACCCACCTCGAGCTTCAAAAACGATTAAGTGTAACAGAGCAAGACGCAAGCTGCAAGCACACAAAATTACCTTAACTGTGAAAGAAGACGCTTGGGCAGACTCAGGGACATGCATTCAGGCAAAGAGTTATCATACAATATGATTCAAATCCCATTGCCCACCTTTGGGCACCAGGTCGTTTGCACTCTCAGCAACCAGATCCGACAGCTGACGCTGCGCCAGTGCGTGACTCTCCTGCTTTGCCTGCAGCTGCTGCTTGTGCTCTGATATGCGCTGCTTCACATGGTCCAGAGTTTGTGTGCTGGAGTCCACACACGCTGCTACGGGCTGGATGGACTCCCTGAAAAGTAGGGTTTTAAGTGCAGCAGTAGTAATACGTGATATATATATTCTGTAAGCTCACACAGATAATCGTTGAAACATTGCAGGGGCGTGACTTTGATGACAGGTCATCAACGCTGTGTGGTGAAGTCTGCACGGTCTGTGTAAGGGTGTCTGCGTGTGTGTGTGTGTGCGTGGGGTATGTGTGTGTGGGGTGTGTGTGTGGTGTCTGTGTAAGGCTGGATTAACTCCCTGAGAAATAGGACTAGAGACCAGCAGCGCGTAAAATGGAGAAGGAACAAACAACTCTATGCTGTACTGTACTATGCAGGGAAAATAGCCAATCCATATACAATAATAAGCGCAAAGATGTGATTCCAGCAAAATAATTGTCTACCATGAGGATTTGCCAGCTTCGCAAGATACTCACTTGTTTCTGCTGATCTGTTTCAGCAGCTCTGCTACTTCAACTTTTAGCTCGTTCACTGTCGTACTCTGGATTTTCACCTGCAAAGGCATGCAACAATGACAATTCAAATACTGCACTGTTTTGGTTTCAAGATCCAGCCATCAAAGCAAGTATAATAAATAAACAGACTTTACAACATCACTCAAGCCTACGCGTGCTAAAAGCCCCTCCATTTGATCTGGCTTATCAATTTAGGCATGTACAACAAGGTAAGGGGGGCTTGTTCATAATATGGGAGGAGAAGTAGAGAATGTTATTACAGGTTTTCAACACTGATAAGCATGGATGGCAGATGAGGCTTTCACTCACCTACGCTACCTCCTTTCCCTCACAACCTCTCAACATCCCTTCATGTCACTTCACACTTCACACTTCACACTTCACAACACTTCACACTTCACAGCATCCCTTCATGTCAACCCTCAGCATCCCTTCATGTCCCTTGCACGAATGCCGCTTACTCTTGCTGCCCCTTCTATTACTTGTGCTTATAACCAAATATCCGCCTTTACTTTCCAGTGTCTGTACCCCATCATCATACCTGTGCGGAGGCAGCTTGCTCCTGCTGCCCCTTTTATTACTCGTGCTTATAACCAAATATCCGCCTTTACTTTCCAGTGTCTGTACCCCATCATCATACCTGTGCGGAGGCAGCTTGCTCCTGCTGCCCCTTTTATTACTCGTTATTGTAACCAATTATCCACCTTTATTTTCCAGTATCTGTACCCCATCATCAAACCTGTGCGGACGTATCACTTTTCCTGCTCCTGCCAAGTTTTGGCACCCAATATCCGCCCTTACTTTGTGTGTGTCCTTATAAGTACCAACCATCTCACCTGCGCGGATGCGGCCTGCTCCTGCTGCTCCTGCCGTTGAGCTTGCGCACAAAAGTCCTGCCTGCTCAGACGCTCAGACTGGTCGCGCATAGCCTTGAGGGATGTGCCGGCCTTTTGTGCCAGCATTTCCGCTTTGGACACGCGTTTTGCAGCCTGAAAGCACAACAGTCGTTGTGGTCTGTGATTGATGTAAGCAGCACTTGTGTCGGCTTTTTGTGCCAGCATTTCCGCTTTGGACACGCGTTTTGCAGCCTGAAAGCACAACAGTCGTTGTGGTCTGTGATTGATGTAAGCAGCACTTGTGTCGGCTTTTTGTGCCAGCATCTGCGCTTTGGACACGCGCTTTGAAGCCTGAAAGCCATAACAGTCGTTCGTGGTCTGTGATTGATGTAAGCAGCACTTGCGCCTTGAACACATGATTTGCAGCCAGACACACAGCAGCACTGTTTTTGGCGGTTAATGGCAACGACCATCAGTGTAAAAAATTAAAGCAGCAATTGTGTGTTCATGATCTGTATGTAGCCTCCCTGCATAAGATGCGCTATTAGCGCAAGCAAGACATCGGCTCCTCTTCTTCTTTCTGGTCCCTTAACGTTTTTCCATTATTTTTCATGACGTCCATTGTCGTTTAAAGCAGCCCGGAAGAGCACAGCAGCAGCACTTGCAGCTTGAAATGGTAAGTGCGTGTAGACACGTACAACCTAGCATTCCTTGGTATTAAAGTAGAAAGTTTTAAGCAAGGGTAGGTGCGCGTTTTACACATACATGCCTATCTTAAGCAGTAGGTTTCAAACCTTGCACCATTCTTAGCCCAATGGGAACATATTTGCAGTAAGCACGATTTCATTTGTTTTGCCCAATTATAGTATGCAGCACCAGCTGGTTACTACTGCAGTTTATATCGTCTTTTCCTCTTTTTTCCTTTGGAAGGGCTTACTTTTAACTTTTCTAGTTTCCAGCACCTGAAGCCAAATTCGGTAAGAAGCCTTCACGTGAGGCTTAGTATACAACAACTGTATACTCTCTTTGCTCTTTTCCTTTTTTGCTGAAGGCATTTGTTGTGTCTGTCTCCTTGAACATGCAGTAAAAGACATTGCAGGAATGCACACTGCCTGACAAAGGGGAAAGTCAGGCAAGCCACTCCCTAGTGACTAAGGAGCCGTTTTGGTACTTAGCATTGCAATACTCTGCCACAGAAGAGAAAAGAGAAACAATGCAGGCACTAAACACCACCCCTCACGTGATTAAAGAGCCGTTTTGGTACTTGGCATTGCAAGACTCTTCCACAGAAAAGATAAGAGAAACAATGCAGGCACTAAACACCACCCCCCCACGTGACGAAGGAGCCGTTTTGGTACTTGGCATTGCAAGACTCTTTTACAGAAAAGATAAGAGAAACAATGCAGGCACTAAACACCCCCCCCCACGTGACAAAGGAGCCGTTTTGGTATTTGGCATTGCAAGACTCTTCCACAGAAAAGATAAGAGAAACAATGTAGGCACTAAACACCACCCCTCACGTGACTAAGGAAAAGGAGCCGCTTTGGTACCGAGACTTGCAAAACCTCACACGTAAGCGATCGAAACAAAATCACACGTAAGCGATCGAAATAAAAGAGGAATTACCAAACATCAAAGAACAAGGCACCACACTGAAAGAGCTTCGTCTCGTGTGCAGGGACCTGTGCAACGTGGAAAAAACACAGCACCGAGCAAACTTTCTCGCACCTCTGAGGATTTGGATTTGGCTTGAAGCAAAGCTTCTTCCGCGCTTTGCAGCTGCTTCTTAGCGGCTTGCACGGACCTGCTGCCGGATTTCAGCCCTGCAGTTTGTTTGACAAAACATTGGTTTGAAGTATAACTGCCGGCTGGTAGCACAGATCTGCTGCTAAACTTTAGCCGTGCCAAAAAGAAGAGTAGCGTTTGTAGTAGAAAAAGCAAACTTCTTCTTGGTCCTAGTATGTGCACATCAGCACAACTGTCAGAAACCAGCACCAAACATTCCTGGCGCGACGAATCTGACCACCAAGCATCTATGTTGGTGTGCGCAAGATGTTGCAGGAAAAGAACAGAAAGCACTGTGTGTGTTAATCCTGTGTGCAAGATGTTGCAGGAAAAGAACAGAAAGCACTGTGTGTGTTAATCCTCTCACCTTGGGCAGCTTCAAGTGCAAAGACGCGCTGCTGCTGATCTGTGTAAGTGCTGCAGTGAGCAATGTTTTGCTGCTTCAACCCAACGAGCCGCTGCTCCAAATCCTTGGCCTCGGTTGTTAACTTTTTGATCTGGGACTGCGCCTGGTTGCAGAGCGACAAAGATCATGTGTTATTGAACTGAAAATAACATAGAGCTCAAGCTGCGCAAAAACCTGGACTCGATTGTTGCCTTTTTGATTTGCGAGTAGGCCTGGGTGCTGAACGGTCAAAAATGATTGTTGTGAGTTGTGGTGTGGATGGAAGTGTGCCCAGCCGTCCCACAGCCTGAACCCCGCTGAAAATCAGAGAAAAAGAGCAATCAATTGTAAGTAGCGGGCATGCAGTGAATGCAGGCAGTGAAACCTACATTGATTTAGAAAAAAGAGATGCTGCCCTGGTGCCAAGTACTACAATCACTGACCTTGAACTCAGTGGGTTTGTTATCTGAGACGTGGCCTGCGTGTATCTTAGCACGAATTTAATGTTTTGCTAGTGATGGGTGGTGGTGCTAAATGGAGGATAAGAGTAATATTCATGGAGTAACGCTTTTCCCCTAAAATCACCTAGACGTGGGTCCTTTCCGATGTCTCTTGACCTTTGCTCTAGAGCTGTTTGTTGCAAGCACTGCATTTCTGCTGCACTGTTACAACTTTCTGTCTGCCCCGATCTCATGATTGTGTTGATCAAGCTTATATTTGATCTAGAGCTGGCGTCGTTGTGTCCATCCATCCTCTCTCTCTCTCTCTCTCTCTCTCTCTCTCTCTCTCTCTCTCTCTCTCTCTCTCTCTCTCTCTCTCTCTCTCTCTCTCTCTCTCTCTCTCTCTCTCTCTCTCTCTCCCTCACTCCCTCACTCTGTCCAATGCAAAACGCAGGCACGTGCACATACCTGTTTGCTGCCTCTGGCATGCTGGGATGATGCAGAAGTACACCGGGGTTCAAGCAGCGCAGCTGCTCGCAAAGACGCTGTGTGTCTGGCGCGCAAGTGCTGTAGGTCTGTCAAACGCTGCTTTTGCTGGCTGCTCAAAGTTTTGAGCCTGCATGATTTATGTACACGCGCATATGAGATTAGCGAAAACAGTATATGGTGTGATCTTTGAACGTGCAGGTGCTGCGGCTGAGATGCATTTTGCTATTCCTGGATGTCTGGTAAGGAGCAATGTGTGGATCTAGGGGGAAAGGACGTTACATGAATGGACGCATTAAGGCAAGCTTGGATACAAAATTTTGGATACAAAGTTTCGCACACACAAACTGCAGGTACCAGATTCTGCAGAGTTTTCTACATTAATGACTGACATTCATCCCGCTGTTTGCAATTTAACTGTAGCAGATGCACATGCATTTCCCCTCTATAATCTATAATCTCACCCTCTATCACGTCAACTGCATCAGTCCACGGTTCACTGCACTGCATCTATAATCTATGATCTCACCCTCTATCACGTCAACCGCATCATTCCACAGTTCACTGCACTGCATCTATAATCTATAATCTCACCCGCTATCACGTCAACCGCATCATTCCACAGTTCACTGCACTGCATTGTTGGAGATGTCGTCACAGTGTGATTAAAATTCACAGTGTGGTCACAATTCACAGTGTGATTACAGTTCACAGTTGATCACAGTTCACAGGAACCTCGATAAGCATTGGACTGTTCTCCTACAAAAAAAAATCACTTCACAGCTCAGCCATGCTCTTTCTTTGCGAGCGCTCTTTTCTGAAATGCCTGTTCTACTGCCCTCTGTCAATGTCCGATTACAAACTCATTTGACTGATAGACCTCTGAACGACTTCACCTGCTCTGCAGCTCAGCCGTGCTATTTCTTTGCGAGCGCTCTTTTCTGAAATGCCTGTTATACTGCCCTCTGTCAATACGTCCGATTACAAATACATCTGACTGATAGGCCTCTGCACAATTTCACCTGCTCTGCAGTTCAGCCATGCTATTTCTTTGCGAGCGCTAGTTTTCTGGAAAGCCTGTTATACTGCCCTCTGTCAATACGTCCGATTACAAAAGCATCTGACTGATAGGCCTCTGCACAATTTCACCTGCTCTGCAGCTCAGCCATGCTATTTCTTTGCGAGCGCTAGTTTTCTGAAAAGCCTGTTATACTGCCCTCTGTCAATACGTCCGATTACAAATACATCTGACTGAGAAACCTTTGCTCATTTTCACCTGCTCTGCAGCTCAGCCATGCTATTTCTTTGCGAGCGCTCTTTTCTGAAATGCCTGTTATACTGCCCTCTGTCAATACGTCCGATTACAAAAGCATCTGACTGATAGACCTCTGAACGACTTCACCTGCTCTGCAGCTCAGCCATGCTCTTTCTTTGCGAGCGCTAATTTTCTGACAAGCCTGTTATACTGCTTTTTGTCAATATCCGATTACATAAACATCTGACTGATAGACCTCTGCACAATTTCACCTGCTCTGCAGCTCAGCCAAGTCCTTCCTGCGCAAGCACAACTCCTGCGCAACCTCTTTCTCCTGCTGCTCTTGCTCTTGCTGCAGCTCCTTTGCCGCCCTTTGCTCTTCTGCTTCCGCCACTGATAAGGCTCTTGTAGCAGCTGGTGCTACTGCTTTGTTACGCCCCTCAGTTGCAGGCTCTGCCTCTCCTGCTTCTCCAGACCACCAGTTGCTTCCTGTGCAAGGTATATTTTGTGGAAAGTGTTGAATCCATGCTTTGGCAGTTCATGCTTGTTGAATTAATGCTTTGGAAATGCTTGTTGAATCCATGCTTTGGCAGTTCATGCTTGTTGAATCCATGCTTTGGCAATGCTTGTTGAATCCATGCTTTTGCAGTTCATGCTTGTTAAATCCATGCTTTGGCAATGCTTGTTGAATCCATGCTTTGTCCATGCTTGTTGAATCCATGCTTTGGCAGTTCATGCTTGTTGAATTCATGCTTTGTCAATGCTTGTTGAATCCATGCTTTGGCAGTTCATGCTTGTTAAATCCATGCTTTGGCAGTTTATGCTTGTCGAATCCATGCTTTGGCAGATCATGCATGTTTGTGGAAAGTGTTGAATCCATGCGTTGGCAGTTCATGCTTTAGTGTTTGTGCTTGAGTTTCAGCCACTGTTTGCTGCCTTGCCTTATTGCAATAGCCTGCGGCTGACCCTGTACAAGGTTTGTCTGTATAGAATAGAATGTGTGTACTTACACATGTATGTGTGTGTAAAGCCACATATTTACACACATTCACACATGCATACACACACATAGAATGTGTGTACTTACACATGTATGTGTGTGTATAGCAACATATATACACACATTCACACATACACACACATATGTACTTACACATGTATGTGTGTGTATAGCCACAAAAATATACACACATACATACACACATAGATTGTGTGTACTTACACATGTATGTGTGTGTATATCCACATATATACACACATTCACACAAACATACACACACATAGAATGTGTGTACTTACACATGTATGCGTGTGTATAGCAACATATATACACACACATCCACACATACAAACAAACACACACATGTACTTACACATATGTATGTGTGTATAGCCACATATATACAGACAATCACACATACATACACACGCATACACACAACCTAAACCCTAAACCACCTACACATATGTATGTGTGTATGTATGCACCTACATATATGTATGTGTGTATATGTATGCACCTACATATATGTATGTGTGTATATATTGCGTTGACAAAGGCATTCATCCAAATGGAAATCACGCAACGAGTCATTATGACAGTATGACGCTGTTCAAAACAAGCGAAAATGAAAATGCGTAGCATCTGATCCTGCTAGCCCTGTGGACGTGGCAGTGCTCCCAACTGTGTCTTCAAGTTTTAAGTACGTAACGGCATCCAAGAACATTTAAGAGTAGGGTTGGCCAGAACCGTATATATACACCGTATATGACCGTATATTTGATGATTTCCCTGCCAAAAATACCGTATATACACCGTATATATAGGGTTCTGGCCAACCCTATTTAAGAGTCATGCTGCGATGAACACCCGATCATGCTGGCCTACCTTGCACTGAAGTGCTCCCAAGGTGTTGTGCAGTCAAGGTCAGGTCATACGGACCAGGAGCGTAGTCAGAAATGGACTGTGCATGGAAAACACGAATATAAGATGGATTAGGGCGATTAGGATACAACTTGCTGCTTTGCAGTCCTACGGCCAGACCAAGCTTAGATCGTTCAAGTCATGCACGTATGCTGGGAGATATTGTGCCCAGAAAGTGTTGTAATTGAAATTGTTTGCAAGAAGGTTGTGCTCAGAAGATGTTTTAATTTGAATCATCTTGCAGACATGTTGCTGCTGTAATCCTGTGGCTACGCCATGCTCAGATTAAACACACCAACCGGACAGGGTTTAGGGTTAAGGGTTTAGGGTTTAGGGTTTAGGGTTTAGTATCAGTAGGTGTGCTGAGTCTTATACTTTGCAGTGACCGTAATTTGATCTGACAACGCAATCAAAATTTTGTGCCTGAGGGCAGTTATGACTCATTGCAGTTATGACTCATTGCTTTGTGGGTCTGAGAGCAGTTCTGCTTCATTGCTTTGTAGACAGCTACCTTGGCTCTGGTGGATACCTTCATTGCTTTGTGGGTCTGAGAGCAGTTCTGCTTTGTTGCTTTGTGGACAGCTACCTTGGCTCTGGTGGATACCTTCATTGCTTTGTGGATCTGAGAGCAATTCTGCTTCATTGCTTTGTGGACAATTACCTTAGCTCTGCTGGATACCTTCATTGCTTGCAGTTCTGCTTCATTGCATTTTGGACAACTACCTTGGCTCTGGTGGACGACTACCTTGGCTCTGGTGGACAATCACCTTGGCTCTGGTGGACAATTACCTTGGCTCTGGTGGATAGCTTGGCCACGATCTCGCCATCTGACCTGAAGACCTCTCCAGCAAGGGTGACAAGGTTGACCCTGGATGTAGAGTGTGTGTGTGTGTGTGTAAGGGGGGGGGTATGTGGGTGTATGTGGCGTGTGTTTGTGAATTGTGAGTTGCTTTTATATCTTTTCATGTGAGCACATGTACGCTGGCATGTGTTTTGGACCTTAAATGGATTTGGTGTCATGTGATTGGTGAAGACTTAGAGACCAGCACCAGGTCACAACATCAGCTTCTTTGCGCTCTATTAGGTTGTGGGTTCTGTTGTAAAGGGCAGCCGTGAGCAACAACGAAGCAGCCCTGCTGTTGGCTGATGCGAGGAGCGTCAAGCACAGGTGTGTGGTGTAAATGGTGGTTGTGGAAAATAAAATGAACCGTGCAGTGTGCGCCTGATGCGATCAGCAGGGGGAAGCACAGATTTGTGGTGGGAAAGTAGTGTGGGACATCTTTCGCTTGCAGCAGTGTTATTTGTATTGGTCATTCCTTCCAGACACTCAAAAGGACATACTGCAGGGCTCAATTCATTTTCCACGACCACTTGTACCTCCACAAACCCGTGCTTAACGCTCCTCCTTGCTTAACGCTCCTCCTTGCACAGCAAAAAGCAGGGCTACATCATAACTGAGCACGGCTACCTTTTACACACAAACTAGTGCTTGAAGCTGCTCCTTGCATCGATCAAGCACAGGGCTGCATCATAACTGAGCACGGCCACCTTTACAAACAAACCAGTGCTTGAAGCTGCTCCTTGCATCGATCAAGTACAGAGCTGCATCGTTACTGTGCATGGCTTCCTTTTATACACAAACCAGTGCTTACAGCTGCTCCTTGCATCTATCAAGCACAGAGCTGCATCGTTACTGTGCATGGCTTCCTTTTACACACGAACCTGTGCTTGAAGCTGCCCCTTGCATCGATCAAGCGCAGAGCCGCATCATTGCTTTCCGCGACATACCACCCAGCAGCCATTAAGTCCAGCAGGGCAGACACTTGCTGCTGCAAGTACAAGCTTTGCATGTGTTGCTGCTGCTGCTGTGGCTGCTGTTGCTGCTGCTTCTGATGCTGCTTCTGCTGCTGCTGCTGCTGCTGCTGCTGCTGCTGCTGCTGTTGCTGCTGCTGCTGCTGCTGCTGCTGCTGTGGTTGCTGCTGCAGGCTGTGGCTTTGATCCGATGCCGGGGCCAGCAGTGCACGCAGAGGCGTGAGCTGCACGCTATGCTGTGCTGCTGAGGATGTCACTGCTGCTGAGGCAGGTGCATGCCTGGGGGGCTGGATCTCAGACAGCACCTGTAAGTGCATGACCCAAAGAGTTTCACGCTTGTTTTGACTGCTACTGCTTCTGCGGTTGCTGCTGCTGGGGCTGGTGTGTGCCTGTGAAGCTGGCCCATAGAAGGAAGGTGGGTGTGCATGATGCGTGGCAGTAAGTGTTAGTGTTATTCTTCGACCGCTACCGCTAGCGATTTTCTGCATCTTTACCGTTAGGCAGCACACGATCAATAGAAACTTAGGGGACGCTGCCTGTCTTGTTTGTAGGATCTCACAATGGGAGATGAGCAGGAGGAGGAGAGGGGTTACACATATTCTGGCAACTGCACCATTTCTCAATTTCATCTACAGAGCTACTTTGATATCAGTGCCTATTTCTAGGGTTGGCCAGAACCATATAGATATACTATATACACACCGTATACACAAGATTTATGGCAGAGAAATCACCGAATATACGGTCATATACGGTGTACATATACGGTTCTGGCCAACCCTACCTATTTCACTTGTTTCAATCTCATCATGAACTGCCCCTATAAAGTAGACACCACTGCTGTGAGCGTGGTGATATTGCGGCCTTTTTTTTTGCTATCCCCACCTTGCAAGTCACCACTCCGGCTCTGCTTGCTGTGAAGTGTGCCACGACTGCCAGTGCTGTTGGCCTGTGTGTATGTGTGAGTTTTGTGTGTGCGAGTGTGTATGTGCGTATGTGTGTGCGTGTGATTAAGTTAAAGAGACAAGAGTAGTGTTTAGTTTGCAACCACTTGATGACACTCTGGTACGAGGTTTTATTTTGGAGTGTGCACGTGAAGTGTAAATGTAGATGCATTGACTGAATCCATAGCTGAGCCATGTTTCGTCCATTGTTCTCTCAATGCCCACACATATACACACGCAGAGAGAGAGGGGGAGAGAGAGAGAGAGAGAGATGAAGGAGGGAGGGAGAGAGAGGGAGAGAGAGAGGGAGAGAGAGAGAGAGAGAGTTTGGTAGTTTGCCTAGTAAACTAGTAAACATGTGGCGATGCCTGCTCACCCAAACTCGGTAAGTTGTAAGTTGTAGGAGGACGGCTGTTAGGGCTGCAAACACTGCATTGAAAATACCTTATCCATTAGATCTATATACACTCCATATCCATTAGATCTATATATACTCCAACCTCATCGTTGTCCAAATTTCAATTTTACTCCATTCCAGATATTTACAATTCTGACGGTCCGCCTGTTGCTGTGCGAGTAGAAATTTACTCAATCCAGGAAACGAGAAGCTCGATAACATCCATCCAATCAACAGAGCATGTGCCCTTGCGCACCTGTCTGCTACTGCACCTGTCTATCTGCTACTGCACCTGTCTGCTTCTGCACCTGTCTATCTTCTACTGCCCTTGCGCACCTGTCTGCTACTGCACCTGTCTGCTACTGCTTTTGCGCACCTGTCTGCTACTGCACCTGTCTGTCTGCTACTACACCTGTCTATCTGCTACTGCCCTTGCGCACCTGTCTGCTACTGCACCTGTCTGTCTGCTACTGCACCTGTCTGCTACTGCATCTGTCTGTCTGCTACTGCACCTGTCTGTCTGCTACTGCTTTTGCGCTCCTGTCTACTACTGCACCTGTCTATCTGCTACTGCACCTGTCTGCTACTGCACCTGTCTTTCTGCTACTGCACCTGTCTGTCTGCTACTGCTTTTGCGCTCCTGTCTACTACTGCACCTGTCTATCTGCTACTGCACCTGTCTGCTACTGCACCTGTATGTCCGCTACTGCCCTTGTGCACCTGTCTGCTACTGCACCTGTCTATCTTCTACTGCCCTTGCGCACCTGTCTGCTACTACACCTGTCTATCTGCTACTGCTTTTGCGCACCTGTCTGCTACTGCACCTGTCTATCTGCTACTGCTTTTGCACACTTGTCTGCTACTGCACCTGTCTATCTGCTACTGCACCTGTCTGCTACTGCACCTGTCTGCTACTGCACCTGTCTATCTGCTACTGCTTTTGCGCACCTGTCTGCTACTGCACCTGTCTATCTGCTACTGCTTTTGCGCACCTGTCTGCTACTGCAGCCCACGTTGCTAAGTTGCACATGGCTGCTAGGGCAGCATTCACAGGGCGAGCCATGCTTGCGTCCGTCAGCACCGCAATGTTGCACAGCCTACAGGTTGAGTAGCGTTTTCTGTTAGGTGGTGACACTGGCATTTTATTTTCAACACAGCATGAGTAGGGTTGGACAAAAACATACGTACATACGTTTATACAGTGTATATACGGTGCTTTTGGCAGAAACACCACCACATATACGGCCATATACGGTGTACATATACGGTTCTGGCCAACCCTGAGCATGTGCCAAAATAAAAGGAGTTCCTTGTACTCATCAGCAATTTAGTGTCGTGCAGCCTGCAGGCCGTGTAGCGTTTCATGTTCTAGGTGGTGACACTGGCATTTTGCTTTTAACATAGCACAAGCTCTTAGCTTGCACTCATCAGCACTGCAATGTCGTGCAGTCTGCAGGCCGTGTAGCGTTTCATGCTCTAGGTGGTGACACTGGCATTTTGCTTTTAACATAGCACAAGCTCTTAGCTTGCACTCATCAGCACTGCAATGTTGCGCAGCCTGCAGATTGAGTAGCGTTTTCTGTTAGGGGATGCACTGGCATTTTGCTTTTTGCATAGCATGAGCGGAAAAATCTTAGCTTGCACTCATCAGCAATTCAGTGTCGTGCAGCCTGCAGGCCGTGTAGCGTTTCATGCTCTAGGTGGTGACACTGGCATTTTGCTTTTAACATAGCACAAGCTCTTAGCTTGCACTCATCAGCAATTCAGTGTCGTGCAGCCTGCAAGCCGTGTAGCGTTTCGTGTTCTAGGTGGTGACACTGGCATATTGTGTTTAACATATTATGAGCGGAAGAAATCTTAGCTTGCACTCATCAGCAATTCAGTGTCGTGCAGCCTGCAGGTTGAGTAGCATTTTCTGTTAGGTGGTGACACTGGCATTTTATTCTTAACGTAGCACGAGCAAAAGGGCCCTTAGCTTGCACTCATCAGCACTGTCGTGCAGCCTGCAGGTCGGTTTAAATTCCAGATTCATCTTGATGTGGGCAATTACTTTGATGACGCATTTGATTGTAGTACAGACAATTATAGTCTGTAATACAATCAAAGAGCGGTATTCACAGGGTGATCTGGGTGTTTATTGCGCCAGCGTGATGTCAGATCAAATTACGGTCAATGCAAACTATAAGACTCAGCACATCTACTGATAGCTTGTACTGCAGCGTGATAGTTTGTGTTTATTGCGTCAGCGTGAGCTCTAAAGGTACTGATTTTGTTCGGTTGCAGAGATGATCTAGGAGGCCGACAGTTGCCACTCCAACACGAGTCACACACACACACACACACACACATGCACACACACACACAAACACACACACACACACGCACACACACACACACGCACACACACACACACACACATACACACACACATGCACACACATGACTCCTTGAATACATCTATCCCACAGGACTAAAATAAAAACACAGCACTGAGAGTAAAGTGTCTCAAAATCCCATCATGCAAGGACGCAGTCAAGTATGTACACTTATCTCCCAGAAAATCCCCAGGCAACTCTTCCGCTTGACTCTGCCGCCATGCCAAAAGTCACAAGTGCTAAGCGCTGGATGGTCGCTTGTATTACGTCGAACACAAAGTTATCTCGAACACAAAGTCACACGTACACTCACCTGCCAAGAAAAGCCCCAGGCAAATCTCCTGCGTGGCTTTGCTGCCAAAGGCGCTGCATGGCTGCATCGTGCTGGGCCCACCTGAGGTAGGCACACACACACACGCACACTGTTATAATCATCAGAAATCAATAGTTGTGGTTTGAAACCAATGTTTTGCTGTGGCAAATCCGGGTTTAGATTGCGCGCACCATGCTGGGCCCTCTTGTGGTGATGTCGTACAAGTATTCAAAAACCAAACACAAAGTGTTTGCTGCGACGAATCCAGTTTTAATAGCTGCTTCGTGCTGGACCCACCTGTGGTACTGTTGTAGTGTTTAATGCTCATATTTGATGAAACGACTCTTATCAGGAGCCGTTGTCAGGCCAAGCCTGAAATCCTCCTGACCAATGGTCTTTTTATTTTTTCTGTGTTGGATGATGGATGATATTCGTTCCCAAAGTGGCTTTCTTCCTTAGTTCCTTAATTAATGTGGGGAGTGGTTCCTGTGATGGTCGATGCGCGGTTGTATTAGGCTCTTTGGCTTATTTGCAATTCCCTGGATTTTTTGGCCAAGAAGCAACCTGATATCAAATGATTCTGAGTTTACACTGGAATGTACTTGGGTCTATCTGGTAGGACGGCAGTAAGCACAGTCTATCTGGTAGGACGGCAGTAAGCACAGTCTATCTGGTAGGACGGCAGTAAGCACAGTCTATCTGGTAGGACGGCAGTAAGCACAGTCTATCTGGTAGGACAGCAGTAAGCACAGTCTATCTGGTAGGACTGCAGTAAGCACAGTCTGTCTGGTAGGACGGCAGTAAGCACAGTCTATCTGGTAGGACGGCAGTAAGCACAGTCTATCTGGTAGGACGGCAGTGAGCACAGTCTATATGGTAGGACGGCAGTGAGCACACTCTTTCTGAGATTGCTTGTACTGAACAAACAAGTAGTGTCTTTGGTTATTGGTGTAGCAATGGAGTGCTTCTTCCTCCTTTCAACCCTGGTGTGAGTGCTCAATACATATGTCCTTCCTGAATGCTGGTCTGTTTGCTGAGCGCCAGCAAAACAGTACGAAAACAATAATTGCTCTGATGTATTTGTGGCCAATAATTAGCTAAGCCCTCAGACAACAAATCTCCCATGCTGGTTTTGCTTGCAGCATCTGCATTTTATTTTGTACTTGTCTCCGCTTTTTTAATGCCCACACTTTGTATTACATACCTGTCAAGATTGAGTGTCTTGCAACCTATTAGATGCCTGTGCTGCCTGTTTGAACTGCCTGTCTGCACACACACACACACACACGCACGCACACACACACACGCACACACACACACACACACACACACACACACATACACACACACCTGCCCACGCAGGTTGCACCTTGCTGCTGACCGTGCACCTGCTTATGCTTGTTTTGCAGGAGGTTGGGGTGGTGCTTCCTTTGCTGCTGCTGCTTTTGCTGCTCCTTCCTGGTCAGATCTTGCTGTCTGACCAGGGCCTGTGTGATCTGGACCTTGACCTAGCAATATACAAAAGAGATAAAGCAGTCAATAACTTCAGGTGAATGATACAATTTAGACGTGACCGGTGCTTCTGTGACCTGGAAAATGACCACGTCAGTCTGGGTAACCACACCCTTGAAAAGAAAAGGACGCAGATGGCAGATAGTGTAAACACTACCGGCTTGGATTAGGAAAGGATGTTGTTTCGTGTTCTGCGCCACCCAATGGATGCAGAGACACACAACATCCCACCTGGAGAACAAAAGAGGAAATACTTTTCAGTGAGGATCAGGCAGTAGAGAGGCAGATGCCTGCACACCACCAGGAGTATTGCTCAGATGTTTTGGGGGTTGTGTTCACTGCCTCGTCTAATCTGTATAATATTTCTTTGCGGATCTGATTGCATGTAGGACTAACACCCTCGAATACCCAACAGATGGAAGACTAGCTTTTTATTTAAATCTACTTATAAGCTACCTAAACAAGTGGCCTGAAAATGGTACACCAGGCTGTTTGCATTTTTCTGAACTACCGGGAACTGCTGGGTTCGGCCCAACCTTGACCTGTTCACAATAAAAAGGGAAAGGACACAGATAATGATAGCAGTTTCAGGTGACGGGGTGGTTGTTCAGCTTATATGAATGACCAACAACCAACACCATGTTTGTATTACCTGCCACTGGCATGCAGATAGGAGATAAGAAAGTGGTAGAGAGCTAAGCAGCATATGCAAGAGTCTCAGGGAAGAGGATTGGGAAATCCAGCATCACGTTGTGTAATCTTTTTTACCTTCTATACCAACCCCTACATTTCCACCCTTTTTCTAACCTGCCCTCCTTCTATTTCACCCCCAAATCATGCGGGGTACAGAACAGAAAAGGAGAACAAAAGATACAGACACACAGACTTCCACTGAAATTATGTTCACAGCAAGCATGAGCAACCGGCTGTCTCAATCACATGCCAACCAAATGCCTGACGCAGGAAAATTTACAGCGTGTGTATCAGGCTTTTTGAGATACGCCGTACTTCAGCTTTCTTGACTGTAAATACGGTACTGTGCCGTAATACAGCGTACAGTACGGTGCAGGAACGGTCTGTTTGAAAAGACAGTGTCCGACCGTACAGTACAGTGTCACCGTACGTGTACGGTTTGACCGTACAATGGCTTTAGAGCCACAAATTTGGCAGCAAGCATGCAAGTATAAAGCCGAATGAACAAATTGATATAAATATAGATTTTAATGTCGTCAGCAAAGATCTCTATGTATGTGCATCATCTGTCTCAGCTAGAAAGGAGGCTTAAAGCTGCAAAAACAAGCGCAGCTGCTGCTGAGGCTGAGGTGGGAGGTGCTTAGACGCATATGTATGTCACTCCTAAAGCAAAAATGTATCAGCACACCTGCGTTTCAATGTGCTGCTGCTGAGCGAGCTTCCTACAGCAAAAATGTATCAGCACACCTGCCTTTCAATGTGCTGCTGCTCAGCTTCCTAAAGCAAAAATGGTTCAGCACACCTGCGTTTCAATGTGCTCTGCTGAGCGAGCTTCCTAAAGCAAAAATGTACCAGTACACCTGCGTTTCAATGTGCTGCTGCTGCGCTTCCTAAAGCAAAAATGTATAAGCACACCTGCGTTTCAATGTGCTGCTGCTCAGCTTGCTCCATCTCGCCAGCTCCACGCTCGACCTCCTTCTGCTTGGCCTCAATCTGGGACTGCAGGCCCGCAGCAGTTGCACGATGGTGATGTAGCTCTGTGTCAAGGTCTGCTGCATGCTGCTGGGCTGCAGCTTCAGCTAGTGCGGCATCGTGCAGGCGCTGTCTGGCCTGTAGGATCCGTACAATGGTACAAGTTGAAAAATGAATGCGCAGGAATGGATGGCTGGTATAGACTGAGTGATGGAACAGATGTATAGACTGAGTGATAGAACAGATGTATGGACTGAGTGTTACAACCGATAAAATCCCTTTTAATGGATGGCTGGTATAGATTGAGTAATAGAATAGATGTATAGACTGAGTGAAGGAACAGATGCAAAAAATCCCTTTTTTATTGAAGGCACTACCATAATAATTCCTTTGAAACTTGAAGGCATCAACCTAGTAATGTGACAAGCGCTGGCCTTTTGCCAGTTGGTACTCAGTACACAGATGCCTTCTATTTCTGTGACGAGTGTGTTCCCCTACTGGCACAGGCTTTCCCTCCATCCAGTGCTGTCCACCCAACCCCTAAGAGCCTTCATTCTTGCTTGCCGAATAGCTTTTCCTGCGTACTAAAAAATTCCTGTCAAAAGCAGCAGTGCAGCACAGTAACATCAATGACCTGGTCAAGCTTCTGACGAGCCTGCTCTTCCTCACTCTTGCCCTCCCTGAGCTGCTTAAAAAAAAAAAAAATCAGCAGTGCAGCAAAGTAACAACAACGACCTGGTCAAGCTTCTGACGAGCCTGCTCTTCCTCACTCTTGCCCTCCCTGAGCTCACAGTAACAACAATGACCTGGTCAAGCTTCTGACGAGCCTGCTCTTCCCCACTCTTGCCCTCCCTAAGCTCACAGTAACAACAATGACCTGGTCAAGCTTCTGACCAGCCTGCTCTTCCTCACTCTTGTGCAGCACAGTAACAACAATGACCTGGTCAAGCTTCTGACCAGCTTGCTCTTCCTCACTCTTGCCCTCCCTGAGCTTCTGCTCTGCTTGCTGCATCTGGAACCTGCACAGATCAAGGAAATCTGTTGATTATTTGCGCCCTGTTGCCTGGAAAATCAGGAAACGGAAATGGGCAAGGGCAAGAGTAGAAAAGGGCAAGGACAAGGGTAAGAGTCAGGAGAAGGGAACAGATCAGGAAAAGGAAAATGGCAAGGATAAGAGTAGAAATGAGCACCTCTGCCCAAGAACTGCATAAGTGGCGAGTGCACGCTAAAAATTTCCCACCGTTTTCATCTTAGCTGTGAGAGATCTCAGCTGTGAGAGATCTCAGCTGTGAGAGATCTCAGCTGTGAGAGAAAAAAAAATAGGAAATCACAGAAAATTACCATCGCCCTGGAGTCAAGCGACCAAGACCTTCGAGCCCCATGGCCTCCTGGGCGGAGGTCACGGCGACCGACAAGCCTTCATCACAGGGAGTACCTGATCAATACA